>Ga0209746_1001270_pt1 | contig 12194 bp, 9 predicted proteins | sample BarGraNGADG00211_3_FD_184496 | JGI IMG/M metagenome (GOLD analysis project Ga0209746, IMG submission 184496) | Arctic peat soil microbial communities from Barrow, Alaska - Barrow Graham LP Ref core NGADG0011-211 (SPAdes) (version 2) | ecosystem: Environmental > Terrestrial > Soil > Wetlands >...
CAGCACAAGATCGACTCCGCGACGGTGGCCCTGGCGGTGGTAGTGCAGGCGCTAGTGCCCGCCGATTGCGCCGGGATCCTCTTCACCGCCAACCCATTGAACGGCCGGCGCGACCAGGCGGTCATCAACGCTGGCTGGGGGCTGGGGGAGGCCATCGTGGGCGGGCTGGTGACGCCAGACACGCTGGTGGTGGACAGGGGCGCCGGCAAGGTGCTCTCGCGTGAGACGCCGGCTAAGGCGCTGATGACGCTGCGCACTGAAACGGGCACGGTCGAAGGACCGGTCCCCGCGGCGCTGCAGCGCGCCGCCGTGCTGGACGACGCGGCCGCCCTGGAGCTCACCCGCCTGGGCGAGCGCATCGAGGCCCTGTACGGCACGCCGATGGACATCGAGTGGGCCAGGGCCGGCGGACAGTTCGCCATCCTCCAGGCCCGGCCAGTGACCGCCCTGCCTGCCCCCGCTGCGGACGAGCCCGCGCCCCCGCTGACCTGGCCGTTGCCCGATCCGAAGGCCCGCTACGCGCGCTCCAGCATCCTCGAGCTGCTGCCCGACCCCATGACGCCGCTCTTTGCCGGCCTGGGGCTGCAGGCTATCAACCAGGGCTATGTGCGCCTGGGCGAAGAGATCTTCCATGTCAAAAACGTCTTCGGCGAAAACATGGTCATTCAGATCAACGATTACGGCTACTATAGCCTGCGCTTCAGCGCGCGCCAGATATTAATCATCTTAGCCAGGGTCCTGCCGGCCTTCAGTTGGGTGCTGAGGACGGCCGAAACGCGCTGGAAGAACCATGCCCTGCCCGCCTACGCGGCGGTCGTCGAACGCTGGCAGACCGCCGACCTGGGCCAGATGCCGGCCCAGGCGCTATTGCAGGGCGTACGCGAGATCCTGTATGCCGCGATCGACCATTACCAATCGATCCAGGCCGGGATACTGCCCGCCGCCTATCTGAGCGAGACCCTGCTCACCCAGTACTATGACCGGCTGGTACGCAAGCCCGGCGACCCCACGGCCCTGACTTTCGTGCTCGGCTTTGACAGCCAGCCCATCCGCGCGGAAAAGTCACTCTACGACCTGGCCCAGTGGTCCGGGCAGCAGCCGGCCCTGGCCGCTTTCCTGTCCGCCACGCCCGCCAAACAGATCGCGGCCGCCCTGGCTCAGGAGACGCCGACTGCGCCAGTCCCGTCCGGCGACTGGAACGGCTTCCGCGCCCGCTTCAGCGCCCACCTGGCGCAGTTCGGCCACGGCATCTACGACCTGGACTTCGCCAAACCGGTCGCCGCCGATGATCCGGCCCCGCTTCTGGAGACCATGAAGCACCTCATGGGGGGCCGGACCGCCAACCCTTACGTGCGCCAGCAAGAGGCAGCCGCCCGGCGCACGGCCGCGGTCGAGCGCATCGAAACACGGCTCAAGGGCCTTAAGCTCCGCTGGTTCCGGCGGCTGTTCGATTGGGCGCAACGCTACGCCCCTCTGCGCGAGGACGCCCTGGCGGATGTCGGTTTGGGCTGGCCCCCCCTGCGCAAGATGCTGCTCGAGCTGGGGGACCGGCTGGCCGCGCACGGGGCCATCGCGCGCCGCGATGACATCTTTTGGCTCGACGAAGCCGAGCTTGTCGCGCTGGCCGCGGCACTCGACGCCGGCGCGCCAACTCTGGCAGACCAGGGTCCGGCGGTGGCCGAGCGCATGGCGCGTTTGCAGGCCGAAAAACGCGTGACGCCGCCGCCCGTGCTGCCGCAGCGAGGCCGCTGGGTGGGGATGGACCTGGAGAAATTCGCCCCGGCCAAGACCGGGCAAGGGGCAGGCAACAAGATCGTCGGCATCGGCAGCAGCCCCGGCCAGGTGACCGCCACCGCGCGCGTGCTGCGCGGTCCCGAGGATTTCAGCCAGATGCAGCAGGGCGACGTGCTGGTCGCGGCGATCACCACCCCGGCCTGGACGCCGCTGTTCGCGCTGGCATCCGCCGTGGTGACCGACATCGGCGGGCCGCTCAGCCACAGCTCGATCGTGGCGCGCGAATATGCCATCCCCGCCGTGCTGGGGACGGGAGTGGCTACCCACCGCATCCAAAGCGGCCAGCGCGTGATGGTAGACGGCAGCCGGGACGAGGTCACCCTGCTGCCCTGACACTACAACCTCAGTTCATCCTGCCCAGGTGCCTGGCGGTTGGAAACCGCGGCAACCGTCGCCAAGTCACTCTTCAGCGACTCCGGAGTCCACGAAGGTGGACTTTGCGAGGGTTGCCGCGACCTTGGTCGCCAGGCGAAGCAGGCACTCGATCCAGGAGGTACAGCATGAAAGCATTGTTCATCGGCGGCACCGGCATCATCAGTTCGGCTTGCTCGCAAGTGGCGGTCGAACGCGGCATCGAGCTCACCCTTTTCAACCGCGGGCAGACGGGCAAGCGCCCCGTCCCGGCCGGCGCGCGCTTGATCCACGGCGACATCCGTGACCTGGACGCCACCCGACGCGCGCTGGCCGGCCAGGAGTTCGACGTGGTCGTGGACTTCGTCGCCTTCACGCCCGAGCAAGTGCAGCATGACATCGAGCTTTTTCGCGGGCGGACGGGCCAATACATCTTCATCAGCTCGGCCTCGGCCTACCAGAAACCGCCGCTCGGCCTGCCCATCACCGAGTCGACGGTGCTGCGTAACCCGGTCTGGGCCTACTCGCAAGCCAAGATCGCCGGCGAGGACCTGCTGCTCCACGCCTACCGGGAGGACCGCTTCCCGGCCACGATCGTGCGCCCATCACACACCTACGACCGGGCCTACCTGCCGCTGGAGGGCGGCTACACTGTCATCGACCGGCTGCGCCGCGGCAAGAAGGTGGTGATCCACGGCGACGGCACGAGCCTTTGGGTGTTGACCCATCATCTCGACCTGGCTCGCGCCTTCGTTGGCTTGCTCGGCAATCCGCACGCCATCGGCGAGAGCTACCACATCACCTCCGATGAGCTGCTCACCTGGAACCAGATCTACGAGACGCTGGCGGCGGCCGCGGGCGTTGAGCCAGGTTGGGTGCACGTGCCCTCCGAGTGCATCGCCGCCTACGACGCCGACTGGGGAGACGGGTTGCTGGGCGACAAGGCGCACAGCGTGATCTTTGACAACACCAAGATCAAACGCGCCGTCCCCGGCTGGGCCGCCACCATCCCCTTCGCCCAGGGCGCGCGTGAGATCATCGCCTGGCACAAGGCCGACCCGGCGCGCCAGGTCGTGGATAAGCGCTTCGATGCGCTGCTGGATAGGATCATCGCCGCCTCGGAGGCGGCCTGGCCACAGAGAGGATAGAGCGCCAACTTGAGCCGCCGCCAGTCGAACCTGGCGGCGGTTTGCGCGCCGGCGGCCCACGCGTCAAGACAAATGTGCCAAAGACGGTCTTGGCTACCTGCCTTGCAGCCCTCAGCGCCCGCTTGTGGTAAGCGCGATTCTGGAACATCCTAAGTGCAACCACCCCTCAAGGAGGAACCATGAGAGGCTTGATGATGGAGTATCCGCTGACGCTGCAGCACATCCTCCAGCGCGCCTACCGCTTCTTTCCCGCACAGGAGATCGCCACCAAAGTCGGCCCTACTATGCACCGCTACACCTACGCCGGCTTCTACGAGCGCACTTACCGCCTGGCGAACGCGCTGGCCCGCCTGGGCATCCGGCGCGGCGACCGCGTCGCCACCATCGCCTGGAACTCTTACCGGCACCTGGAGCTCTACTTTGCGGTCCCCTGCATGGGCGCGGTGCTGCACACGCTGAACCTGCGCCTGTCGCCCGATCAGCTTGTGTTTATCATCAACCACGCCGAGGACAAGGCCATCTTCATCGACCAGACCCTGCTGCCCATCCTCGAGAAGATCGCGCCGCAGCTCGAGACGGTCAAATGCTTCGTCGTGATGGGCGCGACGAGCGCCGCCGACGCGACACTGCTGACCACGCTGCCCTGTCACGAGGGCTACGAGCAATTGCTGGCCGCGGAAGAGCCCCAGTTCGCCTGGCCGGAACTGGATGAGAACGATGCGGCGGCGATGTGCTACACCTCGGGCACAACCGGCAATCCCAAGGGTGTGCTCTACTCGCACCGGGCCATTTTCCTGCACTCGATCGGCGAATGCATGGCCGACACCCTGGCTGTCTCGCAGAGCGATACCATCATGCCGGTGGTGCCGATGTTCCACGCCAACGCCTGGGGTCTCCCCTTCTCTATGACGCTGGCGGGCGCGCGCCAGGTCTATCCGGGACCACACCTGCACCCGCGCGACCTGGCCGAGCTGATCCAGGCCGAACGTGTCACTGTCGCCGCCGGGGTGCCGACGCTCTGGCTGGGGCTGTTGGCGCTGCTGGAGAGCGAGCGCTACGACCTGTCCAGCATCCGCGAGATGGTGGTCGGCGGCGCGGCCGCGCCGCAGTCGATGATCGAGCGTTTCGCGCGAGAACACGGCCTGCACATCTTGCACGCCTGGGGCATGACCGAAACGTCGCCCCTGGGTACCGTAGCCGGGATCAAGTACTACATGCAGGATTGGCCCGAGGAGAAGCAGTTCGCCGTGCGCGCCAAACAGGGTCTGGCGGTGCCGATGGTGGACGTGCGCGGGCTGGACGAGGACGGACAAGAGATCCCCTGGGACGGCAAGACGCAGGGCGAGCTGCTGGTGCGCGGTCCGTGGGTCACCGCCGGCTACTACCACGACAAGCGAGGGGGCGCAGCCTTCGTCGACGGCTGGTTCCGCACCGGCGACGTGGTGACCATCGACGCCGACGGCTATATGCAGATAGTGGACCGCACCAAGGACCTGATCAAGAGCGGCTGGGAATGGATCTCGTCGGTCGCGTTGGAGAACGCGATCATGACCCACCCACGCGTCGCGGAGGCGGCAGTCATCGCGGTGCCGCATCCCCGGTGGCAAGAACGCCCGCTGGCCGTGGTGACGCCGAAGCCTAACCTGGAGCCGCCCCTGACGAAGGCCGAGATCTACGAGGACCTGGCGCAGAAATTCCCGAAGTGGGAACTGCCCGACGACATCGTGTTCGTCGACGCGATCCCCAAGACGAGCGTGGGCAAGTTCGACAAAAAAGTGATCCGCCAGCAGTTCGCCGAGTACCGCTTACCGACCGTCTGAGAGCGCGGTGCGCTTCTCGCCCGTCAGTTCGGTCTCAAAACCTTGGAGAAACCCGCCCCGGTGCACTTCTCACACCAGTACTCGCTGCCTCTCATCGAGTATCCTTCTTCGCTCAACACGATCACTTTGCCGCACCTGGAGCACTTCGTTGGCTCGTAGGTCGTGGGGTTCGTCAACTTCTCGAAGTTGTACTCGTTCGTCCCAAAGTAGACGTACATCTCCGTACCGATGTCTTCTATGCACTGTGGACAATCTTGCCATCTCCCCCGATGCCCCTCAGCGTGATGGTTACCGCACAGGGTGTACCGGCGATGATTTCGATCACAACTGTTTCGAGCATACGAAAACAGCACGTACTCATCTTCGTCATCGCATATCCATTGACCGCAGCACTCTGTCTTGGTCAACCGCGTCGTCTTGCCGCAGAGCCCACATTTTGGCCTCGGCCCTTGGGGAGCGGTAAACCCGGCACCCGCAGCCTTCGACTGTTCATGCGTTTTTTTAGCCACATTCCCCCCTAATACTTCCTCACCAACGCCCGATACGACGTGGGCTGGCGGCACTGCAGGATCTGGTACTCCTCGCGCACCTTGCGGATCTCGTCCAGGTCGATCGTGGCCACGGAGTAGCCCTCGACGGCCTCGTCCAGCGCGGTGTGGACCGTGCCGCGCGGGCCGGTGAGCATCGACTCGCCGCAGAAGGTGTAGCTCGGCTCCTCGCCCACCCGGTTTGCGGCGGCGACGAAGACGGCGTTCTCGCAGGCGCGCGCGACCGTGAAAGCCCGCCACTCGTCCACGTGGCTCTGCTACCAGGCCGCGCTGACGCAGATCAGGTCCGCGCCATCCAGCGTCAGGCTGCGCGCCACCTCGGGGAAGGCCAGGTCCCAGCCGACCATCAGGCCGATGGTGCCGAAGGCCGTCTCGAAGACGGGCAGGCGGAAGCCTGCCCGGAAGGCCAGCCGCTCTTCGCCGCGCAGGTGGATCTTGCGGTAATCGCCCAGTAGCTCGCCGTCCGGGCCGAGCAGCACCACCGCGTTGAAGAGGATGCTCTCGACCTTCTCCTTGATCGGCATGCCGAAGACCAGGTGCACGCTGAACTCGGCGCCCTTCTCGGCCAGGAACGAGACCGCGTGCCCCGGCACGCGCTCGGCCAGGCGCACGAAATTCAGCCCGCACTCATAGCCCGAGACGGCCAGCTCCGGAAACACGATCAGGTTAGTCTCCTGCTCGCTGCAGATCCGCTGGATCATGGCCGCCATCCGGCGCAGGTTCTCTTCGTTGTCGTTCAACACGGGCGCCGTCTGCGCCAGGGCGATGGTCACCTCTCGCATACAAAATTCTCCTCGTGGCTAGGCGTTTGGCGTTTTGCGCTCAACGTTTTCCTCTTCCCCCGTTGTCCCGCCTTCTCCCCACAGCTCCTCGATCTCATACCACTCCAGCCCGGCCCAGCGGAAACGCCGCCAGTCGACGTGGCCGGTCTCGTCGAACCTGACCCCCTCCTCCTCGAGCAGGCTGCGCTGAACCTCGGCGCTGAGGTCGACGCGCGAGATACTGATGCGCCCGGCATGGTTGATCACCCGCTGCCAGGGCACCTCGGCCGCCTGCTGCGGAGTCAGCGAGCCAAGCGCCCATCCCACCGTGCGCGCGGCGCGCGAATGGCCGAGCAGGGCCGCAATCTGCCCGTAACTCGCCACTCTGCCGCGCGGGATGTGCCTGACCACCCGGTAAACGCGGTCGAAGAAACTCGGTTCCATGTTCGCTCGCTCTCGCACATGCGTTCGGTACGTATTCTACAATTAAAGCTGTAAAATGGCAATAGCGGATTTTGCTCGCGGTACCCCATTTTCTGCCGCCGGGCGACTTACAGTCGGTCGGCCAAGACCAGTCCACGAAGGTGGACATTGCAATGGTTGGCGCGGTTTCAACCGCCATGCACACGCACGGCCGGTTGGGGTACAATGGGCTGGCCATGCGCACAACCCCCACCCCGCTGCGTCGCTTCTTGATCGGCCTGCCCGCCGTCCTGCTGGGCACGGCCGCCGGGCTGCTGCTCTGGTCACTCGTGCTCGGCGTTCAGGTGCGGCGCCACGAGCCCGGCCTGTGGACGCTGCGCGTGCAGCGCGTCATCGACTGCCGCCTCGACTACAACGGCCCACCCTGGACCAGGCCGGGGATCGTCCTGTGGCTCACGTGCGGAGAGGAACAGGGCTGGAAGCTGTGGCCGCCGCCGTGAGGTCCAATTCGTATTCCGCTTGATGGAATGGAGGCACCATGTCACGCCGGCCATTGATCGCGATGTCCGTCGCCTACCTGCTGCTGCTCTGCGCCGCCTATGGCACGGGCCGCCTCTGGCCGGTATACGTCGCCAGGTTGGGCGGCGGAGCGTCCGCCACGGGCATCTTCACCGCGGCCGGTGACCTGGCCATGATCGTCGCCACCTTGCTCTCGGGTTGGCTGGCCGAACGCTACCGGCGGCGCAAGGGGCTGTTCTACCTCAGTTGCGTGCTGTTCGCTGCCACCTGGTGGCTGATGAGCCGCGCCGTCACCTGGCAGCAACTGACGCTGATCAACGTCTTCGGCGGCTTCACCTTCGGCATTGCAGCCAACCTGATCATCATCCTGACCGGTCTGCTGGCCGGCGAGACCGAACGCGGGCGCAGCTTTGGCCTGCTGACCTTCATGATGGGCGCCAGCCTGCTCGTGGGCGGCCTGGTTTGCGGTCCGATCGCCGATCGCTGGGGCTTTCCGGCGCTGTTCGTGATGGATGCCTTCGTTTGCCTGGCCTGTCTGCTGCCCGGCCTGTTGTTTGCCGAACCGGTCGAGGCGGCGCGGCCGGCGCCGGTGAGGACGGCGGCGCCTCTGCCTGGAGGGACCGCGGCGCCGCAGACGCCTCGGCCGGTGGCACAGCCGGCCGTCGGCCTCGCAGCTCTCGGCCGCGGCTACTGTCTCGTCGCAGGCGCGGCTCTTGTCTGGGCCCTGGCCAGTTTCGGCGGCGGGCTGGGCCGCTTGATCGCCATGAACCAGCTCGGTTTCACAGCCACGGCCATCTCGCTCACCACCGCCATCGGCGGCGCCATGAGCCTGCCTACCCCGTTGGTTATGGGCTGGCTCTCCGACCGCTTGGGGCGCAAAGGGCTTCTGCTCCTATGCATGGCCGCCGGGCTGGTCAGCCTGCTGGCGTTGGCGTTTGCCCGCTCGCTCTGGAGCTTCTGGGGCGCCTCCGCCCTACTCGCCCTGATGATGAGCGCTCAACCGCTCCTGCAGGCGCTGGCCACCGACCTGCTGCCCGCCGAATCGGTCGGCGTGGGACTGTCGCTGCTCTCGGGCGCAACCTCGGCCGGCCTGTTCGGCAGCGCGCTCGGCATCGGCGTGGCCATCCAGCAGCTCGGCGCGCGGCCCTCCTTCTTGATCGCGGCCCTCACCCCGCTGGTCGCGATCGCCCTGCTGCTCCCCATCCGCGCGCGAGATGACAGGTCCAGGTGCATGAGCACGACTGGGTCAAAGCAGGGGGGCGACAATGCGGCGACTCCACGCATCGGCTAGGAGCCATGCACGTGTGCAGCCGCCGCGAGGTGGTTGGGTTAGCACGTTCGGTCATTCTCGACCGTCCGCGCGGTTGCCTGTATGCAAAGGTCGGGGCGATCTGCGCCGAGCCTACAGGACCTTGACGCAAACGGGCATCGGGACACTCGTGGTAGCACCTGCTGCTACGAGACCGCCGGTGCCGTGATCGACCCGAAACACTGCGATGTTGTCCGAGTCCTGGTTGGCGACGAGTACCCAGTTGCCGTCAGGATCGACCGCGAAGTTTCTGGGGGTTTTGCCCCGCGTGCTCACGTGACCGATGCGCGTGAGCGTGCCTTCTGCTTGATCAACGGCATAGATCACCAGCGAGTCGTGCCCACGATTCGATCCGTAGAGCAGGTCGCCTACGGGAGAGATCTGCACCTCGGCGCAGCTGCTCTTGCCGTCAAAGCCGTCAGGTAGCGTTGAGAGCGTCTGGATCTCCTCGAGGGTGCCGCGATCGCCGTCATAGCGAAAGGCCATCATCGTCGAATTCAGTTCGTTGATAAGGTACGCAAACCTGCCCCACGGGTGCATCACGAGCTGGCGGGGCCCGGCGCCGGGCCGCACCTCGACCCAGGGCGTGGTATGAGGTTTCAGGGCGCCGCGGGCGGCATCCAGTTCGTAGATCATGACCTTGTCGAGGCCGAGATCGGGCACAAACACATAGCGCCCGCGATTGTCTAGCGTCACCGCATGAGCGTGCGGCCCGGCTTGCCGCCGGGGATCGATGCTGAATCCATGATGCTGCACGACATCTGTGGCGTCGCCCAGTGATCCATCCGGCCGGATCGGCAGCACGCAAGCGCTTCCGCTCGCGAAATTGGCCACCAACACGCATTCCCCCGTCTGGGCCACCGACAGGTGGCAGGGATCGGTGCCGTGGGTGGCCCTCTGATTGATGAAGCTCAACCGACCGCTCTCGGGGTCCAGCGCGAAGGCGCTGATCGCCCCGCACGTCTGCCCCTCGAACTCTTTCAGCTCGTTGACGGCATACAGGTACCGCCTGGAAGGATGGATGGCCAGGTATGACGGATTCCGAATGCCCTCGGCCAGTCCATAAGGCTCCAACGCGCCCGAGGCGGTATCGAAGCGGTAGATATGGATGCCCCGTCCCTTGCCCTGGACGATCTGCCCGGTGCCAAAAAGAATCGCCTCTGTATACGTGCCGATGAAAACGAACCTGTGTTGCGACATCACTGCCTTCTTATTCTGATCGCGTCGAATGGACTTCGTGTGAGGTAGATCACAGACCAAGTTTGCGCAGCGCGTCGCGGGTCGCCGCGGCGGCGTCTTGCGGTGACATGGTCTTTAGCCGCTCCGAGAACGGCTCAACTACCACCGGGCCGTCGTAGCCAATGGCACTCAGCTCGCTCAGAAAGGCGCTTAGGTCAATCACCCCTGTCTCGCCTGGCAGCGCGCGCACCAGGTCAAGCTGTTCGTCGGGGCCTTTACCGTCAATGCCGTCGTTGAGGTGCACGAGTACCACTTCTTGGTTGCACAGGCCGGCGATATCCTGCGCCAGGCCATGCGAGGTGAACCAGTGAAAGCTATCGAGCAGCACGCCCACGTTCCCGGTGCCGACCGCGTTGCACAACCCCAGCGTCCCCTCCAGAGTCGAGATGAAGCCGAAGCTGTGTCCCTGGCGCAGGGTACGCGGCCCGACAAACTCGAGTCCCAGGCGCGCGCCGTGATCGCTCAGGATTTGGGCGGCTGGGCGCAGCCGCCTCACCAACGTGTCGAAGTGCTCCCCAAACTTCAGTTCATCCGAGAAGGGCCGCACCCACGTCGTACAGCGCGTCGCTCCGAGCTGCTGTGCCAGGTCTGCCAAGCGCGGCAGTCGCTCCATGCCGGTCTGCCAGGTGGCATCGTCCCCGTTGAAATCCACCGAACTGGCGAAGTCACCCACTTTCACACTGTTCTGGGCAAACAGGCCCTTCACGTATGCCACGCCGTGTTGCGCGGCCAGGTTCGCTGCCTCCAGGACGCTGAACTCGAGCGCTTCAAAACCCGTCGCGGCCGCCAGCTGGAGCGCCTCCGACAGCGGCATCCGTATCCCAATCGCCTTTGGGGACAAGCAAGCGTACATCAGTCACACCTCCGCCAGGTCAATCTATGATCTCCGGCCTGCAAGCATGAAAGAGGGGCAAGGGCACCGAGCTGACTTGGGACCCTATGCCCCTCTACGGTGCATCCCAGCGATTGCGGCTACTTGCCGTAATCTGCCTGGACCTGCTTCAGCGCCGCCTCGAGTCGATTGTTGGCATCTGGCAGCACGTCCGCCGCCTTGGCCGTGTTATTATACACCGGGTCGAGAGCCGAGGTCACCACCTGGTTGAGCTGATCGAACCTGACCAGGAAATGATTGGGGCTCTCCTGCCCGTGCTTGAGGGCGCCGAGATGGACTGTTTTCACCTCGTCCGGAGTCATAGAAGGGTACTGCGTGTACCACTTCTCGGCCAGGCTCATGCGAGCCGGTGGCGCACCGGTCAGCGTCATCCAGCCTTCCTGCGCTGAGGGCGAGGCCAGATAGCTCAGGAACTGCCACACCTCATTGGGATGGGCGGTCTTGCTGGACATCATCCAGGGATCGGTGAAAACCACGTCCTTGCGTCCGGGCGCCCCATAAGGCAGCGCGGCCGCGCCCCACTTGAACTTCTCGTGCAGTTTCATGCCGGCGAACTGCCACCAGCCGACGCCGGTCCCCAGGAACATGGCTATCTTCCCGCTCTGGAAGATGTTACTGCCTCCCATCGCGTCCTCCTGGGCCGGGTCAGGCGCATAGTGAAGCTTCCAAACTATGTCCTGCTTGGCCTGGAAGGCAGCGATCGCAGCAGGCGAACCCAGGAAGGCTTTGTCGGCGAACCCGGTCTGGTAGGCCTCCTTCGGGTAGAGGTCCTGCCCCCACAGCCAGGCATACTGATCGTTGGGCCAGAAGGCCAGGTCGCACCCAAAGACTGCATTTGCCGGCTGGTCGATGTTCTTCGTCATTGCCTTGCACTTCTCAAGGAAGGCATCCCATGTCCAGGAAGTGTCGTCCCAGTTGGTGGTAGGATAGGCAACCCCCGCGGCGTCAAACAGATCCTTGTTGTAGAAGATGAACGACCCGGTGGTAAGGATGGGCAACCCCATCACCTTGCCATTTACCTTGTATATGTCGAGCACTGATGGGACAAAGTCGGTCAGGTCGAAATTGTCCTTCTGGATGTACGGGGTCAGATCGGCGACCAGGCCGCGCTTGACGTAGTCCTGGAACCCGCTCGGGCCCCACTGTGACCAGATGTCGGGAGGCGTGCCGGCCGCGATCATGGTCTGCATCTTGGTGTCGAAATCGGCCCAGGGCACCACCACCAGGTTGACCTTGATGTTGGGATGCGTGGCCTCGAATCCAGGGATCGCAACCGTGTTCTCCCAGTTTTGCTCGGACGCATCGGAGCGCACGTACCAGATCACTTCGACTTTTTGGCCGGTCGCAGGGGCTGCAGTCGGCGCGGGCGCGGTTGTGGCCGCAGGCACTG
>Ga0209746_1001271_pt1 | contig 12194 bp, 14 predicted proteins | sample BarGraNGADG00211_3_FD_184496 | JGI IMG/M metagenome (GOLD analysis project Ga0209746, IMG submission 184496) | Arctic peat soil microbial communities from Barrow, Alaska - Barrow Graham LP Ref core NGADG0011-211 (SPAdes) (version 2) | ecosystem: Environmental > Terrestrial > Soil > Wetlands >...
CAGTCGGTACCACCTGAATGACTTTAAGCAATTAAGGGTCGGAGACAAAGGGTTTGAGGTCTTCGATGGAACCATTGGTGAGATAGACATCCACCTGGAGGGCATAGCCGCTCTTTACCAACATGCCGGTGTATTTGTCAGGCAGTTTTTCATCAAGTGTCTTTTCAAGTTCGTAAGCCTCTTTTTGCAAGAGGTTCACCTGGGCCTGAGCGGTCGCAGCAATCTGAATTTTTGTGAGTGAGGCGCCATCCAGTTGGGAAGGGCTGGCCGGTTGGGAAGGGGCGGCTGTTCAAGCACCGAGGGCAAAAGTGGTCAGCAACAGGGCTACCAAGACAAAGTATCTTTTTCGCATCTTCCAATCCTTTTTATCGAGATTGTGCCTAAATTATCTCTAATTCTTACAATAATTCTGGTTAATTTAAAACCGAATGTATCTGCATATCACTGCTTTCCTAACCCATGAACATGGCTGCCAAAATTAGCCGGTCGTAAAGACCCCCTTTCATTTCCAAAACATGGTTAGCTTCTTTGTTGAGAAAGACGCAGAAAAGTTCTATGTGGAAATTGGAGTTTACTCCGAAGATTAGGTAGGTTTAAACAAGATCATGTAAGCCGCTCATTTGGTTATAAGAATCTGACACTTAGCTTAGCGGTAGGCTCCGTATAACCAAATTCCCAAATGTGCCCATCCAGATCCTCTACGTCTCGAAAGTACATGCCTTCATCTCCGGCAATTTCAGCTACAGGCATTAGCTTGCCACCACAATCGAGCGCTTTCTTGACAAAATTATCCACTTCTTCTTTGCTCTCAATCGCCAGGCCAAGCAGTACCTCGCTGGAATTGTGGGCATCGACAATCTGTTTTGTTGCAATAAACTTCTTGAAAAAATCTTGTTTAAGAAGCATCACAAAGATTGAATCGGACCAGACCATACAAGAAGCGTTGCTATAAGAATAAACTGGGTTGAGTGTAAAACCGACGCTTTTATAGAACTCGGTTGATTTGACCAGGTCTTCTACCGGAAGGTTTACAAAAATCATTTTTTGCATGGGAATCCATTCTGTGGTTAATTATTATGAGTATTTTGATAGTATTTCTCAGAATAAGGATTTGCGAATCGATGTAGATGGTTTCTCTAAATAAATACTCCTCCAAGAGGCAGAATCAGAAAATATGATGCTATAATACGCCCACAAACACGATAGCAGACCGTCAGCCATCCGTCAGAGAGCAGCCGCCAAGTGCAAGGTTGCCAGCGCCAACGGAGCGCAACAGGCTCTACTCAACTGCTTCTCCTTTAGGAGCGTGGCCGCGGTGATGCCCTTCAGTTGCGGACGGATGGAACCGTTAGTGTCCCCACGAGCGCCCAGGTTTTTGCCTGGGAAGCAGGGTGGTACCGCGAGATCTCTCGTCCCTGCATGGCAGGGATTTTTTTATTTAACAAGGAGCAAGCATGTTTGACCCAACCGCAATACCCATGTACAAACCGGAAGAAATCGAACCCAAGTGGCAAGCCCGCTGGGAGCAGGATAAGCTGTATGAACCCTGGAATGATCCTGACAAAACCAAGTTCTATGCCCTGACCATGCTGCCTTACACTTCCGGCGATCTACACATCGGGCACTGGTATGCCATGGCTCCCTCGGATGCACGCGCGCGTTTCAAGCGCATGCAGGGTTATAACGTCTTCTTCCCCATCGGTTTCGATGCTTTTGGTCTGCCGGCAGAAAACGCCGCCATCAAGAACAAAACCCACCCCAAGACGTGGACCCACAATAATGTTGAGCGTATGCGCGGACAGCTCAAAACCATGGGCAATTCCTTCGACTGGCGCAGCGAGATTGTCACTGCTGACCCAAAGTACTATCGCTGGACCCAGTGGTGGTTTGAGCAGTTCTACAAGCACAACCTGGCTTACCAGAAGTATGCCCCAGTTGACTTCTGCCCTTCCTGCAACACCACCCTTGCCCGCGAGCAAGTAAAAGGGGAGGATCGGCTTTGCGACCGCTGCGGTACCCCCGTAATTAAGAAGAGCTTGAACCAGTGGTTTTTCAGGGCATCGGACTATTCAGAAGAGCTCTTGCGCTTCGATGGTATTGATTGGCCGGAGTTCATCCGCACGCTGCAGACCAAATGGATTGGTAAAAGTGAAGGCGCATCGGTTGTCTTCCCTACCGAAGCGGAGGATGCGCTGGAAGTGTTCACCACCCGACCTGATACGCTTTGGGGTGCCACCTTCATGGTGCTTTCACCCGAGCATCCGCTGGTTGCCAAGCTGACCACGGAAGCCCAGGCAGAGATGGTGCAAGCCTACCGCGAACAAGCCGCGCGCCAATCGGATATTCAACGTGAGTCTCTTTATCGTGAAAAAACGGGTGTCTTCACCGGGTCTTACGCAATCAATCCGGCCTCCGGCCAACACATTCCGATCTGGATTGCCGATTATGTGCTCATGACCTACGGCACCGGCGCCATCATGGCTGTGCCCGCGCATGACCAGCGCGACTTTGATTTTGCCCGTAAGTTTGACCTGCCTATTACGGTTGTCATCCAACCCGAAGGCACGGAAGTTGTTGACGTTGCCTCCATGAACGAGGCTGTTGAAGCCCACGGAGTGATGGTCAACTCCGGCCCGCTGACTGGTACCCCGGGTGACCTGAGTTTTGGAAAAGCCGTGGAATTTGCGGAAGGCAAGGGCTTTGGTCACCGCTCGGTAAACTATCGTTTTCACGACTGGCTGATCAGCCGTCAGCGCTATTGGGGAGCGCCCATTCCAGTAGTCTATTGTTCCCCTTGTGGAACCGTGCTGGTTCCGGAAGAGCAATTGCCTGTGGTGCTGCCAGATGACATCGAGTGGACGAAAAAAGGCGACAACCCGCTGGTCACCCACCCAACCTGGAAGCACACCACCTGCCCGCAATGCGGCGGTCCAGCCGAACGGGAGACTGATACCATGGACACCTTCATGTGCTCCAGTTGGTACCATCTGCGCTACCTCAGCCCGGACTTTGAAATCTACCCCTTCGATCCGGAACAGGCCAATTTTTGGCTTCCGGTGGACACCTATACCGGCGGCAGCGAGCATGCCACCATGCATCTCATTTACACCCGCTTCTTCCACAAGGCTGCCCGCGACTGCGGCATCGTAAAGGGTGACGAGCCCATGTTGCAGCTGCGCAACCAAGGGATGGTGCTGGGTGAAGATGGCGAAAAAATGAGCAAAAGCCGTGGCAACGTGGTCAACCAGGATGCCCTGGTGCAAAAATACGGTGCAGATACCGTGAGAGCTTATTTGATCTTCTTCTCGCGTTGGGATCAAGGCGGCCCATGGTCTTATACCGGTATTGAAGGCAATGCCCGCTGGCTGCGCCGGGTCTGGTCCATGTTCCTCGAGCCAGAAGCGACGCATGCAGATGCCAATGTGCTGAAAGCGCTGCGCCGAAAGACCCATCAAACATTGCGCTCTTTAAGTTTTGACTATGAGAATTTTGAGTTCAACACCATCATTTCGGGTTTGATGTAGCTGCTTAACACGATGGCACGAGCCAAGACTGCCGGGGCTTTCGGCACCCCTGAATGGGATGAGTGTGTGGATATCTACCTGCGTATGCTCGCGCCGGTTTGCCCTCACATTACCGAAGAGCTGTGGGAGCGTTTGGGCAAGCATTATTCCGTGCACACGCAGGCCTGGCCCAAGGTAGATGAAGAAGCTGCCAAAGATGAAGAAATCACCCTGATCGTGCAGGTGAACGGTAAACTGCGCGACCGAATTCTGCTAGCGCCTGGTTTTACGGACGCGGAAGCCCAGGAGAAGGCGCTGGCCAGCCTGGCTGTGCAGGATGCTATTGCAAAGAAAACCGTGCGGAAGGTGATCGTGGTGCCCGGGCGATTGGTGAATATAGTCGTGTAGGGTTTGTAGATGGATTAGTGAGAGCGGCTGGTTTCGGCCGCTTTTATTTATTTAATCAAGACATGATCAACCTGATTGTCGTGTGTGTTTTCTGAGTCAGCGAGTCCCTTGTTTTATTTGGATCAGACAGTGCTTCTAATATCGTCACCTGTTCCTGCTCCCAATTCTTCCTCTTGACATCTAAATCTCAACGTGTTATATTTCTGCGTGTTATATTACTACGTGTTATATCAAGAAGAGGAATAATGAAATAGGTGAGAATATGAGTGTTGAAAAGGCGCGAAAAAGGTACATTCCGATGAGCGAGACGATGTTTTATATTCTGCTTTCAATGAAACAGGAACGGCACGGCTATGCCATCATGCAGCATGTGAAGGAGTTGACCAAAGGGCGCATCCGCCTGGGTGCAGGCACAGTCTATTCAAGCCTGGGAAAACTCGAAGGTGATGGGCTGATTAAGAGCATTCGGGAAGAGGATAGGCGAAACATATACCTGATCACACCTCTTGGTAAACAAATACTGCATGAGGAAGCGGAACGGATTGCGGAGCTTAGTTCCAATTATAAGGAGGTATTATGAGTGACCAAAAAACTGTACTATTCTCGGTATTCCGGCATATTCTGCCTTCTGACTATGAAAACTGGCTGGAGCAGATGGCAGCTGAAGGCTGGCAGATCGATCATATTGAGCAATGGAGTTCTGTTGTCATGAGTTTCAGGCTGTGCGAACCCAAAAAATACCGCTTCGTTTACGATCCGCAGGTCTCACCACGCAAGGAGTACATCCCGACCTACGAGGAATTTGGATGGGAATATCTTGGGCGGATGGCGAGCGCGCATATCTGGCGCATGGAGTATGAAGGCGAGCGTCCGCAGGCTTTCAGTGACCAGGAGGGGTTGGTGGAGCGCAACCGGCGGAATTTGACTGCGGTCTCCATCTCTTTCTTTATGTTTCTGACTGCAATTCTGGCGATTGGTTTGGGACTGGGTTTCGCTGCGGATTCATTATCGGCAGGAGACAGGATTCAACTGGTCATCGCGGGGGGTTTCTTTGGGGTGATTTCACTGGCACTTGCTTATGTCATGCTGCAGATGCGGAAAAACCTACGGAAGTAGGTGATAGTTCGCAACAAGATCTAAATTATCTTGCCGCCAGAGTTCATCAATTCCTGCCGGGCAATTTCGTAGCCTTGCGGACTGATAGCTTTGGTGGCTTTATTGATAACACCGACTTTGAAATCCATACATAGTGCGTCCATGGCTGAGTAAAAGACGCAATAATCCGCGGCCAGGCCACAGATGTGCACTTCCTCGATGCCAAGGCCTTTTAAGTAACCTTCCAAACCAGTGGCCTTTTTGTGCCCGTTATCAAAAAACACGCTGTAGCTGTCAATTTGCGGGTCCATACCCTTGCGAAAGATTGTGGCGATTCGGTCCTGGTCCAGCGCAGCGCTTAACTGAGCCCCCAAACTGCCCTGCTCGCAGTGATGTGGCCAAAACATCTGCAGTAATCCAGCCAATTCTGCCATTTCGTACACCTTTTTACCAGGATGCTGGGAAGCAAAACTGGCGTGATCTGCTGGGTGCAAATCCTGGCTGGCCACAATCAGATCATACTATTTTTGCAGTTTGCTGATGGTCGGGATGATTTCGTCACCCTCAGCAACTGCCAGGGAACCACCAGGAAGAAAATCGTTTTGCATGTCTACGATGAGCAGGGCTGTTTTCATGCCCAAATTATACCGGAAGCAAATCCGACTGACTTTTCAAGTGAATAGAACTTCAAAACAAGGTACAGCATTAGGTAGTATTGAAAGCCAGGACCAGCCGAAAAGCGGTAAAAAGGCACCTTGAAAATTAACGGTATACTTTTTTTGGCAATGTAAGTTAAAAGTTTCAGTACTACCCAGACACTAACAATAATCCGACGCGAGTCTTGGCTCTCGTAAAGGAGGTGGCATGAAAACAGTCGTTGCCGGAGCATTGGGGGAATGCGTTCACGTAGCAGGAGTAAGCAGATTTTTACAATTAGCTGAACTATCGGGATGGCGGACTATCTTTTTAGGCCCTGCCGTCTCTCCAGAACGCCTGATCCAGGTTGCCAAAGATGAAAAAGCGGACCTGGTTGGGGTATCCTATCGACTGACCCCTGAAAATGGGGAACGTTTACTGGCAGAGTTCGCTGAGCAAGCAGATTAGTTGCATCAAAAAGGCGTGCGGTTCGTATTCGGTGGCACACCGCCGGTAGCAGAAAAAGCGCGCCAGCTCAAAGGTTTTTTTGATGGTGTCTATGATGGCAGCGAAGAACCTGAAGTTCTGATGGCTTACCTTCGCGGTGGACCTGCCGCGCTGGAAGAGACAAAAATCTATCCGCAAACGTTAATCGAGCGCATCCAGCAAAAAGCGCCTTTCCCTGTTCTGCGGCATCATTTTGGTTTGCCGACCATGGAAAAGACCGTCCAGGGAATTCAGAAAATTGCTGAAGCCAAAGCTCTGGATGTCATTTCACTGGGAATTGACCAGGATGCACAGGAGAATTTTTACCGTCCTGAGCGCCAAAACCCGCGCACAACCGGCGCTGGCGGCGTGCCAGTACGCAGCGCAGAGGACTACAAAGCCCTGTTTGCAGCTTCCAGACGTGGTAACTTCCCCCTCTTGCGCACGTATTCGGGCACGGATGACTTTATCCGCTTGGCTGAGATGTACGTTGAAACCATCAACATCGCCTGGTGCGCCATACCATTGTTCTGGTTCAACCTGATGGATGGCCGCGGCCCGCTAACGGTGCAGGAATAGATCGTGGAGCATCAGAAAGTGATGCGCTGGTATGGGCAGAGGAATATTCCGGTTGAGTTGAACGAACCCCATCACTGGGGCATGCGGGATGCCTCGGATGTTGTTTTTGTGACCTCGGCTTTTCTTTCTGCCTGGAACGCGAAAGCCATGGGCGTGAAGGATTACATCGCCCAGATGATGTTAAATAGCCCGGCTACTTTAGCCGGCAACATGGATCTGGCCAGGATGTTAGCCATTCTTGAACTGGTAAAGCCCCTGGATGACGAGAATTTCCGCGTGCTAAGGCAGACAAGAACTGGTTTGCTTTCGTATCCGTTGGAGCCTAATGCCGCTCGGGCGCACCTGGCTTCGAGCATTTATCTGCAAATGACCTTGAAACCGCAGATCATTCACATTGTGGGGCACACGGAAGCCGACCATGCCGCGACGGGTGAAGATGTTATTGAAGCTGCGCTGATGGCAAAACGGGCCATCAAAAATGCGTTGAACGACAATCTCGATATCAGTGGAGACCCGGTCATTCAAAATCGGGTAAAGGACTTGATTGCCGATGTGCAGCTGAGCTTGCAGGCTATCCGTAATTTGGCTGGTAGAGGTGTTGAGGACGCATTGACTGATCCGGCAACTCTGGCCAAAGCCGTCGAATTGGGCATTCTGGATGCTCCGCAGTTGAAGAACAATCCTTTCGCACCGGGGCTCAGCCGTACGGCCATTCTAAATGGCGCATCTGTCGAAGTTGATGAGAGCGGAAATCCAGTCCAGGAAAGCAAGCGGCTGGCAGAATATTTGGAGAGGTAAAAATGACTGAAGATATGAAAATTACAGTAATCGGGGCAGGCAATGGCGGTAAAGCCATGGCGGCGCATATGGCGTTGCTTGGTAAACAAGTGACCCTCTGCAACCGCACTTATTCGCACGTGGCGGTCATCGCGGAACGCGGCGGCATTGACCTTGATTACTCGGGCGGGCTTTCTGGTTTTGGCAAACTTGCCAAAGTGACGGATAGTATCGAAGAAGGGCTTAATGCGAGCAAGTTGATTATGGTGGTTGTGCCTTCTACCGGCCACAGGGATGTGGCTGTGTCGGCAGCGCCTTACCTGAAGGACGACCACATCGTGGTTTTGCATCCGGGACGCACCGGAGGCGCGCTGGAGTTTAACGCAACGCTTAAGGCAGAGGGGTGCAAGACCAACCCTATTATCTCCGAAGCGGAAACTTTCATTTTTGCCAGCCGCTCAGAGGGTCCAAGTGAAGCCCGGCTTTTCCGCATCAAGGAATCGGTGCCGATAGCGGCATTACCGGCCAACCGCACTCAGGAAGTGTTGGATGCCATCCATACGGTTTATCCGCAATATATCCACGGCGGCAATGTGCTCAATACAGGACTGAATAATATGGGCGCCATCTTTCACCCAGCCCTGGCAATGCTGAATACCGGCTGGATTGAAGCCACGCATGGCGACTTTGAGTTTTATGTTGACGGGGTTACGCCTTCCGTCGCCAAGGTGCTCGAAGTGCTCGACCGCGAACGGGTGACGGTGGCCTCCGCCCTGGGGTTGCGGGCTCGGACCGGGCTGGAGTGGCTTGAATTGGCTTATAACGCCAAGGGAGAAAACCTCTATGAAGCCATGCACAATCAAAGCGGTTATTACGGCATCAAAGCGCCTCCGACTATGAACCACCGCTACCTGACCGAGGAGATTCCAATGAGTTTGGTGCCCATTGCTTCGCTGGGCGAACGCTATGGAGTTTCTGTACGCGGGATCGACAGCATTATCCGCCTGGGCTGCCTGATGCACAACACGGATTACTGGCGTAAAGGCCGAACGGTCGAAAAGTTGGGCATCAGTGGCATGAGCATCGAAGAACTCACCCAGTTCGTTGATACCGGTGAGAGGGATTGAGAAATTGCCATCCACCAAAGCCCCTGTGCATCAGGGGCTTTTTTATCCACTCAAGAAAGCAAAAGCATATACTTAAGCAAGCGAGGTGAATATGCGTTTTGAAGATATGAACTGGATGATGTTGGATGATTATTTAAAAAAAGATAATCGGGTGATGGTGGTGTTGGGCATGACCGAACAACACAGCCACCTCTCATTACTGACTGACAGCCTGATACCCGGGAAATTGGCAGACGCGGCCAACCAACAGACAGGTGTGGTTGTTGCCCCCACTCTCCATTTTGGCATTTCACCCAGTTTTATGGCTTACCAGGGAACGTTGAGCCTGAAAATAAAAACTTATTTGAAGGTGATCGATGAGCTAACACGTGATCTCTACGTACACGGTTTTCGGCGCATTCTTTTTCTGAACGGACATGGAGGCAATGCCCCTGCCCGCGCGCAACTAGCCGAGTTGGCTAACGAATTGACTGATTTGCAGATGCTCTGGTATCAGTGGTGGACAAGTTCCACAGTGGTCGAGTTTTCCAAAGCCCATAATTTGACAAACCAACACGCTAATTGGGAAGAAAACTTCCCCTTCACTCGCGTGGCCGGGGAATCTCCCCCTGGAGAAAAACCGATTGTTTTGCATGGAGAACGTATTTACAACGCAATGGAAACAAGAGCGCTTGCAGGAGATGGCTCCTTCGGCGGTCCCTGGCAGGTTAGTGACGAGTTGATGCAGGAGATGTTCGATCTCTGCCTGAAGGATGTTGTCAGATTGTTGGAGTTTCATCCAAATGTTATTTGATGAACATCTTTGCTATTTCCTGTTCAGCAACGAAAACTGGTGAACAAATGGGTTCAGCAAATAATCCTGATCTACTTACTTATCACAAAAAATGTTTCCGAAGGACGAGTTGTTGTCGCGAGGCTAAATGTGCCTCTTTCCGGTGATTGAACTTACCGTTACTCGAATAACTTCCACGCGGGACGTTGATTGAGGGTCGAAGTCCCAATCTTTTTCGCCGGTTTGATGCTGCATAATACAGAGCAATCCGCGTTGCTTGCCTTCGAAACCATTCACGATATCAGCCTGGCCAAAGGCAATCACACTTTCGTACTTTTGGGAATAATTGCAGGCCTGCGGTCCGCTGATTAAGCTGCCCGCATTGTCGGCCTCAAAACATACATACGGGTTTGCACGCAGAATGTCCAGTTTTTGCCCTTCTTTAGCGCAATGCATATACAGGCTCAGTTGATTGCGCTTGTATTCGTAACCGAAATTCAAAGGAACAACATAAGGCTGGTTTTCCTTGCCCACCATGGCCAAATGGCAAATCTTGCTGTGGTCAAGAACACTCAAGATATCTTCGATGCGTTCAATATTGCGGTCCAAGCGTCTCACGGTTTCTCCTCGGTCTGGAATCAATTCTTTAACTCCCAAGAACTTAACTGCTCGACTTCTTCCAAAAATTATACTCATCAAGCTTTTCCTAATGAAAAATTTAAGTCTTATCCCAGGAAATCCCTGATCGCCTTTTCAAGCTCACCGGAGGTGAGTTTTTGCCACTCCTCTTCAAACCAGGCAGGCAGACTCGGTCGCTCGATAGCCATTGCGATACTAGTGAGAGGACAGAGGAACCGGCACGCAAGCTCTTCCTTAGCATCTACCTCTCCATAAGCATCCCGGAAAGATGCCCCAGTAATTGGACTGAGAGAGGATTGCACATTCAACAAATCCATTGCTCTGTAACCCCAGCCCAGAAAATTATAATCAAACATCAAGGCCGCAGGTCCATCCCTCATTACCGCCATGTTGACGTAGTAAAAATCGTTGTAAGTTAGTGTCGGCTGCAGAAAATTGAGCTTTCCCTGAATTTGGCCATAGTTTTCATCTAGAAACTTCCAAAAATGTAGTTTTTCAGAATTAGTTGCCTTCGCAATGTTCGAAAAGGCTTCTAAATTAAAGAAATTTATTTCTGAGTAAAGACTTTTAAGTATGGTTTCATTCAGGTGGCTGCCGGCTTCATGTAGTTGCCTATACCATACTGCCAGGTTCACCGCGATGGAAGGATCATCCATATCCTCAGGATTTGCCAGGCGCAGATGAGGGTTAGTGGTTAAATCTTCGAGTGCAATTGACTCTTGGCCTGATCTTTGCCAACGCAAGGTCCTTACACCCAAAGATTGCAGCAACTCATATGCCTGAATCTCCCTTCGAAACTCAGGTTTTCTAAAGGTTTTGATTACCCAAGACTTTCCTGCCTCATCTTTTGCACGGGCTAAGAGAACTCCATCTTTCTCACGGATAAACTGCCAGTGAGAAAACACTGGAAAATCGTTAGAGGAATTTTCCATCATCAGTTTCGCTCTTAAGCCTTTTAGCAACTTCCTGGACCTGCTTACTGGGGCGTTGAAAAGTATGCCAGAAGTGTTTGAGGGCCAACCCGGGGCGAAAGAAATAGAAGCGCGGGGCAGCGTAGCGCATCACGTGGCGAATCTGTTGGCGCCTTAACGGTGTATAACAGTGCACGGGACAGCGGGCGCAAGTTGGTTTTTGGGGAAGGAAGTTGCAGTGCTCAAGGCGGCCAACAGCATAATCTCTCAGCGAGGCACAATCCTCACACAAGCCGTTTTTTGTGCAATGATTTTTTCTGCAGTATAGACCGATAACGGCTGAGAGTGTGGTGGTTTCCTCTTGAACAGTAGATTAGATACTTGCAGATTGGTTTTCCTTCATCGCCCTACTCTACTTGGAAATATACAAAAACACAGGGTCTTGGCTCCGTGTTTTGGGTGGAATAATCGGATGTCAGACCAGTCTTGCTTCCAGGGTGATTTCGACCGCTTTGAGCGCCACCGAAACTGGGCAGTTGATTTTTGCGTCTTCAGCTATTTGCTGGAAGCGTTCTGGATCAATCCCAGTTACTTTCGCGCTGCAGTCAAGGTGAATCTCACTGATCTTTGGGCCGTTATCCATAGCCATTTTGACGGTGGCTTCAGTTTCGACTTTTGTCGGGGTAAATCCTGCGGTTGCCAGGGCATTGGCAAAAGCCATGGAAAAACAGCCGGCATGGGCAGCGCCCAATAAGATTTCAGGATTGATGCCGGTACTATCCACAAAACGTGAAAGGTATGTATAAGGACCTTCATAACCCGGAAATAGCATCACACCTTTACCACCCTTGAGGTCACCCTCCCAAACAGCATTTGCTTTTCTTAAGAACATAACAATCCTCCTTGTATATTTCAGATAATACTATCGTATCGAGTGTACGCCAAAGATTCAAGCTCTTGTAAAGCTTGTGAACAAAAAATCTGCAGTTACAATAATTAAAAACAGGGAGGCCATTTAGCCTCCCTGAATTAATTAACACTCATCGGCGATGGATTAAATCCAGCCGCGGAGCTCCATGGCTTTGACCACCTTGGCGATGGCAACCATGTAAGCTGCATCGCGCATGACCACTTTCTTATCAAGTGACATGTCCAAGACGGAGTTGAAAGCCTGGGTCATGGTGTTGTCCAATTTAGTCAGCACTTCGTCTTTGGTCCAGTAGAAGTTCTGATCGTTCTGAACGCCTTCAAAGTATGAACA
>Ga0209746_1001274_pt1 | contig 12178 bp, 15 predicted proteins | sample BarGraNGADG00211_3_FD_184496 | JGI IMG/M metagenome (GOLD analysis project Ga0209746, IMG submission 184496) | Arctic peat soil microbial communities from Barrow, Alaska - Barrow Graham LP Ref core NGADG0011-211 (SPAdes) (version 2) | ecosystem: Environmental > Terrestrial > Soil > Wetlands >...
GGCGGCTCTGCTATTTTCCGCGCCGCATGATCCGGCTCGTTCTCTTCGACATTGACGGCACGCTCGTTCACACGGGCGGCGCGGGCACGGCGGCGTTCACCAAAACTTTTGCCAGGCAGTTCAACCTCCACCACGGCACCGAAAAAATGAAGTTCGCCGGGCGCACCGATGTCAGCCTCGTCCGCGAATTTTTCCGCATCCACGGCCTCGCCGAAACGCCGGGAAATTTCGAGCAGTTCTTCGAGCATTACGTTTTCTGGCTCCACCACATCCTTGAACAAAACGGCGGCGAAACCTGTCGCGGCATCCGCGAATTCATCCGCGACCTGCAATCACTTCCGAATCCGCCCGTGCTCGGCCTGCTCACCGGCAACATCCGGCTCGGCGCGGAAATCAAGCTGCGCCACTTCGGCCTGTGGTAATTTTTTCAGTTCGGCGGATTCGCCGACGACCACGAAGACCGCAACCACATTGCCGTCGCCGCGCTGGAACGCGGTCGGCGCGTGCTGGGAAAAAATCTGCAGCCGCAGGAGATCGTCGTCATTGGCGACACGCCGTTTGACGTGCGCTGCGGAAAATTCATCGGCGCAAAAACGCTGGCGGTGGCGACGGGCGGCGCGAAGCTGGAAGAATTAAAACCGTCCGCCGCCGATTGGACGGTGGAAGATTTGACGCAGATCAGCGCGCGGGAAATTTGCCGCTGATGAATGTAGCAGCGGACGTGAGTTCGCTCATTTCAAATTTAGAGCCGGCTCACGTCGGCTGCTACGAAAACAATTCAATGCGCGTGGCAACCACCACCGCAACAGTGGCCGCCGCCCATGCCGCCTTTTTTGCCGGATGACGCTTCGCCCGCGCCGGATGTGGCGAACGTGGAAAATTTCTTCGAGATTTTGGACGAGCCGCAATGCGGGCATTTCGTCCCCTTCCAATCCGACGAGCGGACGAGGATTTCGGAATCGTGTTCGCATTGCGCGCAATGGAATTCGTAAATCGGCATAAGGGGAAAATAACCGCCAGCGCGGAAAATTCAAGCAGATGGATTTCGCCTTTTCTTTCAACGGCCAACATTTACGCTGTCGGCATGAGTCATTTGCAACGCGCCATTGAAGATTCCATCACGACGCTGCGCGGGCTGACCGCGCTGGAAGAACCGCTGAACCGCGCGGCGCAACTGGTTTTACGCTCGCTCACCGGCGGTCACAAGCTGCTCGTCTGCGGCAACGGCGGCAGCGCGTCGGACGCCACGCATCTCGCCACGGAATTTCTCTGCCGCTTCCGCGAAGACCGCCGGCCTTATCCCGCCATCTCGCTCACGGCCAACGGCGAGTTCATGACCGCCGTGTGCAATGATTACAGTGCCGACGAAATTTTCGCGCGGCAGGTCTGGGGCCTCGCGGAAAAAGGCGACGTGCTCATCGCGTTCACCACGAGCGGCAAATCTAAAAACATTTTGCGTGCGCTGGAAGAAGCGAAGCGCAAGGGCGTCGAGAGCATCGCCATTCTCGGACGCGACGGTGGTTTCACGAAGGGCGTGGCGACGATTGACTTGATTGTGCCCGGCACGGTGACGGCGCGGATTCAGGAGGCGCAAAAAGTTTTGTTCCACGCGCTCTGCGAAATAGTGGAAGAGAATCTGCCGAAGGCTTGACGTCGGCTCAACATCAAAACCACGCAGCGATCACGGCAGTGCCCACGACGAAAATTAGGATACTGCCCCACAAAATGGATCCAACCGCCGCACAGGCCACACCCCAAACCCGATACGGCCTGGCGGGGTTCCAAAATCGTTTTTCCTGCACCCGAACCTTGCCGGAAATCCACAAAGCCGCCAACCCGAACGCCAGACCGATCATGGGCACGAGGGAAAGCATCCCGTAGATGAGGCAATGGATGGAGCCTTTCATCATCTTGATTTTGGCGGCGGGAATGTTGTTCATTTGCTTTTCGAAATTATGGTGACAACCGTGTTGGTCGGCTGAGCGTTCAACCGTTTGATCTGCTGCTGCTCCAGAAATTTCACTTCGCGGTGCAGATGAAACAGCGCGCGGCTCTCCGCCGCGACCAAAATCAGCATGATGCCCAGCAGCGCGATGAAAATCACCGTCGCCATGCCGCGCTCGCTTCCCCGGGCAAAATGTTCGCGTTGAATTTTCATGGTTTTGTTTGCGCCGCCGCGAAAGTGAACAGCAGCGGCAACTGTGTTTCCTTGCGGCGCGGCGTCAATTCCAGTTCCCAGCGCCACGCGCTGACGGTGCCGCGCGCGTCCGCCTTCATCTGCGAGATTTTGACTTTTGGCAGCAGCAACTGGGAATTTTTTGAAGCCGGGATTTCGCGGCGCACTTCGCCCGACTCGAAACGATAAACAATTTCCTTTTCCGTTCCAGGAATCCGCACCAGTTCGCCAGTCGCCGTGGTCTCGACGGAAATTTTCCCGGTCGCGCCGCGCACGTCCGCGCGCCAGCGTTCGCCCGCGCGCAGGGCGGAGGCGATGTCGTCCGTAGCGTAAATCACCGCCCGGGTGTGGTCCAAGCAGAAATAAAACGCCGCCATGCCGATGCTGCTCAAAATGGCAAATACGGCGAGATAGACGAGGCATTCCGTCAACATAATGCCGGCGGCACGGCGCAATTTTGAAATGGTTCGCGGCAGTTTCATTTGAGCGTGGTTTCGCGGGCGACGGTGCCGACGCCATGTTTCTCATCGGGATTCCATTCGAGGCGCAGATGGTTTCCGGTTTTGGTCAGTTGAAAATGGCCCGGCGGCAGTTTGGCGGCGGCATCGGCGTGAACGGAATAATTTTGCGAACCATCGGGGAAATTTTTGCCATCGCCCGCCGCCAGGATTTCCATTTCGCCGTCCACGATTTCGTTGGCGATGCTGCGGCAATACTCGATTTTGAGAACCTGCCGTTCGCGGGCGAACGAATATCCCAGCGGCACGACCGCCAGCGTCAGAATCGCGAGGCCGACGACCAGATCCACTTCCAGAAAGCCGCAGGTGCGGCGTGTATTGGTGGATGATTTTGAAATGAGTGTTTTCATCAGTAGCCCACCATGCGATTTAATAATGCGACAAATATGCCGAACATGCTGATGGCAATCAGCGCGACGACTAGGCCGTTCATAATCACTAAGCCGCTGGTGAGGACGTGCGTCGCGGCTTCCTCCTGCTGAAACGCCTTGGCGTCAAGCGCCTCGTGCCAGCCGCGCAGCGCGTTCAAAAATCCGCCGTGCGCGTGCGTGGCGTTCGTGAGCCGCCAGTGAAATTCGCCGGTGTCGTCGAACGCGCGGACGGCGTCATCGAGCTTCACTCCTTTTTCCAGCGCGGCGACGACACGCCGGGCACGGCAGCGACAGATTTCGTTCGCTGTGGAATCGCCCGCAAGCCGGACGGCTTCGGCTTCTGGCACGCCGCCATCGAGCAGCACGGCGAGCATGGCGGAGAAGGTGCGCTGCAATTTTTTTTGCTTCCACGGAATGCGCCAGGTAATCCAGTCCACCACTGGAACGCTGCGAAATTGGAACCAGCGCACCAGGCCCGGCCCGCCGATGTAAATCGCGGCCACCGTCAGCAGCGCTAAAAACAGCAGCGCCTCAAAGCCGACCAGAATGAACGAGTCATTGAGGGCGAAAACAAACAGTGTAATCGGCCACAACTGCACGCCCATGCCGGCGGCCACATCCTTGAATTTGGGAATGACAAAAATCGAAAGCATGCAAATCAGCCAGATGGCAACCGGCGCAAATATCAGCAGGATGGCCACCATGTAATGCGTCGTGCTGCGGACGGTGTCAGGGGCGATGCGCAACACTTCGCGGCAGGCGGGCAAAACTTTTTTCAAGTCGCCGAGTTTTTCACCGGCGCGGAGAATGGCATTGATTTGCGGTGGCAGGAAGCGCGGCTCTTTTTCGAGCGCCTCGCCAAGCCGCAAGCCGCTTTCGATGTGCGCGGCCACCATGTAAAAGCGAACGCCGATGGCGTGGTCGTGGTTTTCAGCGGCGGCAAGAATGGCCGGTTCCAGCGGCTGTCCGCGTTGCAGGACGGTTTCCACGAGGTCGAGAAAAAACAGCGCGCGGTCGCGCCGACGCATCGGCAGCGAAAGGAGGAAATGGATCACCACCGAAAACACGCCGCCCGGCAGCAGGATGAAAACTGCATACCAAATCAAGGCGATAAAGAACTGTGCAAAATCAGTCATGTGATTTTCTTTTCAATTAGTTTCCACTCATATTATTTAGCATGGCGACGAGCGGCAAAAACATACTGATGACCAAAAAGGCCTGTGACAAAACGACCGCGCCGAGAAACAGCGAGGCAATCGGCAGCACCGAATACAGCGCGACCTCGGTGCGGTAGATGGCGCGTGAGTGGTAGATTTCCGCCGCGCGGTTGAAACCGGCGGTAAGGTCTTCCCCCGCGCTGGCCACCACCCAGACGAACAGCGGCGGAATCAGCCGGTTGACGGCGGCGACCTCGGAAAATTTTGCGGTCCCGGCGGCAAGTTTTCTCCGCCACTGTTGCAGGTCGGCGGTCGCAGCGGCACTGGTTTCAAGTTGTTCCACCAGGCCGATAGCATCCGGCAGGTTGACGCCGTTTTTCATCAGCAAGGCCAGCGACGACGCGATGCGCGAAACGGTGGCTTCCTTGAACGCGGGCAACCGCCAGAGATATTTTCCGCGCAATCCCGGCACAAAAACAACTGACGCCGCGAGCAAGAACAAAACACCGAGCACCACCGGAAACACCCAAATGGCTTGCAGGGATCCGAGCGCAAAAATGGTGGCCGCTGGAAGACGAATTCCCATGCCGCCAAATACGTTCTGCATGGACGGCCCGATGACGCAGGTCCACATGAACGCCAGCACCACCGAAATCAAAAACGCGACGAACATCACGATGAGCGGATAAACCATCATGCTTTTCAGCCGCGTCCAGACGTTGTTCTGCCGCTGGAAATAATCCGCGAGCATCGTCAGCGCGCCGGGCAGGTCGCCGCTTTTGACGCCGACCAAAATCATGCGTTTGTAAAGTTCCGGCAACTGGCGCGGAGCGAGTGCGTCGGCCATTGGCGTGCCTTTGGCGAGGTCGGCTTCGAGCGACTGTAGTTCGGTGCGGAGCGAGCCGGCGCGCATTTCCTGGCAGAGCCGCCGCAGCGCGCCTTCAAGCGGAATGCCGTCGCGCAGCATCGCGGCGAGCTGCTGGTTGAAAAAGGCAAATTCGTCGTATTTCATAAGCCGAAAACCCGTTTGAATTCTGTTTCGTTCGTCACGCCCTGGTTCACCAGCAAACGCGCCGAGGATTCGAGCGTTTGCATTGGAACGAGCGTTTGCAATTCGCGTCGCCGGATTTGTTCGCGCAAGGTTTCATTCACGCGCAGCCATTCGACGAGCGGCACGCGGCCTTGATAGCCGGTATGCAAACAAGTTTCGCAACCGCCGCCGTCGCACGCGGGACAAAGTTTGCGGATGAGGCGCTGGTTCAAAACAAGTTCAACCGCGCTGGCAACGGCGGAATGGTCGGTGCACATGGCGAGCAGCCGCTCGAAAACGCCTTTGCACGAGCCGGCGTGCAGCGTGGAAATAACGAGATGCCCAGTGAGGCCGGCGCGAACGGCAAGTTGCGCGGTGGCCTCGTCGCGAATCTCGCCGAGGATGAGAACCTGCGGGTCCTGTCGCAGCAGATGCCGCGCGGCGCGGGCAAAATCAAGGCCGATGGCTTCGTTGATTTCCGTCTGCATCGTGCCGGGAACAATCTGCTCGACCGGGTCTTCGACGGTGATAATGTGCCGTTCGCCGAGTTCAGCGAGATGACGCAGGCAGGCGTAAATCGTCGTCGTCTTGCCGCTGCCTGCCGGGCCGGTGAGCAACAGCAGGCCGGTGGTTTGACGGAGAAATTTTTCCAATTCGGCGTTCGCGGCAACTGGCAAAGACAATTCGCCCAGCGTCTTCGCGGTTTCGGAATTGAACAGGCGGAGAACAATTTTTTCGCCGGTGACGGTCGGGTAGGTGGCGACGCGGATGTCGTTTTGGCATTTGAGTTCGTCGTGCGGAATGCGGCCATCCTGCGGCAGCGTTTCCTGATACGTTTTCAGCCGCGCGAGAAATTTGATTCTTCCGAAAACTCGTTCCGCAATTTCAGCGGGCAGTTCGCGTCCGAGCGTGATGAGGCCGTCGAGCCGGAAACCGGTCTCGGCGGATTTGCCGCGCATCTGCAAATGGATGTCGCTCGCGCCCGCGCGTTCAGCGAGCCGGACCAGGTTTTCCAGCACCTCCGGCGCGGAGGTTTCGGAGATTTTTCCGCCGTCAATTGTCTGAACAGTTTCCAAAGACATAAAAAATTTTGCGCGCGGATTGTTATTCCTTTTCCGCAACGAGATAATGCAGGCCGTGTTCATCCGCCATGAAAATGCGGAGGTGATTGGGCAGTTCGGCCAGGTGTTGCCGGATGATTCTTTCGTTCTTGAAAATAGCGCAGGAGGCCGCCTTCAATGGCTGGCCGAGAATGAGCAGGCTGATGACGAGGCAGGCAAAGCTGGTGCCGATGCTCCAGGCAAACCGTGGCAGCCAGCTTTCACGAATCTCTTGTTCCGGTGCGGCCCGATGCAATTGCCAGCGCACCTGTGATGGGAAATTTCCCCAATAATCTTCCGATCGCTCCGGCAACTGGGCGCTTTTCAGTTTTGCATCGAGATCAAAATCGTTCATCGTGCGCCTCCGGCGACGGTGAGCCAGCGTTTCAATTTTCGCCGCGCGGCAAACACGCGCCATGACACGGTGGTTTCCGAGCAGCCCAAAACGTGCGCGGCTTCCGCGTGGTTGAGTCCGTCGTAAATCGTCAGCACAATGGCGGCGCGCTGCTTGGCGGGCAGTTTCAGCAAGGCGGACTGAACTTGCTCGCACGCTCCATTTTTCGCCGGGGAATTATCTCCGTTCGCATGGTGCGCGGAAATTTCCTCGGCGCAGTTTGCGTGCAAATGAAAACGCCGCGCCTCGCTTTGACGCCAGTTCAGGCAGGCATTGACGGCGATACGGTAAAGCCAGGTGGAAAATTTCGCCGTGCCGCGAAACGAGCCGATCTGCTCGTAGGCGCGGATGAACGTCTCCTGCGCGAGATCTTCCGCGTCGGCGAGCGAGCCGGTCATCCGAAATGTCAGCGAGTGAATCATGCGTTGATGATTACGAATCAGCGTTTCAAAGGCCGCAGGACTGCCACTTTGAGTTTGCAACACCAGTTCTTCGTCGGCGTCGGCCATGCGGTTTTCTTTTACTAACTCTGACAAACGCGGACGCGAAATCCTTTGAATTATTTTTTTACCAGGAAGGGAAACGTCTGCGCCGACACCGCCGCCTTCGAGGTTGGGGAATGCGAAAGCGGTCATGGCAAATCAATTTACGATTTACGAGCGCCAGCACATTTCACGCGGCGCGTAAATCGCAAATCGTAAATCAAAAATAATCGGGTTCGTTGCCGGATTTCCACTTGATGTTGCAGCCGATGCTGGCGACTTGAAATTCGGAGGTCGGTTTTCCCGCGAGCACGGCGTCGAGCGCGGCGCGCAAATCTTTTCCGGTCACAGGAATGCCATTGCCGGGACGGCTGGCGTCAAACTGGCCGCGATAAACCAGACGACGGCCGCGATCAAAAAGAAAAATATCCGGCGTGCAGGCGGCGCGATAGCTTTTGGCGACGGCCTGCGATTCGTCGTAGAGATACGGAAAAATGTAGCCGGCGGATTTCACTTCGTCCTTCATCCTGGCTGGACTGTCGGCGGGATAATTTTTTGCGTCGTTGGCATTGATGCCGACGATGCCGACGCCGCGCGGCGCGTAATCGTGCGCGAGTTGCGCAAGTCCGGCGCGGATGTGGACGACGTAAGGACAATGGTTGCACATGAAAATCACGAGCAACGCGGCCTTGTCCTTGAAGCCGGCGGGCGAAATGATTTTCCCGTTCGTGTCCGGCAGTTTGAAACCGGGCGCAGTCGTGCCGAGCGGCAGCATGGTGGAAGGGGTGAGGGCCATGCGGGGAATGTGACGCCTTCGGGAAAATTCTTCAAGCAACTAAATGGCGGACTAGAATGACTAATTTCTAAAACCTAATGACTAAATAATTCCCAAATCCCAATGCAGAATTTGCAATTTGGTCATTCGTCATTCTTTAGTCATTCGGATTTAGGAATTAGTCATTCCCAAGCCCGCATCAGTTTGGAATTGTTTTCATACGCAAGTGCGGCTTTCATTGACTCCACCATGGCCAAGAACATTCTTTATTTCGACCTGGAAACGCAGAAGTCCGCCGATGAGGTCGGCGGCTGGGGCAACATTTCCAAAATGGGCATGAGCGTGGGCGTGACGTGCAGCAGTGTGACCGGTGAATATAAAATTTACGGCGAGAAACAGGTGGACGACCTGATCAAGGATTTGCAGCGCGCGGACCTCGTGGTGGGTTTTAATCATTTGCGGTTAGACTATGAGGTATTGCACGGCTACACGGCGCTGGATTTGAGCCAGTTGCCGACGCTGGACATGCTGGTGGAATTGCAGAACGAACTGGGCCACCGGCTCTCGCTCGACTCGATTGCCACGGCGACGTTCGGCGTGGAAAAAACAGCGGAAGGTCTGCAGGCGATCCGCTGGTTCAAGGAAGGCAGGCTCGCGGAGATCGCGGAGTATTGCTGCTACGACGTGAAAATCACCAAGCTCGTTTATGAATACGGCCAGCAGCACCGGCAGATTCATTACACCAACCGTTTCGGGAAAAAAATGACTGCGCCGGTGAAATGGTGACGCGTCAGTTTTTCGTCTTCAATTCCAAAACGGCGGCGTGCAGTTGCTTCGCCAGTTCTTTGCGGTCGTCGGTGGTGCGTTCAAATTTTCCGAACCGGATGGTGGCCCGCACGGATTTTTTCCCAAGCAGGTTGATCATATGCGGAAAAAACGAGTGGTCGCCCCAGTAACAAACTTCCTGCCGCGCGTCCCCGTCAACCAGATCGTAATGAATCCAGCCGGTGGCAATTTCATGCCCGCCGCGCGCCGCCGGTTCGAGCAGCGAGGTGCGGAAGGGCAGGATGGTTTCGCCGATGGAACTCGTGCCTTCGGGAAAAATGACGACGAGCACGCCTGCGTCCAGCGCGGTCTGGATTTCACGGTTCACTTCGCCGACGTGCGTGCGGCGTTCGCGCTCGACAAACACCGTTCCGGCCAGCGCCGCGAACCAGCCGAACAGCGGCCAGCGGCGCACGTCCGCCTTGGACACGAACACCGCCGGCGTCGTCGCGGAAATCGCCAGGATGTCGAGGTAGCTCAAGTGATTGCTGATGAGCAGGCCGCCTTTCGGAATCTCGCCGGCGACGGTCGCGGAATAGCCGAAGATTTTCAGGTGCCGGCGGGACGAGCGGCTCAACCACGCGGCGCGGGCCACGCGGTGTTTTTTTTCCGGGGCAAAGGCGGCGGTGAAAAAGTAGTTGATGATGATCACCACCACTTCCCAGGCGAACCAGCAGAGTCTTCCGGCGGCACGTAGCGTCATGGGTGAGTTTTTTTCAGCTAAAGTAACGCTCGCGGGTTTTCGCAGACATTGTTTCCAAATCCATCAAGGTCAGAAAATCAATGGTCTTGAACTGCCGGTCCAAGGCCGGTGGACCGCAGATTTTTGCGCCGACGGTCAGGTAGGCGCGCAGGAGTTTGGGAATGGCGGCGGCGGATTTCTGGTCAAGCGGACACGCATAGGCAGGCAATGGAACGGTGCGCCAGGCAGGTTCCGGCAGATGCTTGCGTGAAAGTTCCTCATACGCCGCCGCGCCCTCGGACGGATCCTGTGAGGTCAGCGAACTGCAACCAATCAAATATCGTCCGCCCCGCTCCGTGGCATAATCAGCAATGCCTTTCCAAAGCAGGCCCAGCACGATGAGGTTGCGATGCTGTTTTTCCACGCAGGCCCGGCCCAGTTCCACGATTTGTTTCCGGAACGGCTCGAACGGCCTGAAATCAAACTCCTGCTCACTGTAATAACCGAGATTTTTTTGCGCCGCCACGCCGGTTTGCAGCCGATAGGTGCCGACGATTTGCCGGGTGGGCAGATGTTCGACGAGCAGATGGTCGCAAACAGGGTCGAAGGCGTCCGCATCCAGACCGGTGGCATTGGATTGAGGGAGGCCTTCGTTGAGTTCGAGGTTGAAAACCTGGAACCGCAGTGCCTGTGCGGCGCGCAACTCCTCGGCAGCGGCCGCCAATCGCACGGCATAGTGCGCCGACGAACCCGCCAGCAGGCGGACGGAATCTTTGATGACACCCATGACGTCAGTCGTTTGAACCAAAGGCGATTCTCTTAAGGCAACGAACATTTTACAAGCGCGGAAAAGGCCGGATTCATCTTTTCCTGGCTGCGAGAAATTTCTCGACATATTTTCCGAGCAGATCCGCCTCCAGATTCACCGCGTAGCCGACCTTCCGTTCGCGCAAAACCGTCACCGCAAACGTGTGCGGAATGATCCAGATGCGGAAACTTTTTTTACCCGCGCCCGCGACGGTCAGGCTGATGCCGTCCACCGTGATGGAACCTTTATGAACAACATAGCGCATTACGTCCGGCGGCGCGGCGATGTCGAGGACGTGATCCTTGCCCGCACGTTCCCAGCGGATGATCTTGCCGAGGCCGTCCACATGGCCGGTGACAAAATGCCCGCCGAGTTCGCCGTTCGCGCGGAGCGAACGCTCCAAGTTTACCAGCGAACCAACCTTGGCGAACTGGAAATTCGTCCGCCGCCAGCTTTCTTGCAGCAGGTCGAACTGAATCAACTTCGCCTTGCCGCGCGTGGAAATTTTCACCGCCGTCAGGCAGCAGCCGTTGACCGCCACGCTGGCGCCGACCTTCACACCACGCCCGCAGACGTTGGCGCGCACGGTCATTTCAATGGATTTTTTCGCCGGCGTGATCTTTTCGATGATGCCCGCTTCTTCGACAATGCCTGTGAACATAAAGTTGGAGTTCAAGCTTTAGCTTGCGCTAGTTTCGCGTGAGCCGATGGGAAGACAAGCTAAAGCTTGGACTCCAACCACGCCGTCAGCAGCAAATCCTCGCCCAGCTTCCGCCACTCGACTTCGCGAAGCTGAATCACATCCGCCAAGTTTTTAACGCCATCGCCCGCGACCGCCTTGCGCGAATCCCGTCCGCCCAGAATTTTCGGCGCGTAAAAAAATGCGACGCGTTGTGCGAAACCGCCGAGCAGAAACGACGCATTCACCTCACCGCCGCCTTCGACCAGCAGGCTCGTCACGTTTTCCGCGCCGAGCTTTTTCAACAGCCAGCGCAAATCCAGTTTTGAATTTTTAATTTTGAATTTTGAATTCGCCGCCGGCGCAACAATGACATTCACCTTTTTCGCCAAAGCCGCCACGCGATTCTTTGACGCGTGCTTGCCCACCACAATCGTAGTCAACGCCGCAAACTCGTCACTGACAACTTTCGCATCCTGTGGCGTCCGCGCCTTCGAATCCAGCACGATGCGCCGCAGCCTTGGATGTTGGATGTTCGATGTTGGATGTTCGATGTTTCCTTCCTTTTGCTTTTTGCCGCGCACGGTCAGGCTCGGATCATCAGCCAGAATCGTATTGATGCCGACGAGAATCGCATCCGAACTCTGGCGCAATTCCATTCCATGCGCGCGGGATTTTTCGCCGGTGATCCATTTCGACTCGCCGCTGGCCGTCGCAATTTTCCCGTCCAGCGTCATCGCGGCTTTCACCGTGACGAACGGCGTGCGATGAACAATCCAATGGTTGAACGCTTCGTTCAACTTCGCGCACTCGTCGGCCAAGTTTTGGTGGGGCGAGCGTCCTCGCGAGCCGTGGTGTCTGCTTGCAAAGACCGGCTCGTCAGCAGCCTCGCCCCACCGCGTCACAACGATGCCCGCGCGTTGCAAAATCTTAAAACCTTTGCCCGCGTGCTGCGGATTCGGATCCGTCGCGCCGATGACGACGCGTTTGATTCCCGCCGCGATGATGGCATCTGTGCAAGGCGGCGTGCGACCCTGCGTGCAACACGGTTCGAGCGTGACGTAAAGCGTCGCGCCTTTGGGATGGTGGCCGCGCTTTTGCGCATCGCGGAGCGCCTCGATTTCCGCGTGCGGCAAACCCGCGCGCCGGTGCCAGCCGCGCCCGATGATTTTTCCGCCTTT
>Ga0209746_1001276_pt1 | contig 12167 bp, 5 predicted proteins | sample BarGraNGADG00211_3_FD_184496 | JGI IMG/M metagenome (GOLD analysis project Ga0209746, IMG submission 184496) | Arctic peat soil microbial communities from Barrow, Alaska - Barrow Graham LP Ref core NGADG0011-211 (SPAdes) (version 2) | ecosystem: Environmental > Terrestrial > Soil > Wetlands >...
CGCTCGTCGGTACGCCGCGAGCGCATGGGGCACATCATGCTGGCAACGCCCGTGGCCCACATCTGGTACACGCGGCGTATTCCCTCATACCTGGGCATGCTGCTGGACATCTCCCGCCGCAACCTGGATCGGGTGCTGTACTTCGCCCAATATATCGTCAGTTACGTGGACGAGGATGCCCGTCAGAAAGCCCTTAAGCGCCTGGAAGATGAAATCTCCGTTTCCGAACGCGAGCAGGCGGCAGTCATTAATTCCAAGATTGCTGAAATCAAGACAGCCCGCGATAAGAAACAGGCCGAACTCCAAGCTCGCAAGGTTGAGATGGAGCGCCTGTACGATGAGCAAATTGCTGCCAAGCTGGAGCCGATCATTCAGGAAGGCCAGCGGTTGGAACGCTATCTCCAGGATAACAAAGGCCAGGTACTCAAAGAGGCCGTCATTTTCGGCAGCACAGGCACGGTGATCGTTGATGCTGGCATCAAAGCCGGCGCGACGCATCTCGGCAAAGTGCAGAAGTTCGTCCAGGGACGGTTGGAAGCCATCGAGAACGAACTCAAGGATGAGAAACTGCGCGCCCTGGAAGCCGTTAAGATGGAAGCTGCTACGATCAAGGCGGGAGCCGATGAGGAGATGAATGCTCTTCGCAGCCTCCTAGAAGACCAGACCTCCACCAGTCACGACGCGAACGCCAATCAACGCGACGAACTGATGGAACTGCGTCCGTTCACCTTCCTGGGTGAGACCCGCTACCGCGAACTGAAACAGCGCTGGGGCCAGGTCTTCCGCGCCGACATGGGCGCCGAGGCTTTCTACGATATCCTGCGCCGCCTCGACCTGGATAAACTCTCTGAAGAACTCTGGCATGAAGTCAGGACAACGAAATCCAAGCAGAAGCGCAAGAAGGCGACTTCCCGACTGAAGGTGGTAGAAGCTTTCCGCCGTTCCGGCAATCGCCCGGAGTGGATGATCATGACCGTCCTGCCCGTCATCCCGCCGGACCTGCGCCCGATGGTGCAACTGGATGGCGGCCGCTTTGCCACGTCGGATTTGAACGATCTGTACCGGCGGGTCATCAACCGCAACAATCGTCTCAAGCGCCTGCTTGAACTTGGTGCACCAGACGTGATCGTCCGCAACGAGAAGCGTATGTTGCAGGAAGCGGTGGATTCCCTGATTGACAACAGCCAGCGCGGCAAGGCACTCAGCCGCCGCGGCCGGCGTGAACTCCGCTCCCTGAGCGACATGCTCAAGGGCAAGAAAGGCCGCTTCCGCCGCAACCTGCTCGGCAAGCGCGTGGACTATTCCGGCCGTTCTGTGATCGTGGTCGGCCCGCAGTTGAAACTCTATCAGTGTGGTCTGCCGAAGAGCATGGCGCTGGAACTATTCCGGCCGTTTGTGATTTCCCGGCTGGTGAGCCACAACTATGCAGCCAACGTCAAGGGCGCCCGGCGCTTCATCGAGCGCAACCGCCCCGAGGTCTATGAAGCGCTCGAGGAAGTCATCAAGGACCGCCCGGTTCTGTTGAACCGTGCTCCTACGCTGCACCGCTTGGGCATCCAGGCGTTTGAGCCGATCCTGATTGAAGGCTCAGCCATCCAATTGCACCCGCTGGTTTGTACCGCCTTTAACGCTGACTTCGACGGCGATCAGATGGCAGTGCATGTACCGCTGTCTGATAAGGCCGTTCAGGAGGCCCGCCGCTTGATGCTGGCTTCCAAGAACCTGCTCAAGCCCGCCGACGGCGAACCCATTATTGGTCCGTCCAAGGATATGGTGCTGGGCGTGTACTACATGACGATGCTGCACTCCAAGCCGCACAAGGGTGACGGACGCGCCTTCTCGGATATGGATGACATTGATCTGGCTTACCAGTTGGGTCAGGTGGATGTGCATAGCAAGGTCAAAGTACGTTTAACCACCTGGTACGATGAAAAGAACAATCGCTTGCCCGAGGCGGAGACCCGCCTGATTGACACCACTGTCGGACGCGTCATCTTCAACCGCATTTTGCCGGAAAAAGTCCAGTTCATCAACCGGCAGTTGGAAAAAGGCGGCGTGAAAGACCTGATTGCCGAAGTATATGAACTTTACGGCCAGGATGTGACGACTGAAACCGCTGACGAAATCAAGCGCATTGGCTTCGAATATGCCATGCGTTCCGGCACTACCATCGCGGTCTCCGATATTACCGTCCCGCCGCAGAAACAGGAAATCGTGGAAAAGGCGCTCAAGGATGTGGAGCTGGTCCAGCGTGACTTCCGGCGCGGTTTGCTGACCGAGCAGGAACAGAACGAACGCATCATCCAGATCTGGCAGCAAACCACCACCGATGTCGCCAAATCGGTCCGCAACGCCCTAGACCCGGACGGTAATCTGTCCACCATGGCCAACTCCGGCGCGACCAAAGGCGGCTTCGGCCCCATTTCACAGTTAGCCGGTATGCGCGGTCTGATGGCTGACCCGTCTGGACGCATCATCCCGATGCCAATCCGCTCGAACTTCCGCGAGGGTCTGACCGCTCAGGAATACTTCATCTCGACGCATGGCGCGCGCAAGGGTCTGGCCGATACCGCCCTGCGCACCGCTGACGCCGGTTATCTGACCCGCCGCCTGGTGGACATTGCCCAGGATATCATCATTAACGAACCCGACTGCGGCACCCGCCAGGGCGTCTGGATTCGCAGGAAGGACGATGTGGCCGGCCAATCCATGGCGTCACGGTTGTATGGACGCCTGGTTGCAGAGCGTGTCCTGGACCCGAAGACGGGTGAAGTGCTGGCTGAGCCGGACGATATCCTCGACCGCGATCTGGCGCGCAAGATTGTCGTGGCCGACGTGGTGGAAGTGAAGGTCCGTTCGGCGCTGACCTGTGAACTGACTCACGGGATCTGTGCCAAATGTTACGGCGTCGACCTGGCCCGCGGCACGATGGTCGAAATGGGGTCGGCAGTCGGCATTGTGGCTGCCCAGTCGATTGGTGAGCCTGGCACGCAGTTGACCCTGCGTACCTTCCATACCGGCGGTGTGGCCGCGGGCGGTGACATCACCACTGGTCTGCCCCGCGTGGAAGAACTTTTCGAGGCTCGTAGGCAACCGAAGGGTGAAGCAGTCGTCGCCGAGATCAAGGGCACGGTGCGCATTATCCAGTCGGACAAGTATGCTGATATGCGCATCGTCCGCGTCGAACAAAGTGAAATGATCCATGATGAGTTTGATGTGCCTAAAGAGTGGAAGATCCAGGTCAAGGATGAAGGCGAGATCAAGGCAGGCGATATTATCGCCACTTTGGAGGATGCCACCATCGCCGCGGAACACGGCGGAAAGGTCCGCATCGAGAAGCGCAAAGTGTATGTTTCGCGCGAACAACGTGAAGAGATCGAGCACGAAATCCCGACCACCCTACGCCTGCTGGTCAAGGACGGCGAGCACGTCGAGGACGGCCAACCGCTGACCGAGGGTTCGCTGAACCCGCACCGCGTCCTGCGTGTCCAGGGACGGGAAGCCTGCCAGATGTATCTGATGACCGAAATCCAGAAGGTGTATCGCTCGCAAGGCCAGAACATCCATGACAAGCACTTCGAGGTCATCATCCGCAAGATGTTGAGCAAGGTGCAAGTCGTTCGTCCGGGTGACACCCGTTACCTGCCGGGCGACGCCGTGGAACGGCTGGAAGTCCAGCGAGTCAATGAACAACTGCTGGCCGAAGGGAAGACCCCGGCCAAGTTCTATGAACTGTTGCTGGGTGTGACCAAAGCCTCCCTCAGTACCGACTCGTTCCTCTCGGCCTCCTCGTTCCAGCACACCATCAAGGTGCTGGCCGGCGCGGCCATCGGTTCTTCCACCGACCCGCTCTATGGGTTGAAGGAGAATGTCATCATTGGCAAGCTGATCCCTGCCGGGACCGGTTTTGTCCATGGACGCTTCCTGGCGGTCGAAAAGGCGCTTGCTCAAGCTGGTTCCTCTCAGTGGACAGAAATCCCGGATGCTGGGGCATCAGACTAGATCCCTGTCTTTGCGACATCGTCCCCTGTTCTTGGGGGAGGCGCGTTTTGTCCCCACAGGGGCAGCGATGACTTCGCTCCCGAAGGGAAAAAATCTGCTCATATCCTGTAAGTTCCTCCCGGGGCGGCCGTTTGGTCGCCTCGGCTTTTTTCTCCTTGACGCTTTCTCCCTTTCCCCGTAAGATAGCAAATAGAACATAAATTCCCTTCACCCCCTGCCCCTCTCCCCGCCCCCTTCGGGGGTGCTTCGCAAGGAGAGGGGTGTGGGGTGATGGCAGGAGTCAATATGGAACTCGGCCTCGTCCGCAAAATTGACATTGACCAGGAAATGCAGCAGGCGTACCTCGACTATGCCATGAGTGTCATCGTGGCGCGCGCCCTGCCGGACGCGCGCGACGGCCTCAAACCCGTCCAGCGCCGCATTTTGTATGCCATGTACGACATGGGCATCCGCATCGACAGCCCCTACCGCAAGTCGGCCCGCATCGTCGGCGAAGTGCTTGGCAAGTACCACCCGCACGGCGACCAGTCCGTCTATGAAGCCATGGCGCGCATGGCGCAGGACTTCTCCATGCGGACCCTGCTGGTGGACGGACAGGGCAACTTTGGCTCAGTGGACGGTGATCCGCCGGCAGCCATGCGCTACACCGAAGCCCGTCTCGCCGCCCCGGCCCTAGACCTGCTGGCGGACATCGGCAAAAATACTGTTGACTACACCGACAACTTCGACGGCACACTCACCGAGCCAACTGTACTCCCCTCCGCCATCCCGAACCTGCTGGTCAACGGAGCCACCGGTATTGCCGTGGGTATGGCCACCAACATCCCGCCCCACAACCTGGGAGAGATCGCGGACGCCTGTGTCTATATGCTTGAAAAGTGGGAAAAACTCGACGATGTCAATGTGGAAGATTTGATGGAGTTTGTTGAAGGCCCGGATTTCCCAACCGGCGGGATTATCATCGAGCAGAAGGGCGAGGAAGGCATCGAAGCTGCCTACGGCAAGGGCCGCGGCCGCGTTACGATCCAGGCCAATGCCCACATCGAAGAGATGGAGCGCGGCAAGAGCCGCATTATCGTTACCGAACTACCCTACCAGGTCAACAAGTCCAGCCTGATCGAGCGGATCGCGGAACTGGTGCGTGACGGGCAATTGGAGGGTATCACCGACCTGCGGGACGAGTCCGACCGCCAGGGTCTGCGCATTGTCATCGAACTGACCAAAAACGTGGAGCCGGAGAAAGTTCTGGCCGCCCTGTACAAGCGTACGCCGATGCAGTCCACCTTCAGCATCAACCTGCTGGCGCTGGTGGACAACGAGCCGCGCCTGCTGAACCTGAAACAAGCCCTGCGCGTGTACCTCGACCACCGGCTTGTGGTGATCAAGCGCCGCACCGAGTTCGACCTGCAAAAGGCGCGCGCCCGGGCGCACATCCTCGAAGGCCTGATGGTGGCCCTCAAACACCTGGATGAGATCATTGCCCTCATCAAAAGCTCGCCCGATGTGGAGACGGCCCGCACGCGTTTGATGAAACGCTACAAGCTGTCGGAACTCCAGGCCAACGCCATTCTGGAAATGCAATTACGCCGCTTGGCGGCGCTGGAACGCAAGAAAATCGAGACCGAGTACAAGGAAACGCTCGGCCTCATCAAGGAACTGGAAGCCCTGTTGAAATCCCCGAAGAAGATGCGCGGCGTGGCCGCTGAGGAACTGCTCAAGGTCAAGGCCGCCTACGGCGACCGCCGCCGGACGCAGATCGTCAGTATGAAAGGCCGCAAAGCCAAAAAAGCCCCGCTGACCGCCGCCGAACTGGTGCGGGAGCAAGTGGTCTGGATCGGCATGACTGCCGACGGGACGCTTGCCCGCACCCGCGACGACAAGCCGCCGCGTCTCTCCGGCTCCGAAGCGCCCAAACTGCTGGTCAAAGCCAACGCGACCGATACGCTCTACCTGGTCTGCGAGCGCGGACTGGCGGCGGCGGTGGCCGTGCATACCCTGCCGGAAGCCGAAAAGCTGGCGGACGGCAATCCGTTCAACAAACAGTCTCCGCTCCAGGCGGACGAGGTGCCGGTGGCGGCGTTTGCCCTGCCTGCCAGGAAATCCGAACTCCCCGAAGAAACCACCCTCCTGACAGTCACACGCGGCGGGATGGTCAAGAAGAGCCTCGTCAGCGAACTACCCGGTCCCTCGGCGCAGACCTTCCGGCTGGCCAACGTCAACGACGGTGACAGCCTGGGCTGGGTTGCACTGACCGATGGAAAGAAAGAAGTTTTGCTGGCGACCGCCCTCGGCATGGCGATTCGCTTCAGCGAGGAGGACGTCCGCCCGATGGGGCTGGCCGCGGCGGGCGTCAACGGCATTAAACTGGGGGTGGGGGATGAAGTGGTCGGCGTGGAGGTTCTGCTCGGAACGGGCGAGCTCTTCCTGATCGCCTCGGACGGCAAGAGCAAGCGGGTGGAGGTGAAGGACTTCCCGGCGCAAGGACGCTACGGTAAGGGCGTGATCGCCTGGGAACTGCCGCGCGGCGTCAAGCTGGCCGGGCTGGGGATGGGCAAAGCCAATTCGATTGTAACGCTGCACCTGCTAAAGGCCGCTCCGAAGATGGCGCGGCTCGACGATGCACCCCTACGTAAGCGTTCCGCCCTACGTGGCGAGACGGTGGTGGAGGTAAAGGCCGGGGATGCGCTGCTCGGGTTGACCGAGGGGTGGTCTGTGGAGCGGTTTGTGGGGGGGAAGAAGGAAGAAAAGAAGAAGAAGTAACAAAATTGTGCGACGCATCTTTACGGTTCGTCGCACATCATCAGGTAAATGTCCGAGGGGTGGGAAACCCCCACCCCTTTCTCTGATCAAGTCCTACGGGGTATTGCAAGGTTAGTTCTTGATTATTGAATATTTCCCACCAGGCCCAGTTCCGGGGCAATACGGCGCATGGCCGTAATGATGTTGCCAACGTGCTCCCAGAGTTCAATGCCGAACTCGGCAGCGGCTTTTTGGATCTCGTCCCGGTTGGCGCCGGCTGCGAAGGCCTTGTCCTTCCACTTTTTTTTGACGGACGATGGCTCCAGGTCCAACAGGGAGCGGGATGGGCGGACGAGAGTCACGGCGGTGACCAATCCAGTCACTTCATCGCAGGCGTAGAGTGCCTTCTCCATGCGAGTCTGACGCGGCACGCCGGTATGGTCGGCGTGGCTCATCACGGCGCGGATAATATCTTCGGGCACGCCGCGCTGGCGCAGGATGGGTTCGCCCGCCTGCGGATGGCCTTCTAGGGTGGGATGGATCTCCCAATCGAAGTCGTGCAGCAGGCCAGTGACGGCCCACTTTTCCACATCCTCGTCAAATTTCCCGGCGTAGAAGCGCATGGCGGCTTCCACCGAGAGCATGTGCTTAACGAGGTTGTCGTTCTTGACGTATTCACGGACAAGGGCAAGGGCTTCGTCGCGGGTCATAGTCTCCTCAATGTATCACGGAAAAATTGGCTCCGGGTCACCCAACACGGGGACGGGGTGGCTGATGTTCACATCCCACAGGGCAGCGACAGTGGCGAGCAGTTCGCGCATATTCCAGTATAGCACGGAAGATTTGCGGTAGACACGCAGGTCGGCTGCCACACCGGCCGAGTCAACGCCGAGCTGGCTGCACAGATAGATGGTGCGCGGCAGGTGGAAGGCCTGCGTCACCAGAATGGCCTCGGTCACGCTGAAGATGGCCTTCGCCCGGTAGCAAGTGTCGTAGGTACGCCGACCGGCATAATCAAGCACAATGGCATCCTCGGGGACGCCGATTGAGATTGCCAGCTCGCGCATCACCGCCGGTTCGTTGTATTCCACAAAGCGGTTGTCGCCGCTCATCAGGAGTTTCTCGACCTTGCCGGCGAAATACAGGTTGGCGGCGGTCTGGACGCGGTCATACAGGACCGGGGTGGCGGTGCCGTCCCGCCACAGACCCGCGCCGAAGACGATTGCCACGCGGCGGGCCGGGATATCCGCGGCGGTATACGTTTTCGGACGCGCATACACACCGGTCACCAGACGGGAGATGATCAGGATGAGAAGACTAAGGATAAAAATGGTGAGGGCGAGTATTAGAAGCATTTTGGCAATCCGCTTAAACATGGGCGGGATTGTACCATGTAAAAAAATAGAACCATGCTTTTGAGTAAAAACCAGGTTTCAGAAGGAGTGATGATAGGGGGCTATTCGAGGATCCAGGCGCAGCCTTAAACCAGCGCCTGCCTTAACTTCGCACTGGTGAAATCCATCAATGCCACGATAATGATAATAAAGAACACGACCGTTCCGGCTTTGTGGTATTCCAGCGAGCCGAAGAAGGTGGTCAGGGTTAAGCCAATCCCGCCGCCTCCGGCGAAGCCGATAATCGTCGCCATGCGGACATTGATATCCCACTGGTAGAGCAGGTAGGAAATGAAGGGAGGTGTGATTTGCGGCAGGATGGCGTAAACGATCATTTGCAAGCGGTTGGCGCCGGTGGCATTGACGGCTTCGATCGAGCCGGTCTCGATATTCTCGATGGCTTCAGAAAACAACTTTCCGATCAGCGCGAAGGAAGTGACTGCCAGCGCCAGCATGCCTGCAAACGGCCCAACGCCAACCCAAAAGATGAAAAGTACCACATAAAGAAGCGCTTCTATCGAACGCAGGAAGTTTAAGATTGACCGAGCCAGATAATAAATCCAAACCGAGAGGCGGCTGCGACCTGTCAGATTCTTGGCTGCCAGGAAACTAAAAGGCAAGGCAATTAACGCCCCCAAAGTGGTAGCCAGAAATGCCTGGAATATCGTGACGATCATTTGCTGGATCACGGGTTGTATTACTCCCGGGGATATATTAATCGTCACGAAGGCTTTGATAACCTGGCCAAAGTTTGAACCGGGGCTGAATAGACTGCGGATATTGATCTCACTTAGATTCCAGCAATAGATAAAGGCCAACAATCCCAAGATTAAGTAAAATGCCAACCGCAAATAGTTCAAAAGTGGGTGTTTCTTTTTATCGTTCTTTGGGGCTTGATCCTTTAGGATGCTTTCGCGCCACTTCCCACTTATATAATCCACCAGGATGATAACGACCACCACAGCCCATAACGCGGTCGCGTATTGCTGGTAACCGCCCATGCGGACATTTTCAATTACAAAAAAACCGATACCGCCGCCGGCTACAAATCCGATCACCGTTGCGGAGCGCATATTGATATCCCAGCGCAGGAGCGAATAGGATAGGAAAGATGGCACAAGTTGCGGGATAACCGAATAACGAATGACCTGGATCAGGTTGGCGCCTGTGGCGGTGACCGCCTCAACCGGGCCCGTGTCGATATGCTCGATCTCTTCTGAGAATAATTTACCCAATGCCGCCGCGGAGTGGATGGTCAGCGCGATCATACCAGCGAAAGGCCCCAAACCCACCCAGACGACAACGATCAACCCCCATACGATCGTGTCAATGGCGCGCACCACATTTAAAATGCCGCGTGCAAAATAATAAATGGCCGTTCCACCCGGAAGGCGCGCCATGATATTGCGAGCGGCGAAAAAGCTGATCGGTATTGCCAGGATCGTGGAAAATATTGTCGACATCAGGCCCATGGCAATCGTCTGGATCATTGAACCAGCTACAAATGTCCTGATTTTGCTGCCCGGTGCTGCAAAGCCCAGGTTGACCAGCCATTTGGAAACAGGAACGAGTTTCACACTGCCGATGATCTGAATCAGGTTATCGCTGGCCCGGATTGGCCCGGCAACAGGACGCCCTGCCAGCTTGTCGCCGATGTAGGTATACATGCAGCTCCAGGCGCAGATCTTATCCACTCCGCCGACATTCATCGTGATAAAGTCTGGATTGATAAGGAACGTCGCCACAGTACGCGCATCACCAAACCGCTCGATGAGGCGTTTAGGCTTGATATCGGTGACATTGTAGGCGATCACATAAAGGACAACACTTACAAAGAGGATTCCAGGCAGAAGGCTGAAAGTCTTTTGAGATAATTGGGCGCGGGCATCCAGCACGTTCCAGATCCAAAACAGGATCAATGGCAGCCAAAGCCAGCTGGTAATCCAGGTTCCAAGATTGATCTTCCCGATATTCTGGTGAACCAGCGACCAGTTGACCAGGTAGGCCAAGACCACGGTCGTTGTCAAAATCAACAAACCGCGTGTACGTTTTTTGGACAGGAACTGTCCAAACCCGGGAAGTATCAGGGAAGCCAATACAACTAAAATGGGGGTTGTGGCAACTTTTTTGGTAGTTTCTGTTTTTGCCATGAATGAATTTATTATTTAAGCGACAGTTTATTAAATTGGCGATATCGACAAATGGAAGCGAAACTCCCATCCAGGATCAAAGAATGGAGACGCGTTCGGCTTCCTGACCATAGATGGCTTTAAATTCCGCATCGTCAATTTGCTTTGGCAGTCCCTGGAAAACCACTTCTCCATCTTTGAGGGCGATTGCGCTGGTGGCGTAGCGATGGACCAGGTCCAGGAAATGCAGACTGCAAATCACGGTAATACCGCGTTCTTTATTGAGTTGCTCAAGATATTTCATGATGGAATGCGATAAGACCGGGTCCAGCGAAGCGACCGGTTCATCGGCCAGGATCAGTTTCGGGTCCTGCATCAGGGCTCGGGCTATGCCCACGCGTTGCTGCTGTCCACCTGAAAGGGAGTCAGCGCGCACGTGGGGTTTATCCGTCAGGCCAACCTGATCGAGGCTGGCGAGTGCTTTGTTGTTGTCGGCTGCAGAGAAAAGGTGCAGGGCGCTTGAAAAAGTGTTGACGTACCCCAGCCTGCCGCACAGTACATTGGTCATTACAGAAGAGCGTTTCACCAGGTTAAATTGCTGGAAGACCATGCCAATCTGGCGGCGGATCTTGCGCATCTCACTGGAAGAAGCCGAGGTGATATCCTGGTCGTCCCAATAAATCTTTCCGGATGTTGGCTCAATGAGACGATTGATGCAACGCAACAAAGTGGACTTTCCCGATCCGCTTAAACCGATCACCGCCAGGAAATCGCCATCCTTGACTTCAAAGCTGACGTTTTTCAACGCCTGGGTACCATTGGGATATACTTTGGTGAGGTTTTCGATTTTTAACATGGCGAAATTGGAATCTCCTGATCCAAATGAATATAAAGAAAAGCCTGGCAGGTTACATTAACCTGCCAGGCTAAAATTAAACTTTATTTAACCATAGTTGCTGGATCGACACCAGCAGCCTTGAGAATCGCCAGGAAATCAGTATACATGGTAAAGGTCGAGTCGATTTTTTGGAAGGCATCGATGGTGTAAAGTTTTTTCAATACAGCCTTGCCGCCGGGATCAGCAGCCATGGCCAAAAGAGCTTCGGTGGTGATCGCCTGAAGCTTGGGGTCGAGAGTCTTAATATATTGGACGCCATCGTTCGGGATGCGTTCCCCGTCTGCAAAGATTATTACCTTCGTCTGCAGGTCAGGATAGGTGGTATTCAGGGTTGCGTCGGTCAACACGTTGATATAGGTTACACCGGCATCGCAGTCACCCTTGTATACGGCGGCGGCAACATTCTGGTGGGAACCAGCGTTAACGGTGGCCTTGAAGTCGGTATCCGGATCAACACCTGCAGCCTTAAGCAGAATCCGTGGAACGATATAACCCGACGTGGAAATTGGATCAACGAAGCAGAAAGTCTTGCCTTTTAGGTCGGACAACTTCGTGATCCCCGAATCGGCTCTTGTAATGAATTGAGGTTTGTAGAAGGGTTGCGGCGTGCCTTTGAGAGCTATATCGGGATCCAGGGAATTCGTTTGGTAAGCTCGAATATTGATCAGAGCCGGGATGATCCCGTATTTCGCCTGAGCAAGCAGAATTGAGAAGGTATTGAGGAAACCAATCTGGGCTTTCCCTGATCCCATCGCTTCGATGGCGGCGGCATAGCTTGTACCGGTCTGGACCGCATAGGTCAATCCGGTCATCGTGTTCAAGCAATCGGCAATGGCGGTGCTGGCTGTGGCGATGACGCCAGATTCACCAGATGGGACGAAAGCCATCGTGATTGGGGTATCCGAGGCGCCGAGTTGGCCGGCTGCGGGTGCGGCCGGAGCGTCCGCCAGTTTGGTGCATATAGGCGGGATGGGGGTCGGGACGGCGGTGGGGGCTGTGGTCTCG
>Ga0209746_1001277_pt1 | contig 12167 bp, 10 predicted proteins | sample BarGraNGADG00211_3_FD_184496 | JGI IMG/M metagenome (GOLD analysis project Ga0209746, IMG submission 184496) | Arctic peat soil microbial communities from Barrow, Alaska - Barrow Graham LP Ref core NGADG0011-211 (SPAdes) (version 2) | ecosystem: Environmental > Terrestrial > Soil > Wetlands >...
CCGCCAGCGCCACCTGGTACAGAGGCGGCCGCATCCGCTTGCTTTTTACCGGCAGCACAGCGGTCAATCCGTGGCCATGAGCCTGGCAGCGCGGTTGCAGCGGGCATTGCCGGCAGCAAGGATTTTTCGGCATGCAGACCAGCGCGCCCAGCTCCATCAAAGCTTCATTAAAGACGCCGGGAGCAGTGGGGGGGATGAAAGCCTCCAGGCGGGAAGCGACCAATTTTCGCGTGGCCGTGAGGCGGATGTCTTGGTCAATCCCCCATAAGCGGCAGGCGACGCGCAGCACGTTGCCGTCCACCACCGGGACGGCCAGCCGGCAAGCGATGCTCAGCACCGCGGCAGCGGTATAGTCGCCGACCCCGGGCAGCTTCCTGAATTCCCGGTAATCCGTCGGAATGCGGCCGTGGGAATTTTCCGCCAGCCAGCAGGCGGCACGCCAGAGATTGCGGGCCAGGGAATAATAGCCCAGCCCTTCCCACGCCTTCAACACTTCCGCCAGCGGCGCCGCGGCCAGCCGCCGCAAGGTCGGGAAACGTTTCAGAAAACGTCGGAAATAAGGGATGACGGTCGCCACCTTGGTCTGCTGCAGCATGACCTCGGAAACCAAGACGGCATAGATGCCCCGGCACCTGCGCCAGGGCAGGTCGCGGCGATGGTGCCCGAACCATCCCAGCAGGAGGGAGGCCGGATCAAAGTCGGGAGCGGAATGCTTTTTCAATCTTTTTTATCCAGGATCTCCCCGATCTTTTCCAGCAATTCCTGGCGGTTGAAAGGCTTGCTGATGAAATCGATATGGTGGTCCAGCACTCCGGGCAAGAAGACGTGCTTCTCCATATAGCCCGAGGTAAGCAGTATCCTGGCTTCGGGATGCGCGGCCAGGATCTTTTCCGCCGCTTCCCGGCCCGGCATTTCCGGGCCCAGGACATCGGCCAGCAGCAGATCGATGGCCTGGCCCATCTTCTTGGCCAGGCGCTTGGCCAGCGACCAGTTCATCGATTCCAGGACCTGGAACCCGGCCGAGAGCAAAACCTTTTCGGTCAGTTTGCGCACCGTGTCGTCGGCTTCGATCAACAGGACGGTCCGGCCGGCAAAAAGCGGCTTTTTTTCTGCCGTGTTGTCTCCGGCTTCGTCCAGTTCCCGGAAATCGTGTTTGGGAATATAAATACTGAAATGTGTTCCCTGGCCAAGCTCACTTGCAAATGTGACATACCCTTTGTTCTGCTTGACGATGCCGTACACCGAGGCCAGCCCAAGCCCCGAGCCCTCGCCCAGCCTCTTGGTGGTGAAAAAAGGCTCAAAAATATGCTGCTGCACTTCCGGCGCCATGCCGCGGCCTGTGTCGGCGATCTCCAACTTGACGTAATCGCCTTTTTTGGCGCCCAAGTGCCTGCTGACAAAATCATCGTCCATGCTGAAATTCTCACTGCGCAACAGAAGCCTGCCGCCCGACTGCATGGCGTCGCTGGCATTGACCACCAGGTTCATGATGATCTGTTCCAACTGCGCCTGGTCGATGCGGACCGGGGCGGCATCAGCGGCCAGATCGATCTCCAGAGCAACGCCTTCGCCCAGGATGCCGCGGATCATCTGCTGCAGCTCCCGCACTGCCCCGTTGACGTTCCATACCCGGGGATTGATGATCTGCTTACGGCTGAAAGCCAGGATGTGGGAGATCAGCCGTGCCGCTTTCTCGCCGGCATTGTAAATGCTCTGCACATTTTCCCGGATCCTGCCGCCTGGGCTTTCGGCCAGCACCATTTCGGCATAGCCGTTGATGATGGTCAACAGGTTGTTGAAATCATGGGCGATGCCTCCGGCCAGACGCGCCAGCGAATCCATTTTAACTTCCTGAAAGAATTGTTCTTCGATTTTTTTTTCAATGCTGATATCACTGGCGATGGACAGGTAATGGGTGATGGCGCCGCTGCCGTCGCCAAGCGGAGAAATAGAGGTGCGCTGCGTGTATAGGGCGCCGTTTTTCTTCCTGTTGATCAATTCGCCCTGCCAGGCCCGGCCGCTGGCCAGCGTGCCCCACAGATCGCGGTAAAATGCCTTGGTTTGCAGGCCGCTGCTGAGCAGGCGGGGATTTTGCTTCAGCGCTTCTGCCTGCGAGTAGCCGGTAAGCCGCTCAAAGGCCTTGTTGACATAACAGATCAGTCCCTGGCGGTAGGCCAGCAAAATCGCTTCGCCGGCGGCCTGAACGGCGGATTGCAGCAGGCGCGGCAACGATCCGGCTTTTACTTTTTTCACACGGCCGGCTTTTTCCCCTTCAGTGGAAATATTTTCTCTGGCCATCATTGCGGCTCCTTAGCAGTGTTCAACGGCGCTTCAATTGTTTTTCAATGTCGGCCGGGGTCAGGGTGATAAGGATCGGCCGGCGATGCGGGCAAAAAAATGGATTGACGCAGGCGAAAAGGTCCCTGACCAAAGCGCGTTGCTGCTCGGGCTGCAGGCGCTGGTTGACCTTGATGGCGTCATGGCAGGCCAGGGCGGCAAGCCACCGTTCTTCATCGCCCGGCTCTCCGGCCGGCTTGTCCCCAGCGGGAGATGCCCGCAGGGTGGCGCGCACGGAATCCATGATGCCCGCTTCGCTCAAAAATTGCGGGAAGGCCTTGATCTCGATGACTGAGCCGCTCAAAGGCCGGATATCAAAACCGGCTTTCTTGAAGAATGCCATTTTGGCTTCATCGAGCGCTGCCCATTCTGCCGGGGACAACTCCAGCAGCAGGGGAAACAAGGCCTGGGCTGAAGCGGCGCCGCCGGAAACATATCCGGCCTGCAGGCGTTCGAACAGGACCCTTTCGCGGGCGTTGTGCTGGTCGATGATCAGCAGTTCGCCGTTTCGTTCGACCACGATATAGGAATCGAGATATTGGCCCAACAGGCGAAAATCGTCCCCGGCATCCAGGTTTTCATGGGCAAACAGCCAAGGGGTGCCGCCGGCGGCGGCCCCTGTCCCCGCCGCCGGGGCGGCAAAAGACGCAGGCACAGAAAAATCGGGCCCGGAGGCGGCTCGCAGGCTCGGCATCTGTCCCAGGGTGGTGTCGATGGCCTGCTGCAGGAACTGATATACACGCTGGCTGTCCAGGAAGCGGATTTCCAGCTTCATGGGATGGATGTTGACGTCGATCTGGCTGGGAGGAACGGTAAAATTGAGCACCCCGACCGGACTGCGTGACTTTTCCAGGTAGGGCTGGTACGCATTGTTGAAAGCGGCCATCAGGGTTTTTTCCTTGACCGGCCGGCCGTTAACCGTAAAGAACTGGCGCCCCTTGCCGCTGACTCCGGTTTGCGCCGCCGAGAGGAAGCCCTGGAGCGAGAAGTCGCCGGCAGAAAAAGTTACGGGCCGCAGTTCAGCCAGGAACTCCTTGCCGAAGACCTGGTAGATGCGCTCGGACAGGTTCGCGGCAGCAGGATAGGAAAATACGGTCCGGCCATTGTGCTGCAACGTGAAAGCGATGGCGGAGCGAGCCAGAACCATGGTCTACAGGAAGGCACTGACCGGACGCATCTCCCCCTGGTCGCTCTTCATGAATTTGCGGCGTACCGGGAAATTGACGAACAATTGCTGCACGGTTATGGCGCTGCCCCGGCGGCAGGAGGCTTGTTTTTTTTCCTGCAGCCTGCCGCTGCGGAACCGGCAACGCCAGCCGCGGCCCTCGTCGTTGTCGGCCGTGTCCAGGTCGATATCGGCCACTTCCAGGATGGAGGGCAGGGCTTCGCCGCGAAACCCAAGGGTCAGCAGGCGGTCCAGGTCCTCCAGTTCCACCAGCTTGGAGGTGCTATGGCGCTGGAAAGCGATCTCGACATCGTCGGCAGAGAAACCGCAACCGTTGTCCTCGACGCGGACCATCTCCTTGCCGCCGGCAAGCAGCGTGACGGTGATTTCGCTGGCACCGGCATCAATGGCATTTTCCACCAGCTCCTTGACCACGGATAGCGGGCGCTCAATCACCTCGCCGGCGGCGATCTTGCGGAACACGCTTTCAGCTAAAACCTGAATTCTGGCCACGGCTTCTCCCCATGCCGGCTCACGGACCGGCAATCTGGAAAAAATATCACAAAGCCGATAGATTTGCAATGAGAGATCACATGCAAGTTCGACGTTCGATGTGCGAAGTTCGATGTTGGCGTGCCATTAATGAAATGCTACCCAACTTGTAATCGCTATGCCGTCCAGATAGCGCTCTATTTTCTTCACTTTTTACTTTGTCTTTCTCTTCAACGTCGAACCTCAAAGGTCGAACTTCGAACCTCGTCTTTTCTTACTCGTCACGCGTCACTTGTCACGCGTCACGAAATATCGCTTAGAACATTGCATTGACAGCCTGGCCATAACAAAATATAATTGCCCCGTGGAACCCGGAATACTGAAGATCTGCAAATACGGCGATGACGTGCTGAAAGTGAAGGCGCGGGAGATCCGCGACATCGATGGGCACATCACCGGCCTGGCTGCGGCCATGGTGCGGACCATGCACCAGGCTCCGGGCATCGGGCTGGCCGCTCCCCAGATCAGCGAATCCGTTCAGCTGATCACGGTGGATCTCTCGGTCGGAGAAAATCCCGAAGAATTGCTGATCCTCATCAACCCGCGGATCATCGAAGCCGAAGGCTATGAGATCAGCGAGGAGGGCTGCCTGTCGGTTCCCGGATATTCCCTGCCCATCAAGCGCAACGCCCGGATTCTATTGCAGGGCACCCTGATCGACGGCCGCGAACTGCGCGCCGAATTCGACGGTTTGAAGGCTCGGGTGCTGCAGCATGAAATCGACCACCTCGCCGGCGTGCTGATCGTGGACCGCTTGTCCAATTTAAAACGCACCCTGGTCAAGAAAGAGATCAGCCAGAAGAGGAAAAGTGGCCAATGGTGAGTTGGTTTTTTTCGGAACCGCGGCCATCGGCCTGCCCATCCTCAAAGAACTGAATAAAAATTTCGACCTGAAACTGATCGTTACCCAGCCCGACACCCACGGCGGGCGCAACCGCCAGCTGCTCGTCCCTGCGATAAAGCAGTTCGCAGTGGAGAACCGCCTGCCATTCATACAACCTCCCGACCTGCGCGAACCGGAGCTGGAATTGGCCATGCGCCGCATCAAGCCGGCCATTGCCGTGGTCGTGGCCTACGGCCGATTCATTCCCCGCGACGTCCATTCCCTGCCCCGCTTCAAGACGGTCAATATCCATTTTTCGCTGCTGCCGGCCTACCGCGGGGCCGCACCGGTTCAGCGCGCCATTGAAAACGGAGAGACCCGCAGCGGTATTACCATTTTTGAGATCAGCGGCCGCATGGATGCCGGCCCGGTCTGGGCCCAGATGGAGGTCGCCATCAGGCCCGACGACACCACCTTATCCTACCAATTGCGCCTGGGCGAAGCGGCAGCGCCCTTCCTGCTGCAGACATTGAACCAGATTTTTTCCGGGCATATTCGCACCCATGCCCAGGATGATTCCCAGGCAACTTCGGCGCCGGCGGTCAAAAAAAGCGAAGGCCGTGTCGATTGGCAGTTGCCGGCCAGGCAGCTATATGATCACCTGCGGGCATTCACGCCCTGGCCGGGATTGTTTTTCGACCTGGAAAAGCGGCAGGTCAAAATCCTCAGCGCCGCGCTTTCAAGAAAAGAGCACCACGGCCAGCCAGGCACGATCATGGCAATGGACCCTCAAGGCCTGCAGGTCGCCTGCGGACTTGGAACGGTTCTGGAAATTTCCAGCATGCAGCCGGAAGGCAAAAAGGCCATGAGCCCCTGGCAGTTTTCGCTGGGCAACCGCTTCCCGGAACGATTGCCGTGAATTTCATCAACCCGGCCGCCAGCGTCCTGCGCGAGTATTTCCAGGACCCGCAAACCAACCTGCGCATGCTGCTGACAAGATTTTTAGCCAGTTATCCGGGCAGCGACAAAAACGCGCTGACGCGCACGGTGTACGGCGTGGTGCGCAAGGACATCGCCCTGGAGCATGTCATCGGACTGTTCCTGAAAAACAAGAACCAGGCGCCCGACCCGGCTACGCACGTATTTTTGAAAATTGCCGTTTTCCTGCTTCTCTATTCCGATTCCTATCCTGAATACGCGGTGGTCAACGAGGTGGTAAACGCGGTCCCCGGCAAAGAGAAACCTTTCGTCAATGCCGTTTTGCGCCAGCTTCTGCGCCGCAAGCCGGAGGTCAAGGACCGCCTCGACCACAGTACGGACCCTTCCTTGAGATTCGCCATCTCGCCACGGCTGCTCGCCGGCCTGCAGCAGATATCCGCCGCTGCGGAGGCGGACCTGGAGTACCTGGACCGCGAACCGGCCTTTCACCTGCGCTTCAACCCCAAACTGCTGACTTGGGCCCAGGCGCAGCAAGCCCTGGCCGACGCCGGCATCCCCTGCCGTGAGCTGACGCAACTGGATTGCTTTGAAACCACCGCCGCCAGCCAGGTGCTGGAAAAGCCCGGGCAATTGAGTGGGTTCTACCTGCAGAATACGGGTTCTCAGGCCGTGGCGCTGCTGGCCGCCGCGGCGGCTGAAAAAATCGTCTGCGACGTGGCCGCGGCCCCGGGCGGAAAATCCTTGACCCTGGCCTGCCTGAGGCCCGAACTGAAAATCTGGGCCAGCGACGTCAGCCCGCAGCGGCTGCGTTTGCTCGAACACAATATCCGCCGTTTGCAACTGGACAATATTTTTCCTTTCGCAGCGGATATATTCAAGTACCCGCCCGGCCGGGAAGCCGCCGACCTGGTCATTCTCGACGCCCCCTGCACCTAGAGCGGCACCATGCGCAAAAACCCCGATTTGAAAAGCAAGATCGGCAAGGAAATGATCGATAAAAATGCCCGGCAGCAACGGCTCATGCTGGCCAGCCTGGTCGAACGCTTCCCCCACTCCCGCTGGTTGTACGCCGTCTGTTCCTTCCTCCATGAAGAAAGCGAGGCGGTGGTGGAAAAGGTTGCCGTCCCCCGCGGGCTGGAGCCGGCCGCTATCCAGCCGCTGCTGGAAAAATACGGCTTCCGGGTAAAGCAGGCGAAATTCGGCTGCTATCTTTTGCCTTCAGAACTGAACAACGATTTATTCTATATATCTTTGTTAGAACCTAAATGAGTTTGATCTGTTCTCGGTGTACGGTTTACGGTTGACGGCAGACGGTGAAAGCCAAAGACACAACCTAAGAAAATCGCCTTAAACGGCTGAAAAGTCGATAGGATCAGGGTGGGAAAGGTCGCGTTCTTTTCTTACCGTAAACCGTCTACCGTATGCCGTAAACCGAGCTCTGTTTGGTTTCCTAGCTCCAGAGTACCAGGCCATTCTCGTACGGGTCGCTGGCCAACGGGTGAAAAGGCGTGATGCGCAGTTTGAAACCGAAACTGCCGGTGCGGGCGCAGGGGATGGCGCCGCTGAAGCGGAAGCGGCCGTCAGCGATCTTTTCCACCTCGCGCAACTGCCCCATGGCCGAATTCTGCAGCACGTCTTCGCCGACGATGGTGCCGTAATAGACGTCCACCCGGATGTCGCCGGGCTGGACCTTGCCCAGAAAGAGGTCGGCCTGAACGAGGAACTGCTCGCCACTTTTGTAGGTGCGCCCGGTATCGGCCAGCACGTTCTCGATGCGCATCCCGGCGAAATCGGCCAGCATGCGGTTCTGCCATTTGACCAGTTCGCGCAGCGGCGCAAAACCGTCGGCGCTGAGCTTGGCATGGTTTTCGGAGGCGTTTTTATAGAATTTGCTGAAATACTCCTTGACCATGCGGCTGGTGTTGTAGCGCGAGGCGATGGTGATCAGCGAATGCTTCATCATGCGGATCCATTCGCGCGGCAGGCCGTCGCTGCCGCGTTCGTAAAACAGGGGGATGATGTCTTTTTCCAGGATGGAATAAATGGCTTTGCTCTCGACCTCGTCCTGGTAGTCCTTGTCGGTGTAAACTTCGCGGTTGCCGATGGCCCAGCCGTTTTTCAGGTCATAGGCCTCGTCCCACCAGCCGTCCAGGACGCTGAAATTCAAAACGCCGTTGCAGGCGGCTTTCATGCCTGAAGTGCCGCAGGCCTCCAACGGCCGCAGCGGCGTGTTCAGCCAGATATCCACGCCCGAAACCAGGTAGCGGGCCACGTTGATGTCGTAGTCCTCGATGAAGGCTATCTTTTTGCGCAGGTGCTCGGCCGACATGAAGGAAATGATGTTCTTGATCAGCTCCTTCCCGGCCTGGTCCTGGGGATGGGCCTTGCCGGCGAACACCAGCTGCACCGGCCACTCGTTGTTATTCAGGATCTTGAGCAGCCGCTATGCGTCCTTGAAGATCAGGTAGGCGCGCTTGTAGGTGGCGAAGCGGCGGGCGAAGCCGATGGTCAGGGCCATTGGGTTCAGTGCCTCCTGCGATTCGCTGATCAACAGGTTGGACGCGCCCTTGGCAATCAGTTGCTTCTGCAGCCGCTGGCGGGTGAAGGCGATCAGCCGCCGGCGGCGGATCTCATGCACGCTCCAGAGCTCGGGATCGGGGATGTTCTGCACCTTTTCCCAGGCATCGCGGTAATCCTGCTTCTCGCGCCATTTGCTGCCCAGGTACCTTTCGAACAGGTCGTTCATCTCGAAAGAGATCCAGGAGGGAATGTGAATGCCGTTGGTGATGGCCTGGAGGGGAACATGTTCCAGGGGCACGGCCGGCCAGAGATTTTTCAGCATATACTTAGACACTTCGGCGTGCAGGATGGAAACGCCGTTGACAAAGGAGGAATTCTTTACGGCGGCCACGGTCATTGAGAAATTTTCCTGCGGATTGTCGGGGTGGACGCGGCCGCTGGCCATGAAATCGTGCAGGGAAATGTTGAAGTCCCGCAAATAGTTGGCGAAATAATTTTTCAGCAGCTCCGGGCTGAAGATGTCATGGGCGGCCTGGACGTTGGTGTGGGTGGTGAACACGCTTGACTTACGCACCAGTTCCATGGCCTCGGCATAACCGAGGCCGTTTTTCTTCATCAGCATCCGGGCCCTTTCAAAGGGAGTGAAAGCCGAATGGCCTTCATTCATGTGCACGGCCGTGAACGGTATGCCCAAGGCGTCCAGCATCTTCACGCCGCCGATACCCAGGATGATCTCCTGCTGCAGGCGAATCTCGGGGTTGCCGCCGTACAGCTGGGAGGTCAGGCGCCGGTCGTATTCGCTGTTTTTTCCAATGTTGGAATCGAGCAGGTGGATGGAAACGCGCCCGACTTTGATCTGCCAAACCTTGAGATAAACCTTACGGCCGGGGAAATCCAGCTCGACCTCCAGGGGCTGTCCATCCGCCAGTTTCACTTCCTGGACCTGCATGTTGTAAAAATCATTGACCTGGTAAAAATCCTGCTGCCAGCCGTCCATGTTCAGGTATTGCTGGAAGTAGCCCAGCTGGTAAAGCAGGCCGACGCCATGAAAATTGAGATTCAGGTCGCTGGCCGCCTTGACATGGTCGCCGGAGAGGATGCCCAGGCCGCCAGAATAGATGGGCAGCGTATCGCTCAGCCCGTACTCGGCGGAAAAATAGGCGATGCTGACCTCCTGCATATGGTTGATGCTGTGCAGCATGTGCAGGTACTGTTCCAGCTGATCGCCCACCCGCTGGACCTCGCTCAAGAACTCTTCGTCGCCGGCCAGTTCGTCCAGCTTTTCCTGGCTGATCTCACCCAGCATGCGGATCGGGTTGTGCTGGTTTTTTTCCCACAGATCACCGTCCATGGTGATGAACATCTTGATGGCCTCGGGATTCCAAGTCAGCCACAGGTTGGAGGCGATGACCAGCAGCGGTTTAAGCTTTTCGGGCAGATCGGGGATCACCTTGAATTTTTTAAAGTTTCCCATGGGTTACAACTCCTGAAAATTTCGGGTTAAAAACCGGCTCAAAGCAATGCGAGGAGGCTGTCTTTCTTTAGGTTCAAGTAATAATTCAACTTTCCGGAGATCAGGTTCAATCCGGAAACCAGCAGCAGGAAATAGCCGCTATTCAATGAATGGACCATGATCTTGAATTTGCCGGAAACATATTCGATATGGAAATCGGCACGGGTCGCTTCCAGGTTGTCCAGTTTTCCGACCACTTCGGCCAGTTCGGCCCCGAGCAGGTCCATGTCGGTCTCCGGGGGCAGGTAAACCGATTTTTCCAGTTCCAGGCCGTCCTTGCCCCAGATCCCGATCAGGTAAATTTCCGGATTGCGCGCCTGGACTTCGTTAAAAATCGTTTTAAACAATTTGGTTTCCCCTTTGTTGGATCAGTTGCAAAAATCTTTGCAGTTTTTCGATGGCCTGGTTGCTTTTATCGGTGCGCAGCAGTAGCAGGATGGCCTTGATCTTGAGGAAAAAATCGGCGCGGCCTGTTTTTTCAAACAGGCTTTTATAAATGGCCAATGATTCCCGGTAAAGGCCCTGCTTGAAATACAATTCGGCGGCGCTTTCCGTTTCAAAATTCAGGTCGTCGGCCGGGCGCGGAGATTCATCTTCCGCCACCAGCACCATAGGCCCGGTTTCGGATTCGAAAGTGATCTGGGGTGGTGTGGCTTCCAGATCAAGAGCCACGGGCGGCGGCGGTTGCGGCTGGGACGGGACGGAGTGCAACCGGGATAAATCTTCATCGGCAGGCAATTCCACCTTGGTGTCGGCCAGTTTGGCGTTCACGCCGGCCTCTAGCAACCCCTGGAGCTTCTTGACCCGTTCCTGGGCGACCGTGTTGAAGGAATTCAGGAAAAGTAGCTTTTTATAATAAAGCAGGCTCTCCGGAAGTTTTTGCTGCTGGAAGTTCAGATCGGCCAACTCCTTCAGGATCATGATATTGTCGCCGAACATGCCGTGCATTTCACGCAGCAGCAGCATGGCTTCCTCGTCCTTTTTCAATTCAAGCAGAAATTTGACCTTGAGGAACCGCAATTGAAAGGATGCAGGAAACTGCTTGATCACCTCGTCCGCCTGGGCCAGTCCGGCAATGAACTTGCCCTGCTGGAACAGTTCCTCTAACTGCGCCAACTGCTCCCTTTCATTTTGAAAATTCGTCAAATTCTACCTCTTTAAAAATTTCTCTCCGCCGCCTTTTATCAGCAAATCAAGGCGAAACAACAAATCCTTTATCCCGTTTCCCCGGCTCCAAACCGGCGGAGGCAATCCGTGGCCCCTGCCCCAGGCCTATCCCATGAAACTAGTTGGCGTGCATCAAGAGGATGGAGATGTAGTCCTGAGGAAGGGAAAGGCCGTCTATGCGGCCGTCAACAACCAGCAAGGCGCGGATGTACATCTGCAAATCGGTGCCGGGAAAATCATAGTCGCCCGAAATATAGAATGTGACTGTCACCAGCCCGTTACCGTCAGTGGTTTTTTTAATTGTTGGTTCGCTGTTTTCGAAAAACCCTATTTCACTCCACAATAAAGTTGAGTCAGCCTGCTGAAACAGGATGGTCCTGCCCGCCAGCGGCGTGCCCTTGGCATCGGTGGCGCGCACGGTAATGCGGCTGATATGCTGGACGCCGTAGACCAGGAGCACGGCGGGGCTGGCCGAACCTTCGACCAGGAAGTTGTAGCCTGCCGGGCCGTCCCAGGGCGGGTCGCCGACGTCGGTGCGCTTGCAGGACGAAACCGCCAGGACCAGGCTGGCTATGAGCAATAAGAAAAGTATTTTTTTCATGTCAGGTTCCTCCTATTTCCCCGTAAGCGTAGTGGGCGGAGTGACAGGCGCAGAATCGGCGAAGTTGCCGCACCAGACTGTGATATAACCGGTTACCGGCGCCACGCGGTGTCCGCCCGTATCCTTGCCATGGATAGTGACAACGGCTACCAGCTCTAACACTTTTTCCTGGCTTGTCCAATTACGCAAATCGAATAGCGGAGCTTGCAGTTTGGCGTCGTGGCGGATCAGCACGAAAGGAATTTGCATATTCGTGGTGATGGGCACCAGCATGCTCATGGGCTGGGTGAAACGGTAGGGCACGTCGACCCCATCCACGTTGCGGCCATCGGTGCGCCTGAACTCCACGTCGATCTGGTCGATCAGCACGTCAAAGTAGGGCGTGGTGATTGCGATTGCCGGGTCCAGGGGCAGGGCCATGATATCGGCTACGGCGTTGTCGTTGATGATGCTGTCGGACGTGTAGACATCGGAAAAGACCGTGGTCGAGCCCGCAGCGCCGGTCAAGTCGTTGCCGGTCAGGGAAAGGATTTGCAGCATGGTGCCCGAA
>Ga0209746_1001281_pt1 | contig 12150 bp, 10 predicted proteins | sample BarGraNGADG00211_3_FD_184496 | JGI IMG/M metagenome (GOLD analysis project Ga0209746, IMG submission 184496) | Arctic peat soil microbial communities from Barrow, Alaska - Barrow Graham LP Ref core NGADG0011-211 (SPAdes) (version 2) | ecosystem: Environmental > Terrestrial > Soil > Wetlands >...
CCAATAGAAGAATCACTTCAGCAAATCGTACTTCTTTTACCGGCAGCCTGGCAATACCCTGAATATACAGTGGCGCGAATCAGATTCATGGGAAAGGATTTTGAAACTGTTGATTTCCGCGAAACAAACTGGAGGATGGTTCAGGAGTTTTCCACTATAGACAATGAAAAAGGATCAATAGAGATCTATTATACAACTGAATTCAATGCTGAAACTGAGGGCCCTTTTCTTAAGGAGGAGAGAGATCTTATCCAGAATATCGGAAGTCTTCTGACCGGCTATATAAACAGCTATAAAGCGAGGGATATCATCAGGTTATCGCAGGCTACGCAAAAGGATGATGAAGAGATTAAGGAACTTTCCAGCAGGCAGCTTCTCCAGAAGTTTCTCGACAGGCATAATGCTGAAAGAGATGTCTTTCACGATCTTATGCCCTTTAAAGTAAAGGAGATCCTCCTTGTTGCAAATTTATATGATGCATACTCTATTGAGGGAGAGGGACGGTTTTCCGACCACATGCTTGGGGAATATTATCAGATGAGTCTTACATCAATCCCAAGGGTTACAGGGGTTTCGGGGGAAGATGAAGCATTTACAAGATTAAAAGCCAGGCACTACGATCTGATCATCATAATGATCGGTGTTGATAAAGAAAGCCCGATGATTCTCTGTAAAAAAATCAAGGAGAAATATCCCTATATCCCAACGTTTCTTCTGCTTAACAACCCGGGTGATGTAACTTTCGTAAAAAGGCAAAAAACACTGGGTATTCCTTTTGATAATTACTTTGTATGGACAGGAGAGTCAAAGGTTTTCTTTGCAATGGTAAAACTACTTGAAGACAAGGTAAATGTAGATAACGATACAAAAAAAGGACTGACCAGGGTAATCCTGATAGTTGAAGATTCTGCATTGTATTATTCAAGCTATCTGCCTATGCTCTATACCCTCGTTATGGAACAGACAAAAAACCTTATCGAGGATGTCTCAACTGATGAATTGTATAAAGTATTGAAACTCAGGGCACGACCTAAAATACTCCTTGCGTCTGATTATGAGGATTCAATCACAATTTATAATAAGTATAAAGATAGCCTGTTATGTGTCATCTCTGATATGCGCTTTCCAAAGAACGGCATACTGAATGACACCGCAGGATTTGACCTTATTAAACATATCAAAAAAGACCTTCCTAATCTTCCTTCCGTACTTCAGTCATCAGACCCGGGAAATGCAAAGTATGCCCATTCCCTGAAATCGAATTTTATAAATAAAAACTCGGAAAGCCTGCTACAGGATCTTAAGTCATTCATTAATTATTATCTTGGATTTGGCCACTTTGTTTACAGAGACACAAACGGACGTCAGATAGCGGTGGCTAAATCGATGAAAGAGTTTGAAGCTTACCTTCAGACTGTCCCTGAAGACTCCCTCGTTTATCATTCTATGAAAAATCATTTCTCTCTCTGGCTGATGGCAAGAGGAGAGGTGAAAATTGCCAAAATGATAAATCCGATAGTAGTTTCCGATTTCAACAGTCTTAAAGAACTCCGTGAATTCCTCATCGATATTATCCGTAAGCGGCGCAGAGAAATGAACAAGGGTAAGGTTGTCAATTTTGACGAATCCGCGGTAATTGACGAGACAAATGTAGTAAGTCTTTCAGGAGGATCACTTGGGGGGAAAGGTCGCGGTCTGGCATTCGTTAATACCCTTATATATAGTTTTGAGCTTGGACGCCTTTTACCGGGGATTAATATCAAAACACCTGTTACCGCAATAATAGGAACAGATGAATTTGATATGTTCATGGAGCGAAATCATTTGTGGGACAGGGTTAAAAATGAGAAAGACTTCAATATACTTCAAAAATTATTTCTTGAGGGAAACCTGAGTTACACTCTCGAAAAGGAGCTAAGGATTTTTATAAGACTGATAAATAAACCGCTGGCAGTAAGATCCTCCAGCCTTTTTGAAGATTCGATGAGCCAGCCATTCTCAGGCATATTCAGAACCTACCTTCTTCCGAATAATCATCCTGATCCGGAAATAAGGCTGAAGCAGTTATTAGAAGCTGTCAAACTGGTGTTTTCTTCCATATATTCAAGAAATGCACGTACTTATTTCGAAGCTATTAATTATAAAGTTGAACAGGAGAAGATGGCTGTGGTGATACAGGAAGTTGTGGGGAACAGGTTTGAAGATGCATTTTATCCACATATAAGCGGAACTGCACAGTCATTCAATTTTTATCCCGTAGCTCACATGACCCCCCCGGACGGGTTTGCTGTTTTGGCGGTCGGACTCGGACATTATGTTGTAGAGGGTGAGAGAGCATTCAGATTTTCACCGGCATATCCCTCACTCGATATCATCTCGCAAAAAGACCTTTATAAAAACTCACAGGTCATTTTCTATGCTGTTGATATGGCAAAAAAAGAACTTAACCTGCTCGAAGGGGAAAATGCAGGACTGGTGAGACTTGATATCAGTGAGGCTGAAAAGCATGGAACACTCCGGCACTCTGCTTCAGTATTGAGCGTAGATAATGATACTATAGTTCCCGGGCTGGATGCCTTTGGTCCAAGGGTAATAAATTTTGCCGACATTTTAAAATATGATTATATCCCTCTGGCATCTACTCTGAAGGTTGTGCTGGACGTTGTTACAGAAGCATTTGGAACACCGGTCGAGATTGAGTTCGCAGTTGACCTTACAAAAGACAAGGATGGAAACGCTTCATTTTATCTGTTACAGATAAAACCACTTGTTGGTACTGGAGCTGGCTATTCAATTGATCCTGAAAGCATTATAAATGATGATACAGTGCTTATTACCATGAAAAGCATGGGTAACGGAGTAATTAACGATATCACAGATTTCATATATGTGGAACCTGATAAATTCAATAGCCTTTTTACTAACGAGATGGCTGAAGAAATTGATTTGATGAACGAAAAGATGCTTCTGGAAAACCGCAAATATGTCCTTCTGGGGCCAGGTAGATGGGGGACAAGAGACAAATTTCTGGGAATTCCGGTAGTTTGGCCCCAGATTTCAAATGCTAAAATAATTGTTGAAGTCGGATTGCCTGAATTCCATGTAGATGCATCGCTTGGCTCTCACTTTTTCCATAATGTCACATCAATGAATGTTGGATATTTTTCGATTAACCATGGGTCAGACGATGGAACTATAATATGGGATAAACTTAATAAACAAAAAGTAATTGAAAATGGGAAATTCTTCCGTCATATCCGCTTTGAGAAACCTCTTTTGATACGTATGGATGGGAAAAAAGGTATGGCTGTAATCTCTATGAATAATTAATAAAAAACCTATGACCATTATTGAGGGAATACTGGATCTTCAGCAATATGATTTTACCGATACATCTTTCGACCTTCTGATGCAGAAGCGAATACATCGCGTACTGGTTATATGCAGTAATTATGATAACTACATGCTGGAAGAAGATGGGAGAATTGATGAACAGATTTTTAATGAGTATGCCTCTCTTAATTTGCGGTATCCTCCGACATTTGTTCAGACTGATAATGCAGAAGATGCTTTCAGAATACTTCAGGATGGTAATATTGATCTGGTAATCTCGATGTTGAGCCTCAAAGGTACCGATGTATTTGCCCTGGCAAAGAGAATCAAAACAAAATATGAAAACATTCCAATTGTAGTGCTCACCTACTTTTCGAGAGAGGTATCTCTGCGACTTGAAGGGGAGGATCTTAGTGCAATTGATTATGTTTTTTGCTGGCTGGGAGATGCATCTCTCATTCTGGCCATTATCAAATTGATAGAGGATAAAATGAATGCTGATTATGATATAGAGCATATAGGTGTTCAGGCTATAATTCTGGTCGAAAACTCAATCAGGTATATTTCATCTTACCTTCCGAATATTTATCAGATCGTACTTCTGCAATCACTTGATTTTCAGCGTGAAGCATTGAACGAGCATCAGAGGATGCTTAAAATGAGAGGCCGGCCTAAGATTCTGCTTGCAAACAATTTCAATGATGCCCGTGATCTTTACAAAAAGTATAAATACAATGTTCTGGGTGTTATTTCAGATATAAGTTATAAGAGAGATAATATAACAGATGAAAGCGCCGGTATCGAATTATGTAAGGTTGTTATGGCGGACGATGACAAAGTACCCTTCCTGATTCAGTCATCAAGTACTACACATAAGAAGATAGCCGAAGATCTTGGAGCAGGATTTATTAATAAGTATTCCAAATCATTGTCTCTGGAATTACGGAACTTCATTATACAGAATCTTGCTTTCGGTCCCTTTGTATTCAGGAATCCTGTCACGCTCGAACCAATAGCCATTGCCACTGACCTACAGAGCCTTCAACAGAAATTACTGACAATCCCCGACAATACGCTTGAGTACCATGCCACACGAAATCATTTTTCCAAATGGCTGAATGCCAGAGCGCTCTTCCCCGTTGCCCAGATGTTCAAATACATCCGGCAGGAGGATTTTCAAACAATGGATGAGATGCGACGTTTTCTTTATATTGCAATTTCAAGCTTCAGATTGGGAAAAGGCAGGGGAGTAATTGCGAAATTTGATAAGACAAGCTTTGATGAGTATCAGGTCTTTTCACGTATCGGTGAAGGATCAATCGGAGGCAAAGCAAGAGGGCTGGCGTTTATTAATAGTATAATCAAAAACAGTAAGCTGTTTAATAAATTTCCAGACGTGCTTATTTCTATTCCACGGACAGTCGTTTTAAGTACGGATATATTCGATGAATTCATGGATCAGAATAATCTCTATTCAATAGCATTATCTGACCTTACTGATGATGAGATCCTTAATAGATTCATTAATGCTGAACTACCAGGACATGTGTACCAGGATTTTTATGCATTCCTTGCAGTTTCAAAAAATTACCCAATCGCGGTCCGTTCTTCAAGTAAACTGGAAGATTCACACTATCAGCCTTTTGCCGGGATCTATTCGACTTATATGATTCCACGGTGTGCTGATAATAAACAGATGGTCAAGATGCTGTCTGATGCCATCAAAGAGGTTTATGCCTCGGTATATTACAAGGCCAGCAAAGCCTACATGACTGCTACTGCGAATGTAATTGATGAAGAGAAGATGGGAATCATCCTGCAGGAGGTTTGTGGTAACAGGCATGGGGAAATATTTTACCCTACACTTTCCGGAGTAGCACGATCAATAAATTATTATCCCATAGGTTCTGAAAAAGCTGAAGATGGCATTGTGAACATTGCATTTGGCCTCGGGAAACTGATTGTTGAGGGTGGATTATCTCTCAGGTTTTCTCCGAAATACCCTAAAAAAATACTTCAGCTCTCATCTCCTGATGCAGCATTACGAGATTCCCAAAAAGAGTTTTGTGCTCTGGATCTTAATCTTAATAGCTTTGTCCCGTCAACAGATGATGGAGTTAACATACTTAAGATTGATATTAAGGATCTTGACAATGATGCAGCCCTCAGATATATTGCTTCAACCTATGACAGGAACAATAATGTTCTTCGGGATGGAATCAGTCAAAAGGGAAAACGGGTAATAACTTTTTCAAATATACTTCAGCATAAAACATTCCCTCTTGCAGAAATTTTAAGTACCCTCCTTGAGATTGGACAACAGGAGATGAATAACCCTATTGAAATTGAATTTGCTGCCAATCTGGAAACACCGGCCGGTACTCCGAAAATTTTCAACTTTCTGCAGATAAGACCGATAGTTCATACTGAAGAGGCACATAGCATTAACCTCGATCATATAAAACCAGAAGAAACCATAATTTATTCTGAATCAGCACTCGGGAATGGACTTTTTAAAGGTATCAACGACCTTGTTTATGTCAGACCAGAATCTTTTAATGCGGCAAATAATAAAAATGTTGCAATTGAAATTGAAAAGATAAATACTTTGTTTGTAAAACAGGGGAAGGGATATATACTTATTGGTCCGGGCAGATGGGGTTCAGCTGATCCATGGCTTGGAATTCCTATTAAGTGGCCGCAAATTTCGGCAGCAAGAATCATTATTGAATCGGGTTTAAAGAATTACAGAATAGATCCGAGTCAGGGAACCCATTTCTTTCAAAACCTCACTTCATTCAGAGTTGGATATTTTACCATTAATCCCTTTATCAACGAAGGTTATTATGATGTTGATTATCTGAATAACCTGAATGTTGTTTATGAAGATAGCTTCATCAGGCATGTCAGGTTTGATAAGCCTCTTGAAATAATGATTGATGGCAAGAAACACAGAGGAGTAATTTTGAAACCTTAAAAGTATCTGGAGTACCTGAAGTAATTATAGTTTGGAGTTAAAATTTATGAAAAAATAAACTATTATGGAAACAGCAAAAACAAAATACATTGGAGATCTGAGAACTGAAATAGTACATATAAAATCCGGAAGTGTCATTACAACCGATGCACCTGCCGATAATAAGGGAAAAGGTGAAAACTTTTCCCCGACAGATATGGTTGCTTCTGCACTCGGGAGTTGTATCTTTACCATAATGGGTATTGCAGCAAGAGAACATTCATTCTCAATAGATGGCAGTACATGCAGGATAACAAAAATCATGAATGAAAACCCGCGAAAGATCGGGGAGATCAGAATTGAATTCGACTTTACCGGGAATGTATATTCTGATAAACAGAAAAAAATCCTGGAGTATTGCGTAAAAACGTGCCCGGTTGCATTGTCTCTTAATGAATCTGTATTTCAGAATGTAACGTTGTTATTCAAATAACGCCATAACAGTATAACATCATAATGTTATCTTTCAGAACGATGCGCTCTCCGTGACAACATCTTTGTTTACTTTTTTAATCAGAGCTGATAATACACATCCCGGACCCACTTCAATAAATGACGTTGCACCGCCGGAGATCATATTGATTACGCTCTGTGTCCATCTTACAGGTGACGTGAGTTGTGAAACAAGGTTTAATTTTATAATTTCAGGATCGATACAGGGATTTGCATTAACATTCTGATAAACAGGACATATCGGTTTGTGGAAGATAGTATTTCTGATTGCTTCTTCAAGTTCCATGCGGGCTGGTTCCATGAGAGGTGAATGGAATGCGCCACCAACAGAGAGTTTAATTGCTCTTTTTGCACCTTTCTCTTTGAGTATTTCTATTGCCTTGTCAATACCGTCAAATGAACCGGATATTACTATTTGTCCGGGACTGTTGTAATTAGCAGGAACAACAACCTCTTTTACAGAAGCACAAACCTCCTCAACGATCTTATCATCCAGCCCAAGAATTGCAGCCATTGTTGAAGGTGTCTTTTCGCATGCTTTCTGCATAGCCTTTGCCCTTTTTGATACCAGAATAAGTCCATCGCTGAAAGTGAGTGTTTTATTTGCAACAAGTGCTGAGAACTCACCAAGTGAATGGCCTGCAACCATATCGGGTTTGAAGGAATCGCCAAGTAAGGCAGCGAGAATTGTAGAATGGAGAAATATTGCAGGTTGGGTAACCTTTGTCTGTTTCAGATCTTCATCGGTACCGGTAAACATAAGATCGGTAATCCGGAATCCAAGTATTGAATTGGCCTTTTCGAACATATCTTTTGCCAGGATTGATTTGTCGTAAAGATCCTTTCCCATTCCGATAAACTGAGCTCCCTGTCCGGGAAAAACGTATGCTTTCATAATAAGTGTTTAATGAAGTTTTGTTCCGATAAGATGCATGAATTCCTCACGGGTCTCATAATTATCCAGGAAAATCCCTGTAAATGCAGAAGTTGTTGTCACAGAGTTTTGTTTTTGTACCCCTCTGATCTGCATGCACAGATGTTGTGCCTCAATTACAACAGCCACTCCGGAAGGATTCAGACAGTCCTGTATACAATTCCTTATTTGTGTTGTAAGTCTTTCCTGAACCTGTAGCCTCCTGCTGAAAGCTTCAACAACGCGGGCTATCTTGCTAAGGCCGGTAATATAACCATCTGGAATATATGCAACATGTGCTTTTCCGAAAAATGGAAGCATATGATGTTCACACATAGAGTAGAGATCAATATCTTTTACCAGAACCATCTGTTTGTAGTCCTCTTTAAATTTTGCAGAGTTTATAATATTACATGGATTTTGCTGATACCCGTTTGTCAGAAAATAGAGAGCTTTGGCAACTCTCACAGGAGTCCCTTTAAGTCCTTCCCGGTCAGGATCTTCACCGATGAGTTTTAATACTTTATAATAAACCGACGATAATTCATCAAGGTTTTCCCCGTCCCAGGTTTCTATCTTATTGTATCCATCCACTAAAATACCACTACCATTGTTGATTGATTCTATCTTTTTAGCCATAATATTCTATTGAATTATTTTCTGTTTCGTCAATTTTAACACAGTGGAGACTAGCCCCAGCCTTCTCAATGAAAGGGTTCAGTTCATTCCAGATAGAAATAGTAAGGTTTTCAGTTGTTGCTATTTTCCCTTTCATAAAGTCAACCTCAAGATTAATGTTCTTATGATCAATTTTATCAATTATATTTTCAATAATTATCTGTTTCAGGATGTTGCTATTCATTATGAAACCATGTTCCTCTGACGGTTCCCCCTTGACGGTTACCCATAAAATATAGTTATGTCCGTGCCAGTTTGGATTAGAGCATTTCCCGAATACTCTCAGGTTAATTTCATCGGACCACTCCTTCCTGAACATCCTGTGTGCTGCACTGAATCTCTCCCGACGTGTCAGGTATATCATGATTGCGTATATTAATGATACAATATTAACCAATAAATTTGATCTTTATAATTCATAAAAGCGATATATTTACTGCTCTTTCAATTTAAATTGTCACAGTTACAACCATGTCATTTAGAATATTATTTGTTACAGCTACCATTTCTGAAGCAGATGTCCTGAAAAAAATCAGTGGAGTGGTGACTGTTCCGGGAGGTTTCCGTTTTGGTAAGTTTGAAATAGTCCTCCTGGTCACCGGAGTGGGATCAATTTCAACAGCATGGTCATTGAAAAAATGGATTACATTGAATGGGAAACCGGAACTTGCTATTAATTGTGGAATTGCAGGAAGTTATAAAGATGAGATTATTCCGGGAGATGTGGTAATGCCTTTCTCAGACTGTTTTGCAGATGCCGGAATCGAAGATGGTGATAATTTTTTTACCCTCAGCGAAGCCGGATTAATAAGTGCAGATGAGTTTCCTTACAAGGATGGCCTTATATTTACAGATAACAGGTATAGTGATAAGATAAAGAGCATATTAAAACCAGTCAGAGCAATAACTGTCAATACTGCTACTGGCTCTGATGCTTCCAGAAAAAAGCTGTTGGAAAAATTTAATCCTGATATTGAGACAATGGAAGGTGCAACTTTTTTCTATATTTGCTCCCTGGAAAATATTCCTTTTATAGCTCTGAGGGCAATCTCAAATAAAGTTGAACGACGCAATAAAAACAATTGGAACATTGCTCTTGCACTTAATAATCTGTCAGCAAAGCTTAATGAAGTACTTTTAACACTGGAGTGAGAATATGAAATTAAGTTTGGGTTTTTCACCATGTCCTAACGATACATTCATTTTTGATGCAATGGTGCATGGCAGAATTGATACTGAAGGGTTGGAGTTTGATTATTTTCTAACTGATGTTGAAGAGCTGAACAGAAAAGCTTTTACTTCTGATATTGATATTACAAAGATTAGCTACCATGCTTATGCACATGTTGCACAGAACTATCTGATTCTTGATTCGGGCAGTGCCCTTGGTCACAGAAACGGGCCATTACTGATAAGCAAACACAGGATTGGAATCGCTGAACTTTCGAAATTAAAGATTGCCATTCCCGGCAAGTATACTACGGCAAATCTTCTTTTCAGTATTGCGTGGCCCGATGTTGTTAATAAGACCGAATATCTCTTTTCAAAAATTGAAGATGCACTTTTAAAAGATGAGGTTGATGCGGGGCTTATAATCCATGAAACAAGATTTACATATTATAAAAGAGGGCTTCATAAATTAGCAGATATGGGGGAATACTGGGAGACACTTACCGGGTTTCCAATACCTCTTGGCGCCATCGTAATAAAGAGGAATATTACTGATGATATTGCTCTGAAAGTTAATCGCATAATAAGAAGGAGTCTTGAATATGCTTACAAAGATTCATTTGCGTCTTACGATTTTGTGTCTGGTAATGCTAAAGAGATGGACAGCACTGTTATGAATAATCATATAAAGTTGTTCGTGAATGAATATACCCTAAATCTGGGTGCCCGGGGAAGAGAGGCAGTTATTGAACTCTTCAGGATTGCCGTTGAAAAAGGAGTTATCCCTTCATTACCAGACAGGATTTTTCTTACATCACTTTGAGGATACTCTGGATTAAAAATGCTAAATTTGAACATAGCTGATTGTTCATTGTTTAAGTTTTGAGAGTATTAATCAAAATAATTAAATCATGGCATTTGAATTACCAAAACTTCCGTACAAGCTGGATGCGCTTGTTCCATACAACCCGTTGCGCAAAGGTCTTAAACCTCTTATAACCTGCGATGTATGGGAACATGCTTATTATATTGATTACAGAAATAAACGTCCCGACTATGTAAAATCCTTCTGGGAGATTCTTGACTGGGACATTGTTTCAAAGCGGTTCTGATTGTAGAAAATCCTTAAGATAATTGCTCCTGTAAATATACCCTGAGACTAACAAAGATTATGATGAACCTAAAGGAACTGATATTTAAAACCCGGTCATATCGTCGTTTCGATGAATCACACAAAATTGATGCCAAAACGATAGAATCTCTTATAGACCTTGCCCGGTTGTCTGCATCCGGAGCAAACAAACAACCACTGAAATATCTTTATTTCAACACTACAAAAGATTGTGAAAAGATATTCCCATACTTAGCCTGGGCTGGATACTTAACTGATTGGTCAGGACCGGACAGAGGAGAAAGACCAACAGGGTATATCATTATACTGGGCGATAAATCAATATCAGAGTTATTTGGTGTTGATCATGGAATTGCTGCACAGAGTATTATGCTGGGTGCCACAGACGCCGGCCTTGGCGGGTGTATTATCGGATCAATAAAACGTGATGAACTAAGCAACGAATTTTCAATCCCGGATAATTTTGATATACTTTTAATTCTTGCACTTGGGAAACCTGTTGAAAATGTAATTATTGAAGATATCAAAAAGGATGATGTGAAATATTGGAGAGATAAGAACAAAAACCATCATGTTCCAAAAAGGAGCTTAAATGAGCTGATTATTAAGCTATAACCAAAATAATGTAGATGAAATACCGTTTTTACTTTATTATTATTATATCTCTTTTCATAAGTCAGTCATGTTTTTGCCAGGAAATGGATAATGCAGGAGTCAGGATCCTTTTTCATGGAATCGTAATAGATGCCAATACTCTTTCTCCGATTTCAAATTCTCAGATTCTTATAAACCATCAATTCACTTCCGTCAGCAGTCCAGACGGAACCTTTGCTTTTTTTGTAAACAGAAATGATACCGTCCTTTTCAAACATCTTGCCTATAAGAATACAATGTTGTTCGTAAGTGATACCCTTGTCGGAAAGGAGTTTGTGGCAGGAATATATATGAAAAGCGATACATTATCAATAGGAGAGGTTGTTATCGTTCCAGGATTCACCAACCTGAAATCTGAAATAATGAATGCACCAAGCCGGGTTCCCTCTACTATGAATAATGCCAGGTATAACATTGCATTATCAGGTTACCAGGGACGAACCACTCAGGGAAAACTTGGTGATCCGGCCACGAATTATGGATTATTACGCCAGAGACAGAAGATTAATGCCTACGAAAAAGGTGGCATTCCCTCTGACAAAATAGTAGGTTTAAGTCCATTCTTATTGCTCCCTGCTGCATATCTTCTTATTCATGGTGTACCCGAAAAGCCTGCTCCCTTTGAACATAACCTAACCGACCAGGAGCTTGATCAGATTCAGAAGAAGTATCTGGAAATCCAACAGCAGAAGAAGTAAGAAATAAGACAAAAGATAAAAGTAAAAAGATAAAAGTGAATTCAATCGGGGTTAGATTTTTCAGCAAAAAACCTATAATTTAAACAAATCGCTTTTCCTTTTG
>Ga0209746_1001282_pt1 | contig 12144 bp, 11 predicted proteins | sample BarGraNGADG00211_3_FD_184496 | JGI IMG/M metagenome (GOLD analysis project Ga0209746, IMG submission 184496) | Arctic peat soil microbial communities from Barrow, Alaska - Barrow Graham LP Ref core NGADG0011-211 (SPAdes) (version 2) | ecosystem: Environmental > Terrestrial > Soil > Wetlands >...
CAGTAAGAACAATGGTATCTGTCGCTGCGGCAAGTGCTTTCTGCACAAGCTGTTACACGGACATAGTTCCGTAGCGGAGACTGTAATACGAGTGGCAATTGATGTACATAGTGACTAGAGTGACTAGAGTGCCTAGAGTGACTAAAGTGACTAGAGTGACTAGAGGTTTAAGTTTTTACCAATTGAAGTGAAAATTGCCAGCAACTCATTTGATTCATTGAGTGCTGATTCTAATTCGTTAGCTTCAGACCATTTCATATCGATACTGATTTCCAGCCAGTAGCCTGTTTCACTGGCTTCGCTTTCGCAGATTTTAATTTTATTTTTAAAATCTGCTCTGCTTCTTGCTCTGTTTGCCTCACGGTAATTTGCACCAATACTGGTTCCTGCCTTTGTCAGCTGATTTCTGACAATCCTGCCTTCAACTGTATTAGGCAGGGTAGCGGACAATTTGATGATTCTTATCGCAAATGCTTTTGTTCTTGCCTCAAGCTTTTTGCTAAACTCTTTATTTTTCATATATTTTAACTTTAGTTACTCTTAACTTTAGGCACTCCAGGCACTTTAGGCACTCCAAACTTTTATCTTCCTCGTTTAATGGCTTTTTCCTCTCTTTCGCTTACCGTCATCACTCCGGAAGCTCTCCTGACCGCATTTCGCCCGAAACTCTTCCTGATTTTGTCCATTGCCATATAAAGGCTGACCTTTTCAGGAGTATCGTCAAACATGTCAAGCTGCTGGACGCCTCTCACCAGATGGCTGAACCTTATGCCAATAAGTCTTATAAGCATACGTCTCTGGTAGAGTCGGGCAAAGAGTTCTTTGGTGATATCGGCAAGTACATGGTCGAATGAAGTATATGGTATTCGTTTCTGCAGTGTATGGGTATCGAAGTTTGAATACCTTATCTTGACAGTAATGCATGAAGTGAGCTTCTCCTCTTTTCTCAGCTCGAACGCAATTTTCTCCACCATGCTTACCAGCAGCTGATTCAGTCTCACCAGATCGGTGGTGTCTTTTTCGAAAGTATGTTCAGTGCTTATTGATTTCTGTTCCGAGTAGCTGACGACGGGAGCGGAGTCTATGCCATTAGCTCTCTTCCACATTTCGATACCATTTTTACCCATCAGCTTTTCAAGCATCTCAACGGGGATATTCCTCAGGGTATAAATTGTCGCAATACCCATCGAGCGGAGCACCTGGTAAGTCTTCTGACCGATCATTGGTATTTTTCTTATCGAAAGGGGATCGAGGAACGGAAGCACAATCTCTTTTTGCACTTCAATTTCACCATTTGGTTTTGCCTCGCCGGTTGCTATTTTTGATACGGTTTTGTTGACTGAAAGTCCGATCGATATAGGCAGACCTGTCTCTTTTATTATATACTGGCGCAATTCGTGCGACCATTTGTAGCATCCATAGAAACGGTCCATCCCGGTAAGATCGATGTAGTGCTCATCAACCGATGCTTTCTCATATAGCGGTGCCCTTTCGGCAATTATACCGGTCACTATGTTTGAATAGTTGGTGTAAAGTTCCATGTCGCCTCTTATCACTATTGCATCGGGACACATATTCCTGGCCATTTTCATCGGCATAGCGGAGCTTACGCCGTACTTCCGCGCCTCATAGCTGCAGCTCGATACGACTCCACGGTCCGACATGCCGCCTATTATAACCGGCTTACCGTTCAGGCGGCTGTTCTTAAGCCTCTCAACCGATACAAAAAAAGTATCGAGGTCGAGATGCAGAACAGATCGGTCTATGTTGCCGGAGAGAATCATAATGTAATTTTTAATAATGTACCGGGATTGTGAGATTGCTTCGTCGCTTCGCTTCTCGCAATGACCGTGGCTTTTACTAACTTCAGTTCAACTCCCAGCCTGAACTATGCTTACCTGCACCGTCATTGCGAGCGAAGCGAAGCAATCTCCAATTCCCAAGTCCGGATTTTTTCAAAAAATATTCCTTTTTTCTTGCATATATAACAATTAAGTTTTACTTTTGATTAGAAAATGATCAATTAAATGATTACAATATAATCAAATTTCATTATGTATTTTGCATCGAACATAAAATTTTTAAGAAAAAGGAGGGGCAGAACACAGGATGATGTGGCATTTGCCCTTAACCTTAAACGTTCAACCCTGAGCGGTTATGAGAACGGTGTGGCCCAACCCGGGATAGAAATTCTGATATCCTTTTCCGGTTTTTTTAACATTGCTATCGATACAATCCTTAAACTGGATATTTCAAAGTTGTCAGAAAGTCAGCTTGGCGAACTTGAAAGAGGATATGATGCTTATGTCAAAGGAAGCAACCTCAGAGTATTGGCAACAACCGTCGATTCCAATAACCGGGAAAATATTGAACTGGTACAAGAGAAAGCGAAAGCAGGTTATGCAACCGGATATGCTGATCCGGAATACATCGGAGAGCTTCCTGTATTCACACTGCCTTTTCTTTCCAATAAAAAGAAATACAGAACTTTTCAGCTGAAAGGCGATTCTATGCTTCCAATACCAGACGGTTCCTGGGTGACAGGTGAATTTCTTCAGGACTGGATGCAGTTAATCAGCGGGAAAGCCTGTATTGTGTTTACATTGGATGACGGAATTGTTTTTAAAGTGGTCGAGAACAACATCAGAACTGATGGTAAGTTGGTTTTATATTCCCTCAATCCAATTTATGAACCTTATGAGGTACATATAAATGAGGTAAAAGAGATATGGAAATTTGTTAATTATATCAGCAGCGAACTACCCGATCCTGTCTTACCTGAAAAACAACTTATTCAGGCAGTCGCCGGAATGAAACATGATCTTGAAAGAATTAAAGCGAAACTGGGAAAAGATATTTCGGATATTGATGAGGAGAAATAATGTTAATTACGGATGGGAGAAAACAAATTAGATATAAGCTTACTTTAGTATGACAGATGGCCCAGAATACCATCGATTATTTTCAAACACCACAGGTATTGATGATATTTCCTGAAGTTCTTCAAACTCAAATTTCAGGTGAGGTAAAGTTAGAAACTGGCTTATATTCTTGCGTTTATTGGTTGTTTCGGAACTCATAATAATAAATAATCCCGGCTCAATAAAGTTTCGCAGGGCAGGAGATTCACATATAATAGGAGTGCCTTCCGGTATAAGTTCCATAATTTTATCAAAAACGAATGGGAGCCGGTCATCAAGTACCTTGGAAAAGTAAACCTTATAAGCTCCCGACTGAAGCATGCGTGAGGTGTCCTTGGTTGAATTACTGTTCGTTTCTTCATATACCGAGTATCCCTTCTCTTCATAAATAGTTTTCAAGCCAGGTGTAGTCTCATGAAAATGAGGACTTATCTTGATTGCGGTGATATTTAAGTTCTTAAACTGTTCAATGATCCTGCAGGCAATAGATGTTTTTCCCGACTTGGTGCCGGTTCCGGCTATCAGTAAAAGATTTGGGATAAACATTGTCGTCTTTAAAAACTAAAAATGAGTTAAAGAATACTATTCTTTAGTCAGTTCTAATATCAGCTGTATCGTCTTCTCGTTTTCTGATTCCGGAATTTTACCAATAAATAATGCCCTGCAGATACGGTTCTTATCCAGAATTGCAACTGAGTAGTTATCTTTTGGCAAGCCCCACAGATTCTGAAGTGTTGCAGTGTAATCAAAAAGTATTGTTGTCCCGAACTTTTTTGCTTTTTTGCCGGCTATCATACGTATCAGACCGTTGGGCTTCCAGGTTGACTTACAGTCCACAATGCCAAAACCCTTAAACAAATCCCTGCTAATCCGTTTGTCGACATCAACAGCTTTATTGACTGCTTCGTTAAATGGTTCATTCAATTCAGATTCATCAGGATCGACATAATTGACCTGGATCACTTTTCCGGCCCATGAATTCATCGTGAATTCTTTTTTATCAGCATCAGTAAACATCCAGTCAGGAGCCTTAATTCCTACAGCCAGTTTTACATTCTGCTGTGCGAAGATACCGGTAACGGCAAATAAACTGAAAACCATGGTGATGATAATTTTTTTCATAAGTCGGTTTTTAAAATTTATTGCCCAATATATGAATTTTTTATCATAAATTAATTTTCGCTCTTTTTGTCATTTATCCCGGCAGTAATATTATTTTTGCGGTCTAATTAATTTGTATGCAATTAATAAGAAATATAGCGATTATAGCACACGTTGATCATGGTAAAACTACTCTGGTTGACCGCATTATACAGGAATGCCAGGTGTTGGACCAAAGGAAGGAGGCAGGTGATCTAATTCTTGACAGTAACGATCTTGAGAGGGAAAGGGGGATTACAATCCTTTCCAAAAACGTTTCAGCAAACTATAAAGGTGTTAAAATTAATATTATTGATACACCCGGTCATGCTGATTTTGGAGGTGAAGTTGAGAGAGTGTTAAAGATGGCAGATGGTGTTTTATTACTCGTCGATGCACTCGAAGGTCCTATGCCGCAAACACGGTTTGTACTCGGGAAAGCAATTGCCCTCGGACTTAAACCAATTGTAGTGGTTAATAAGGTTGATAAAGATAACTGCAGACCTGATGAAGTTCAGCAGGATGTCTATGAGCTTATGTTTAACCTCAATGCTTCAGATGATCAGCTTGCTTTTGAGACAGTCTTTGGCTCTTCTAAATATGGATGGATGAGCAGTGACTGGAAAAAACCAACAACTGATATAAAGTATCTTCTCGATACAATTCTTAAGGAAATTTCAGAACCTGCTTATATTGAAGGTACCGCTCAGATGCAGGTTGCTTCACTCGATTTCTCGAGTTATGTAGGTAGAATCGCGATTGGCCGGGTATTCAGAGGAGATATTATTACAGGGTTAGACTATACCTTATGTAAAAGGGATGGCAAAGTAAAAAAAGTAAGAGTAAAAGAACTATATACTTTTGAAGGACTCGGAAGAGTAAAAACTGATAAGGTAAGATGTGGCGATCTATGTGCTGTTATCGGACTTGAAGATTTTGAAATAGGGGATACGCTCGCCGATCTGCTTGCTCCTGAAGCTTTACAGAGAATTGAGGTAGATGAACCTACAATGAGTATGGTTTTTACTATCAATAATTCTCCATTATATGGCAAGGAAGGCAAGTTTGTTACATCCCGGCATCTTAGGACAAGGCTGATCAGAGAGACTGAGAAAAACCTTGCCCTGAAAGTTGAAGAAACTAAATCGGAAGATACTTTTAATGTTTTCGGTCGCGGTATACTCCATCTCTCAATACTCATTGAGACGATGAGACGTGAAGGCTACGAATTTCAGGTGGGAAAACCAAAAGTAATTCTTAAAGATATAAATGGTGTTAAATCTGAGCCTTATGAGACACTTACAATTGATGTCCCCCCAGAGTTCTCCGGTAAAGCTATCGAGCTTGTTACTCAGAGAAAAGGTGAAATGATTATAATCGAACCCAAAGGTGACCTGACCCATTTAGAATTTGATATTCCTTCACGGGGTCTGATCGGATTAAGGAATAACATGCTGACAGCAACTTCAGGTGAGGCTGTGATGCATCACCGCGTCAGGGCTTATGACAAATATAAAGGTGATGAACTAATGCCTAAACCGAACGGATCATTGATTTCTTTAGACATGGGAATGGCGACCGGCCATGCAATTGATCGTTTGCAGGACAGGGGTAGATTTTATATTGATCCGGGAGAACAGGTTTACAGAGGCCAGGTTATCGGAGAACATACCAGGCTTGACGATCTCGAAGTAAATATTGTCAGAGGGAAGAAACTTACAAATATGAGAGCTTCCGGGTCTGACGACAGTCTTAGGATAGCCCCAAAACTTAAATTCTCCCTGGAGGAAGCCATGGAGCAAATCAAAGACGATGAATATCTTGAAGTTACCCAACTGAATCTAAGAATGAGAAAGATCCCGGGTTATAAATTCGCTTAAAATATGTTTCACATTAAAAATGATTTTGTTAGAAAAATAAAGAGTAAGTACTTTTTATTAATTGTCATCGCATTGTCTTTAATGTCTTCATCCTATGGACAGGACATTAATTATTCGAAGTTTGGAATGGAGACAAATGGCAACAAAATTCCTCATGGACTTAAGGTTGGCGATAAGGCACCGGATTTTACCGGGTATGATCAGACAGGGAAACAGGTGGAACTGAAAAAACTCCTGGGACAGGGACCAATAATACTATTCTTTTACAGAGGTAAGTGGTGCCCTGTATGTAGCAGATATCTGAATAATTATCAAGATTCCCTAAAAGTGATTACAGATCAGGGTTTTAATGTCGTTGCTATAACACCGGAATCAATTGAGAACGTGGAGCAAACAGTAAAACTTCATAACCTGACTTTTACTGTCATCTATGATTGTCAGGAAAAAATAATGAAAGATTATGATGTCATGTTTAGTGTGACAAAAGCTTACCAGGAAAAGATTTTATCAGCCCTTTCAACTGATATAGCTAAAAACAACGGGAGGGATACCGCGAGGCTTCCCGTTCCTGCTACATTTATCATAAACAAGGATGGAATTATAGTGGCTGTTCAATTTGATCCTGACTACAAGAACAGAGCAACAGTAAAATGGATGTTAAAAAACCTTGGACTGGCATTATAGGGATCTATAATTCTAATAGTCATTCAGGTAATCATTTAATGGCTTCATTGCTTTACACACATTCAGAACGTGATCCAAAAAATCTTTGCTGAGCACCATCTTATCTGACACCTCATTTACTACCAGGTAACTTTTATATCTCAGAAGTTCTATATATGGATGGTCTGAAGAGTATCCTTTTGGCGCAGTTTTGAGCTTATCTCCGTCGATCTTTCCAAAATATTTAATGAAATCTTTTGAGTTGTTGATTTTAATAAATTCATCAGGGTTATCGCTTATTTTTTCCCTTATGGCAGATAACCATGGACTTGGAGGTGTATATGCTCCTCCGGCCATAATGCTTTTACCAGGCTCAATATGAAAGTAATAACCGGCAAATTTATCTCCATTCTTTTTCCCACCACGTACAATAAATGCACCGAAATGCGATTTGTAAGGCGATTTATCATTCGAAAAACGTATATCACGGTTAATCCTGTATACACAGCTTTTAGCTTCAAGACCTTTCATAATCGGATCAAATAAAATTATTTTATTTATAATCTCCTGAACCAGGGATTCGAAGTTATCTTTGGCATCTAAATACAACGGCCGGTTAGCCATAAACCAGTCACGGTTGTTATTACGTTTTATTGCGGTAAGAAAATCAAGGGTAGATTTTTTTATAGTGTCCATACTGATTCAGTTTATAAATTGTATTGTTTGATCCTATATTTTACCAATTGTAGAAGTTTAATCAAGATTAGATTTCAATATTTAACAACAACTGTTACCACATTATATTTCTTCTGTCAATTTGTTTAAAAAAATTGTTTGAAATGAAAATTCCTTTAAATTTATTAAATTATTAAACTTATTTATTCATTGGAATTTTAAACTACATTTTATAACCCTTGAAGATATGAAGAATTGTTTAACAGTATACTTTACAGTCATTATCTTGTTAATTAATTTATTGTCATGTCAGAACTTAGGAGTGGGACATTCAGAAGCAGGGAAAGTAAGGCCACTTAAAGATACAATCGGCTTTGCTCAATATCCATGGCAGATGGACAGTCTGATGGCAAGAATAGAGAGGACAGGTTGGAAAAGGACTGCAGGATTGCCCTGGAAACTGGTTATATGCCCTCATGACGATTATACATATGTTGGCTCTCTTTACCCCGGGTTGCTACAAAATATAAAAGCGCCTAACCTTATTCTAATCGGTGTCGCTCATAAAGCGGCACAACTGGGAATTGAAGATTCCCTGGTATTCGATAGCTACGCTAGCTGGAAAGGCCCATGGAATAATGTTCCTGTTTCTAGTGTAAGAAATGAGATTTATAATCTACTGGCGCGAAAGTATGCAACCATAAATGATTCATTACAAAAAGTTGAGCACTCAGTTGAAGCATTAATTCCTTATCTTCAGTATTTTAACAGAAATATTACTATAGTTCCGATACTTGTACCAGCCATGAACCCCGACAGGATGGAAGAATGCGGAAAAGCTCTTGCGGATGCCATCAGGACGGTTGCAAAGAACCATAAATGGGAGTGGGGAAAAGATTTTGCCATTGTCGTTACTACCGATGCCGTACATTATGGTAATGAGGATTGGGGTGGGATCGACAGAGCCTATTTCGGTTGTGATGAGAAAGGAAATATTAAAGCCCTTAAACACGAGTCAGGTATTATTGACAGTTGCCTTAAAGGTGACATAGTTCCTGAAAAAATCAAATTATTCAATACTTTTACTTTGAATCAGGAAAACTTTCGTGAATATAAATGGACCTGGTGTGGAAGGTATTGTGTGCCGGTAGCATTATATACTTCATATTATCTTAATGGAAGCAACCCGTTATCGGGTGAACTAATCGGATATTCGACAAGCATAACCTCGGCACATATTCCGGTTGATGATATCGGAATGGGCCGAACAGCTATCGCAACAAACTGTCATTGGGTTGGGTATGCTGCAGTTGGCTATAAATCAAGAAAAGAAAAAGATATGGGATTGGTTACACTAAGTGTTATTAATATTCGGAAGGAACCTGGCCATGCATCAGAATTGGTGTCACAGTCAATACTCGGAACCCCTGTTTTGATATTGAAAACGAACGATTCCTGGCTACAGATACAGACTCCTGACAATTACATCGGATGGACTACAGATTCTTCTGTCAGGCCAATGGACAGTGTGGAAATTGCCGGTTGGAAAGAGGCAACAAAGGTAATCTACATGGAAAATACTGGATGGTTATATGATACAACATCAGAAAAATCAGGGGTAGTCGGCGATTTGGTAGGAGGGAGCATTCTGGAAAAGATCGGAGAATCAAACGGTTATGTCAATCTTATTTTACCCGATGGCCGTAAAGGATTTGTTGAGAAGCTGAAAGTTATGGATTTTGACAGTTGGGAAAAAACCGTAACCTGCACAGAAGAAAGTATCTGCAAAACTGCATTGACATATCTGGGGATACCTTATTTATGGGGCGGCTCTTCAACAAAAGGTGCAGATTGCAGTGGTTTTGTTCAGTCTGTCTATTTTAGAAACGGAGTTATTCTGCAGAGGGACGCCTCATTACAAGCCATGCATGGTTTGCAAATAGACATTTCAGATGGTTATTCCAGGCTGAGAAAAGGAGATCTGCTTTTCTTTGGTTCAAAAGAAAATGGAATCTCACATGTTACCCATGTTGCCATATATTTGGGAAACCTTGAGTATATTAATTCGGCAGGAAGAGTTATGATAAATAGTCTTGATCCAACACAAATGAACTATAACAGTGACAGAATGAATTCACTTCTGATGGCAAAAAGAATAATCGGAGTTGGGCATGATTCAGGCATTGTACCTGTAAATAAGCATCCATGGTATCAAATATCTAAATAAGATAATTATGAGTTCCAGGAGAAAATTTTTAACAGATTGTGGAGTATTAGCCGGTGGCGCCGGTTTCTCATATCTGACAATAGGGCAGAATAACTGGTCAGAATTTAATAAAAGATCAGTGAAAAGTTCAGGACTGACTTTAAGGTATAAGGCCTATGAACTGCATTTGAAACATGTTTTTACCCTTGCATCAGGATCCAGAAGCACAACACCTGTGATGCTAACAGAACTGGAATTTGAAAATATTGTCGGTTACGGCGAGGCATCGATGCCGCCTTATCTGGGTGAGAATCATGAGACAGCAAGATCATTTCTAAGCAAGGTTGATCTGACTCAGTTTGAAAGCCCTTTCCTGATGGAGGATATCCTGACCTATGTTGATCAACTCGTTCCTGGTAACTATGCCGCGAAAGCGTCTGTTGACATTGCCCTTCACGATCTGGTAGGAAAGATTATGAAACAGCCATGGTATAAGATTTGGGGGCTTAATCCTGACCGTACCCCAAATACGTCTTTTACAATAGGTATAGATAACCCAGAGGTTGTTAAAACTAAAGTCAGGGAAGCAGCTCCTTATAAGATTCTTAAGGTTAAACTTGGTCAGGGAAATGACAAGGAAATGATACAGGCAGTAAGAAGCGAAACAGATAAGCCAATTTGCGTAGATATTAACCAGGGATGGACAGATAGAATAATGGCACTTGAAATGTCGCACTGGCTGAAAGACCAGGGAGTTGTCTTTATTGAACAACCAATGTCCAAAGCTTCAGTTGATGATATAGCCTGGCTTACCCAAAATAGTCCGTTGCCAATTATTGCAGATGAGGCTATCCAGACAATCAGTGATTTCAGGAATGTACAGGGAGCCTATAGTGGAATAAATGTCAAGCTCATGAAATGCGGGGGTTTACGTGCTGCATATATTATGATAAAAATGGCCAGGGCGCTCGGAATGAAAGTAATGATCGGATGTATGACTGAAACATCGTGTGCCGTGTCAGCTGCAGCTCAGCTGTCTCCATTGGCTGACTGGGCCGATCTGGATGGTAACCTTCTTATCGATAATGATGTTTTTGAAGGAGTTACAATAATTGATGGCAAAATAATTCTGCCTGACAGACCAGGAATTGGAATAAGACAAAGGGAAAACAAGGAGAAAGGTTAAGTCCACTCCGATAAGTCAAGTTACCCCTAAATCCCATAAAGGGGACTTTTGTATTTATTTGATTTTTAGCTTTTCCCTTTAGGGATAAGGGTAAAAAAAAACTAAAAATCAAAAAAAACTGACTTTTCTGAGTGGCATCAAGGCTAGAGGTTAAGGAAAATGTCAAAAGTAGAAAGCCCCCCTTGGGGGGTTTGGGGGTAAAATGCAAAAGTAAAAAGGAAAGACCTTTAGACTTCAAGACTATAAGACCGTTAGACTTCAAGACACTAGACATTAGACAAAAGCAAGCAATAAATAGTTATCATGATGACAAAGACCGGAAAAAGAATCACCTATATTGTTTTAACAATCCTGGGAGCAGCAATAATAGCTTTTGGCATATATCTTAATTCATTACTGCCTATAATAACCGGGTATGCGGCAAAGAACCTTTGTTCTGCGGTATTTGTTTCGGACAGAAAGCCTGAAAATGTCGAGGCTACGGAACTTAATTTTTCCTTTATCAAGTTCACTAATAACAGTGTAAATTATGATGAGAAGAGCGTCACCAGCCATTTCCTCTGGGGTAAATCCAAGGCGATTTACAGAAAAGGATTTGGAGTAACTCTTTTAAGAAATATATCTGAAGAGAAACTTCGTCGATCAAAATACCCGTCAGGTGGGGAACCGGGTTATTCGCAGGATACAATACAATGGCCACTTGGAGATATATTACCTGTGAAAAATACCGGGATTGACACAATTAAACTTGCAGAAATATCAAAAAAACTTATAACTGACAATTCATATAATGGTAACGCTTTTGCATTTATGGTAATTCATAAAGGTATCCCCGTTGCTGAAGCATATAAACCTCAATTTACTAGACATACAAGATTACTGAGCTGGTCAATGGCAAAAAGCTTCACTAATGCATTGATTGGGATTCTTGTTAAGGAGGGTAAAATGGATATAATGCAGCCGACAGGCATCGATGAGTGGAAAGGAGATGAAAGGAGTAAAATCACTCTGAACGATCTCATGCAGATGCAGAGTGGCCTTAAATGGAACGAAGATTATGGAAACAGATCAGATGTTACACTTATGCTTCACCAGGAAAGTGACATGGCCCGTTTTGCAATTGAACGGCCGATAGCATTTCCTGCCGGTACTCACTGGTATTATTCCTCGGGTGCTACAAATATCGTTAGTGACCTTATTCGCAGACGATTAGGTAATGATTCCACATATTATGTCTTTGCCAATACCCGGCTTTTTAATAAGATAGGTATGCCAGATGCCGTTTTTGAGGTCGATCCGTCGGGAACAAGGATCGGATCATCTTATCTGTATGCTACAGCCCGTGATTATGCTCGTTTTGGATTGTTGTTTGAGAATGATGGAGTATTTAACGGGGTAAGAATATTACCGGAGGGTTGGGTGAAATACACCACAACACCGGCTTCAGCAAGTAATGGGATATACTGATCATTT
>Ga0209746_1001286_pt1 | contig 12123 bp, 11 predicted proteins | sample BarGraNGADG00211_3_FD_184496 | JGI IMG/M metagenome (GOLD analysis project Ga0209746, IMG submission 184496) | Arctic peat soil microbial communities from Barrow, Alaska - Barrow Graham LP Ref core NGADG0011-211 (SPAdes) (version 2) | ecosystem: Environmental > Terrestrial > Soil > Wetlands >...
ATGTCAACGATCTCGCTCCTGACGTCGTCGTCTGCTCGGGCGATCTGACCACCTTCGGCTTCAAGGGCGAGTACGCGCAGGCGCGGGCCTACCTCGATCGCATCGCGTGCCCGAGCATGGTCGTAATCCCGGGTAACCACGATGCTCGCAACGTCGGCTACGTCCACTTCGAGCAGCTCTTCGGCGAGCGCAACTCCGTTCTGCACAAGGGGCCGGTCAGCATTGTCGCGATCGATTCCACCGCTCCCGACCTCGACTACGGGCAGATCGGGCGCGGACGTTACCGCTGGATCGAGGAGCAGTTCGCGCGCCCGGCCCAGCTGCGCATCTTCGTCCTCCATCACCATCTGCTGCCGGTGCCCGGCACCGGCCGGGAGCGCAACATCGTGCACGACGCCGGCGATACGCTCGAGTGCCTACAGCGCGCGGGCGTGAATCTCGTTCTGACCGGTCACAAGCACGTTCCCTATGCCTGGAAGCTCGAGAGCCTGTTCGTCGTCAACGCGGGGACGGTCTCGTCGCTGCGCTTGCGCGGAAACACCAGGCCCTGTTACAACGTGATCGATTTCACCGGCAAGAAGATCGAGGTCGATCGCCACTACCCCTTCCACGGGACCGAGCGCATCATCGAGTTCGATACCGACACGCTCGAGTTCCGCAAGAACACCAGCTCGATAGAGCACGAGGTCACCACTCGATGAAGCTCGCCGCGCTGGCGCTGATCGACGGCGAGCACTATCCACCGGTCGTGCGCGACGCGCTGAGGGCTCTGCCCTACGAGTTCGTCTGCTGCGTCAACGCCGGCGGCGGAGAGAAGCTTCGTTCGCCGGCGCAGACTGGCGAAGAGCTTTACGGTGTTCCGCTCGCCGCCTCGATCGAGCAGGGAGTCGAGACCTACTCGCCCGAGATCGTCATCGATCTTTCCGACGAGCCCGTTTTAGGTCCGCGCGAGCGTCTGGCCGCCGCGAGTCGTGTGCTGGCGCTCGGGCTGCCGTATGCGGGCCCAGACTTCCGTTTTGATCCACCCGCGCTCGAGCCCTTCGGACTCCCCAGCCTGAGCGTGATCGGTACCGGCAAGCGCGTGGGGAAGACGGCGCTGGCGATACAGCTCGCTCGCGTTTGCGCGCGACAACTCGACGTCGTGGTTGTGGCGATGGGGCGGGGCGGACCACCCGAGCCGGAGTTGCGCGAGACGCCGCCGAGCGTCGAAGAGCTGCTCGAGCTGGCGCGCTCGGGGCAGCACGCGGCCTCCGATTATCTGGAGGACGCCCTTCTGGGCGAGATCGTCAGCGTCGGGGCTCGCCGCTGCGGCGGCGGCCTGGCCGGGGCGGTCGGCTACTCCAACGTGGCCCAGGCGGCCGAGATGGCGTTCGAACGGCATCCCGATCTGGTCGTCTTCGAAGGCAGCGGTGCCGCCTTGCCGCCGATCGCCAGTGATCGGCGCGTGCTCGTCATGAGCGCTCATCAGGACGTGGAACTGGCCTGCGGCTACCTGAACGCGTACCGCATCCTCATTTCCGATCTGCTCGTGCTGAGCTTCGCCGAGCCCGGCGAGCGGCTCGACCAGCTCAGGCGCCGGGTCGCCGCGTTACGACCGGATCTAAAGCTGATCGCCACGTCGATGCGCCCGCGTCCGCTTACACCGGTAGCCGGTAAGAAGGTGGCGCTCTTCACCACGGCGCCGAAGAAGGCGCTTCGCCCGCTCGGCGAGCATTTCCAGCGCGCCCACGGCGCCGAGGTGGTGCACGTCTCGGGCAGCCTCGCCCATCGCCCGAAGCTGGTCGAAGAGCTGGCGCGGATCGACGCCGAGGTATTCCTGGTCGAGCTGAAGGCGGCCGCGGTCGATGTCGTGATCGCCGAAGCGGTGGCGCGCGGACGCGAGGTTGGTCTCATCGACAACGAGCTGGTGCCGCTGGAGGGCGAGGCCGAGCTCGAGCCTGCGCTTCTCGAGCTGGCCCGTCAGGCGCGCGCGAAGGCGACCGTCGCATGACCAAGCACCGCCACAACCCCTTCCCGCTGGGCGACGAGAGCCTGCCCTACTCGAAGGGTTTGATGGCGCGAGCGCTGATCGCCGTCGGAGTCGGCGGCGTGCGAGCCTACGAGCTGGCTCGGCAGGTGGAGATCGACTTGGCCAAACGGGACGAGCGGGTTGTCGAGCTAGAGCGTCTGCACGAGTTGGCGATCGAGACGCTGGGCCCGGTCGAGGGCCACGAGGCGGTCGAGCGCCTGCGCCGTTACCACGATCTCGACCAGCTCGACATGCCGTTGATCGTGCTCATCGGCGGCGCCACCGGCACCGGCAAGACGACGATCGCCGCGGAGGTCGCGCACCGGCTCGGCATAACCCGTCTTTCCTCAACTGACTTCATTCGCCAGACGATTCGCGCCTTCTTCTCCGAGGAGTTCATGCCCACGATCCATTACTCCAGCTTCAAGGCCTGGGAAGCACTGCCGGAAGCCGAGCGCGAGGAAGGCGATCCGCTCATTCGCGGCTTCCTCCAGCAGACGAAGAACGTGCTCGTGGGCGTGCGCGCCTCGATCGAGCGTGCGCTCGAGGAGGGTTGGTCGATGGTGCTCGAGGGCGTGCACTTGGTGCCGGGGATGTTGCCGCTCGAGATCGAGGGAGCGCTTGTCATCCAGTGCCAGCTCGCGGTCTACAACGAGGAGGTTCACGCCTCGAATTTCTTCGTGCGCGACCTTGCCACCGAGGGTGTTCGCCCGGTCGAGAAATATCTCCACAGTCTCGGTGAGATTCGCCAGGTTCAGGACTTCCTGCTCAAGCGCGCTCGCAAATCCAGCGTCCCGGTGATAGAGAATGAGAACGTCGATCGCACCGTCGGCGCGGTGATCGAGCTAGTACTGGAGGGCGCTGAACGCGTACAAGGAGTGAAATGAGCACGTCGAAGACAGCGAGGAAGAAGAAGGAGGAAGCTCCCATCGCCGAGCCACCCGGGTCGATCTGCATCTGCGCCCATTACGCCCGAGCTACCGACGCGGCCGCTCTGGCCAGCGCTCGCTGGTTGGGTCGCGCCGACCGCGAAGGAGCCGAGGATGCCGCTTTCGCCGCGATGCAGAGCACACTCGCCAGTCTTCCGATCGACGGGCGCATCGTCGTCGGCACGTCCGATGAGGGGGGGCTTGCTGCCGGGCGGCAGGTCGGCGCCGGTGGAACGCCGGTCGATCTGGCTCTCGATCCACTCGAGGGACGCGAAGTCGTGGCCCGGGGAGGTCCGGGCGCGATGTCGATGATCGCCGTCGGGGAGCCGGGCGCATTCGTGACTCTTCCTGACATGTACATGCGACGAATGGCTGTCGGACCGCGTGCGCGCGGCCAGATCGACCTGCGCAAGCCCGTCGGTGAGAACATCGTGGCGATCGCCAAGGCCTTCGGGCGTAACACCAACGACGTCACCACGATCGTGCTCGACCGGCCCCGCCACCACGATCTGATCGACGAGATCAGGCATGCCGGCGCGCGCATCAAGTTGATCCCGGACGGCGACGTCACGGCCTCGATCTCGGCGGCAATCCGAGGCACTAATGACCATCTGGCGATTGGGATCGGCGGTACGCGCCAGGCGGTGCTGACTGCGGCCGCCCTGCGCTGCCTGGGCGGAGAGCTCCAGGCGCAGCTCTGGCCGGTGTCGCGGCGCGAGATCGAGCAGGCCAAGGCGACCGGCATCGTCGACATCGAGCGAATCTTCAGCACGACCGACCTGGTGCCGGGCGAGATCATCTTCGCTGCGACCGGCGTCTCTGGCGGCGACCTTCTGCGCGGCGTTCGCTTCCTCGCCGACAGCGCGCGTACTCACACCCTCGTAATGTGCACCCGCTGCAACTGGGTGCGCTTCATCGACAGCATCCACTTCTTCGCCCGCGAGCGGCGCGAAGAAGTCCGCCTGCTAGGGAGCGCATAACGGCATAGCAGTCCGCTGGCCGCCGCAGCCGACATGCGCGGCTGCGGCGTACAAAACGCTCTCCCCAGGGCCGAACAAGACGAACACCGCTCACAACCACGGTTAACCGAGCACGCTTCTAGGAGCAGACTAGGCACTCGCACCAAAGGCGCGGTGACTCGCACTACTGATACGCCGGCGAAAGTCGAGGCCCGCTCCGCGGGCCGACTTTCGCCGGTAGATAGACTGGACTCGTGCTTACCGTCGAGGACGTCACCGAGGTTATACGCCAGGTTTTCGACCCGGAGTTGGGGCTCGACATTGTCGAGCTCGGCCTCCTCTACGACGTACAGATCGTGGAGAACAACGTCACGGTCTTCTACAGCCTGACCTCGATCGGCTGCCCGGCCGGACCGCTCATCCACGAGCAGATTCTGGAAGCGATGCGCGAGCTGCCGGGAGTTGAGAAGGTGACGCTGGAGCTGATCTGGGATCCTCCCTGGACACCGGAGCGGATGTCCGAGGACGCCAAGCTCCTGCTTGGCTTCGGCTACTGAGCCGCGGCTGTCGGCTACCTCTCCGCCCCGTGAGGAAATGTCCAGCCTGGCACCGGGGTGAGGGCGGTCGGCAGCGTCACAATACTTTTATGAACGCCGTACGGCTCAGGGAGATCGCCTTGGATCTAGGCTTGGATGCCGTGGCTGCGGCGCCGGCCGAGCCTTACGAGCGCGCCGAGCGGGCGATCGCCGAGCGCCGAGCGGAGGGGCTGTTCGCGGACATGAGCTTCACGTTCGCACGTCCCGAGATTTCCTGCCATCCCGAGCGCCTGCTCGAAGGGGCTCGCAGCGTCGTCTCCGCGGCGCTTTCGTACTACTTGCCCGGGCCCGAGCCGAGCGCGGGGGAGGGGCGCCTGGCGCGGCACGCCTGGCGCGACTACTACGCCGAGCTTCGGCTCAGGCTCGCGGCTCTGGGTGAGCGTATCGGCGGTGCCTATCGCGTTCTGGTCGACTCCAGCGAGCACGTCGATCGCGAGGCGGCCGTGCGTGCCGGTGTCGGCTTCTTCGGCAAGAACGGGCTCGTGATCGCTCCGCGGCTCGGTTCCTGGATCGTGCTCGGGACGCTCGTGAGCGACGTCGCGATCGAGCCGGGCGAGCCGCTTGGGCGCGACTGTGGCGCCTGCCGGTTGTGCATCGAGGCTTGCCCGACCGCCGCGCTCGTGCAGGATGGTGTGCTCGATGCGCGCCTCTGCCTGTCGTACTGGACACAAGCGCGCAAGGCGCTGCCCGTGCCCATGCGCGAGCGAATGGGTGCGAGCGTTTACGGCTGCGATATTTGCCAGCGGGTCTGTCCCTGGAACCGAGGAGTCGAAAAGCGACGGGGAAGGCTTGCGCTCGGCACGGCAGAGCCGCTCGCCTCGCTCGAAGACTGGCTGACCTCTGACGGCCGTGAATTGGCGACGCGTTACGGGCGGCTCTATTTCCCGCGCCGGGATCCGCGTTTCCTGCGCCGGAACGCCTTGGTGGCCCTGGCCAGTACCGGTGCGAGCGAGCACGGGCCGTTGCTCGAGCGCTACGCAGACGGCGGAGACGAACTGCTTGCCGACCACGCTCGCTGGGCTCTGAGCCGCCTGCGCGAGCGTCTCGGCCGGTCCTAGTGCGCGCCCGCGAAGGCCGCGGCCAGCTCGCGCGCTCTGGCGGCGATGAGCGCACGCAGGTCGTCCGGCTCGAGCACGATTGCCTCGCCACGGTACGAGAGGATCTCTCCCGCCAACCACTCCGGGCTTCCGACCGCAGTCTCGGCCAGGGCGGCGCCATCGACGAGCTCGTGCGCGCCCCCTCGCTCCAGGCGCCAGCGGGCCACCTTCGGCGAGTACCAGACGCGCGCCTGTCGCGCATGACGTAACCCGCGCGGCTCGAATCCCGACCGCTGCTCGAAGTTCTCGCCGGTGAGCTTGGCACTGCGCATGCGGTCGAGGCGGAAGCTGCGCTCTCCGCCGGTGGTGCGATCCCAGGTGTGCACGTACCAGTGGGGAAGCTTGCGCTCAAGCGCGTAGGGCTCGGTCAGACGCCGCGAGGCCTCTTCGTCGCCTTCCTTCAGGTATTCCAACTCGACCAGTTCGCGTAAGCGGATGCCTTCGGCCAGACGAGCGATCAGATCCTCCTCGGCTTCGCTCACTTGCGGCTCCGGCGTCTGCAGAAGCTCGAACTGTCCGAACGTCTCTTCGAGCTTGCCTCGAACTCGCTCGAGCGGCGTGTGCGCGTCGGCCGCGATCATCGGGCCGACGAACTCCAGCGCCAGCCGGATCGCCCGGGCCTCGAGCGGCGTCAGCCGAGGCGATGCGCGGAAGGTGTCGCCGAAAAGCTCCTTGTCGATGCGTACCGTGTCGCCGTCGAGCTCCGCATAGACCGTGTAGCAGCCGCCGCCGAAATTGACGAGGTTGAGCATCGAGAGATGCTCTTCGAGATCCTCGAGCGGAATGCGCAGTTTCGTGACGATCTCGTTGGCGGGGATCACCGCCTCGTTCTCCTCGCCGCAGGCGGTGAGCAGATGGGCGAGCAGGGCCTGTAGGAGCGCAAAACGCTCTGGAGCGACCGGGCCCGAGGAGTGATCGGTCGTCTGCGCGCTGTCGGCCACCTCGTCGCACTCTCGCGCGGGCTCAAGCGGCGGCGAGGAGTGACGCTCCTCGACCAGTTGGAGCGCAGCACTTACTTCCTCCCACAACTCCGGCGGCTCCACCGGTAGCGCGCGTCCGTCCTGGCGCAGGACCCAGGCCGCGAGCAGAGCGAGCGAGGAGTATGCCGTCGTGAAGACTCCATCCTCCAGATGACCTGCGCCTCCGTAGGCGCGCTCGACCCACCAGGCCGTCTCACGCCCGACGCGGATCCGAGCCTCGCCCACGAGGGCTCCGATCTGCCAGGGAGCCCGCCCGCGGTACTCGTCGATGTCGAAGTCGGGCGGGATGCGGAAGTCGCGCTCTTTGCGAGTGGCAAAACGAATGTCCGAGCGGATGCGCGAGACGCGGAAGGTACGCATCGCCTGGCGCTCGAGGTCGAAACCGATCACGTACCAGAGCCCGTTGTCGGAGAGCAGTCCGAAGGGGTTTACGATGCGCTCGGAGCGCTTGTCGTGCGAGATCGACCAGTAATCGAACCTGACCGTTCGCTGCTTGGAAATCGCTGCTTCGAGCTTGCCCAGGCGCCCGGGCGTCTCGGGCGTGTAGTCGGGATCGAGCACCTCGACCCGGACGGCCGTTGCTGTCGGCGGCTCACTGAAACCGGGACGGCCGAGAGCCAGGTTCTGCAGCGCCAACCTGAACGGCTCGGCGTAAGCGAATTTCCCCTCAAGCAGATAGAAAGAGGTCTGTAGTGCCGCCAGCTCGTCATCGGTCAGCTCGAGCGGTGGCAGAAAGTACTGCTAGGAGCGAAGCGTGTAGAGCTCCTCTCCGGTGAACTCGTCTCTCTGCGAGCGAAGCGGCACACCAAGCGAGGTGAGCTCGGAGCGGTCGGCGTAGTAGCGCCGAGCGAAGGCCTCGTCGGACATCTCCGAGTATCCCTCGACGTTGGACTTCACGTCGCGAGCCGTGACCGGACGGCGCTCCGCCATCAAAAAGGCGACCAGCGAGAGCTGGCGGATCAGCTTGTCGGCATCGTGAGACATCGCGCTAGCGAGCTTACCGTTAGTGCTGACCCAACGGGGGCCGGCTCTTCGGTCCATCGCTCCCCACGGTTGAGGTCGCGGAAATGCGAAAGCCGTCAGCCGGGCGAGAGTCGCCCGAGCCCTTGCTCAGCAGTGAAATCTGATTGTTAGGCCGCGACTTTGGCCCGCTCGAGATGCTGATGAGACGGGCAGTAGTCACGGTCGGGAAGCGGTGTGCGCTGGCAGGCCTTGCCCTTACGGGTTGTCGCCTTACAACGCGCGATGCCGCCGTCGAGAGCACCGGCCTCGATCTGCTTCTGAATGAACTCGCCGGCCGCACCGATGCCCTTCTGTACCGCCCAACCGACCTGAGCCTGCACAGTGATCGGGTAGTAACGGCGGATGTCCTGGAAGAGGGCGCGATCGGGCTTAGCGAAGTAGTGCGGATCGGTGGCCAAGCGAACCATCGTCTGCTCACACGCCGTGAGGACGGATCGCCTGAACTCGAGCTGCTGCTCGGCGTCGGCATAGGGATCGATGAGATCCTTGATCGAGCGGTAGATCGCTCGCGAGTACTGGTACATGCAGGTAACTAGCTGCGTGCGCTGATCATCCATTGTAATCCGGGTGTTCTCCTCTGATTCGGAGCTAGGCCCCACGCCAGGCGGCGAACTGGCCAAAGCCCTACTCGGCTTCCGCGGCGCGCGCGTAGTCTATCGGCAATTTCGGCCCATGACAAAAAAATCGTCAAGCCGGGTGAGCGCCCGACCGGTTTTTCGGGAAGTGCGTCGGTCGCTCTGAGGCAGAGCCTGAGTCAGAAACACTCCTATCGCCCGCCCGCCCGCGCTCGGCGGCGCGATGCGCCGACTTCGCTCGCGTTCGTTCCGATTCGAGCTCTCAGGAGGCGACGCGTTTCACGTACGGCGAGTTGAAGCCGGCGCGTTGGGCGGCCGAGCGGTGTTTCAGCGCTTCGCCCTGGCTCTCGTAGACGCCGCTGAAGATGACGTAGTAGCCGGGGTGCAGGCTCGAGTAGTCCGATGAGGCGAGAACGCCAACGTCCCCGAGGCCAGAGTGCAGTGCCTCAAGCGCCTTCTGACGAGCGAGCGCCTTCCCGCCCGAGACGGGCAACGAGGCGAGCACGATCGTGTAGGCCGATGGACCGGGCCAGGCGATTAGGCCGCCGCTGGTGCGAATAGGCGAAGTGGATGTCGTGCCTGTGGTGCCGGTGACGGTAGTGCTGGTTTTCGTCCTCGCGCTGTTCGTCGTCGTGCCGCTCGGAGTCGTCTGGGAGGTACCGCTCGTGACCGCGGTTGTCGTTTGCTGAACGCTAGGTCCGAGCGCTTGAATCCTGGTCGGCTTATCGCCCTGCACGGCCAGGATCGCGAAGAAAGAAGCCAGGATCGCGATTGCCAGAGCGATCAAGACGGGCCAGCCCCAGTCTTTGTCGGCGAGCGGGAGGGCGCGTCGCCAGCGCTCTGCGAGGCCTGCGCTTCCGGTCTCGCTGAGGCGCGTGCCACAAACCAGGCAGTACTCCTGGGAGGGCTCGACAATCGCGCCGCATGCGGGGCAAACGCCTCTTGCGTCCGAAGAAGCGCCCTCGCTCGGAGGCTCCCCCTCCGCGGAGGTCAAGCCTCGCCGTCCCCAACTCGTTCGACTTCATTCCCGCGTTCGGCCGGTGGAGTGTGCTCCATGGTCTGCTCGTTCTTGTCGTTCTTGTCGTTCTTGTCGTTCTTGTCGTTCTTGTCGTTCTTGTCGTTCGAGCTTTCGACTTCACCGACGGTTGCGCCGCAATTCGCGCAGAAGCTGGCTCGGGCGGCAAGCGGCTGCAGGCAGCGTGCGCACTGCTCGCCTGCGGCCGCGAGCTCGGTTGGTCTCCCGCAACTGGCGCAGAAACGGGCCCCGAAAAGCAGAGGGGCCCCGCAGCTGCACTGCGGTCCGGGCGTCACTCGCCTGGCGCTGGCTCGCATCAGAACGGACTCGAGCTCGTGGATGCGGTTCTCGACTCCCATCGCCTGGGCGCAGTGCTCCACGATCAGGTCTTCTCGGAACTGGTCGCGCCGATACATCTCGAGCATAAGCCCGCCGAGGTCGCGGATTCGGCGCTCGCGCTCGCGCATGAGCGCTCGGCGCTCGCGGCGGACGCGTGACAGATTGGCCACGGGCGGGCGTGGCGCGCGCGTCTTCGCTCCCTTGCGCAGGCCGCGTCGCTGCTTGGCCTCAGAAGGCTCCTCCGCCGGCGTTTCTTCGACCGGCGCGTCGCCTGGCGCCGGTTCTTCGGCGGCAATCTCGCTGGGCGGCAACTCGGGCGCCGGAGCCTCGGCGGCGGCTTGCTCACCGCCGGGGAGGTGCAAAGCGCGCTCCGGCTCGGGGGCTGTGGATGGATCGGCGTCGCCTGAGCGACGCGTGCGTTTGAACGGGCGAAGGCGAGCCATCTCGAACGGCGCGAGTCTAGCGCAGTCTTCTCATCTCGGGATGGTGGCATGCTTCCTGCATGAGCAGAGTTTCGCGACTCTTGTTTATTGAGGACGATGAGGCGGTCAGGAACGCTCTCGCCCTCGAGTTGCGCGCCGCCGGCTACCTGGTTCAGGCCGAGCCCGACGGGAGCTCGCTGGAGGAGATCGCCGAGAGCTTCCGTCCGGATATCGCCATTCTCGACGTGATGCTGCCGGGGCGAAGCGGCTTCGACCTCGCTCATTACCTTCGCAACAAGAGCGATCTGCCGATTCTCTTCCTCACCGCCAAGGACGCTGTCAGCTCTCGCCTGGCCGGCTTCTCGGCGGGAGCCGACGATTACGTGATCAAGCCCGTGGTGGTGGAGGAACTGCTGGCGCGTTTGCGAGCTCTGCTCAGGCGCAGCGGTCGCCTGGAGTCAGAGGTGCTGGAGGTAGGAGATCTGATTCTCGACGAGCCGGCCCGCGTCGTGAGGCGCGGCGACACGACACTCGAGCTCACTCCGATCGAGTTCCAGCTCCTCGCCTTCTTGATGAGAAACCGCGGCGTCGTGCTTTCGAGGCTGCAGATAATGAGTCAAGTTTGGGGCTACGAGGAGCATGACCCAAACCTGGTGCCGGTGCACATGGGGAACCTGCGTCGTAAGCTAGAGGCGGTTGGCCCGCGATTGATCCACACAATTCGCGGCCACGGATACGTTCTGCGCGTATGAACAAGAATCCGAAAGGCACGAAGACCGCGTCGCTCAGGTGGCGCCTGACTCTGGTCAGCCTCGCTCTGCTGACCCTGGCGCTGGTGGCGCTGGACACGGCGATCTACATCGGCGCGCATCGGAGCTACTACAACGACCTGGACAGGAACATGTCGTCGGTCATAGCCCGCGCCCGCGACTACAGCCCTGGCCCGAAGGACAAGCTGGCGACGATCGCCACCGCGATCTCCAGGCAGAACGTGGTTGCGGTCATCGACCGGCCGGGCCGTTATCCGGCCATCGGGAAGCCGACGGGGTTCGAGCCGCCGAAGCTGCCGAAGATTGAAGGTGGTCGCGTCCCGCCCGACGTGGCCTGGACGCTCCTTTTCACCGCCGTCAGCTCCGACTCGAATCTGACCACGGGCACGCTCAACCACTATCCCACCAGCTCCGATACCGTTCTCTTCATCGCCAGCAAGGCGCCGGTGGAGGCCTCGCTCCGGCGCCTGTTGATCGCGGAGCTGATCGGCACCGTGCTTGTGCTCGCGCTCGCTGTGTTGATAGTCAGCGTTGCGATCAGGCTGACTCTGCGTCCGCTCGATCGAATGGCGGCGGTTGCCGATCGCATCGCCGGCGGCGATACCAGCCGGCGCCTCCGGCCGAGCAAGGCCGCGACGGAACTGGGCAGGCTCGCGACCGCGCTTGACGCGATGCTCGAATCGCTCGCCGAATCGTTCGCCTCGGAGCGTCATGCCCACGAGCGGGCGTCCAGCTCGGAGGAACGAATGCGCGACTTCCTCTCCGACGCCTCGCACGAGCTGCGCACGCCGATCGCCGGCCTGCAGTGGAGCGCCGAGGCGCTTCTTCGCCACGGGCACGAGCGCGAGCGTCGTGAGCAGCTCTCGTTCGAGATCGTCAGACAGGCTCGTCGCGCCTCGCAACTCGTCGCCGATCTGCTTGCAATGGCGCGCCTCGATCAGGGATTGAAGCTCGAGCGCAAGCCCTTCGACCTCGGCGAGCTGGCGGCGGAGGAGGTCGAGCGCGTTCGCCAGCGAGAGCCAAGGCTCGAGCTGCGGCTCACGAGCGAGAGTGGCTGTTCGCTGGTCGCGGATGCCGATCGAATCCGTCAGGTGATATCGAACCTGCTCGACAACGCGCGTAAGGCCACGGATGGAGCGGGAAAGATAGATGTCGCCGTTCGCCGAAAAGGAGCTACGGCCGAGCTTGAAGTCCGTGACTCGGGCCCCGGGGTTCCCGAGGGTGAAAGGGAGCGTATCTTCGAGCGCTTCGTTCGCCTCGACGGCGGGCGCGCCTCCAAGCAGAGATATGGAAGCGGTCTCGGGCTCGCGATCGCGCGCGGTCTCGCCGAGGCGCACGGCGGCAGCCTGGTCTGCGCCGAGAGCGAGGCCGGTGCCCGCTTCGTGCTCGAGCTCCCGCTCAGCGGGCGGG
>Ga0209746_1001292_pt1 | contig 12075 bp, 14 predicted proteins | sample BarGraNGADG00211_3_FD_184496 | JGI IMG/M metagenome (GOLD analysis project Ga0209746, IMG submission 184496) | Arctic peat soil microbial communities from Barrow, Alaska - Barrow Graham LP Ref core NGADG0011-211 (SPAdes) (version 2) | ecosystem: Environmental > Terrestrial > Soil > Wetlands >...
CTTCCGGAGCTCCGCGGGATCGAAGGCCGCGATCCAGCACGTCGCCAGCCCCTAGGCCGCGGCGGCCAGGACGAGGTGTTCGAAGGCGATGGTGACGTCGACGTCCGCGTAATTTTTCTTGTCCATGCGGACCCAGGCTTTGTCCGGCTCGGCGCAGGCGCAGATGACGACCGGGGCGGCGGCGAACCAGTCCCGGGAATAAGCCCTGGTCAGGCTCCGGCGGACCGCCTCGTCGGTGACGACGATGAAATGACAGGGCTGGCGGTTGGCCGCCGAGGGCGCGATCCTCACGGCCTCCAGGATCCGTTCGAGCTTGTCCGGCTCCACGGGGGTCGATTTGTATTTCCGGATGCTCCGGCGGGTTTCTAAAACATGATAGAAGTCCATGGTTCGCTCCTTTAGGGATGGTCGCCTTCGATTATCTCAAAAAGGCCGGGACAAGGGAAGGCTGAGCGCACTCGCGCTTTTCGTCCCTTGACCTTATTGCCCCGTCCAGTTTTTTGGGTTGCCCTCACAATCCGTTGGTGAAGCTTTTGAGTTTCTTCGACCGGCTGGGGTGCTTGAGCTTGCGCAGAGCCTTGGCCTCGATCTGACGGATGCGCTCGCGGGTGACCTTGAACTGCTGGCCGACTTCCTCCAGGGTGTGCTCGTTCCCATCGCCCAGACCGAAGCGCATCTTGAGGATCTTCGCTTCGCGCTCGGTCAGGCTTTTAAGGGCCTCCTCGATCTTTTCGCGCAGATTGATGTGGATGACGGCGTCGGGAGGGGAGGGCATGACCTTGTCTTCGATGAAGTCGCCGAGGTGGCTGTCCCCCTCCTCGCCGATGGGCGTTTCGAGGGAGATAGGCTGCTGAGCGATCTTGATGATTTTGCGGACCTTGCTCACCGGCATGTCCATTTTCTTGGCGATTTCCTCGCTGGTCGGCTCGCGGCCGATCTCCTGGACGAGACTCCGCCTGACCCGGCTGAACTTGTTGATGTTCTCGATCATATGGACGGGGATGCGGATCGTGCGGGCCTGATCGGCGATGGCCCGGGTGATGGCCTGGCGGATCCACCATGTGGCGTAAGTCCCAAACTTAAATCCACGGCGGTATTCGAACTTGTCGACGGCCTTCATGAGGCCGATGTTGCCCTCCTGAATGAGGTCCAGAAACTGCAGGCCGCGGTAGAAATATTTCTTGGCGATGGAGACGACCAGCCGGAGATTGGCGGCGACGAGTTCTTTTTTGGCCTGGTTGCTGATCTTCTTCCCAGTGGCGATGGAGCGGACAATCTTGCGCAGGTTGGGCGAATCCAGCCCGACGTCCTTCTGAACGGTCCGGATTTGCTTCTGCAGTTCCCGGAACTTTTCGGCCAGGTCTTCACCATCCTTCTTTTTCCGGGTCTTGGCCAGGAGAAGCTCGATTTCCTCTTTTTTCTCCTCCAGCTGGTTGACGGCGTGGAGCTGGCGGATGAGGGTTTCGATGATCCTTTCCTTCTGGCTCGTGCGGATGTTGAGATCCCCGATGGATCTCGACATCTCGACGATGACCCGGCCTCGGGAGAGAGCCTTCTTCCGGTTGTTGGGGATCTTGTCCAACTTCCGGCTCAGGTTGTGGATCTTTCGGACCTTGGCCAGGATCTGGTTTTTCTTTTCCTCGAGTTTGCCCTCGGCGATGTCGTCTTCGGAAACGTTGAACATCTCCTGGATGATCATCGGGTTGGCTTCAATGCGTTCTTCCAGGGACAGGACTTCGTTGAGGACCAGACGGGTTTTGCTGAGCGCCTTGACGATGGCTTTTTCGCCGCGCTCGATTTCGCGGGCGATGGAGATCTCGCCCTCCAGGGTGAGGAGGGAAATGCTGCCCATCTCGCGCAGGTAGAGCTTGACGGGATCGATCGTCCGCTCCAGGCCCTGAGAGATGAACTCCGAGATCTCGTCTTTGGGAAGTTTAGTATTGGCCGGCACGTGGCACTCCTCTCCGCTGCGTTTCGCCTCTCAAGGAAAATACGCTTTGACCCGTTCCCCCTTAGTGTACCACGTGTGAAGTTTACGTATATGGGTGGGCCGGGATCCGAGCTGGATCTTTCGACGCTGGGGACAGAAGAAGCCGCCGCCATCATGGAGCGGCTGAAGGGCTGAATCCTGGCCCCTAGCCGCTTTTTTAGGGTTTTGTGAGGTCTTGCGGGGAATTATGGGGAATAGAACAGAAGGGAAAACTATGAAGTAGACCCCATTGTCTGGACAGTTTAGAGGCCTTCTGAAAGTGCATTAAAGACCTGCCTATCGTTGCCTTAATCACTATCCATCAGCATAATTTGTTCAAGTACAAAACATAATATTGTCCGTCTCGCGCTCTGCCGAACGAGTTCGTCCAAGGCCGTCCACGATTCCGAAATCATTCGACCTTCGTCCGCTTTTCCGGTAAGCTTGTCCATGAGCGTATCCTTTCGAACCTCTTCGGGTCCATGTTGAAGTTTGAAGGTCAACATAGGATACGCTCTTTCCTTTCACACACAAGTTTCGGTTATATCTCCGCCCTGGGGTATAAACAGCTCATGGAAGTGGAACGGGCGTTCCGGACGCTCAAAACTACGCTCGATCTCCGGCCGCTCTATCATCGCAAGGAGGAGAGGATCCGGGTTCATGTGCTCCTGTGCTATCTTTCGCTCCTGCTGGTCCGGATCGCGGAGCACGAGACGGGCGAGACCTGGGACCGAATCCGTCCGATCATGGACCGTTGTCATCTCGGAGAATTTTCTTCAAAAGATGGGCGCATTTTGCAGCGCACGGAACTGACCTCGGAACAGGTTAACATCTTGAATCGGTTGAAAATAGCTCATCCGCCATCGGTCTATAACGTCCAGATAAGCGCCTAGAACCGTAGGCACACGCCACTTTTTTGATTTTCCCATAACCCCATGATAATCTATCAGTTAGGACGGGGCGTTAGTCTATGACTGTCGAACCCGGGGCAAACTCCCCAGATAAGAATTTGAAGCATGGCCTCCTCCTCTAGAGCAAATGCCTTCTACGTTTTATTTTAGAGCGGCAATCTTCTTCTCAATATCATCAACTATTTCTACTTGTTGATCATCGGGGATTTCGTCAGTTTTAATAAAGTATAAAGCCTCTTGGAATTTCGCAATTGCCTTTTGTTTTTGATCCATAAAAATCGCCTTCTCCGCTTCTTCGAGAAAGGTTTTTAATTGAAGTTCGCGTACTATCTTGCGGGTGTTTTTATCTTCAGTTTCTAAAACTGCAGAAATTTCTTCACCTGGAAATTCCTTTCTCCATTCAGCGATCTTTAGGAGGACTTTATTGTTTTCCGAAATCTTAGATTTAGGGGAAATCACTATTTCAGCTCTTGTCCTAATCTTATCGATTTCATCGGCCACAAATTGCTTGATCAAGGCGATTTTTTTATTGGAATAACTCGATATCAAAGCGCTCGCTAACGGAGTCATAAGCTGCATCCCCCATGCTTCGTATTTTGCTATATATCGCGCATGTTCAATTAAAGTATCAATGCGGCTTATGATCGTTTTGAAAGATTTGGATTCAGAAATAATTCTTTGACTCTCAATGATGATCCTATATCTTTGATTGAAATCGAATTTAGCTCGAGAAATGCAGGAGTTGCAAACTCCGTTTTCATTGGTTGAAACGAAGAGACCTTTCTTCCCGCACCATTTGCACTGGGACATTCGTCACCCCCGCTCTGAAAAAAAGTAATTCAGCCTATTTCAAGTCCAAACCACCTTATCCTTAAACCAGATTGTAGTTCAGTCTCTTTTTATTCGCAAGAATAAAAATGCTAGTGTACAGTGACGTTCGCAATTTGGAATAAAGGAGGAGCCATCGTAAACTCTCTTCGATCGGCAAGCCGGCTGTGAGTGGAATATTTGCTACGATGGTTCCGCAAGCACGAACATTTCTTGATTTGACCAGCTGGAGGCCCCTTTTCCCAGGTTTATTCCTATTATGCCTGGATCGAATTAAGCGGGCAACTCTGTACATACATATACTTGACAAGTATCCCCATTGTTAGCTATGCTTTTTAAAGGCGGGGGGCTTTTTCTTAAGTAATATTTCGGCAATTATTTTATTTTGCCAAATTACTAAGGAGCTAGAAAATGAAAAATATCCATTACCTGGGTTTAATTTCTCTTTTTGTCTTATCCAGTTGTGTTGCCCCAATACTCAATATATCAAAAACAACTTACGTTAAGAACGATTTTTCATTATCAGCGACAGAAAATGAATGTTTAGCTATTCTTCCTGTTGTAGAAGGCGCGGGAATTGAAGGATATCGGCGACCTTTTGGTGATGCTTTAAATAATGCGATGGAAACTCTCGGGAAAGGTATCCGTTTTATTAAATGGCAGGATACTTTAAATATTTTAAATGAGAATAATTTGGCGAGTCGCTATCAAGATGCTTTAATCCGATACAAAGACACAGCGATAATTGATAAAAATCTTATTCAGGATATGGGGGTAGCTCTATCCGCAAAATATTTTCTTTTTGTCCAACTTCGCCCTCTAGAAAATACGCATGAATTAAGGCAATCAGTCCTCGTAAGAGGCGTGTATACCCAGGAAACTTTTGGAGTATCTGGTTTCGGGCAGATATGGGACGCTAAAGAAGGAGATGTTGTTTGGGAAGGCGTCGGAGGTGTAATGGCTCAATCCGACGAGCTGTCCTATATTGGAGATAGAAATCCTGAAACCTATAGCACGAAAGCCGCATACGCCTTAATTAAAAAGATATTAAAGCTAAAATAGCTTTCTACTCTTTGTTTTATTTCAGCTAACGCTATATTTTTTCGTCGTAATGCTCCCCCCACTCGCTCTTTCTCTAAATTATCAAAATGGCTTTCTTGGTGGGACTCTTGAGCAATCAGTATAACAATGCTCCCTATCGCGTTTAGGAGAGGGCCATCGTAAACTCTCTTAGATCGGCAAACCGAAAAAGATAAAGGAGATTTTATTGATCGGCTACTATTTCACGAACGAATCTTGACATGAGCCTTATGAAAGGGTGTAATGTTTTTCATAGATTCTTCTGGAGGGATCATGAAAATAAAATTTGTTATCGTATTTGTTCTTTTCTTATCCATTATAGCATGCAGCTCAAAATCAAGTACTTCAGAAACCGAATTAGTTATTAAAAAGGCATTCCCTCTATCAGATAAGGATAAAATTGAAATTATTGGAACATCTGACGAATCAAAGACCGCTAGGCTAGTTAAATTTAAATTTAATGATTCGCAAATTAATGCAAGATTACGAAAATATGATCAGGGTTGGCTATTGGATGAAATACAAGATTCAACGGGGAAATGGCTGCCTGTCACAATGATTTCCAGTGGCGATAAAGCAACGAAAAAGTTGGATAGTGAAATTAAGGCGGAATGGGCGCAGGTAGAAAATATATATAAAAGACGAGAAGACCTAATTCCCAATTTAATCGAAGCAACTAAGGGATTAACTTCCGAAAAAGAAGCAATGTCTGTTTTAGTTAAAGCTAGAGATAAGGTTGCGCTAAATAAACCGGATAATAACGTAACAGATAATCCAAATAATTTCAGAGAGTTTCAATTAGCTCAAGATGAATTAGGTTCGGCTATTTCTGCCATATTCACACTTGTCGAAAAGTATCCTGTGATAAAAACAGACCCTAAGTTCCAAGAAGTAATGTATCAAATAGAAGGAACAGAAAACAGAATTACTGTTGAACGATTGCGATACAATGAAGCAGCACGGGCCTTCAATTCAATGAGACTAAAATCCGTTATTAATGTGTTTACTCCTGAAAAACAATATTTTAAATCACAATAAATACTTTTCAATAGCTTAAGAATACACACATGGTCGACAAAATATTATTCGAATCTGGCGATACAAGAGTTACATCATCGCATTTATGGAACAGAGGCACATCCACAGTAATTGCGCAAATCGAACGATATGAAGTTCAAGATGAATATAGAAATAAAACTAAATTTAAATTTCCTTCGCTTGCAAGACTAATAAAGCTGGCGCTACTAATAGGATGCATAAGTGTATTAGTCGGAATTGGTCTAATTAGCAACTATTCCGAAGGTCAAGTACCAGTTTGGATTCGCATTGCGATCCTATCCGGTGGTGCTCTTTTTTTAGCCAGCATCTTTACATTGTTATTTTGGCCTAAGAATTATTTTACTACCACAATTTATAATCTAAATGTTTGGACAGTCGGTGGCCATCAAATCTCCATTAAGTGTGGCGACATTGAATCTCAACGCAACCTAGTCGAATCGCTTCAACGTGCTATCGCGGCTGCTCGAAGCGGTCCCTTACCAAGTAAGTCCGTAGCTGAAGAGCTTCGCGCTCTATTCACCCTTCAAGCAGAGGGAATATTGGGCTCTTCGGATATGGAGCGTGCAAAGGATTTATTTCTCGGTAAGCCGATTGATCGTCGAGCGGCAGCGATAGCGCAAATCGAACAGCTCCACCAATTATACAAGCAGGGCGTTCTTTCAGAGGGAGAATTCAATATGAAAAAATGGGAAGTTCTTTCAAAAAATTGATATTGTATAGTAAATTATTTTTGATACGTATACCATAATTTTGCGATTAACGATTAATTAGGGCCCTAATCATGCCATCAGCAAATATTATTTCAATCCAAACTGTGCTTTCTGCATCAACTTATTATTTTGAAAAATGGCATTCATATTACTACCATTCTTGTTAATCCATTGATACATTATTGTTTGTACAGAGGCCATGACTCCGGGCACTCCTTCAATCTTGTTTTGAGACATTTCCTCTCCGGAAGCGCCTAATATTTTAACGACTTCTTCGTAGGTCATCCCGGTTTGGATACTCTGATATTTATCCATTGTAATAAGTTGACTTCCCGATAATATCGAGGCCCCCCCACTCTGAGAGTTAAAAATATCTCCCAAAAAGCCAAGTTTGTCTCTTTGAACATAAAAAAGGATTAGCAAGAAAACGATAACGATCACTACTGCAATAAGGTTTGTTTTCTTTCTTTTGTCCATCGAGCCTTCCTCTAAAGAATATTTAAAATAGCCAATTCGCGCACTTGCTATCTGATCGGATTTATGAACGTCAAATAATACGGCCCTTTATTTCAATAGCTCCTTCTTCTTTATTAAGAATTCTTCTTCGGTTATGACCCCTTTTTCTCTAAGTTGTCCGAGTTTTTCAAGTTGATATAATGAATTGTTTGATGAATGAGTATTAGGAACTGCCTTCATCGATGATTCAGTTGAATTGATCCTTTTATATTCACCTCGTTTTGCAAGATAGAATGGGAACCCAATAATCCAAAGCAAAAGACAAACAAAAAACCATCCCCATGGTCCCATATTAGCCATACCCGATATTTGACCCTTTTTTACGCCTATAGTATTTGCATCAATTAATACCCATATTGAAGTAACAATAACAACCAATCCGACGAAATCAAACATAATTCCCCCCTTAATTTTGATATTGAGATGAATAAATCTATCAAATTAACCTATTTATCGAATTTCATTCCCCCTGTTGATCTTGTATACGCAAATTCCCAATACGGCAGCCTAAGAATGATTCGATCGGTTGGTGCTTGCCCAAGAGCCATTCCTCTTGAGAATAAAGAAACGCTTCCTGTAACCCCAAGACTGGTAGCGTCAGCCGAATTAAAAAATGGCTCCCCACTGTGTCGCCACACTATTAATGTCACTCCATCTGGAACTGCGCCAATCGGCTGAATGGTATAAAAGCCGACTTTGAAATAAATAACAAGAACGATTAACAGAAACAAAATAAGAAAGAGCCAACGCCTAGTTTTTGATATTGCCAATTTCTCCTCCTTTTAATTCTCACTTTTTCTTATTAATTAATTCCAATTCAAAAAGTCTTTCTACAGATGCGGAATATATGAAAAATCGAATTAATTTTTTACAAATGATCTTGGGCCTCTTATAAAGCTTCCATTAAGCATGGCTAAGTCTTTGTTAATAGCATCTTTGTCATCATAAATCCCATTTGATGGATTCGAAGGATCATATATCCAATTATCTTTGAGGCCATCCTTCCCAAGAGATACAACTAGAAAATCGTCCGACGCGCTTCCCATAATTCCATACTGGCCATCAATTGCTTTTCCACAATAGACGAGGTAGTTATGCCCCCAAGGATACTTGATCGGAAGTTTTTTAATATATTTTGGACATAAAGAGTTATAAAAAGTATTCGATTCATTATAAATACCTGAAGACGGGGGGGGTGCCGATGTATCAGTAGCATAATCTAAGAGTGCAGTTGCAATTTGGCTTATATCTATCATTGCTTTTGTAATCTTCTTGGATTCATCTCCGGCATTATTAGAAGAACACGCGATAACAAAAAGTGAAGCAAGCACCATAATGAAATTACGGCATCTCATGTTGTCCTCCCCTTGATAAGATTCTATTAATCCAATCTATTCCCGGTTCACCCGACCTTACCGCAGATCGTATTGTAGTTCTGGCAGATTAGATTCACAATTCGTGGAAAGCCCTCTACCGAGATCTCCCTCCCCATTAGGATTGTTGGCTCTATTTTTATTCGGAAATGAGATATTGTCAAGGCTGGCTAAAGTATGAGTCTGTTTGCCCTTATGACTGAAAGAGCAGCCATCATAAACTCTTTTCGATCGGCAGACCGGATGAAAGGCTTGATCTTAATACGATAGTTCAAGGGCTAACTGAATAGATTTATAATGGCTCCAGATTTGCAAATGTCAATTGACCCCAGACCTAAATATATTTAGTCAAAGGGAAATTCTCTTACGACTGTTGTTCCAAATATTGCTGTGTATACTAATTTCTTTGGCTTATCATATGTCGCGAAAATAATATTTCCTGAGGTCTCTGTTCCGGGCTGCAATTCAACTGCATCAAAGTATCTTGATAATCCATAAGTCTCTGATGAATGGCTTAAGCTTTTGCCTGTTAAAGTGACAAGAGTAAAATTGTTTGGATTTGCATGCCTTACTTCATTAGATGTGTTTTTTATCCATACATATAACTTTAAAGGTTCGTACTCCTGTATTTGAATTGCCATTAAAATTCCATCATTTCCTTCATAGCATTTCAATTTATTTAGCTTTGCCTTAAGCAGATATGCAGGAATATTAAGCGAAACGTTCTTATTATTTATTAATCGTTCGCATATTTGGATAGCTTTATCAAAGTCATAACAACTTTTTGATTCAGCTAATTTAATTACATTGTCAACGTCTTGCTGCAATATTTTTCTTTCCCTCTCTTTAGCTTGTTTTGATAACTCCGTTTTTACTTTATTACTTATGGTTTCAATATCCTTATATTTAGAATCTACCATTTGTATCTTTGCAATTATCTTATCCGCATTAACATAATCGTTATTGTTTATATATGAAATGACCTGTTTGTAATGATTTTCCTTGTTGACTTGGTTATAAGTAATTTCCTGCTGGCGCTCTTGCTCCTTTTTATCGGCCTCAATTTTTAGTCTATTTTCCTGCTCCTTTTCGACTTTAATCCTTTCGTTATATTGCTTATTATTTACAAACCATAATACTGGATTCCAGACACTAATTAATATATAGCCAACTGAAATAGCAATAATTCCTGCTCTGAGATTTCTTTTGCCTTTTAATTTTTTTATAGCAAATAAGATGCTCGATAAACCAAACAATATAGTGCATGAGATTACTACTGGAAAATTATCAGAACTATTTTTAAATCCCTGGAAGATAACAGCAACGAAAAGGCCAAATAGAAAAAAGCAAATCCTAATAAACGAAATACTAACTTGTGTATGCGCTGGTGGGATAGTTTTGGAGAGAATATCGTTGTTTGCAGATTGATCATCAAACTCGCTTTCTTTGTTAAGAAACTCACCACAATACCGACATTTTATCGCTTCATCTTGGATCTTTTCGCCACAGAATGGGCAACTTTTCATATATGCTAGCCCCCTTTAATGAATAAAAAGCTATATCAAATAGAGTATTAAGTCAAATAGAGATAACATAGGTGATTTCTCAGACCTAAAGAATATGGCTGGACACGCTAATTTCAATCATATAGAGTAATTCGTATATCTTTAATCTGGGGGTACAAGATGAATAAATTTACGAGTGTTTTGGTTGTGGTTCTGCTTATTTGCATCTTAGGCTCATACCTTTCGGTAAATTTCTTTTTTAAAGAAAAGGCAAATATCGTGAAATGGGAATATCGTATTGAATCATTTGATGACTTAGAATTTCAATCGCAAATACAAAAAGTTGGCCAAGATGGATGGGAATTAGCATCTGCTAGACGCGCCATGTCTGGAGAAGGATATTCTAGCAAAGGCGTCTATGAATGCATTTTTAAAAGGCCAAAACTCACCAATTAACGCCGGTTTATAGATAAGGTTGCAGCTCGGACTATGGGGATAGCCATCCTAAACTCTCTTCGATTGGCAAAGCGGAAGAGAGGAGTGATTTTACTACAATGGCTCAAGCGGCTTGCTATCGGGCTAAGATGGTTCTGAGACTACGAACAAATCTCGATTCTGCCCTTAGTCTCAATTGGTTATCTTGATTCTCTCTTGAATGGTCGTTAATACTTCGCTCAAGCTAACAAATTTGATACAAAAAGCAAATATTAGTACTAAGAAAAACAAGCATAAGATACTAATAAATACATTTTTTAGTAAAAGATGGATAGAACATGTTATTGCGCAAATTAATAATAATTCAATAATTACGAATAAACCGAATAAGCCATATGACGGTTTATTAATTACCCATAGAATAAATGAAAAAATAATAAATAATAAAATAATGATAATGGCCCACTTCCAATCAAATTTTTTTGGTAAATCGAATAAATCTCTCGAATTAAAATTTTTATCTATAATAAATAAGCGCTTTATTTCTTCAGGTGTTCCGCTAACTTTGCCAATTTTCATATGACTAGTTATTTGCTCGCGGTGATAAATTTCAAAACATCACTATAAGCCTTTTTCATAGTCCATTCTGAAGAAGAATTATCCTTAATTAATATCAGACGTTGAAATTCCATTATGTAGTTCGTTTCTTTAAAAATAAAGCCATCAAAATTTCCACCAAAAGCTTTTTGGTTTATTGTTTTTAAAGCATCCGATATTTTTGAAAACGTATCTTTGAATTCAATCTTTGATTTTATTCCAGTTCCGAAAAGAAACTCTATAATCGCTCCATCCTCTTTACAAGGATAAACAATAGCACTAATGCCAATATCCGGTTTTAGAATTCCAGAAATTTGGTATTTGAAATTATCAATATAATCTTGAATGATTTTTTTATCTTCCATGTTATATGAATATTAATAGCGTATTTGTAATCAAGGTGTCAATGGACTTCCCCCTTGAGAGAACTACATACCCGAAAAATAGCCTGAATCGGGAAGTCTCACCCAAAATCTTGTCTGGCCCAAAATGGGCTTTCGGACTGTTCAACGAATCTGATACCCGATATGTTCAGAATATTTGCATTTTACATACAGACTTCAACCATAAATATTTGACGCCCATTTGACGCCCGTTTGCCATTTTGGGCGTAAAAGGGCTTCCTACGGCATAAAGCGACTTAAATCACGACCTGAGAAAAACAAAGGAGGATAAAGAAATTAATGGTGGAGCTGACCAGGATCGAACTGGCGACCTCTTGACTGCCAGTCAAGCGCTCTCCCGAACTGAGCTACAGCCCCACTGTGGATGATATCCTACAAAAAAAGGGCCTTCCCGTCAAGGAGTTCCCCGCATCTCTTTGATATCACGGAAGATCTCGATTAGAATGGGAGGGCCATGAAACTCGACGACGTCCGGAAAGCGCGAGAGCGAGCCGCGCAAATCCTGGCGAAAGCCGGGATCACCGTCGCCTTCCGCGAAAAAGAAACCCTAGAAATCGCCGACTTCGGCCTGAACGACCTCGAGCACTACGGCCTCGAAGTGCTGGCCTACGAATCGAACGAGCGCTACTGCGCCAAGGAGCTCGTCCTCTTCCCCCGCCAGATCTGCCCCGAGCACCATCACCCGCCG
>Ga0209746_1001295_pt1 | contig 12055 bp, 8 predicted proteins | sample BarGraNGADG00211_3_FD_184496 | JGI IMG/M metagenome (GOLD analysis project Ga0209746, IMG submission 184496) | Arctic peat soil microbial communities from Barrow, Alaska - Barrow Graham LP Ref core NGADG0011-211 (SPAdes) (version 2) | ecosystem: Environmental > Terrestrial > Soil > Wetlands >...
AAACAAAAATCATGGATAATTTACTAGATAAACTGCGCGATATTGAAATCCGTTACCAGGAACTGGAGGGACAACTGAGCGACCCTCAGGTTGTTTCCAAGCAGGGTTTGTATCAGAAATTCGCCAAGGAACATGCCGACTTAAGCGAACTGGTTGAAATTATCCGCAAGTATGAAAAAGTTCGAAACCGCATCGAAGAGTACCAGGGATTTCTCAAAGAGACTGACGAAGAACTAAAGGCAATCGTTAAAGAAGAAATGCCCCAGTTACAACAAGAGAAAATTGACCTGGAAGAAAAGATAAGAGTCTTGCTGCTGCCGAAAGATCCCAATGATGATAAAAACGTCTTTCTGGAAATAAGGGCAGGTACCGGCGGCGATGAAGCAGGTCTTTTTGTGGGCGATTTATTCCGGATGTACGCGCGCTATGCAGAAGCTCAAGGCTGGCGAGTCGAAGTAGTCAGCAGCTCACCTGCCGGCGGTATGGGCGGTTTCAAAGAAATCATCGCGCAAATTGATGGAAAAGGCGCTTATAGCCGCCTGAAATACGAAAGCGGTGTCCATCGTGTCCAGCGCGTACCGGTTACGGAAGCCCAAGGCCGCATTCATACTTCCGCGGTAACAGTGGCCATAATGGCCGAAGTGGAAGAAGTGGAACTCAATATTGATCAAAACGAACTGCGGATTGATGTTTATCGCTCCACCGGTCACGGCGGCCAGAGCGTCAATACAACAGATTCAGCGGTACGTATCACCCATTTACCTACAGGACTTGTTGTTACCTGTCAGGACGAAAAATCACAGCTCAAAAACAAAGTCAAGGCAATGAAAGTGCTGCGGGCACGTCTGCTCGACGCCATGGTTCAAAAACAAAACGCCGAACAGGCACAGACTCGTAAAAGCCAGGTCGGCACTGGCGATCGCTCCGAACGCATCCGCACCTACAACTTCCCTCAGGGCCGCATCACCGATCACCGCATCAACATGACCCGCTATGATCTGGACAGTTTTATTAACGGCAATATCGGCGCAATGATTGACGCGCTGGCAACGCATTATCAAGCAGAATCTCTGAAATAGGCTAAATTAAACGGTTTACATCTATTAAAGGAGGTCTATATATGCCAGTAAAAAAGATTACTGTTCCAAAAAAAAGTAAGCTTAAAAACACTCGCTATGGGTGGGTGCCCGATGTGCCCGATCAGCGTGATTATTTTCTAAGCGCCGTACTTCGTATACCGGCAAAGTTGCCTCCGCTGGTAGATTTGCGTCCACTGTGTTCGCAAGTAGAGAATCAGGGACAACTTGGCAGTTGCACCGCCAACGCTCTGGCCGGATCGCTGGAATTTCTGGAAAGGAAGGATAAAATTGCCTTTGAGGATTTCAGCAGGCTATTTATTTACTATAACGAAAGAGCAGTTGAACACACCATCCAATCCGACTCCGGAGCCATGATCCGTGATGGTATCAAGACACTGGACAAACAAGGCGTTTGTTCAGAGAAAAAATGGCCTTATGTTGTCTCTAAATTCCGGCTTAAGCCAACTCCAGCTTGTTACAAGGATGCGGCGAAACATAAAATTACTTCCTATCGCCGCATTATCACGCTGGATGAAATGCGCGCGTGCCTGGCTGAAGGCTTCCCTTTTGTCTTTGGTTTTACGGTGTATGAAAGTTTTGAATCACAGACAGTAGCGAGAACTGGCGTCGTGAACATGCCGAAACATGATGAACAGTCAATGGGTGGACATGCTGTTGTTGCCGTAGGTTACGACGATGCCAAGGAAAGATTTATTGTGCGTAATTCCTGGGGAGAGGACTGGGGAATGAAAGGGTATTTCACCATGCCCTATAAATACGTTGCGGACAGAAATCTTTCCGACGATTTTTGGACTATTCGCCGCGGCGAATATATGATTTCTCAATAATGAGAATGGCAGGGTAGGGGCATTGATCAGATTGGTCAATGCCCCATTTAATTTATTCCTTTTATATGCCACCTATTATATTAATTGTCGCATATTAGAAACGACATTTTGTTTATAAAATCCCTCCTAACCTCCCTTTACGAAAGGGAGGTACTCCCCTCTTTTTTAAAGAGGGGATGGGGGAGATTTCTTTACCATGTCTATTCTATTTCCAAACTATTAATATAAGGATAATTTAGATATCAAATCTCGGCTTTCGTTTTTCCACAAATGCTTTTAGACCTTCCTGACCGTCAGGGCTATCCGCGCAGGAAGAAAGTCCTTCTCTTTCCAGTTCCAGATGCGCTTCCAATGAATTGTTAAAAGAATCCGTAAGTAATTTTTTCGACCAGCCAAAAGAATGCAGTGATCCTTTGGCGAGGACGTTGAGCATGTTGATTGCCTCTTGCAAAGCTTTGCCGTCATCAACAACTTTGGTGACCAAACCCCAATCCAGTGCCTGCTGGGCAGAAATCGGATTATCGAAGGCCGCAATTTCCAAAGACCGGGCAAGACCGACAATTCTCGGCAAGGTAAATGTGCCGCCGCCGTCAATGCATAATCCGTTGGAAGTGTATGCCTGTCTTAAAATTGCCGATTTTTCCATTATCCGGAAATCACAGGCTAAAGCCAGTGAAAAACCCGCACCGGCGGCTATCCCGTTGATTGCCGCCACAACCGGTTTTTTCATCCGTCGAATTTCCACAATAGCCTGATGCAGTTGAGAAGCGAGCGTGTGGAAGGATGCCCCTTTTCTTTCAGCAAACTCAACAGCCCATTTGAGATCTCCGCCGGCACAGAAGGCTTTTCCCTTACCGGTAATTATAATGCCTCTTATAGCACCATCCATCGCTAACTCGATCAGCTTATTGGTGAGCGCCGTAATCATTTCCAGATTGAACGCGTTATATGCTTCCGTCCGGTTTAAGGTTACCTCCGTGATAAGTCCATGCTTTTTAATTTCTATTAATGTACTCACATTCCCTCCTTCTGGTTCTGTTGTGCGGAGTCTTTATCTAACTCGCTGGACATAAAAGTAACACGAAAAGGCAAGTGAGGAAATTCCTTGCTCTCTCCCTCAATAAATCCAATTTCTTTATACCAGTTTTTCAGCTCAATTTGATCCGCAATGATTCCAACGTTTACGCGCTTAGCTCCAAGAAGTTTAGCCTCTGACAACACATGAGTAACCAATGCTTTTCCTAAACCTTGCCGCCGCTGATTGGGAAGAACCGCGAGGCGTTCCAGATAACAAAAGTCTGGACTTACCTGTTCAAGCGCAACACACCCCGCAACAATGTTTTCATTTTCCGCAACGTAATAGGTAACACCGCGTTCCATATCTTTTTGAATCCAGTCCCCTGTACAGTTGGATGGATGGCGAGGAGCGTTCTCTTGAGTCAAGTCAAAGCGTTTGGCTACATCCTGAAATGATCTGCGGATTGTTGCAACCAAGATATCAATATCTTTTTGAGTACATACTCGCATCTTAGAACTCGACATTGTTTGTTACTTACCCACCCCTGCAATGGAACCAAAAATTATTTCAGCTTCCGAGCCGCACGCTCACGTGCCCGCTCTTTCCAAATCGCAGCAATAATCTTGTCACGTGAGAAATTCTTTGGAAGAGATATGAAATCATCATAAAGCTGTGTGACCGCACTCGCCACAGCATCTATATTCAGAACTGCTATCCAGTGAGGAAACGTCCAAAGTGACAACAATTGTTCGGCAACTGGTTTCTTGCCAGCATATTTGCTCTGTTTCTTGTACGCGTCGATTTCGTCCATGTTATGATCGAGCAGATCTCCATTCGGAGCATGATAATACCACAACCACGGCAACTCATCTGCGATTTCATTAGGGGATGAAGCGTGTCGGACAGCTTCGAAACTATTAATAGTAGGTTTTAAGCGGAGAAGTCGCGCACGTGTAACAATAACCGGAAGAGTAGAAATAGCGCTTGAATTGTGAAATCCGTAATATCTCTCTAAACAGTATGGAACAAAACCGAATCCAAGTTGCTTAGTAGCTTCCTCTACAGCGTTTGGCTGACGAGTCCCATCCATAGAAACAGTTACACCCCAGACGCACTTGGGTGCTAGAGACAAAAGACTCTCACTCTCAGGATTGGACAAACATTCATATGGGGCTGAATGAATTACGGCCGAATTAACATTAAGATTCTCACCTGCAGAAAGAGCTCCATATTGGGCTAAGTGGTCCTCTGTATCGCATGGTAAAAAGACCCAAAAGCGGCTTTCGTCATGATACTTGCATTCAATGAGCAATCGTAAATCGTTATTTTCTAAATTAGGGCTGTACGCTATTACATCATGTTCAAAGCGCCGCTGCTGCTTTTCTCTGTTAAGTCGGAAATATTCGTAGTGAAGTTCACACTCCCAACTGATCGATTTTAAGGCAAGCAATGTAAGATGCTCGAGGGGCAAACCGCTCTTTAAAAAACTCTCTCCCCACTTCTGAATTGCCATAGTCTAATCTCCATTATTAACAAGTCATTCCAAAGTTTCTGTCTATCCCCACAAATCAATATTGTTAAAGATCCACGTTCAATAGCAAGTTACGATTTATCTATTCGCGGCACTGTCTACTGAATTATGAGAATCTGTTAAAATATTAATAATTTGGATTTATAAACACTTGACATTTTTTTTGCAACACTTTATTTTCAAATATCCGTATATCAGCCGACGACGCCCCAGGCATGCGAGACTGTGTCGCAATGTCTTTGCGAGTGAATGTAATGAGCGAAGCAATCTCATAACTATCAGAATATATTTAGATTGCCACGCCGACCAAGGGCCGGCTCGCAATGACAAATGGGAATTATAACACAGTCCAATGCCCAGGCATTCGCCGGGGTTCCCTGCCGGGCTGCGTTGCCAACAAAGATAGCGCTTTAATTTAGAATTGGAATCACATACAAGCGAATAGCATTGGCCTATGTGCACGACAATAGAACGATTGTACTTATTTAATCTTCGGCCGGGTATCCGGTAATCTTGGCGATCCTGCGGTACATCGGTTCCATGGTGCGAAATGACTTCTTGTACACGTCATTAAAAAGCTGTGTATAGATGCGATGGCTTTGCGGATTGGGCACGAAGGTCTTGCCCTTCCTGACCATGGCTGCCACCGCTTCTTCAAAGGTAGCATACATGCCCGTACCCACGGCCGCGTCCATGGCTGCGCCCAGGGCAGAGATCTCGGAGGTCGCCATGCGCGCGGTGGGCAGATTGAACATGTCGGCCGCGATCTGTACCACCACATCGCTGCGCGAACCGCCCCCGCCGACGCGGATCTCCTTGATGGCAATACCGGTCTTGCCCTGCACGATCTCCTGCAGGCGGCGCAGCTCGAAACAGATGCCTTCAAAGATCGCCCGGTAAATGTGCGCCCGCGTATGGATATCTCCAAACCCGATGATCGAGCCCTTGGCATATTTGTTGTTCACCGTGGGAGACCAGCAGGGTTGCAGCATAAGCCCCATGGAGCCCGGAGGGATGTCACGAATCACCTCATCCAGGACCACCTCTGGTTCCACCCCGCGCGCTTGAGCCTCCAACGCCTCGCGGTGGCCGAACTCCTGCTTGAACCAGGTTACCATCCAAAATCCGCGGTAGATGAACATCTCGATATTCCAGGCCTTGGGCAGGGCCGAAGGCCAAGTAAAGAAGCGCAATTGCGCATCTTTGATGTATTTGTGCGTGATCACCTCCATGGCCGTGGCCGTGCCGAAACTAATCACGGCAATGGTCGGATCGATGGCGCCGGCACCGAGGAGTTCGCACTGCTTGTCGCCGGCACCCACCACGACCGGTAAACCTTCCGGCAGCCCGGTGGCCAGCGACGCCTCTTTGGTGATATACCCGAGCACCTTGTCCGGAGGGTAGAGGTCAACACAGTGTTTTCTCTCGATCCCCAAGGCGTTGTAGATGAACCCGAAAACCGCCCCATACCAGCGCATGGCCTTGTAATCAAAGGGCCAGATCCCGGCGACCATACCGCTGGAATCGCGGAATTCACCGGTGAGCTTGCGCACGAAGAAACCTGTGGCTTGAACGAACTTGTGCGTCTTGCGGTAGATCTCTGGTTCGTGTTGCTTGATCCACAGGAACTTGGAGTTCTTCTGCGAATACCGCAGGGCCTCGGTGAGGCCGGCCAGGTTGGTGACGAACGTGATGGTCTTGCTTAGGGGTTGAACATTCGTAATCGTGCGCTGATCAAGCCAGATAATCCCCGGCCGCAAGGCGTTGCCATCCTTATCCATGGGGATCACGGTACTGCGCTGGCTGGTCAGACCGATCCCGCCGATCTCGCGGGGATCGATGCCGATCTTAGCCATGAGCCCCCGGCATACCTGGCAGAGTTTGGTCCAGTAATCCTCGGTCCTTTGCTCGGCCCAACCGGGCGCCAGAGAAAAGTAGGGTTCGTAGTTCGCCTGTTCCAGGGCGATTTCATTACCGTGGCGATCAAAGAGCACCGCCCGGATGCTCTGGGTTCCGGAATCGATGGCAATGATATAGTTCTTGTCATTCATGGTTCACCTCATCTGGCATGAAAGATTATTCCCCTCTCATCATCCCTGCCTGGGATTGTCATCCAATCCGAGCTGACCGCCCGGGTTCATGATATTGTGCGGATCGAAGTGCTGTTTCAATGCCCGTAGGACCGCCATTTGTTCTTTGCCCAGGTGCGTTTCCATCCAAGGCCCAATCATGCGGCCTACGCCGTGGTGGTGGCTTAACGAACCGCCGAACCTCTGGATATTGTCGATGATCCCCTTCTGGAACTCCCGATACTCGGCGGGGGCGGTCATCCTGGCGATGAAAATGAAGTAGAGGTTGGTCCCCTGAGGGTAGAAGTGCGAGGCGTGCGTCATGCACATGGTGTCCGGCCGGCTTTTGATGTAAGCACGCACCCCTTCGTGCAGCCGGTGCAGGTTGTCCCAGGTGACGCCGGCCTCCAGCGTATCGATCAGGATGCCGTAATCGCCCAGGTCCTCGCGCATGTAAGGTTCGGTGTAGCGGGTTTGCTCCCATTTTCGCACGGCATAGCTGCCCAGGGATATGGCGCCGTGCCGGTGGGCGATGCGCTTGATTTTGCGAGCCACCAGGCGCGTGTAGTCCTTATCGCCCTCCACATTGCCCAGGCACAGGCAGCGCTGCATGGGCAGAAACCCGCGAAGCGCAAGGAACGCATCCACGATACCCGGCATGCCGTAGAGCTTGAGGCCCCAATCGGTTTCCTCCTGGTCGGAGATGCGGTATATGGCCGGCTTGCCGAACTCGGACTGCATGATCTCGCGGCTGGCGTTCACCGCGGCCTCCCAGGTGGGGTACATGAAGCTGAAGCGCGCGCGGTTTTCCGGCATGTAGCGGAAGATCTTCATGGTGACCTCGACCAGGATGCCGAAGACGCCCTCCGAGCCCTTCATGATGTCGTTGATCTTCGGGCCGGTGGCGGTGGCCGGAAAATCGAGGGTCTTGAAGGTCCCGACCGGGGTGACGTATTCCTGGCTGAAGACGATATCGTAGGCGTCGCCGTAATATGTGGAGGCCTGGCCGGAGCCCAATGTCACGACCCAGCCTCCCACCGTGGAATACTCGAAGGACTGCGGGAAGTGGCCGCAGGTATAGCGGTGCTGGGTGTTAAAGAGCTCCGGGGCGCGGTTCAGGGCTTCCTCGTAGGCGGGACCGTACATGCCCGGCTGGACGCGTGCCGTCTGGTTGAGCTCACTTACCTCCAGCAACTTGTTCATGTGGGTGCTCACCACCAGGGAGACGCCGCCCTTGGCCGGGCGGCACCCGAAGTTTACGGACGAGCCGGCGCTGAAGACCGTTACCGGGATACGCTCGGCATTGCAGTATTCCACGATCTTACGCACATCGTGCTTATCGCGCGGATGCACTACCACGTCGGCCACCTCGCGGATGATACCTTGCCGCAGTTCCAGCATTTCCTCGGTGGTCTTACCGTAGGCGAATTTGACGCGGCTGTAATCGTCGAGGGCCACATTTTCCGGTCCCACGACGGCCTTGAGCTGCTCGATCTGCGAGGGCGTAAGCGCTGTCGGGCGGTTCATGATCACCGGCGCATGCCCCTCTTCCTGCTTCTTGAGGAAGTCGGCATCGCTCAAATGAAACTCTCTTTTCATCATCTCGTACCAGTTGTCGCTGGGGTGTTTGAAACTGTGCGGATCGCCGTATTTGAAGATGGATCTGAAGGTCCCCGGCGCAGGCGCCTTTTCCGTCCAGTCCGGATGGAAATGTTTGAATTTCATCATCATGTCCTCCTTTTTATCTATGCTCACCGTCATTGTACGGCCCATATCCTCCACTGGCGGAGGCGTCACGCTAGTGACGGAGGGGGGAAAATAACTTACTGCTTTGAGCTTCGATCTACATTACGGCTATATCAGCACGTCCACCCCCTACCCCCGCCAGTGGGGGACACGCAAAGTACATAATGTATCAAATTTACCCCGGCATGTGAGACTATGTCGTAATCCTCATTTGTCATTGCGAGTTCACGACAGTGCATGTGGCAATCTTTATGTTATCAAAGACTTATGGGATTGTTTCGCTCATTACATTCGCTTGCAAAGACATTACGACACAGTCTCAATGTCGCGGTCATGTCCGGGCGATTCTTTACGCCTCCGGGAGCTTGAGCAGATTAGCCATAGACAAAATTTCCTGCTCGACTTTGTCAGCATCCCAGTTCAAATCCCTGGCTGCAAGGGCGGCAACCTTATGCAGCACTTCTTCGCCGGGATGGCCGAGGGTGCCGATGCCGGTGCGGCGCATGACAATATCGGACAAGGTGCGGGCCATTTCGTGGCGTATGGCATACGTGACCTGGGCCAGAATCTCGCCATCGGCGTTGACTGTTTCGGCCAGGGTCACATCTTCACGGGCCAGTTTGAGAATCGCGGCGTGCTCGGTGCCATAATTGCGACTGAGATAATCCAGGGTGTGTCCGGCAAAATCCCGGTTGTTCCGCTGAATGGTCAGCAGGAAAGTGTTCAGGTCTGGTATGGCGCATCCGGACAGATGATGTTTGTCTGTCATGCTGTGGCCCAGTGAGCGGCCTAGCTTGGCGGCCACGATCTTAAGGCAGTTTTCAGCCAGGTTGCGGCTGGTGGTGTATTTGCCGCCCTCGACCGTGATCAGGCCGTTAAGCCCGTCTACGGCGTTGTCATAGATCTCATAGCGGCGCGAGCATACATAGGTCTCTTCGGTCTTGCCTTCCACCAGTGGGCGCAGACCACCGTAGGTATGCCGGACGTCGGCATAGCTTAGCAGCCCGTCGCCAAAGGAGGCATTAACCTCGGCGATCAGTTCGTCGATTCTTTGCCGGGTTACATGGTATTCGTCCGGGTTGCCGGTGAAGGGCTTGTCGGTGGTGCCGATCAGTGTATGGCCCCGCCAGGGGATGAGGAAGAAGTGACGCCCGGCCGTGGTCATGGAGCCGACCACATACCGGCCGGAAAGCAGGCTCTTGTCGGTGATGATATGGATACCCTCGGAGCGGCGCAGCATGTAGCCGTTGCCATTTGATTTGGCCAGGCCGAGCACGATATCCGCCCATGGCCCGCCGCAGTTGATGGTGATAGTGCCGCTGAGCGTGTGCACGGCGCCGCTTAGGAGATCAATGACCTGCACGCCGGTTACGTCATGCCGGTCATTGAAAAGAAAACCATCGATCTGGGTATAGTTGGACACCTTGGCGCCGTAAGCAACCGCGGACTTGATGAAGGCCAGCGTCAGCCGCTCGGGGAAGATGCTGATGCAGTCATAGAAAATCGAGGCCCCGGTCAGGCCTGCGGCGCGCATGTTCGGTTCGCTCTTAAGCACCTCCTGCCTGGAAATGGTTTTGTGCATGGGGATCTGCTTGCTGGCATCCCAGGTGAAATTCTTATCATAGGACAGGACGTCGTACATCAGCATGCCCACCTTCGCGACCCATTTGTTGTTCTTGAACGGCTTGTTGTTGTGGGTCATCATCACGGGCATGGGGTAGACGAAATTGGGCGCGATATTTTCGAGCACCCGGCGCTCGCGCAGCGACTCGCGCACCAGTCCGATCTCGCCGTTGGCCAGATAGCGCAAACCGCCATGGATCAGCTTGGAGGTTACGGCCGAGGTAGCCCACGAGAAGTCCTTCTTCTCCAGCAGGGCTACCTTCAATCCCCTTGTAGCTGCCTCATAAGCGACCGAGGCCCCGGTAATACCTCCGCCAATGACGATGACATCAAAATGCTCGCTTTTGTGATTCTCGATAAACCGCTGCATGGTGCATCCTCCTTTTTATTGCTTGCCAGTCAGATAGGCCTTCACGGCTTGTTCCGCATACAGGAGCACGTCCTGCATGATGCGGCGGGCCACTTCCGCTTGCTGGTTCGAGATAGCCTCGAAGATCTCGCGGTGGAATGTGCGGGAGTATTCAATGTTACGTTCATCATCGAAATACAGGTAACCGTACTCGCGGAAGAGCTGATTGAAGAAGTTGAGAAAAATGGTGCAGAGCATATTATGTGTGGCACGGGCAATCATCTGGTGGACCTTGATATCCCGCTCCAGCATGGTCAGATCCTGATGGAAGATGACCTGTTCGAGTTCGTCCAGATCGGCGGTGGTGCGCCTTTGCGCGGCCAGATAGGCCATCCCCGGCACCACGAAGCGGCGCGCCTCCAGTACATTGAAGAGGGTAACATTGTCTTCGTCCATGCTGATGGCGGCCTTGATGAGATCCAGGTTGCCGCTCTCCAGGAAGTTCTTGGCATAGACCCCGTCGCCGTGGCGGATTTCGAGCAATTCAAGGTTTTCGAGTTTGTGTAGGGCCTCGCGTAGAGTTGTACGATTAACATTGAAGGTCTCGGCCATTTCGCGTTCAGGGGGCAGCTTGGTGCCCGGTATGATAGTACCGTTCATGATCTGCTTCTGGATGATGGTCACGATTTCCTCGTGGAGCCGTGAATGCGTAATTGGCCGGGCAAAGACAGCACTGATCGACATGGTGAGCCTCCTTCTGATACCACTTCGCTTGTAAGTTACCACCTTGAAGGTGGTAATTACCGGTAGGGTAAGATTTATTTACTATGCGCTTCCGGTCTTTGGCTAACTTTGTTGGCTGCGTCGTCGGCTTCTTCAGCGTATGTACTTCCGGGAGTGCATCCCCAAAGGGGGCACAATAAAAACAATTCATTTCCTTACCGGTGAGCTACGCAATTATGGCGTGGCGCACATACGCCTCCGGCGCCTCCCCCTTGCCGCCTCGTTATCCTTTGAAAGCGAAACGGTATGAACCGTCATTTTTAAATGGTTGAATGGTCCAGTGATCCAACCAATAGACGATTCTCTTGCCAAGGTCAAGGTAATTCGTGACCTTGGCAAGACTGCATAAAACCAGCAATTATGTCATTCCGGCTTTCGAGACTGTGTCGTAATGTCATTGTTCACGACAGTGAATAGCCCCGCCGGAGGAACGCGTCCATATCCTCCGTCGGCGGTGGACATTGTAGGCTCTGAGCCCGGAATGACGAATAGAGGAGTTTTGCAAACCAAGTCTCTGTTTGTCGAGCGGTTGGTATAATGAGCACTAAAATAATTCTTGACAAAAGATTTTCATTGTTTTAATTACTACCAAAAAGATAGTATATCTAGAAACGAAAGAGTAAGATGTGAAATTATCGACAAGATCAAGATACGGATTGCGCATGATGGCCGATCTGGCAGACAATTTCGGGACAAATCCCGTTTTTTTAAAAGATATTGCCAAAAGAGAGGATATTTCGGAAAAATATTTGAGCCTTATTGTTATCCCCTTGCGCAAAGCCGGGTTAATTCAATCCACCCGCGGTGCTCACGGCGGCTACAGTCTCACAAGAGTTCCGGAGAAGATTACCGCGCAGGAAATATTCGACGCGCTGGAAGGGGAAAATTGCCTGGTGGATTGTGTCCAGAATCCCGGCGAATGTTCACGGTCAAGTATTTGCCCGACCAGAGATGTCTGGTCGATGCTGGGGGAAAAAATCAGGGAAACATTAGCTGCCGTTACTTTAGC
>Ga0209746_1001296_pt1 | contig 12048 bp, 12 predicted proteins | sample BarGraNGADG00211_3_FD_184496 | JGI IMG/M metagenome (GOLD analysis project Ga0209746, IMG submission 184496) | Arctic peat soil microbial communities from Barrow, Alaska - Barrow Graham LP Ref core NGADG0011-211 (SPAdes) (version 2) | ecosystem: Environmental > Terrestrial > Soil > Wetlands >...
TTCGATGTATATTATGGAATGGCAGATGCCCGAATTGGCGTGGCACGATTTGATTTACCGGATAGCTTACCGCCGGAAGGAGTTGCCGATGCACAGAATAAGAAAGTATGAATAATGTAACTTTCTAAAAGAATAATGTAACATAATCGGCAATGCTGTAGTGTATATTTGCAAACTGACGAAATTAAAAGAACATTTTATACAAAAAACAATTTAAAAATCAAAGTCATGGAAACTAAAAAACAACAATCAGTAAAAGAAGAAAAAACAACGATTTATCAATGTCCTATGAAATGTGAAGGCAGTAAAACCTATGATCATGAAGGAAATTGCCCTGAATGCAACATGAAACTATTGCCTGTGGATAGCAAAAATACACAGAGTCAATCTCATTCCTGTTGCTAAAATTACAAACAGATAAGCTTTATTCATTTTAAAATAAATATTATGATGAACGGATATAATAGTTGGGGAATGGGATACGGGTTTGAATTCGGTTGGGTTATAGGTATAGTTATACTCATAGCAATTATTTGGGTAATAGCTAAAATTGTAGCTAAAAATAAAAATTCTGATCGATCTAAGAATTAATATCTATTTCTTTTTAAAAGATATAAATAGTGTTTTGAATTTAGTGAAAAAAACATGTCTAAGTAAATTGAAAGCAGGAAAAGAAGAAGTGGGAATTATATAATTTTTTGAATTGCAATACAAAAAATAAAAAATGGATACTCATACTCAAAGATTTAAAATCCGTTTAGGACTTTTCGTAGCGGGAGGTTTGACACTTTTTGTACTGGCCATATTTATTATTGGAAAACAAAAGAACTTATTTAATCCTGTTTTTGAAATTACAACCACTTTTAGGAGTGTAAGTGGATTACAAGTTGGAAATAATGTCCGTTTTTCAGGAATAGTTATTGGTACTGTCAACAATATTGTCATTATGAACGATACCTCAGTCAGGGTAGATATGGTGATTAAAAAAGAATTGAGTCAATTTATCAAAACGGATTGTAAATTAACATTAGGTTCAGATGGCATAATAGGTGACAAACTAGTAATTATCATTCCGGGCAGTCCCGATGCACAGTTATTAAAAGATGGTCAAAGTCTTAAATCCATAGAACCGATTGAAACAAATGTCATCATGGCAAGATTGGATGTAACAACAAAAAATGTAGAAATTGTATCGAAACAACTTTCGCAAATTTCCTTTGACATCAACCAGGGGCATGGAACTATAAGCCGTTTAATTCAGGATTCCATTCTTGCAGAAAATTTGAATCAGACCATTATGAATCTGAATAAGTTTTCCAAAGGTTTAACCGGCTCTGATGTGGTGATAGCAAGTTTAAAAGTAACTGCAAAAAATGCAGAAAATATCTCGTACCAACTTGCAACTATTATGAATAAAATAAATAAGGGAGATGGAACACTCGGTAGGTTGATTCAGGATTCAACCATAGCCGAGAATTTAAATCAAACCATATTAAATTTAAAAAAGACTTCAAAAGGATTGATCGGAATTGACACCATCATGGCAAAGTTGAATGTTACTGCTGGTAACGCTGAAATTATATCAAAACAGTTTACAGAAATGATGTATAAAATTAACGAGGGAAATGGAACGTTAGGTAGGTTAATACGGGATACAACACTTGCAGAGAATTTAAATCAGACCCTGATCAATTTAAAAAAGAGTTCAAAAGGATTGGATGAAAACATGACTGCAGCCAAACATAATTTCCTTTTCAGAGGCTATTTTGAAAAGAAAGCAAAAGAAGCAGCTGCCAAAAAGGAAGCATTAAAAAAAGCTGAGAAAAAGGCACTTAAGTAATAAATGAATTTATTAAAAATAAATAGTATGATGGACAGATATAATGACAGTTTAGGAATGGGTATGGGTTATGGATATGGATATTGGTTCGGCTGGATTATTGGCTTTATTATTCTTGTAATAATCATTGTTATGGTTATTATAATCGTAAATCAAAAGAACAAGCTTAAACAACCGGGTAGCATGTCACATCTTGATATCTTAAAAAACAGATATGCAAAAGGCGAAATAAGCAAATCAGAATTTGAAGAAAAAAAGAAAGATATTTCAAATGAATAAACTTTCATTTATTTAAGATTTAAAAACGATTTTATGAAGGAGACTGAAAATAAACATTTTATCTGTCCGATGAAGTGTGAGGGCGAAAAGGTCTATGATAAACCCGGAGACTGTCCGGTCTGCAATATGCATCTGATTCCGGTTGATAAAAAAGAAAAACAAGCAGAACATGTTGAACATGCAGTACATCATCACACAACTGAGAAGCAGAAACATGATAAGAAAGCAGAAACAAGTGAAGAACATGCTGTAAAGACCGAAAGTACTCAAAAGACAGGCACAATTTTTACTTGTCCCATGCATCCGGAAGTAAAGAGTGATAAACCGGGTTCGTGTCCCAAATGTGGAATGACCCTGGTACCTGAGAAACCTAACGATTCAGCAGATGAAGATGCATATAAAAACATGCTGAAAAAATTCCGTATCGCTCTGGCTTTTACGCTGCCTTTATTTATTATTGCAATGTCGGATCTTATTCCTGTTCTACATCTTGAAAATATTGTTTCAAAAAGGATATTAAATTGGATCATGTTCGGGCTGGCAACACCGGTTGTTTTCTATTCCGGTTGGGAATTCTTTATACGAGGGTGGAATTCTGTAAGAAGGTGGTCACCCAATATGTGGACTTTAATTTCCATTGGTGTTGGAGTTGCTTATTTGTTTAGTTTGTTTGGTCTTCTGTTTCCCGGTTTATTCCCTTCGCAATTTAAAGACTTGCAAGGGAATGTTCATTTATATTTCGAAGCATCGGCTGTGATACTTACCCTTGTGCTGTTAGGACAGGTGCTGGAGTTGAAAGCACATAGTAAAACCAATTCGGCCATGAAAGCTTTACTTGGTTTGGTTCCACCAATAGCCAGGGTAATCCGCAAAGGAAAGGAAGAAGAAATACCGCTCGAAGAAGTGCTGGTTGGTGATATACTGAAAGTAAAACCCGGTGAAAAAATTCCGGTTGATGGTACGATTACAAAAGGTTCTGCCATAATTGATGAAAGCATGATATCGGGAGAACCGATGCCTGTTGATAAATCGAAAGACGATAAAGTAACTGGGGGAACAATCAATGGAAAAACCGCTTTTGAAATGAAAGCGGAAAAGATTGGAAACGATACACTCCTGGCACAGATTATTGAAATGGTAAACGAAGCCAGCCGTTCAAAAGCACCTATACAAAAATTAGCCGATGTTGTAGCGAAGTATTTTGTTCAAATTATTGTGGCTATTTCACTGATTACTTTTGCTGTTTGGTCTATTTGGGGACCACAACCTGCATTTGTTTATGCTTTTGTCAATGCTGTTTCTGTCTTAATTGTTGCCTGTCCCTGTGCTCTGGGATTAGCAACACCGATGTCCATCATGGTCGGGACAGGACGTGGTGCACAATCGGGTATTTTGGTGAAAGATGCAAGTGCCATGGAGGAAATGAATAAAGTTGACACACTGATAATTGATAAAACAGGTACCATCACCGAAGGAAAGCCAAGCCTTCAGGGATATAAATCTTTTGGCAAATTAAGCGATGATGACATTCTTATGCTTGCTGCTTCTATCGACAGCGATAGTGAGCATCCTCTGGCTGAATCCATTGTAAAAGGAGCAGAAGAAAAAAAGATCAAGTTGACAAAACTGGATAGTTTTGAATCCATCACCGGAAAAGGAGTCAAAGCGATGTATAAAGGAAAAAAGATTGGCCTTGGAAATCAACGTTTGCTTGATGATTTCAAAGTATATCTGAATGCTGAAATAAACAAACTTGTTGAAGAATGGGAGCTCTCCGGACGAACCGTCATGTATTTGGTTTTAGATAAATCCGTAGAAGGTATAATCGGGGTAACCGATAAAATTAAAAAAACTTCGGCGAAAGCCATACTCGAACTTCAAAGAATGGGAGTGAAAGTTATCATGCTTACCGGCGATAATGAAATTACAGCCAAAGCGGTAGCAGGTGAATTACATCTGGATGATTTCAAAGCAGATTGTTTGCAGGATGACAAATATAAAAAAGTAAAGGAATTACAGAAACAAGGTCACATTGTAGCAATGGCTGGTGATGGCATTAATGATGCACCGGCATTAGCACAGGCCAATATTGGAATTGCTATGGGAACGGGAACTGACATTGCTATGCAAAGTGCCGAAATTACACTTGTAAAAGGCGATCTGAACGGAATTGCCCGTGCTAAGGATCTTAGCACGTCAGTGATGCGGAATATCAAACAGAATTTATTCTTTGCTTTTTTTTATAATCTACTTGGAGTGCCAATTGCAGCAGGATTGTTATATCCATTTTTCGGAATCTTACTTAGTCCAATGATTGCTGCCACCGCTATGAGTTTTAGTTCTGTATCTGTAATTGCAAATGCATTGCGACTGAAAAATAAATAGTGCTTGTAAAACACAAGTTTTAGGATTTAAAGAACAAATTTTAATCAATAAAGAATATGCTAAAATTAATAGAGGGTTTACCGGCCAACGTGCTGGGTGTTACTGCCGAAGGTAAAATTACAGGTGAAGATTATGAAAATGTATTAATTCCTGTTTTAGAAGAAAAATTGAAAGCACACAAAAAAATCCGGATGCTCTATCAGCTTGGAAGTGATTTTTCCGGATTTGATCTGAGCGCCATGTTGGACGACGCCAAAATGGGCATGAAACATTTATCGGCCTGGGACCGGATTGCTTTGGTTTCTGATCACGAAATGATAAATTCTTTCGCCAAATTTTTTGGTTATTTGATGACCTGTGAGTTAAGGATTTTCAAAAATGATGAACTGGAAGAAGCAAAAAAATGGGTTAGTAAAAATTAATTTCCAATAAGTCTGAAATTGGCTTTTGAGTATTGACTGGTATGAAAAAGAAGTAGGAAATATTGCACGAACTATATATAGAGTTAAGGAGATTAAATATGAAAGTATTTGTTTTAGTCGGCCTCAGTTGCTTTTTTGTTGTGGCATTGACTTCCGGAAATAGTTTTGCCCGAACCGATGGCAGCTTGAAAGGAAAAACGCTTTACACAAACAAATGCCAGTTTTGCCATGGTATTAGGGGAGACGGAAAAGGGCCGGCAGCTGAACCTCTGCTGAGGCACCCTGTAGACTTCACTGATACCAAGTTTTGGCAGAAAGATGTCGTAAAAAAAATCGATGTAACAATTAAAAATGGCAAAGAAATGATGCCGGCATTTGACCTGGGGCCTGATGAGATAAAGGCCATCACCTTATACATATCCCAAACTTTTAAAAAACCAACTCATAACAATAAATAATAGAGGGCTGAATAATGAAACGGAATAAAAGAAGTAATGTATTTTTTCTTCTCATTATTATTGTATTAATGCAACTTTTACCGGTAACCACTGCACGGGCAGTACCTAGTTTTGCGCGACAAACCGGATTGTCGTGTACTTCATGTCATACTGTATTCCCTGAATTGACTCCCTTTGGACGGCTGTTTAAACTTGGTGGCTATGTGATGAGCAAAAGCAGCAAACCCTATGAATTTCCTCCACCGTTGGCGGGCATGGCACAGATATCCTATACTGACTTTAAAGGACTGACTTCAGGTGTTGCTCCTTTTGATAAAACAAATAGGGCAACTGATAAAATAAATCTTCCGCAACAGTTGAGCTTATTTTACGGAGGCCGGATTTATGATAAAATAGGCGCCTTTGTTCAGGTCTCCTACGATGGTGTTGATAACAAGGTTTATCTGGATATGACAGACATTCGATATTCAAATAACACCATTTTGTGGGACAAAAACCTGATTTACGGACTTACACTCAATAATAGTCCTACTGTACAGGATCCCTGGAATACTACACCTACATGGGGGTTTCCCTTTGCTTCTTCAAGCGTCGCATCAAATCCAGCTGCAGGTACTATAATCCACGGGTCATTAGACCAGCAGGTAGGTGGTATCGGAGCCAATGTCTTCTGGAATAATTTTATTTATCTGGGAGCGACTCTTTACCGTACAACTAATAATGGTATTACCAAACCATTGGGTATTGGCACTGCTACGGAGCAGGTAGTAGACGGTACAGCCCCATACTGGCGACTGGCATTGGAACATCGATGGAAAAACCACTTCTTTACTATTGGCACATACGGCATGCAGGCTAACATCTTTCCCTCCGGATACAGTAGCGGACAGGCAGACCGCTTTACAGACGTTGCCTTTGATGCTCAATATCAGTTCATGGGAACTATTGAACCGGAAGATACACAGGACAACGGTAAACCTAAGCCTAAAGCAGGAAAGTATAATATAACGGCACACGCTACATGGATTCATGAAAACCAGGACTGGAAGGCAAGCTTTCCCATCGGAAATACAACTAATGGATCTAGCTTCCTGAATACCTTCAGAATGAACTTTAATTATTATTACAAGAGCCATCTGGGCGATATTGATGGATCGGTAAGCTATTTTTCCATAATCGGGAAAACAGACCCTCTGCTTTATTCGTCTGCCCCGGTTGACGGGAGCAAAACAGGCAGTCCCAACAGTAACGGATTTATTCTTGAGACGGATTATCTGCCTTGGGAAAAGGTCAAAATTTCTCTTCAGTATGTAATCTACAACAAGTTCAATGGAGCTCAATCAAATTATGACGGATATGGAAGGAATGCTTCCGATAATAACACACTCTATGCTGTTGTTTGGTTTATGTTTTAATCCGGAACGTTTATAAAAACAGAATTGGAAAACACCCATAATGGAACACAATTACGCCAAGCCGAAGTCTCCGGAATCGAAGTCGGTATCTACTCCTAATTCGAAGGACGACATGAAATCCATTTCTATGCCTGAACTTCAGAAAAAATTGGGATCATCGCCTGATGGCCTCACACAGGAAGAGGCTAAGAAACGGTTATCCCAATATGGACAAAACGAGATTGAAGAGAAAAAGACAAATATGTTTCTGAAATTTCTCTCTTATTTCTGGGGCCAGATACCCTGGATGATTGAAGCAGCAGTTATCCTTTCGGCAGTAGCACGACATTGGCCGGACTTTTTCATTATTCTGGTTTTGCTTCTGGCAAATGCCGTGGTTGGGTTTTGGGAAGAACACGAAGCCGGAAATGCAATCGCCGCACTGAAAGCTAAACTGGCTATCAATGCCAGAGTCAAAAGAGATGGTAAATGGATAACTCCTCCGGCAAACGAACTTGTGCCGGGCGATGTTATCCGTTTGCGTTTGGGGGATATTGTTCCCGCTGATGCACGTTTACTGGAAGGCGATCCTGTGGAAGTAGATCAATCTACTTTGACAGGAGAATCTTTACCTGCTTCCCGCAAAACGGGCGAGTCGGTTTACTCTGGCTCTATTATTCGCCGTGGTGAAATTGGTGCCATAGTGTATGCCACAGGAACAAATACTTATTTTGGAAAAACAGCCCAATTAGTGCAAGATGCAAAGACTGTCAGTCATTTTCAAAAGGCGGTACTAAAAATCGGAAATTATCTGATTGTTCTGGCTGTAGTTTTGGTAGCAATAATTATTACGGTGGCTATTTTCCGTGGCGACCCGATTCTTACAACCTTACAATTTGCCCTTGTACTGACAATAGCTGCTATTCCGGTTGCCATGCCAACTGTATTATCGGTAACAATGGCTGTCGGTGCACGATTGCTTGCGAAGAAAAAAGCGATAGTAAGTAAATTGGTAGCAATCGAGGAACTGGCCGGAGTAGATTTGTTGTGTGCGGATAAAACAGGAACATTGACCCAAAATAAACTGACACTGGGAGATCCTTTTTGCATAAAAGATGTAACACCCGATGAGGTTATACTTAACGGTGCGTTGGCTTCACGTTCCGAAAATAACGATACCATTGACTTGGCTGTATTGGCTGGAATGAAAGAGAAAAATGGTCTAAAAGGATATAAAGTAACACATTTTATGCCTTTCGACCCTGTTCATAAACGTACCGAAGCTGAAGTCAAGACTTCTGACGGAATGGCGTTTAAAGTAACAAAAGGTGCACCGCAAGTGATACTAGACCTGACTAAAATTACAGGAAAAGTAAAAACCGAAATTGAAAAAGCGGTTACTGAATTTGCTTCCCGAGGTTATCGCTCGTTGGGAGTAGCCAAAGCTGAAGGAGATGGGAAATGGGAGTTTGTGGGCGTATTGCCATTGTATGACCCGCCACGTGAAGATGCCAAAGCAACTATTGCCACTGCCCTTGCAATGGGGGTAACCATAAAAATGGTCACTGGCGATGCGTTGGATATTGCCCGCGAAACAGCTAAGAAATTAGGCATGGGCACCAATATCCTTGATGCAGCCAGTCTGGGCGATTCCAACAAAAAGGAGACCAAAACCGCGATTGCATCCATTGAGAAAGCAGATGGTTTTGCACAGGTATTCCCCGAACATAAATTTCATATTATTGATGTTTTGCAAAAAAGCGGTCATATAGTCGGCATGACAGGCGATGGAGTCAATGATGCTCCTGCGCTGAAAAAAGCCGATTGTGGAATTGCTGTTTCGGGAGCAACTGATGCTGCACGCGCAGCTGCTGCCATTGTTTTACTTACTACAGGGTTGGATGTCATTATTGATGCCATTAAAGAAAGCCGGCGAATTTTCCAGCGGATGAACAGTTACGCCATTTACCGTATTGCGGAAACATTGCGTGTGCTGCTGTTTATTACACTTTCCATTCTGGTATTTAATTTCTACCCTGTAACGGCTATTATGATTGTAATGCTTGCATTGCTCAACGACTGAGCCATTCTTTCCATTGCTTACGATAACGTGCATTATAAAAACCAACCTGAAGCCTGGAATATGCGTATGGTACTGGGCATTTCTACCGTACTGGGGGTAATTGGAGTTGTGTCTGCTTTTGGTTTATTTTATCTGGGTGAACGCGTCTTTCATCTCGACAGGTTACATATCCAAACCCTGATGTATTTAAAACTCTCGGTAGCAGGACACCTGACTATTTTTCTGACCCGAACACGTGGCCCTTTCTGGTCAATACGTCCGGCAAAGATTTTATGGATAGCTGTACTTGGAACACAGGCGGTAGCAACGTTGATAGCCGTTTACGGCGTATTCATGACTCCAATTGGTTGGGGTTGGGCAGCATTCGTTTGGGGTTATGCCTTAGTCTGGTTTCTGTTGAATGATAGAATAAAACTGCTCGCGTATAAAATCTTTGATCGGGTAAAAACTATAAATCCGAATGAAACAAATGCAGTAACCGCATTAAGATTGGATAAATAAGTGAGATATTGATTACGTTGGTCATATTTATTTTCTTCTTGGCATTTTGGAGGTTTTTAACATCAACACGAATCCCTACCCGGCTGAAGAAGAAAAAACAGAAATCACTGTAAATGTTCCGATCGATAAGTATCTCCTGTTTTATTTCATTCTGGTATTTCTGTTCTTACCTTATACTTTTTAAGTTGCAGTGCATAGTCAATGAGCTTATAATCTACTCCTCCGAAAAATGAACCAACACATGTCGGTATGAATCGAAAATTTTAGATTTAGACATGAAGCCCAAGTAAACTTTATTCTCGTCTACCACCGGTAAATACCATGCGTGTGTATCTTCAAAAACTTCCATAACTTTTTCCATAGGCATTTTCGGGTTAAGCGTTGCAGGTATCGAAGTCATTAGCTTGCTCACTTTAAAACGGTCGTACAAGTCGGGTCGAAACATGATATTGCGTACTTCATCAACCATTACAATCCCAACTAAAACATGAGTCTGAGGATTTACAACAGGGAATAAATTTCGTCTGGAACGGGAAATGTTCTTTACCAATTCACCCATATACATTTCAGGGTATAGCTCAATAAAATCGGTCTCAATAAAATTCTCAAAATTAAGCATGGTCAAAATTGAATGGTCTTTGTGATGCGTAAGCAATTCTCCTTTCTGAGCCAAACGCATGGCATACAAGCTATGTGGTTCAAAAATTATGATAGTAAGATACGAAACAGTAGCAACAATCATTAATGTCATAAACAGGTTATACCCACCTGTAAGTTCAGCAATAAGAAATATCCCTGTCAGAGGAGCGTGCATAACCCCCGACATAAGCCCGGACATACCCGCCAAAGCAAAATTTGCTTCTGGCACGGCAAAACCAAAATAGATTAAAACACGAGCCACCACAAAACCTGTTAAACAGCCTATAAACAGTGTTGGAGCGAAAATTCCGCCAACACCACCCGCGGCTGTGGTTGAAGCTGATGCAAATATTTTAAAAACAACAATTAAAGATAGATAAGCAATAATAATCCAGGGGCTGTTTCCCAAACCTAAAAATAGGCTCTGATTAAGAACTGAATCCGTATGTCCGTTTAAGAGTGCTACAATAGTGTCATAACCTTCACCGTAAAGCGGTGGAAAAATGAAAATAAGCAAACTCAAAACAGAACCACCAATCGCTATTTTAGTGTATGGATTTTTAAAACGTCGAAAATAACCCTCTATACGGTTCATACCACGTGTAAAATAGAGTGATACAAATCCGCAAACTATACCAAACAGGATTAAATAGGGTATCCTTGCAATAGCAAATGGTTGATAGGTTGAAAATTCAAATGCAAAAGAACTTCCCGAAAAAAAGTAGGACAAAGCTGTAGCAGTTACCGACGAAATAAGCAATGGTACTATGGCAGTCAGTGTCATATCCAGCATGAGCACTTCAAGCGTAAAAACCAATCCTGCAATGGGAGCCTTAAAAATTCCTCCGATAGCTCCCGCAGCTCCGCATCCCACCAGCAACATAAGTGTCTTTTGGTCAAGTTTGAAAAACCTTCCTAAATTCGAGCCGATGGCCGAACCGGTTAATACAATTGGTGCCTCAGCTCCAACCGACCCACCAAATCCAATGGTAATGGAACTTCCTACTAATGAAGTCCATACATTATGGAATTTCATAATGCTTTTACGTTGGGAAAGTGCGTACAAAATACGGGTTATACCGTGGCTTATATCATCTTTTACTATTCGTCGTACAAATAGAGAAGTGATGAAAATTCCAATAACGGGAAATATCAAATACCAATAATTCAGGTTGTAATGACTGGAACCTTCGGTGATTATGTGCTGTATAAAATGAATGACTGTTTTCAATAGAAATGCAGCAATAGCAGCAAAAATACCAACTACAAAACTCAAAATAAGAATGAAATTACGTTCCTTAATGTGGGCTTCACGCCAAGAAAGCATTTTCAAATACCAACCTCTATTTTCCATAAATTAATAAATAATATCAACAAAGATACTAAACAGTTAGGTATTTTTCTACCAGTTCGTAAATATTACCTTCACAGTTGCAAATTAAATGAATTTGGTGTGAAGCCAACTCCTTACTTAGCAAATCGTTAATTTGACTTATAAGCATTATTTCTACTCCCATTTCTGCTAAATCACAAGCAATTTGGAATTCAGAACAACTATCATTTGGGGTTTCAAGAATCGTTTCAGCCATAATTTCATTATCGTCTGAAATACAAAAGATGGTGTAAAATTCAAAATTATCAAATTCATCAGCAATTTGCTCGTCATCTTTTGTAGGTACTGCAATCTTCATTTTTAATACAATTTTTAGTCATTATTGTTAGCTCTATATCTTCAACAATTTATACCTTTTGATGTATTCTAACCCTATTCGATTGTGCAGTTTTTTAGTTAGTTCGGCATTGGGGAAATGGTTTACTTAGCTAATTAGTGTCAAACTAAAGAGTCATTGAGCCATAATCGGGAAGTCGAGTTGCTACATATTCAACTTAATACTATAAATTAAGATGAATGAGATCGGGTGAATATCAAAAGAAATAGAATCCTAATATATAGCGATTTATATATTTATGTAATAGTACTTTTGATGCAGAGTATTAAATTTTGGTTGATATGAGGTTACAAATATATAAATACTTTTGAACTTAC
>Ga0209746_1001297_pt1 | contig 12047 bp, 7 predicted proteins | sample BarGraNGADG00211_3_FD_184496 | JGI IMG/M metagenome (GOLD analysis project Ga0209746, IMG submission 184496) | Arctic peat soil microbial communities from Barrow, Alaska - Barrow Graham LP Ref core NGADG0011-211 (SPAdes) (version 2) | ecosystem: Environmental > Terrestrial > Soil > Wetlands >...
ATGCGCAGCCGGTGGCGAAGAGGGTGGCGGTCGTGGTGTGACCGGACGGAAATGAGGCCCCCCCGGCTGGCCAGGCCCAGTCCGCCATCGAGGGCCGGGCGCGCCCGACCAACGCGTTGATCTGCAGTCCCATGAAGACCCCGACGCTGGCAACGCCGGCGATCAGGAGTCCGGTCAGCAGCCGCCGCAGGAGATCGCGTCCGCCCCGGCTGGCCAGTGCGCCGACGACGATGAGGGCCGGCAGGACCACCCCGGTCGCTCCGCCCAAGGTCACCACCCGCGCGAACGTGATACTGCCGTGACTGCGGTGCGCGATCACCCAGACGTGGATGCGGTCGTCGACGACGGGCAGCGTGGCTCCACGCCGCGCGATCCAGGTGGCAAGCACCGCGAAAGCGACCGCAGCCGCGATGGTGAGAGCGGCGGCGATGGGGAGACCGGCCGCGGACGGCATGACGACGGCGGCAGGGGCGACGGGGGCCGGCACGACGGGGGAGTCGTCGGTCGGACCTCGCGGCTCGTCGACTCCGCTGTCCCGAATTCGCTGCACCGGGACGCTCCTAGCCGACCGCGGAGTGTTCGTCGTCGTGCTCCTCAGTGCCCTGCCGCGGGAGGAGCGTCGTGATCACCACGAGCAGCCACAGCCCACCGCCGAGTGCACCTACGAGGACGTCGCTCGGGTAGTGCATGCCGCGGTAGAGCCGCGACAGCCCGACGACGACGGGGATGCAGAAGAGCACGACGGCCGCGGCCCTGGTGGCCGGGCGTCGACGGTAGACCCAGAGCACCAGGATCGCGATGGCGCCGTAGAGGGCGACCGCGGCAGCGGTGTGTCCTGACGGGAAGCTGGACGTAGGGGGCGCGGCGTCCATTCGTGCGACCGGGGGGCGAGGGCGGTTGACGGTCGCGGTCACCGCAAGGAACACCAGCAGTTCACCGGCGATAGCGGCGACCACGATCCAGGACTCGTACCAGCGCCCCAGGCGCCAACGAAGGAGGAGCACGACGACGATGGTGACGGCGATCGCCGTCGTCGTGTCGGCCAGGCCGCTGCCGAACGCCGTCAGGGGGTCCCAGAACCCGGTCCGGTGGGCAGCGAACCAGACATCGACATCGAGGTCCACGGACTGCCCTTGCCCAGGGGCCAGGACGTGCGTCACCAGCAGGCCGATCAAGAAGAGCAGCGCCCACAGCGCGACGGCGCCACCGACCAGGCGCACAGCGACGGTCTTCCGGTCACCGACCGGCCGTGGGAGCGCCGGAACGGCCCGAGCGCGAGCGGGGGGCGTCGTGGCTTGTGGCTGCTCAGACATCGCAGGGTCCTTTCAGAGTCCACGAACAGGGGGGCAATCGGGCGGGGCGAGATCAGACCCGGCGAGATCAGACCCGGCGGTAGCGGGCCTCGGCGAGGCCATAGATGCCGAAGATGGCCAGGCCGGCGCCGGCCAGCGTGAGCAGCAACCCGCCAGCAGGGCGATCGCGGAGCGTTCGGAGCGCTCCGTCGAGACCGCTGGCTTTTGTGGCGTCGTACGTCCATGCCGCGGACACCACCAGCGCGCCGGTCAGCGCGAAGACCAGGCCTCGCGCGATCGTGCCGATCCTGCCCAGGCCGCGAATCCACTCCCGCACCCGCGCCGACATGCCACCGGCAGGGAAGTAGCGCATGAACTTCAGCTTGGCCCCATCGACCACCATGACCAGGCCGGCGACGGCGATGGTCAGGCCGGCCAGGCCCATGGCCCAGCGGCCACCTGGCTGCGCCATGACCTCCGCGGCATAGCCCTGTTGCTTGCTGCTCTGCGCGCCGCTCGAGCCCTGAAGCAGAGATACGGCCGTGTAGGCGAGGAAGGCGTAGATCAGCCCACGCGCCAGCGACTGCACCCTCGGTCCGGTCTTGCGTCCCTCTCCGGTCACGCCGAAAGCCGCTTCCGAGAGCCGCCAGAGTGCGTAACTGGCGAAGCCGATGGCAAGCAGACCGACGACCCAGCCGCCGTACGGCTTGGTCAGCACCTGTGCCAGCGCGCCCTTCTGGTCCACGTTCGCCTGGGCGCCGCGAGCGACGAGCACCGCGAGCACACCCATCAGGATGTACACCACCCCCCGTGCCGTCAGACCGGCGCGGGCCATCAAGTCCACCGGTCGACTGTCGGCGGCTCGCTCGGCAGCGCCGGTCACTTCCCGGCCAGCCGACGGGTTGCTCGTGAGGGCGCCATCGAATCCTCCTGAGTTATCGCCCGGTCTTGCCCATGCGTGGGCGTGACACTACCCGCCGACGGACTGTTCGGCCTGGCGGGGTTGTTCACGCATCAGGGCAGAGTTCGGGCCGGCGCCAGACCCGGGAACGTTCGCGGCTGCCTAGACGGTCCGCCGCCTCCGCGGGCCGGAAGCGACTCGGTCAGGTACGGGGCCGGCAGCACATCTCAGCGACCTGGTTCAGCGCCCCCGACGGCCCGGGTATCGCCGCTTCCCGGCCGCCCGCGGGCATGCGATGTGTTCTCGGCGTCGGGCGGCGTGCGGACGGGGTAGGCGTGGACGACCGCCTCGGTGAGCTTGGGGACGGCGCGAACCAGGCGTTGTTCGGCATCGTGGGCGAGCAGGTGTGCCTGAGCGAGGCTCGTGGTCTCGGGAATGTCCAGCTCGACGTCGGCGCGAAGCTCATGGCCGACCCAGCGCATCCGCAAGCGCCGTACCGAGCGAACCCCTGGCACCAGGGCCAGGATCGCTTCCGACTGATCGAGGACGAGTGGGTCCACGGCGTCCATCAGACGGCGGAACACGTCGCGTGCCGCGGTGCGCAGCACGACCATGATCGCCGCGGTGATCAGGAGTCCGACGACGGGATCAGCCAAGGGGTAACCGGCGACGACGCCCAATGCCCCGGCCAGGACGGCCAGCGAGGTGTAGCCGTCGGTGCGGGCGTGCAGACCGTCGGCGACCAGCGCACCGGAGCCGATCCGGCGCCCGACCCGAATGCGGTAGACAGCCACCAGCTCGTTGCCGGCGAAGCCAATCAGGCCGGCAGCCGCGACCCACCACACGTTATGGATCGCGACCGGATTGACCAGGCGGCGAACTGACTCGACCCCGGCGATCACAGCGGACAGTGCGATCATGCCAACGATGAACAACCCGGCCAGGTCCTCGGCGCGGCCATACCCATAGTTGTAGCGCCGGTTGGCGGCCCTGCGACCGATCACGAACGCGATCCAGAGTGGGATCGCGGTCAAGGCGTCCGAGAAGTTGTGGATCGTGTCCGCGAGCAGAGCCACCGACCCCGAGACCGCGACGATCACCAGCTGGAGCGCGGCCGTGACACCGAGGACAACGAGGCTGATCTTGACCGCCTTGACGCCTTGGGCACCGCCCTCCAGGGCGTCGTCGATCGAGTCCGCGGCGTCATGACCATGAGGCGTGAACAGGTGGGTGGCGAACCCTGCAATCCCGCGTCGGGGTTCGTGGTCGTGCGCGCTCATGTCGGACGCCGATCCGACGCAGGGCGGTCCGGGTGAAGCCTGCGCATCCCGTCGTCGGCGCGGTGATGTGCCGGCACCGTGGACGACGCATGCTCGGCGTTGAAGACCGCGTCGGTGATGAGTTGCTCGATGTGCTCGTTGGCGACTCGGTAGAACACGCTGGTCCCATCTCGGCGGGTCTGAACAAGCCGAGCCAGGCGCAGCTTCGCCAGGTGCTGGGAGACCGACGCGCCTGGCCGCCCGAGTTGCGCGGCAAGTTCATTGACGGCTAACTCGCGGCCGATCAAGATCCAGAGCAACCGCACGCGGGTCGGATCGGCGAGCATCCTGAACACCTCGACGGCGAGGCCCACCTGCTCGTCGTCCAGTCGTGGCTGACCTCGACTCTCTGCATCCATACGCAGATAGTAGAGGAGTTCCACGAGGGCCACCCGGCGGCCGTGACCAAGACCTGGGGCGCCCGCCGAATAGCGGCGCTGTGGAGCGGGCCCGTTGAATGTGCGCCCCGCCCGGTCCCATTGCGGCATGCGGCGCTCCGGCCACGCTCCGGAACCACCGTCTGCCGGTATCGGGCTGCGACCCCGGTGAGGTTAGCGAGATGAGCGCCAGGGACAGGTGGCGGCGCTCGCCGAGGTCGGCGAGCAGAACGCGGGGGTCGCCGATGATGGCGCGCCATCGCCGAGCGTTGACACCGCCCAACCAAGTCGACCCAATGATCGCTCCGGTTTCGCAATCGTCGGATGACGTCTACCTTTGCGTTGTTGAAGATCGCACTACCTGGCCGGGTCGGAGTGGGGACACGTGTCTAGAAGCGAGCTGAAAGCCCTCGTTGTACTCGAGATGCTCTCCGATGCCGTCGCCGCGATCGACGCCGGCAGCGCTCCGGACGGGGTCGTCTGCGCACGGCTGGCCGCAGCGCTCGGGGCGAGCGCGGGCGTCGTCGTGGACGTTCGGCCCGACGGTGGGTCGAAAGTGTCCTCCATCTGGCCCGATCCCGAGGCCGCCGGGGCCCTGGCGGCCTACGTCACGCACGCGACCCAGGTGCCCACGGCCGGGGTGACGGTCATCGAGGTCCGCCGCATCGGGGGCGAGGAGTGGTCGGTGCTTCTCGGCGCGGTGCGCCCCGCAGGTGCGAATACAGACGCAGGGCGGGCTTGGCTTGTCGCGTTCGCGCGGGCCGAGCCGTTCGGCCGCGACGACGTCCGGCTGTGGGAGTGCGCGCAGCGCCCGCTGTCGGTTCTGTGGACCCACGTGGAGTGCCAGGCGCGCTCGGTGGCCGTGCCGCCGTCGGGAGCGGCGGTCGTCGAACCGGAGACCGACGCGCACGGGATGAGTCAGCGTGAGCGTCAGGTCCTGGCCCTGCTCGCGCAGGGCATGTTGGCACGAGCCATCGCGCACCAGCTGTCGCTCTCGCCCCGGACCGTGCACAAGCACCTGGGCAACATCTATCGCAAACTTGGGGTCAACGACCGGCTCGTCGCCGTGACGATGGCACAAAGATACGGCCTGATCGACCTGCGACTCGGCGCGAGCGCGGTCGAGCGGTCTGCGGCTCGCCCGGCCTGACGCGAGCCCGCGCCGCGCGGCCTGACCACTCCGCCCGGCCTGACCAGCTCCCACCCCGCGCAAGGGTGGCAAGGGTACCCATTGTTGACCGGCTTCGAACTGCCTACCGTCGGAACCGATGGCGAACCTTGCGCTGCTCGACCTCGTGCTCCCATACCTGTTGCGGGGGGAGAACTTGGGCGCCCAACACGCGGCGCTCTCGGTCTTGCGCGTCGTGCGGTGGGAAACGGCCGTCGATGACGCCGCGGTGACGATCCGGGGCCTGTGCGAGTTCAACGGGTACGCCCGGATCGACCCGTCCTCAGGCGGACTCGCCATCAACGCCGGGGTCGATGAGGGCGCGGGCGCCTTCGACGCGAGTCGCCGCACCCCGGTCTTCGACATCCGCGAGACCGCGATCGAGTTCGAGCTCTTCGTGCCGCGCGCACCCTCGGCGATCATCGCGGCCGGCGAGTCGGGCATCACGGCGAGCGGGTTCACACCGGCCCGAGCCGTCCTGACCGCGCTCGGCGCCGGCCCGGTGAGCGACTACCAGTCCTCGGGATTCACCCTCGACCTGATCCTCGAGGCACCGTCCATCCGCCCACCGTTCCTGCACCCGGCCAAGCTCAACGACCAGGGCGTCCTCTCGCCCGACCTCTCCACCCGCGAGGTGTCGATCACCCTGCCGAAGCTGCGGTTCCGCCTCAGCCACGGCAACCCCAACCCGAGCCAGCTGCACTTCGAGCTCGTCTCGATGGGCGTCAGCTCGCTCGACGACCCGGGCGACTTCGGGGTCGCGGAGCTCATCACGATGAGCCCGCCGTATGCCTACATCGGCGGGGAGAAGGATCGCGTCGTCGGCATCGGCTTCCGCAGCGCGACCCTCGACCTGTCCAGCGACTGGACCCCACCGGCCCTGAAGGACAAGGCCCAGGTGGGCGACGACTGGACCGGCTTGTACCTGCCCGAGGTCCGGCTCTTCGTCTCGCCCGACGGCCTGCGCAACTTCGCGTTCGAGTGCGGCGCACAGGAGCTGCTGATCGGGCTCGGCCAGACCGGCGGGATCTGGGGCGACTTCGAGGTCGGCCTGGTGAACCAGGGGAGTGGCGCGGTCAAGATCCAGCCGCGGTTCGCGGCCCCCAGCGGCCGCGATTTCGCGGTCACACCCGCGGGCGCGAACCGAGCCACCGTGCGTCTCCCCGACAACACCCGACTGATCGTCGACGTCGTCGGCGGCCGGGTGCCGATCACCCGCTCGGTGACCATCGGCGCCGGCAGCGCACAGACGGGCACCGACTTCAACATCGACCTGTCGGGCCAGACCACCGTTGACATCGTCATCCGGGTCACCGACTCGAGTGCTACCCCCGTCACCGAGACCCTCACGGTCCGGGCCGAGCGGATCGCGCTCGCCCCGAGACTCGCCATCCCGGGCCCCGAGACGCCGGCCCCGAACGATGCGACGCTCGGCACCACCACCGGGGACTTCACCTTCGACCTAAGCCAGGGTGCCGGGGACGGCGTGACGGTTCGCACCATGCCGCCGGATGACGCCCTGCTCTGGCGCGTGGACGCCGGCGCCGAGTCCGCGGCGAACCGCACCACCGATACGACCGTCGCGGCCGGAGCGACCCGCACCGTGCACGCCCGGCACCCGGCAGCACTGGTGCGGACGCCGCTGACGTTCTACTACTTCTTCAACGAACCGCCCGGCACGAACATCTGGACGACGAAGGCGGTCGACCAGGCGAGCCGGAACCGCGAGCCCGGCGGGCATGATCCCGTGATCGAGTACCAGCCCGACTTCGACGCACTGCCCTCGGGGTCGCCCATCACGATTCACGGTCACGCCAGCAAGGAGGTCGACAACCCCAACCGCCGGGAGTACAACTACCTGCTCGCCAACCGTCGGGCGGTCGCCACGCGGGACGCGATCGCCGGAGGGTTCGCATCGAAGCACTTCAACTTCGTGATCGACCCGAGTCCGGCCCAGGACGGGCATGCGAGCCAGTCGGAGTACGACCCGTGGGTCGCCGCTTCCGGCTGGACGAGCCACGACGTCGACCGGAACCGGTGGTGGGCCGCGATCGTCGAACTCCCGAGCGCTGGTGCGGCGGAGCGCAGCGGCCAGGTGACCGTGTCGCGGCCCCCCGTGGGAGCCCCGCCACCGCCGCCAGCCGCGGACCCGCCGCCACCCACCGCCGCGCCGCCGCCGGCCTGGTTCCGCTCGGCCAAGGTGATGGTCCGGATCGTCGACAGCGCGCTCATCGCGCTCCAGCTGGACTGCGAGGTGGACTTCCAGACCCTCTCGGAGGACAAGCTGGCGGCCACCGGCCAGCTGCCGTCCGCGACGCCCGTGCCGCGCGGGCACACGTTGGTCAACGGTACGGCGCTCGGTCCGGAGAATCCGGCTGACGGCATCACGAAGATGCGGGTCCTGGTCCAGACCGACCCGGCCACGAGTCGCTGGCTCACCCTGATCTCGGTCGGCGCGGACCCGCACGACACCGATGGGCTGTTCTACTTCGGCTGGCTCCCCGGCCAGCCCATGCCGCCGGACCCGGGCAAGGACTTCTGGCTGACCATGCTCGGGTCGTACCTGAGCTTCTGGCCGCTGCTCGCTGCTGCCCCGCCGGTCGATGCCGTGCAGAGCGCCGTCGAGGGCCGGGACAGCGCCCTGAAGGATTCCATTCTCGCGGGCGCGGCACTCGTGACGCCCGGCGTCATCGCCGCGCTCCCGTGGTTCCAGGTCGAGCGGGTCATGGTGTTCGGGGCCGAGTACGTGCAGAACTGGCGCGACCCGGACATCGAGGCGTCGCTCCTGTTCGACATCGGTGTCGACTGGTCCGTGAAGCTCCGCATGTTCGGGATGGACCTGCTCACGATCCCGCGCGACCACCCGCTCGGGATCCGCTACAAGGCGATCGGGCTGCGCTTCGCCAACCACGACGATGCAGTCCACCAGTATTCGCTGCGTCCCGTCTTCGACAGCTCGCGCGGCTACACGATCGACCTCGCGAAAGGTGGGGGTCTGCACCTGGCCGACCCGCTGGGCAAGATCCTGCGAATTCTTGGCGCGCGGTTGTCCAAGAGCAACCCGTTCACGTTCGAGATCGAGATCGGCCTGGCGGTCGACCTCGGCGTCGTCACGATCGACCGCGCCGGCCTGCGGGTGTACCTCGACGAGCCCCGACCGCCCGAGCTCACCTCGCTGGCCGCCAGCATCGACATCCCCGGCGCGCTCGTCGGGTCCGGATACGTGCGGATCGGCTCGGCCCTCGACAGCAACGGCGACCCGATCTCGACGATCGGCGGCCAGATCGACCTCACCTTGCGGTCGATCAACCTGCGGGTCGCGGCCGCCGTCGAGATCGCCACCATCCCGGAGCGGACCCTGGCCCCGGCACATCCCGCGGCCACCGGCGTCTACATCGGCCTCGACGTCGTCCTCCCGTTCGGGATCCCGTTCGGCACGACCGGCATCGGGATCTTCGGTTTCCGCGGGATCTTCGGCATGCATTACCAGCGCAACCCCGCGATCGGCGCCAGCAGCGCCGTGCCCGCGCTCGAGTGGCTCAAGGCCGCGGACGGCAAGCCGAACCTGCTCATCAACCCGGCGCACCCCGGCGTAGAGCTCTGGGTGCCGGAGATCGACCACTGGGCCTTCGGTCTCGGCATGCTCATCGGGACGATGGAGGGCGGGGTCATCATGAACCTCGACGGCACCCTCCTGCTCGAGCTGCCCGGCCCGCGGCTGCTGATCATGATGAGTGCCCGGATCGTGTCGCCACCACCGTCGATGGACGGACTGGGCCAGTCGGGCGGCGTCCTCGCCGTCATCGAGATCACGCCCGAGCACCTGCTGATCGGGATCCTGGTCCACTGGGAGATCGACAAGCTCGTCAAGATCGTCATCCCGATCGAAGCGCTGTTCCCGTTCGGTGACGATGCGAACAAGTGGCACATCTACCTCGGCGCGCGGCCCGACTACGGCCCGTCGGTCGAGGTGGACGTGCTCGGCATCGTCAAGGGCACCGGGTACCTGATGTTCCGCGGCGACGGCCTCGCCGCCTACGCCGTGCAGCGCGACACCCTGCCCGCGATCAAGGGCTTCGGGATCGGGCTCGGCGTCGGCGCAAGCTTCACCTGGGGCGATGTCAGCTCCGGGCTCTACCTGCGGATCGGCGGCGGGATGGACGCCGTCATCGGTTTCAGCCCGTTCACCCTGGCCGGCACGATCTGGGTGGCCGGCGAGCTGCGGCTCTGGATCGTCTCGATCGGCGCCGACGCACAGCTCACGGTGATCGTCGCCGAGAAGAGCGTTGGCCACCTCGGCCTGTATGTGCACGGCATCGCCTGCGGGCACGTCAGCTTCGTCTTCTTCGAGGTGTCCGGCTGCGTCGAGATCACCATCTCGAGCCCCGAGCCGGTGGCCCCGATGCCGACCCTGGTGGACAAGGTCTCGCTCCAGACCCGCTCGCCCGCGCTGGCCCAGGGCACCGGGGTGGACCGCGGCGTCGACGTCAGCCTCGGCACCGGGATGGAACAGCCGACGCAGCCCAGCGCGACCGACTAGAACCTGCCGGTGGTGCCGATCGATTCGATCCAGATCATCAGCCTGGCGATCCCACCCGTCGCGAAGTCCGGCCTGACGGTCGACGGGCTCGGCACGGCCGTCGCGACCGCGCCGGGCGTCCCGGCCGACGGCTACAGCGAGCGTTCCGGTGACCAGTACCGCTACGAGCTCGAGTCCATCCGCCTCGAGCGGGTGGGCGGGAGCGGTTCGGTCCAGACCCCCGCGGTGAACGGCAGCGCCGCGCCCGTCGTGTGGTGGACCTCGGCCCCGACGACGGAGCCCAGCCCGGTCGCCCAGCTCGCCCTGCTGACCTGGTTCCCGACCCCCGCGCCCAAGGCGATCGAGAAGACCGACCACCTGGTCGAGAGCGTCGCGGACCGCTGGGGCACCGTCTGCGCCACGCCGGCCGATCCGGCCGAGGTGCTCTGGACGTTCAAGCTCGAGCCGCTCGGCCCGTCCGAGCCGGGCTGGAACCTCGAGGGGATCGCCTGGCCGGATGCCCCCGGGACGATCCGTTCGGCCCCGCCGGAGACCACGCTGAAGGTGACCGAGCAGTGGCGCACCGGTGACCCCTCGATCGACAGCGTGCGCGGCATCGTCCCGGCGATCGTCATCGGCGGCCTCGTCGCGTGCCACACCAAGGATCCGAACCAGCCGCCGGGGGTGATGGAGCATCCGATTAAAGACCTGGGCCAAGTTTATCGCCTGGCGCACCCTGGCCTGGATACTGGGATGATGCCGGAGAACCTGCGCCGGATGCGCCTATTTGCCAGGAACCTGCCGCCGGACGTCTATTTGACCGGGGTCGATATCGGCGGACCGCTCAACAACATGAAAGACCTAATCGATACCAACTTGTTCTATACCGCTTTCTACGACGATCCCCGGGCCGTCCACCATCTGCTCGACCTGCTCACCGACGTACAGTTGGAAGTTATGCAGGCCCTGGTGGCCGTGGCCGGCGGCGACCTGGGGCGTTTCGGCAGTTTGGATTTCGATCCGGTCTGGCATCCCGAGAAGTACATCAGCTTCTGCAGCGATGACGTAAGCGCCACCCTCGGCCCGAAGACGTTCGAGGAGTTCAGCCTCCCGTACAACGACCGGCTGTACGCGCCGTGGGGCAGCGGCGGCCTGCACAATTGTGGTCCGCACCCCTGCAAGGTCATGTATACCCGCCACCAGCGGCCGGTGAAGTATCTCAATTGCTCCCACCACTTCAGCCAGAAAGATTACTCCGCCCTGCGGGAAGTCTTCGCCGGGTGGGGCGTGATCGAGCCGATGTTCGACATGGGCGAGCGTGCCGAAGAGATGCTGTCCGGCTACCGATTGATGATGGAAAGCCTGGCCCCCGATACGCTCGCCGTCCCGATCTGCATCGTGGACAATACCTGGAGCGACGGCGACGTCACAGAGCTATACCATGAAATGCGCAAGATCAGTACAGAGTATGCCCGCAACATGCGCTGGGCGAAGTAGGAGGATAAAAGACATGTCGTGCGCCGCCGGTTCATCGTCATTTTCCTGCTTTTCCTATGCGCTGAACAGGGCAAACCGTGGACCGATTTCTATTCCGCGGCTGATGTAACTTCCGACTGGTAGGAAACCTATCAGCCGTGGGAGTATTCATGCAAATCCAGTCCTCCAGACCCTATGATGTCCTCGTCGCAGGCGAGATAAACCCCGACCTGATCTTGAGCGGCGACGTCGTGCCGCGTTTCGGTCAAGTGGAGCAGTTGGTCGATTCAGCCACGCTGTCAATCGGCTCTTCTTCCGCTATATTCTCCTGCGGTACGTCCCGCCTGGAGCTGAAGACCGCTTTCATCGGCGTATGCGGCGATGACCTCTTCGGGCAGTTCATGCTCGAGGAAATGACCAAGCGCCAGGTGGACGTCTCCCCGGTCATCGTAGACAAGTCCGGCCAGACCGGCCTGTCGGTCAACCTCAACCGGGGCAACGACCGCGCCATCCTGACCCTGGTCGGCTGTATGGTGTCCCTGCGGGCCGATCAGGTGCCGGACACTCTGCTCGCCAAGACCCGTCACATTCATGTCGCCAGCTACTTCCTGCAGACGGCCCTGCAGCCCGGCCTGCCTGACCTTTTCCGCCGCGCCCGAGCTATGGGCCTGAAGGTCTCCCTGGACACGAACTTCGACCACTCCGGCGAGTGGCGCGGGTTCGACGAGCTGCTATCCCTGGTGGACGTCTTCCTGCCCAACGAGAAGGAAGCCCTGGGGCTGACCGGTGCCATAACCGTCGAGCAAGCCCTCGCCGCCCTCGCCCGGAAATGCCCCACGGTTGCCGTCAAGCTCGGCGAAAGAGGTGCCGTCGCCGCGCGGGGTGCCGAGACCGCCAGCGCAGAAGCCATCAAAATGGAGGTCGTGGACACCGTCGGCGCGGGGGATTCGTTCGATGGCGGGTTCCTGTACGCCTGGCTGAATGGCTGGAACCTG
>Ga0209746_1001298_pt1 | contig 12038 bp, 8 predicted proteins | sample BarGraNGADG00211_3_FD_184496 | JGI IMG/M metagenome (GOLD analysis project Ga0209746, IMG submission 184496) | Arctic peat soil microbial communities from Barrow, Alaska - Barrow Graham LP Ref core NGADG0011-211 (SPAdes) (version 2) | ecosystem: Environmental > Terrestrial > Soil > Wetlands >...
CTTCAGTACCAACAGAACACGTCAGAGCTATCACAAGCGCAGTCTCTCCAGGACCCACAGAACAATTCAACTGGCAGTTCTTACATATTCTTGGGCACATACAACATTGAACATAATCAAGCTCTAATCTATAGTTGGACAGGCGCAATTATACACGAAAGCTACACAGATGTCACACCTCTGATTAGCAACAGAAGTCTAATTTACTCAAACGGAGGCGCTAGTGTATATTCGTGAGAGAAGACGTTCTGCTCCGTATACCAATGACAGCCCTCGGAGTATGACGCTCGATAATAGACTCTCAAGATTCTCGCTTTATTGATCAACATTAAAGCCTTATTACAGCAGATTTCGGATGGTAACAAACGGTCGACCTTCTCTGCATCACGATATGCAATGAAAGCCATCTGAGTCAGCGCTTGACAATGAGGGGCAGATCCGGAACATTGAGTTGATTTTTACGAGCTGTAGTTCTGTGCATTCAATTAAAAAACAGCCCCATTTGTATCACAAGAGGGAACTTAAGCCAACAACCTTAACAGCGGTCTTAAACTGGCTAGTCCTGGTTACCTTCAGCGCAGATGACCATTAATCCTGGTATTGTGGTAAAGAAAAGAAACCCGCACAAGGGGGTCGAACAAATGATTTGTCAAGCACTATTACGGGCTCACTAGAATAAGTGAGGTGAGCAAATATGAACCAGCTTTTGAAGCTAAACTGTAGGTAGCTGCACGTCCAGAAGAACCTCTTTGAGTATCTTGTCATATCGTTCTATGGCAGCATCTCTCGTGAACTTTTGTTTAATAAGAAGTTCCGCATTGTCTACGACTCGTTCTAGTTCCCGATAGTTTAGGATCATTGTTATTTGTTGTGCTATGCATTCCGGCGCGGTTGATTCAAGCAAAAACCCCGTGCCTTCATCTGAGATCACATCTGGGATACCACCAACTGGTGTCGCTAGAACGGGGGTGCCGCACGCCATCGCTTCTAACACACTGGTTGGGAAGGCATCAAAATAAGTAGGTAGGACAAGTAGTTTCAACTGGTTGTAATAGTCTGTTAGGCCCTCCTCAACCCAATTCGTGAGTGTTATTTCGATGCCCTGTTCGGTGTTCAGGTGGTTGCACTGCTCGTTGACCCAGTCGCTTAAAGGCCCTGCTCCTACTATCAAGAACTTTAAATCTGACGCTTCCTTTGCAGCCAGAGGAATGGCGTGAACGAAATCAATTATCCCCTTCTCTCTCGTCATTCGACCTACAAACCCAACGACGTTTGCTCTTTCTGATAACCGCTTGCTCTTCTTGTATCGTCTATCGTCTATGAATCGGGCGCCTTCTGGAAGGAGTTTCTGTCCGTATTTTTCTAAGCCAAGTTCTTTGATCAATCCTTTCGATTCTGGGGATATCCCGTCCAAGAGAGTGAACAGGATCGGATCTTGTAGCCTCCAGATCCGACTCGTCGTAATCGTCTCTTTGCCTCGCGTAACGACTTCGATGCTCTTTTTTCGAAGCAATTTCGTTACAACTAGTGGCAGAAGGTATCCTGGCCACGCTATGTAAAATATTACAACATCCACTTTTGGACGCGCTCTTATCAATTCCAAGCTCGTCCGATACTGGATCATGAACCACTTGAAAATCCACATGACTGCCGAGAAGTACTTAGGTTTTAGATCCCCTAGATAATGCATACTGATACCGATATCCCGAGTAACAACCTTGCCACTATGCGCTGTATCGATGCGATCAGTATTTCCACCTATAACCACGATTGTATCAGAAATCGGTTCGAGTATGCTGATGAGGTCTGAGAGAAACTTGTAAGGCGACTGCGACTTCCACGGGAAAGAAACAACAGCAATTCGGGGCTTTGCCCGACTGTATAATCCAAATCCAGTTTTTGGCATAGCGTCATCTGTAAATATTGCAGATTTTTTTTATCTTAACCGTCATAACACGAGCTACCTTGATGCCAGCGTGACCAAAGTGATGTCCGAATTGTGCTATTTCCGCCATCCCACAACAGTAGCGTACACGTCAAGGCAGAACAGATGGAGTTAATCAAGTGTCCATTATATATTACACTGTTTGGTTTCCTTAAGACTAATAAAATAGAGTTTAGCTTCTAAACAAATAGTGCAACGACTTCATAGGCTTCGTTGGTAATAAAGTGATTTGTATATTGTAAGATTTTTTGCGATGTGAGTCAGCGAAATTGCGTTAAGACCAATCAGTATTTGTTGAATTGATCGTAATCAGGATGAAGAATTAAAAATACGGACGTTTAGTGAAGGAGTAGAGACGTTATACCACCAAAATTGCCCTTGAAAAAGCCCGCGAGAGAGTTAAGAGCATTGCGAAAATAGACGATTTTGAGAAGACCAGTACCGGAAGATCTGTTGAAGGTTACCGCCACATTTTTGTGACACATCGTAAGCTTTGCTTGAGGGTCGCAGATCAAAAAAGACCGGATGCAACAGTTAAGCAGCACGTCGCTTTGTTTCTAGCAGGTAGGTCAATTAAATGGAAAAATACACACTTACTGCTCGTCGTTTAGGATTGACCGCAGTAGCAACTCCTTTAGTAACCCTCAGCAATCTTATTCTGCTTCCGATTCTGACAAAGAACCTCGCTATAGTTGATTATGGGGCTTGGGGTTTGATCTTGGTTACAGTCGGCCTGTTGCCCTGGCTCGTAACTTTAGGGCTGCCAGCTGCGATGACTCGATTTCTAGCTGCGGCGACGGACAAACGTGAAATTCGAGAGGCCTTCTACTCTATGGGATTCGTCGTATTGCTGACAAGCTCAATTGTTTCTGGGCTGCTCTTTTTATTTGTACCACAAATCGCAGCAAGCTTGTTTCACAACGACAATACCGTAGCGCTGCTGCTGATACCGAACATCTTAATTGCGTGCCTCACTTTATATGTTACAGAGTATTTTATAACATTCCAAAAGATCAAAACACACTCTTTCTTAACTATTTTCAATGCATATTTAAACACGGGTCTGATAGCGTTTTTCGTCCTTTCGGGTCACGGAATCGGAGGCGCCGTTGTAGCACTGTTAATTCAGCAACTTGTGGTATTCGCCCTGATGCTGTCCCTCATCGTCGTCCAGATTGGGGTTGCTGTCCCGAAGTTTAGGCATATAAGACAGTACCTAGCTTTTGGTCTGCCATTGCTCCCGAGCAATCTAGCGGGATGGATCGTAAATTCTAGCGATCGTTATCTCATTGCGTTTTTTTTAGGAGCTGCAGCGGTGGGCTATTATGGTCCGGGATACTCCCTTGGTAGTATTCTCGGCATTGTAGGAGCACCATTAGCGACACTGCTTCCTCCAGTTCTTTCAAAACACTACGACGAGAACAACATAGCAGATGTTCGCACGATCTTGACATATTCACTCAGATATTATTTGGGGATAGCATTACCTTGCGTTTTTGCCTTGTCGATTTTGTCAAAGCCTCTTTTGCTTTTGTTAACGACCCAGCAGATTGCAGAAAACGGGTATTTAGTCACTCCGTTCGTTGCGGCGGGAACTGCGCTTCTTGGAGCGCAGCCGATGGTTGGCATAGCACTCGCATTAAAAAAGAAGACTACTGTCATTGGGACGATTTGGATTCTCAGTGCCGTGTTGAATTTTGGATTAAACTTAGTACTTATACCCTACTTGGGAATCATAGGTGCCGCACTCACTACTTTCCTCGCATTCATGTTCGCTTTCGTGTTGACTATGCACTATTCGCTTAGACAGTTCAGGTTCGAGGTCAATGGAGGATTTATTTTAAAGAGTGTCTGCGGCTCAATTATTATGGCCCTCTTTCTATTCTTATGGGGCCCCTCTGGGTTCTTAAGTTTAGTGTTGTCGATGGTACTTGCTGCGGCTATTTATCTGACTGTTTTGCTAATGCTGCGAGGTTTAACCATACAAGAGATTAAGCGCATATACAGGATTTATAGGGGCTCTTAGCAAAAACAGCTCATCAAAGTAGACTAAAAACGTGCGCTCTTCGGAGAATCCTATTAACTTAAGCATCGTGTGAGGCTTCGTTAGGTTAGCGATCAGTGGTAGCGGACCTGACTCTCAAGCTTGTTTTGGAGAGTCCTCTTGGCATACGTAATAATGCTTGGCCATTCGGGTCTATTCTCTCAATAATAGCAAGCTACGTGCGTTTTTTTATCACTAACCTACTTCTTACAAATGGTTCAAACGCTTTGCTGGATCTATAATATGCGAAGGCACAACATCCATAAGGGAAGCAAGCGATACTTTGTAGTTTGGTCACCCTTCAAAGATGCTTTGCCCATCAAGGCATTTTGACTTCCAATCTATATCGAACAAGTCCAATATAGAGGGGGTTACGTTTACGATGCTTGGGACTTTGTCTTTCACTTCCTTATCGATGTTCCTCAGCAATAACACAGCATCCTTGCTATGCCCACCAGATGCGACGTTGTGATCGTGCGCTTTTCCGTAGAGGCTCGAGTACAGCTCCCACCCGACGCCATACCCGTCCGCGAGCCAGAATAGGATATCGGGATATATGCGTTCGCAGAACCTTCCAGAATCAACGTCCTCTCTCGACTTTACCCATTCCATTAGCGGTTGCTGATGAGGCGATCTCAGCTCGGAGAGTGAGGCAATCAATGCGTTTCGTATTTCCCTATATTCGTCTTCTGATACCAAGTCTCGATTGATCTCAATCCCGCCTTGCGGATACGACTTGATGCCTGTGAAGTTCGACAAGAACGCGCGGCTTTTGGTCTGATCGATTGACCCCACAGACGAGTACATTGACTTACCGGCTTTTGTGAGCCGCTCGTTTATCACGACCAACCGAATTAAGAAATGCTCGATATTCAATCTATTCGAAACGTCTAAAATGCTTTTTCTCACCTTGCTGAGCGCCCTCATCCGGTTGCCCTTCGAGGTTACGTATCCGGCTCTTCTTAGGAATTCGTTGATGTTGACCGTTCGGGCAGGCCTCGAGTGGTGGCCATGGTCACTCAGGACGATTAGGCTCGCGTCGGGGTAAATGTCGATAAACTCTCCGACAAAGCCATCAATTATCTTGTAATAGTCCACGATCGTACCCTTGAATGGTGTGATCCCCGGATAAGCGGGATCCTGTTCGTCAAAGAATCGCCAGAGTCTATGTTGAATGACGTCTAACAAGTTGAAGTAGACGAAAAAAAGGTCCCAGCTTTCGTTCTGGCAAAGTGACATCGCGATGCTTTTTTCCATTTCGAGTGCTGATTTTCCTAGTGTGATCCATTCTCCGAAATGTTTGATTCCCGGAAATCCTCCCCATAGGCTCCGAAGCGTGTGAGGAATATTGTGCTTCGCCATAACGTGCTCAGGGTACGAATCAACGGTGATCTCCGAAGATATCCAATCCAACCGCCGTTCTAGCGGTGATATGCCTACCATAGCACCGTTTACGTCCCAGGGAGGGTACATGAGCTGCGGAAAAACGATGACGCATCGATAGCGCTCTTTGCTTAGATAATCCCAGAACGTCCGTCCTTTGACTGCGTCAATGCTGAGTTTTTGCAAGTCACCCATCTTGGCGTCAAAAATATCGTACACGTAGAGCAGCCCGTGATTTCCAGGGCTTAAACCGGTATTGATGCTTGCCCAAGCCGGGATAGTATCCACCGGAAAGACTGATTTAGAGAACAAGGTCGGACTCGCGTCCATTAGTCGCGCGAAGTTCGGCAAGGCGGCTTTGTATTCGGATAAGACGTAAGGATCAAGCGAGTCTATTCCGAGCACGATGGTTTTTGTCATGTTACGAGCTCAGTGGCGATTCTAAATGCATCTTCTGTGAGTTCTTTTACAGAGCGCGTTCCGTCAAGCACGATTATGTGGTCGACGGAGACCTCTTTGAGCAACTTCTGTTTCTCTTCATCGCTTCGACTCAAAAACTCCAACGACGATATATCATCCTTTCGCGCAAATGCTATTTCGGGCGGGACTTTGATGTAGAAAATCACTGTGGGCTGAGGAAACCTCATTAATAGCCAAGTGAGGAACCTGACAGACTTCGAGCCAGCCCCGTGAAGGCCCAGAATGACGTCATAAACGTAACGGTCGACGATCACGATCCTGTTTCTTAGCGACGAAGCCACAAGCGCCGGACACACCCGTATAAAGTAGTCAAGCACCGTCAGGTAATCGAAAAAAGGAATCTTGTCATGTGCTGACGCGATCCCGCGCTCGTTACCCTGTTTAGTCATCGCACGCTTCGTTTGCGCCGCGAACGGTTTGAACAGCCACGACTCGAAGCCACGCCAGCCACACCATAAGTACTTGCAAGAGATGCCGGCTGTCACGCACGACTCGCACAGCTTCTTAGCAACAGTCGTTTTTCCAGACCCGTCTATCCCCGTGAAACAAGCAAGGACTCTTCTTTTCATCTATCCTTATACCAAACTTAGCGTCATGATTACGTTAGCAAACAACCGCATATTTGTTGGCATCAGCATATCGTGTTCGTCGACGAGTGCGCAACAGTCGTTCGAGCGATGGCCCACCAATGAGGCAATTCTCGACTGTGATAATCTGTATTCGAATTCTTTTTTGGGGCGCCGCAACCATAAATTCATGATACTTGCGATCCGTTACACTTGCGGTAATAGGAAGGTTACCCCCCAAGACGTTTGTGAGTTCTCGATGTTTGATTTCGGGCTTCACTAGTGAGGGTCCTAGGTTAAAAAAATGGCGCGGTACTGCCCCCTTTCATTCAGTTGAAGAGCGTTCCGGGCAACAATGAGTGGCCTCAACGAGTCAAAGCCCCCTCATATACTGTGATCAGCTGTTTAGTTATGTTCGTCCACGAATAATCCTGCAGCACCTTATGCCTTTGTTTTTCTATGTCTTTTTCAACGTCATTACTGAAAACGGTTTTAATTGCCGTTGCGATTTGCTTAGAAACGTTAGCGCCCATACCGATAGGATAACCACCGATCTCAGAAAGAATATAACTCAACCCACCGAGATCGGCAAGCACTACAGGGGTGCCTGCCGCGATGCTTTCCAAAGCGGCGATCCCAAATGCTTCACAACTGCTTGGCAGCACAAACACATCTGCAGTTGCGTAGAACTCTTTCAGTTTTTCGTCAGATACTTGGCCTGTAAAAATGCAGCTATCGGAGACTCGCTCACTGGCCGCCAGTCGCACAAGTTCGACGCCGTACCCGTCATCTTGGCCAATGAACACGAATTTGGTTGACGGGTACTCTTGAAGAACGTCAGCAATCGCCTGTACAATATATTGGGGTCCTTTATATGAGACCAAGCGACCAACAAATAGTACGAGGTGTTCTGGGTTGGCGAGGTCTTGTAAGAGTCGGGACGAAGTCTTAAGATTTCTGAAGTCTTCCGGCGTAATGCCGTTCGGAACGATGCTGATTCGTCCTTCTGGGGCTCCAAGTTGCAGATACTGCTCCCTGTTTATTGGCGTCAGCGCGATGAGCGCAGCGGCTGAACGTAGCACGATGCGCCCGAAGGCAGCATCTGCGCACTTTTTGATCAATTCGCGAAACCCGCCATATGACGATATCATGTCGTGCGCTGTGAGAACGAATGGCGTCTTTGTCAATTTCGATGTTATAAAAACGAGGCTCGGCTCAGCGTGCAAATATTGGTGAACGTGGACGACGTCATATTCTTGAAGATGGTTAAACAGATAGCGGATAAGCCCGGGCACGACGTACAACGTATAGAGCGCTAGCCTTGGTCTAAATCGGTAGATCTTCACTCCGTCACCGTTTACTTCATAGCGGGGTAAATTTGGCAATGAATTTCGCAGCGTCAGCCCCTTGTTTGAGAGACCTGGGACGTCCTGCTGAGCTACTGAACTCGAGGTAACAACGGTGACGTCGTGACCCAGCTTCGCTAGCTCCCTAGAAACGTAGAATACGTGTAGCTCGGCCCCTCCCGCCCTCGGATAAAATCGCTCCACGACCTGCAATATTTTCATTAAGCTACCTCGTCGAAATCAGATCTTCCTTTCTGCGCAGCTTTGCCTATTTATGCTCTTGGAACACGCTTAATCGAGGCTTATCGGCAAGTCTCGAATCTCTGCCCAGGAATCGGGAAGCTGATACTTAAGAGCCACGATACCTCTCTGCAAGCCAAGTTCCGAGAGATAAGCGCTTCATATCGTGCAAAGTAACCTTTGGTAAACGGAAGAGACAATTCGTGCTGTCCTTTAAACTTTTTGGAACGCAACGCACAGTTGTGGTTTTCACGTTTGGCCTCTCTTTAATAGTTTCGCTTCATACATTTGGCTTTTGCGAGCACGTTGGTTTAACCGAGGCTTAAATAGGCAGGGACTTGTAATTCTACCCTTCTGGCATTTGGATAAAACTCAGAGGAGTGCACAGGTTCCTAACAGGTGGCTGGGAATCACGAGGTGTTGCCGTCTAAGGTACGGATCGCACATCTCAAACGATCGAGGCAATGCCGGCAGCGAAAGTCATCCAAGCATCTGCGTATAAACTTCGAGAAGGTTTCGAGCGATATTTTCCCACGAATAAGGACTAACCAGTTCTCTTGTTCTGACCGCTTCTGCTTGTGATTTCAACACCTTGAGCTTGCTCGGAAACTCTTCGACGCCGGCGTAGTAAAAACCGTCAGCCTCATCAAATAAGCATGGCAAGCCGCCGAATCGGGTCGAGATAACGGGTAACCCCGAGGCCATTGCCTCAAGAACGGAAAGAGGGATATCAATGCTTCCTGCAGGATCCGTTGTGGGGAATATATAGCAGTCAGAGAGCCGATAAAACTCCTCGACGTTGGGATTGAAAGCTGTTGCCACCACGACGCCGGCCTTCTTTAAAACGGCGCCAACTTGGTGCTCATATTTGGTTGATGGTCTGCCAACTAAGAGAACTTGGTTTTCGTCATCTTCTTGGATCTTCCTCAGACACTCCACGTTACGCCACTTCCGGACAGATCCGACGTGTAAGACGACAAATTTTTCTGATTCCACTTTGTACCGTGTACGCAGCTCCCCTTTTTCCGCCTTTGACACAGGGCGAAACCTCTTGAGGTCTACGCCGCTGTACACAAACGGCAGCACGTCACAGCCAAGCCGCCGATACGTCGCTTCAGCTTCTCTTGATTTGGTCAGTACTAGGTCAGTTTTTAAGAACGGTACCGCGGGTTCAAGAAGCGACGAAGCCGCAAACCAGAGCCCGTGGGAAAACCCTCGGAATGGAATGAGTGGTGAGAATATGACAGTCTTGGAATTCTTGCTCCTCCGCTGTAGAATGCGCATTAGCAAAAAACTGAAAGGAGAGGCTGCTGTGATCGAGTGTATCACGTCTGGGTTGAACGCCTTGACCTTCGCCCACTCATCTCGCGATAGCAGACGTTGTAAGTCAAAAAACATGACATTGCATTCTCTCGCTAGGATAGGCAACAAGTTGTGAGCCATGACTTTGCGAGCTTCATCGGGAGGTGAAATAGTGCCAACTAAGCATATCTTCACTTTATGAACCCCACACGAATCATCTCTGTAGTGCGCGTGACTGGAAACGTAGGAAGCCAGCGAAGATTGACCTCGACAGCAGCGGTCATGCTCAAGCACCTAGTAGCTAAGTCATGAAGACCTGTTGGCATGCTGCAAGAACACCCGGGCAGATTTCAGCAGTCCAGTTAACTCCCAGAGACCATCCCTGCTCAAGATATTCCGCAGAGCGATTCTCGCAAAAGAAGCGCTGAAATAGTACTCTTTAAGCGCCGACTCTACACAACGGACGAGATCATCACTCGAGAAATTTGGGTATGAAATCACACATCGTTGATATCCGTGTTCATCAATCGTCTTGCTCGAATCAGATTCGACGAGATAGCCGTTGTTAGAGATCCATTCGTAGAATTCCGTCCCGGGAATGGGGGTTGCCACTGCTATCTGAAGCATATCGGGTTTTATCTCTTTAATGAACTGAATTGTTTGCTGCATCGTGTCGTCGGTCTCTTCTGGTAAGCCAAAAATGAAATCGCCCAAAATCTTCAAGCCCGCCCTTTTTGCGTCAATGGTGAACGCTTTCGTGTCGGCAGTCGTGACGCCTTTCTTTATGTTCTTAAGTATCTTATCGCTGCCCGATTCGTAGCCGACATCGATAAGACGACAGCCGGCTGATTTCATTATTCGCATCGTTTCATAGTCGAGAGTTGCGCGCGCATTGCAGGACCAGCGAACGTCAAGCTCACGTTTTTTGATCTCGCTGCAGACCTCTCTGACTCGCCTCTTGTCGATCGTAAACGTATCGTCTTCTATGAATATCTCCTTCACTGCGGGAAGCTCGTTTCTCACGTACTCGAACTCGTCAACGACATTGATGACGCTTCTCGCTCGAAACTTCATACCCATAAACGTCCTCGGCCACGAACAGAACGTGCACCTGTTTGGACATCCACGCGCCGTGAATATTTGCACCATTGGATGCAATGCATGGCTGAGCATGTAGTCCCGAACGTTTAGGTGCTTTTTATATACGCTCGTAACGAACGGGATGGCATCGAGTTGCTCAGAAGTCATGAAGGGGCGGTCTGGAGTCTGGACAGTGCGATCGCCTCGCGTGTATGAAATTCCGGGCACTGCTGCCAAATCAGTCCCTTCTTCGGTTGCCTTTGCAATGTCTCTGATCGTGAGGTCGTACTCGTATCTTCCCACCACGTCCACGTGGCCGTTCTCAAGCATCGCTTCGCCAAATTGTGATGCCGGTGGTCCAACCAACACGGACAAAAAGTCACCATCCTGTTTTAACTGCCGGATGACGTCGATGTCGTTTTTCACGCTTGCGAAATTCGACTCGATCACGACAATGTCCGGATCGAACGTATCCAGATCATTTCTGACCGATGCTACCCCCCATTCCTTTGCTGATGCGTCTACTAGTTTGGTTTGGTAGCCTGCATCTTCGATGACTCCTGTTGCATATGACAACCAGATGGGATACCAGTATGTACCCCCCAATGAGACGACCCCTTGCCACCGCGTGCACCTATGAAACTTGGACAGCGTTTTTCCATTTGACACGAAAGGTTGGTGCAGAAAATAGACTCTCATTTAGTACCATCGCCTGCCGTCGTTGATATAGTGTCGAACCGCTCGAACGAGCCAGCCGACGTCCAGCGCCGAATTAACGGATCGCGAACACGACCGCGTTTCTCACACCTCCGCGTTCTAATCGGGTGCTAGCCGCCTATAAATGTTTTTGCATCTACGCTGACTGTATAATCTCCAAATAGTCGATAGCGGTCAATACAGATAGATCGCCAAGCTTAGATGCGATTCCGTGCAATTTGATCAAAAAACGATCCACGAAAGTCATTGTCTCTTACGGGGACTTGACGTAAGCTGCCTGATCCGCCGGGGTTATGGCGCTAGCTGCTTCTGGGATCGATATCTTCGGTAAACAAGAATTATGACAGGGACGATCACCATGAGGAGAAGCAACACCACGGTTGCTGCTGATGGGAGCGCGAGGTAACTAAAGGGCGAGAAATCAGGTAAGATTAGCAGAACGAGACCTAAAATGCCGGAAATCAGCAGAATATAAAGAACAACGCTCGCAGCCATCGAGAGTGTATGACGTGAACCTGACAGCTTTTCAGAAATAACGCCTTTATCTTGGTAGATGATTCCCACAAGGGCCATATCACCTATGATTGTTTCGTTGTCAGCCTTTTGCTGTTGAAACAACAAGCCGGTAATATTCGATCCGGTTAGGCGCTTGATACTCTCTTCATCGGGCCCTTCATACATGATGCCGACGACCGAATAACTATTGAGAATCTTCAGGTTAACTCTTGGCCCGGTGATAACTTGATCCTCGCCCGTATCATTCCTATGACAAATCAACCCGACTATTTGCGACCCTTCGGGAAGCCACTCGTCGAGCGAACCACGTACTCCACTCGATGCGTCGACATTGTCTGAGCCACCCGCAGCTTCACTCACGGCTGCACTGCGACTTTGAAATATCACCCCTCTAATTCTTGAACTTCTCAATATTACAT
>Ga0209746_1001301_pt1 | contig 12023 bp, 16 predicted proteins | sample BarGraNGADG00211_3_FD_184496 | JGI IMG/M metagenome (GOLD analysis project Ga0209746, IMG submission 184496) | Arctic peat soil microbial communities from Barrow, Alaska - Barrow Graham LP Ref core NGADG0011-211 (SPAdes) (version 2) | ecosystem: Environmental > Terrestrial > Soil > Wetlands >...
CAACCGGCCACGCCCGCCGGTGTCCGGAGAAATCGGCGAGCCGTGACCGGCGAGCTGAAGACGGCAGGTGACCGGGGCCAGAGAGTTGGATGGTGGTTCGGCTAAAGCCATAAATTTCCGGGTGGGACAAGGCGATTAAATTGTTTCACCCGAAAGTTGTCAACCAATAAGATTTTATTTTTCAAGGAACGCGCGTTGCCGTAAAACCGGAGCGCCGGCTGGCCGCCGGGGTTGCGCGCGGGACGAGCGTGTGTTTTTCCACATGGCTGGCGGTCGCCCATTCGGCGAGTTTCGCCGGATTGCAGGTGTTCTTGGTTCCCAGAACGTGCAACGCAACGGCGGCTTTGTGCGCGGAGTCTTCCAATCCGCCGGTGGCTCCGGCCGGTGTGCCGAGGGCCGTGCCTTTGGTGGTGACGGCGGTTTCAAAGGCGGTGCTGTCCGTATTGAGGGGTTTGAAGGTTGAAGGTTAAACCGACGGTGCCGGCAGAAATGCCGGGGCGGTTTTGATTCAGACTTGTTGGTCCGTGTCCGCAGATTTTGGTTTCAGCTTCCGGCAGCGTTCGACGAACAGGAAGAAAACGCCGGGGCCGAAGCAGAGCAGCATCACGGAAATGCCGGTGGCGATGCCCCAGAAGGTTCCGGCGGGCGCGCAGCAATCGTCGCGGCGGCGGACGATGACGTGGCTCGGCACGGCGATGATGAGTTCGAGGATGCTGCCGCGCAGGAGCCAGCGGGTGACGCGTTTGAGGAGCGCGGCGGGTTCGTCAGCTTTGGTGGCGCGGCGGAAAATGAACGCCCAGACGAGCCAGAAAATCAGGACGGGAACAAATATGCTTAAGGTGGATTGCCAGTCGGAGGTCTGGACGTTTTGGGTCGGGCTATGATTGATGGTGCTGGCCATCCAGTTGAACAAACCTTGGAACAAACCTTGCAAATCAAAAATGGCAAAACCACCGTCCTTGAAAATGGCGCAAAGCAGTGACAGCAGCCCGGCCAATAAGAGATTTGCCAAAAAGAAGGCGGTGACGATGACGGGAATTTTCAGCGGGCGGCGCGCGGGCAACCGGCGTTCGGCAAGGTTGATGGGCAGCAGGAGCAGCAAGGCCTGTCCGCCGACGAGGATGCCGAGCCAGAGCCAGTAGCCCCAATTGGCATACATGGCCAGCGCGTCTTTGATTCCCATGCTGTCGCTTTTTAATCCCCAATTGCCAAAGGCGACCAGCGCCACTGGCACGGTCAGAACAAGCAGCGCAAGTGCATAAAGGAAGACGGTGAGGATGGCCCAGCGTTTCATAATTTTTGATTAAGTCAGGAAGTTGAACCCCGCGCCAGAAAAATCGGTGCGGAGACGGAGCACGGACACGGCGCGTTGATGAACTCGCGGACAAGCTGTCCGCGCTCCGGGGTGACCGCGCCCGGCAAATTTTATTTTCGCGTCTTGCTAATTTTTCTTTTCACCGGCAAATTCTGCGAAACAAAATCAACCACGCGAAAAGAAAAACATGAGCAAAGAGGCAAAACTGGAATTGGACGGTAAAACATTTTCGTTTCCGACCGTCGAAGGCAGCGAGGGCGAAAAGGCGGTGGATATTTCGTCGCTCCGCGCGAACACCGGCTACATCACGCTCGACGACAGTTACGGCAATACGGGTTCGTGCGTCAGCAAAATCACGTTCATTGACGGCGACAAGGGAATTCTGCGTTATCGCGGCATTCCGATTGAAGAATTGGCCGGCAAATCCAATTTCATCGAGGCGGCGTATTTGATTATTTACGGTAATTTGCCGAACCGCGCGCAAATTGAAAATTTTTCAGGTTTGCTGACGGAATATTCGTTTCTGCACGAGGACATGAAGTTTCATTTCGAGGGATTTCCGGCGGGCGGACATCCGATGGCGATTTTGTCGGCGATGATCAACGCGGCGAGTTGCTTCGACGAGGAACTCATGCACTGGCAATGGGGCAAGGTGAAGCAATTCGACGTTTATGTGGCGAAGCTGATTTCGCAGGTGCGAACGATCGCGGCGTATTCGTATCGCAAGGCGCACGGACTGCCGCTGATTTATCCGAAGAAAGCCTACAAATACACGGAGAATTTTTTGCACATGCTGTTTTCGTCGCCGTATGAGGATTACGAAATCAAACCGGAGGTGGTGAAGGCGTTGGACTTGATTTTTTTGCTGCACGCGGATCACGAACAAAATTGCTCCACGTCAACGGTGCGCATGGTGGCGTCGAGCCAGGCGAATCTTTTTGCGAGCGCGTCGGCGGGTGTGTGCGCGTTGTGGGGGCCGCTGCACGGCGGGGCGAACCAGGCGGTGATCGAAATGCTCCAGGAAATTCACAAGACCGGCGACGACGGCTCGAAATTTGTCACGGCGGCGAAGGACAAAAACAGCGGCAAAAAACTGATGGGTTTCGGGCATCGCGTTTACAAAAATTACGATCCGCGCGCGAAAATCATCAAGCAAGCGTGCGACGAGGTTTTGTCCAAGCTGAAAATCAATGATCCGTTATTGGACATCGCCAAACATCTGGAAGCCGCCGCGCTCAAGGATTCATATTTCGTGGAGCGCAAACTGTATCCGAACGTGGATTTTTACAGCGGCATCATCATGCGCGCGCTGGGAATTCCGATGGAAATGTTTCCGGTGATTTTTGCGATTGGCCGGATGCCCGGCTGGATTGCGAATTACAAGGAAATCATGGAAGACCCGAAGAGCCGCATCAATCGTCCGCGTCAGATTTACATTGGCCGCACGCTCAACAGCTATGTTCCGCTGGATGAGCGGAAATAACTTCGGGTAACCAACTGGTTATTTGTCGTTTGCCCGGTGCGTTAGTGGAATAAAAAATGCTTGTTTTACGCCTTAATGCTTGTGAGTAAAATTTTGGTGATTGATGACGAAGAATGGTTGCGTAAAATGATCCGGCTGGCACTGGAGCAGGAGGGATTTGAGGTGCTTGAAGCCTCGGACAGCGATGAGGGTGCCGCCAAAGCCCGTGAACTGTTGCCCGACCTCATCCTCTGTGATGTCAACATGAACAAATCGGGGGACGGCTACGCCACGCTCTCAAAATTACGCGAGAACGCCACCACGGCAGCCATTCCGTTAATTCTGATGACCGGCCTGGCGGATTCCGCCGGCATGCGGCACGGCATGGAACTTGGCGCGGATGATTACCTGCCCAAACCGTTCAAGGTGGACGAACTTTATGCGACCGTGAACGCGCGGCTGCGCAAAGTGCAGACCGTGCGCGACGAGGCCGAGAAAAAACTTTCCCTGTTGCGCCGCCAGATTTCCATGATGTTGCCGCACGAGATGCGCACGCCGCTCAACGGCATCATCTCCAATGCGGAAATGCTTGCGGAATCTGCCGGTTCGCTCGACCCAAAACTTATTGCCGAGATGAGCCGGGAAATCTGCCAGTCGGGCCAGCGACTGGAACGGCTGATTGAAAATTTTCTCATTTACGCCCAGCTCGAACTCGTCGGGACCGATGTCCAGAATATCGCCGCGCTGCGTTCCACCCGGACCAACCGGCCGGCGGACCTCGTGCGCGCCGCCGCCACCGCGCAGGCCGAGACGGTTGGTCGTGTGAATGATCTGCTTTTGGAATTGACGGATGTGCCGCTGGCTCTGGCCGAGGATTACTTAAAAAAAATTGTCACCGAACTCGTGCAGAACGCCCTCAAATTTTCCGACCCCGGCACCTCCGTGTGTGTGCGCCTCGCGGAGGCGGACGATGAAATCGAATTTTCCGTGCGCGATTCCGGGCGCGGATTTTCCACCGAGCAGATCCGGCGCATCGGCGCCTACATGCAGTTCGAGCGCAAGATGCAGGACGAGCAGGGCTTCGGCCTGGGTCTGGCCATCGCCAAAAAACTGGTGGAAGTGCATGGCGGCGCGCTCACCGTCGAAAGCAGCAGCGGCGAGGGTTCCACGGTCACCGTCAAGCTGCCCAAGGTCTGAACGGTTTCAGAACGGCAGCCGCAGATAAAGAAAGTTCAACCCGCGCTCCGCCAGTTCCGCCGCCAGAAAAATCAGCGCCAGGGCCAGCACCGGCGCAAAATCAACCCTGCCCAGGCGCAGTGGAATTTTTTTCAACGGCCGCAGCAGTTCTTGCGCGGTCAGCTTCACATAATTCCAGAACGGATGTTTGCCGAAGTAAATGTAGCTGGCGAGGATGTGCAGCACCAATAATGCGCCCAGCGGAAATTTCCAGACGAGATAACTGCCCAGCCCGATGACCAGCGACTGTTCGATCCGGTGCGCCATCGAAACCGGTTGCGTGGAAATATGCAGCCAGCCAAGCAACCAGCTTGACAGCCACCACAAAACCACTGTCACCAAAAATGGCAGCAAAAATTTAATCCAGCGCGGCCAGCCGTCCACGCGGCCCAGCGGAATTTTGACGAGCCGATGGACCGGATCCGGGCCTTTCAACAACGAAAGCACCAGCAGCCCGACATAAAAAATCCCCAGCGTCAGTCCGAAGCTTAAAAATGAGAAGGCCAGAATTTGCCAGAAAATGTCGCGGCGGAAGCCGGGCGCGGTCACCCCCAGATTTAGGTAAGAAGTTGTGTCGCCGGTTGCCGTTCCAATCTTCCAGTAAAAAAGTGCGCGCAGCACCAACAATCCAGCGATGACCAGCAGCAGATGCCAGCGACGAAGCTTTTGCGGAGCCGCCGGACGCAGCGTGCCCAGCAGCGTCGCAGGCGTGCGCTTGGTCAGCGGGTCAAGCCGGATCGAACGCCAGTTCAGCCACAGCAGCAGCCCGGCGAGGTTCAGGATGAAATCAACGTAGCCCATTGAAAGTGACATGAGACAAGTGTCGGGTGACGAGTGTCAAGCGCGCATGTCCGTCACTTGCCACCCATCGTGCGCCACATGACATCACATCATCTTCAAAAGCGTGTCCGCCATTTCACTCGGCGTCACGGCGACACCGATGCCGGCGGCCTTGAACGCAGAAATTTTTGCCTCGGCAGTGCCTTTGCCGCCGCTGACGATGGCGCCCGCGTGACCCATGCGGCGTCCGGGCGGCGCCGTTGCGCCGGCGATGAATCCGGCGACCGGCTTCTTGCAATTCTTTTTGATCCACTCGGCGGCTTCTTCTTCCGCGCTGCCGCCGATTTCGCCAATCATAATGATTCCGTGCGTGTCAGGATCGTCGTTGAACAATTTTATTACGTCCAGATGCGACGTGCCGTTCACCGGATCGCCACCGATGCCGACGCAAGTGGATTGGCCGACGCCGCGCGAAGTCAATTGCCAGACCGCTTCGTAAGTCAACGTGCCGCTGCGCGAGACCACTCCGATGTGGCCTTTCTTGTGAATGTAACCGGGCGCGATGCCGATGCGGCAGCCGCCGTGCGAATCTTTGCCTTCGCCGGGCGTGACAATGCCGGGACAGTTCGGCCCGATGAGCCGCGTCTTGGTGTTGCCTTCCAGCGCGCGCTTCACTTTGACCATGTCGCGAACCGGAATTCCTTCCGTGATGGCGACAACGAGTTCAAGTCCGGCGTCCGCGCCTTCGAGAATCGCATCGGCGGCGAAGGGCGGCGGAACGAAAACCGCGCTCGCGGTCGCGCCGGTTTGTTTCACCGCGTCGGCGACGGTGTCGAAAATGGGAATCTTCTTGCCGCCGTGCTCGAAGAATTGTCCGCCTTTGCCGGGCGTGACGCCGGCGACGATTTGCGTGCCGTAATCAATGGAGAGTTGCGCGTGCTTCGCACCAAAGCTGCCGGTGATGCCTTGGACGAGAACCTTGGTGTTGGGTTTGACGAGGATGGACATGATAAAATTTACGATTTCAGATTTACGATTTACGATTTCAATTCAAAACAATTCTTTTTGTTGTTCGCGTTTTTCTTTGATGGCTTGAAACAGCCTTACGGCGTCCAAATCTTTCTCGCGCCCGACGGCGGATTTCGCTGCGATCAGCGCATCCAGGCTCAACATGCGAAACTCGCCGTAGGACAGGCTATGGGAAACGGATTGCCGCAGAACCTGCTCGTAATTGCCGATGCCCGCCACTTCACTCAAGCAGTCCAAGATTCCCAAATCCGTGTTCAAATAAATATTTTTCAAACTGTCGCAAAGCTCGTTGGTCAATTCGAAAGGCAGTTTGTTGGCCGTCAAACGATGGCGCGGATGCAAATCTTTCACGGCGGCTTCGATTCGCCGGAGATTCTCGCGGCTGAAGCGGCAACAAATGTCCAGATCCAAAGTGACGAGCGAAGCGCCGTGCAGAACTCCACACACGCCGCCGATGATGACGAATTCCACATTCTGTTCCCTGAGCCGGAACAGCAATGCCTTGTCATTTTGCGGCATGACGTTCTCCCGCTTCTTTTACTTCGAGAACCATGTCCAACGCGCGTTGATGTTGCTCCAGCCGTTGCTCTGGCGTCAGCCGCAGGGCATCTTCGACGAGCGACATGTCGAATCCATATTCCGCCGCCGCGCGCCACGCCGGGCCGGCGTCCGGTGGCATCACATACTCGCCGTTCATCTGCGCCAATGTCGCTGCGTCAATCATGGAATCAATTTAACAACTTTTTAGCGGAGTCGGTAGTTCAAATATTTGGGGTCGCGCGCGCCATGAACCACAGCAAGAACCTGCAATTCTTCGGCGATAATTTCGTAGTAAATGGAATATGGATATTTTGGAATCCGAACCTTGCGAATATTCCGGCGTCCCCAGGCGCGGGACAAAAACGGAGTTTCCAACGCGTCATGGACTCGGTTGCGAAAAGCAAAATAAAATTTGTCACCCACTCCAGCTTCTTGTGAATCATACCATGTTCGGGCGTTAAGAATGTCGGCGGCAGCTTCCGGCGTGATGACGGCGCGGAGACTCATTTCTTGCTGATAATTTTTTTCTCAAATTGTTCCAAGGTCATTCCGCCGACCGGATTGGCCTCATACGCATCCGCCCGTCGCTCCAGTTCCTTGAGCAATTCCGGCGAAATATAGTCATCGTCCGCCGGTTCAAGCTGCTGCCAGAGTTCATCAATGAGCCGACGCTTTTCATCGGGATTCAATGTGGCGATTTCTTTTTCCAAAGTCGCATTCATGCAGAAACCATATCACTTCGCCTTTCGCTTGTGAATGCAAATGGTGTTGCCGTCGGGATCAAAAATCATCGCCATCTGGCAGACGGGCGTGGGCATCGGCTCGATGCGAAATTTCACGCTGTTCGCGCGCAGGTGCGCGACGGCGGCGTCAAAGTCCTCCACTTCCAGCGCCACGGAGCAGCCGTCGGGACTCGGCTTGAAGGCGGGCGAGGAGCCGAGCGACAGCGCATACGGGCCGAATTCATATTCCACCCACTGGCCGTGTTCCGAATCGTGGATGGTCGTGGGCTTCAAGCCCAGCACGCCCTCATAAAATTTCCGCGCCCGCGCCATGTCGGTGACAGCGTAGCAACTGAACGCGATTTCGGTGACTTTGAGCATGATAAAATTATTTGGCCGCGCGGCGTTTCCAAATAGCCGGATTCCGGCTGCCATGAAATACGGAAACAACTGACACTTCCTCGTCCGTTGTCTGATAAACAATCAAATAAGGAAACCGGACTAATTTTCTTTTCCGCAAGCCGCGATAGACGACGCGCGCCAACAGTGGATTTTCCAAAACGAACTCAAAACCGCGCGTCAGTTCGCGGTAAAATTCCCCGCCCAGACCCGGCTGCTGGTTTTCATACCAGTTGAAAGCTTCATTGGCCTCGTCCGCCGCTTCGGGTTGAACCGTGAACGCGCGCCTCATTTTACGGAGGCGTGCCGCTCCAGAATCCGCCGTTTGGCTTCCGCCCACGGCAGCGCCCGGTTCGGATTCTTTTTCATCAAGGCCAGCCGCCGGTCAAGTTCGTGCTCCTGTTCCTTCGTCAACGGAAACGGGTCGCAATCCGGCTCGTCGGCAATGGAATTCCAGATGTCTTCCACCAGCTTGATCCGGTCGGACAGCGGGAGCTTCGTCGCCTGTTTCAATAACGCAGTCGTCATGCGGTCAAATTATCATCTGCCCAAAGCCTTAACAACTTTTTGTGCGCGCCAGGTTGGTGACGGCGTGGCAACTGAACGCGATTTCGGTGATGCGAATGGACATAAAACTATTTTACAGGCCATTTTAATTCCGAAAAGAACGAACCAATTTCCTTTTCCGATTGGTCTTTCAAAGCCGCAGGATAGGTGATTCGATATTCTACATATTGACGGTCGTTCACCAGAAACATTACTCCGGGTTCGATTAAAAAAATATAAAGCTCGGACAAACAATCTTTGCTGGAGAACCCAAATCTATATGCCATTGAGTAAACTGCTTTTTTTCCTTTGAAATGATTGTTTCCCTGAACTATTTCAAACGGTTCTTCCGAAATTAAATGGGCGTCAGGATGTTTTTTTGAAATTTCCAGCTTTCGCAGCTCAAATTCATGATCAATCAAAGTTTCACTGACACCTTGCAAAGGTGCGGCGGGAAGCAGTGAAAAGTTTCTTGCCGCTGGATAAACATAAACCGTTGCCGCTATTGGCGTCGGGCTATTGTAGCCAACGGATATATCTTTTCCGTAGCGGTCGTATTCATGGCTTTCCACAAATTGAAATTTTTCAACTCGTTTCGGAAATGAAAATTTTGAATCTGAATGGACGTATGCAATGCCAACCTTGGATGAAGTCTCTTTAGCAAGTGTAGGGTCAGTTGTTTCGCACCCGCAAAGACAGATGCAAAACAACAAAACAGCAATTTGAATCAGGTTTCGCATTTTATTTGCCCACGGCCTTCACAATCTTCTGCGCCGCGTCGGCCATTGAATCACCGGTGATGATGGCCACGCCGGATTCGGCCAGCGTCTTCTTGCCGGCGACGACGTTGTTGCCTTCGAGCCGGACGACGAGCGGAATTGTCAAATGCGTTTCCTTCACCGCTGCGACGATGCCGGTGGCGATGACGTTGCAATCCATGATGCCGCCAAAAATGTTCACGAGGATGCCCTTCACCTTCGGGTCGCTCAAAATGATTTTGAACGCCGCCGTGACCTGCTCCTTGCTCGCCCCGCCACCAACATCAATGAAGTTCGCCGGGCTGCCGCCGAAATGCTGGATGATGTCCATCGTCGCCATCGCCAGGCCCGCACCGTTCACGAGACACGCGATGCTGCCGTCGAGCTTGATGTAATTGAGATTGAACTTGCTCGCCTCAATTTCGAGCGGCGCTTCTTCGTTCAAATCGCGCATCTCCAAAATATCTTTGTGGCGATACAGCGCGTTGTCGTCCAAAGAAATTTTTGCGTCGAGCGCGATGACCGTTTCCTTGCCGTCCGCCAGTTCCACGACGGCGAGCGGATTCAATTCCACCATCGCCGCGTCACATTCCCACCAAGTGTTATAGACGCCGGTGATCAATTTTACTCCGGCGTTGAACAAATCGCCTTTGAGGCCGAGCGCGGCGGAAATTTTGCGCGCCTGAAACGGCATGATGCCGACGGCGGGATCAATGTGCTCCTTGAAAATCTTTTCGGGATGTTTCTCGGCGACTTCCTCGATATCCATGCCGCCCTCAGTGCTGGCCATGACGAGCGGACGCGAATTCGCGCGGTCGAGCAGCACGGCGAGATAAAATTCCTTTTTGATCTTCGCACCGGCGGCGAGCAGCAACGTCTGCACCTTGCGCCCATCCGCGCCGGTTTGTTTGGTGACGAGCACGTTGCCGAGCATTTTTTCGGCGAACGAAACCGCTTCATCCACCGACGACGCGACTTTCACGCCGCCTTGAAAACCGGTTTTGAAAGTTCCCTTGCCGCGTCCGCCCGCATGGATCTGCGATTTGACGACGACGCGCGAACTGCCGCTGGCGGCAATTTTATCCGCCGCCGGCCGCACTTCAGCGAGCGATTTGGCGGGGATTTCAAACGGGACGGCGACGCCATATTTGGCGAGCAACTGCTTGGCCTGATATTCGTGAATGTTCATTGCAAAATTGAATCATGAATTAAAAACGATTGCCGCCGGAAATCAACTTTTAACTGCGCCATTTGCCTTGAATCAATCGCGGCGGGCGGGCAACTTGCGCTGCCGTGAACAAATTTTTTGCGCTGCTCATTTTGTTTTGTCTCGCGTTTTGCGCAAAGCCGGCGCCAGCGGCTTTCATCAATGGCCGCAGTTACATGGCGCTGGGCGATTGGGCGGGCGCGAACGGATTGCGGCTCGTGCGCAATGGTCGCAGCGATGAGTTTGTGGTGACGAACCGCAACCTGCGGCTGGTGTTTGAAAAGGATTCGCGCACGGCGCAAATCAACGGCGTGAACGTCGCGCTGTCGTTTCCGGTGGCGGTGGACAAGAGCGAGGTTTTGGTCGCGCAGCTTGATCTGGCGAAGACAATTAACCCGCTGATTTATTTGCCAAAATTATCCGGCAGAAAAATTTCCACCATTTGTCTCGATCCCGGCCACGGCGGCAAGGATTCCGGCTATCATGTGGGCTGGCATTACGAAAAAATTTACACGCTGGCGTTGGCGGCGGAGTTGCAAAGCCAGTTGAAGAAGGCCGGGTTCAACGTCATGCTGACGCGCACGAAGGACAAGTTTGTGGAGTTGACCGAGCGGCCGGATGTGGCGAACCGGCGCGGCGCGGACTTGTTCGTGAGTCTGCATTTCAACGCGACGGAGACGGGCAAAAATGAAGTGGCCGGGCCGGAGACTTATTGCATCACGCCCGTCGGCGCGAGTTCCTCAAACGCGCAGGGCGAGGGCGCGAACCATGGCGCGTGCATTGCAAATCGCGTGGAAAATAAAAGTCTGCTGCTGGCGTATCAGGTGCAGAAGGCGCTGGTGAAAAATCTCGGCGTGGAAGATCGCAGCGTGCGGCGCGCGCGGTTCGCGGTGTTGCGCGATGCGGAGATGCCGGCGATTCTCGTGGAGAGCGGTTACATGACGCATCCGGCGGAGGGCAGAAAGATTTATGACGCGGACTACCGGCGGCGGATCGCGGCGGCGATTGTAAAAGGGATTTTGAATTATCAAAAAATTGTTGCGCCGGCGGCTTTGCCGGCGGCAGCGACGCCGAACAAAGTTTCGACGATCAAACGTTCGCAATGATTTTCCAACTTAATCATAATCGTAATCCTAATCTTAATCTGTTTCGGAATTACGAGTAAGATTAAGATTAGGATTACGATTAAGAATTGAATGAGCATTGTCACTAAAACGGGAGATTCGGGAACGACGGGCTTGATGTATGGCCGGCGTGTGCCGAAGAATCATCCGCGCGTGGAGGCGTGCGGAACGATTGATGAATTGAATTCCGCGATTGGTCTGGCGCGGGCGACGGCGGGACATGATTTCGTGCGCGAGAATTTATTTTGGATCCAGAAAAGTCTCGTGGACGTGATGGGCGAAGTCGGCGTGCTGACGGAAGATTTGCCGCGCTATATCAAAGATGGTTACGCAACGGTGACCCCAGAGTTGACGGCGAAGCTGGAAAAACTCGTGAAAGAAATCGAATCGCAAAACGTGAGTTTCAAAGACTGGGCGACGCCGGGCGCGACGCAAAATTCCGCCGCGCTGGACGTGGCGCGGACGATTTGCCGCCGCGCGGAACGGCGGGTGTATGACTTGCAGCCGGCGGGCGATTTGAAGAACGGGGAGATTTTAGTTTTCCTCAACCGGTTGTCGGATTTGCTGTGGTTGTTTGCCCGCTGGGTGGAGACGCAGGCGCCCAAATTGAGTATGGCGAGAACAATATTCCGCGCCGTCCATTCAAATTTGGCAGATGGTTTCATTAAATGCAGTTAGATTACTGATTTACGCTTGGAAAACACGGTGAATAACTCGGCTTTTACGCGCTTTGTTGATGTCAAACCAAATTTTGTCGCATCCACCAACCGTGCGAATCCCAGTCCATCCGCAACAGTCGGCGCGGTGCGGCCGCCGAAGATTTTCGGGCATATCGTCATGTGAATTTCATCCACCAGACCGGCGCGAACCAAAGCGCCGTGAAGTTCACCTCCGCCTTCGCAAAG
>Ga0209746_1001308_pt1 | contig 11968 bp, 10 predicted proteins | sample BarGraNGADG00211_3_FD_184496 | JGI IMG/M metagenome (GOLD analysis project Ga0209746, IMG submission 184496) | Arctic peat soil microbial communities from Barrow, Alaska - Barrow Graham LP Ref core NGADG0011-211 (SPAdes) (version 2) | ecosystem: Environmental > Terrestrial > Soil > Wetlands >...
CAAGAGAAAGCGGTTCGTCTTGAGGTCCCTTCTCTACGATAGTGGTCACAGAGCGCGGCATGATACGCTTGAGATAGAGAGTGTCTCCTTCGATCCACAGCATAAAGCGATCCGCCGGCCGGAAAAGTGCAGCGACGCGGGCTGGTAATCTAAGCGTGTCGCTCGATGTCAACTCAGCAATTTCGACCATTGGCCTCACCCCCGTTGTTTCAGTACGATCAAGTATACTCTGTGCAGCGCGGGGCGTCAACGGGTTGCGCTACAAATGTTCAGGATTCGGCAGAGACAGGAAAGCACATCCTGCGCCGGTTCCCGTCTTGGCGCACATCCCCCAGCAACAGCCGGACGTTGTTGTTTACGGGCTCTCAGCCAGAGCACATTGCCCTGCTTTCTGAAAGGCGCACCTTTCGGAAACGATTTCTTTCGAGATAGGGAATAAGTACATGCCAAAGGCACTGATTACCGGGATCACGGGGCAGGACGGCTCATATCTGGCAGATTTCCTGCTCGACGAGGGCTACGAAGTGATCGGCATGGTGCGCCGGACCAGCACGGTGAACCTGGACCGCATTCGTCACATCCTGGACCGCGTCACGATTGTCCACGGCGATCTCCTGGATCAGGTCAGCTTGATCGACATCCTGGCCGAGCATCGGCCCGATGAGGTCTACAACTTGGCCGCGCAGAGCTTCGTGCCCGCCTCCTTCACTCAGCCCGTGCTCACAGGCGAATTTACAGCGCTGGGGGTGACGCGCATCCTCGACGTCATCCGGGTAGTGAACCGGAGCAGCCGCTTCTACCAGGCCAGCAGTAGCGAGATGTTCGGCAAGGTGCAGGAAGTGCCGCAGCGCGAGACGACACCTTTCTACCAGCGCAGCCAGTACGGCGTGGCCAAGCTCTACGGCCACTGGCTCACGGTCAATTACCGCGAGAGCTACAACCTGTTCGCCTGCTCGGGCATCCTGTTCAACCACGAGTCGCCCCGTCGCGGTCTCGAGTTCGTCACCCATAAGATTACTCATGCCGCTGCCCGCATCAAGCTCGGCCTTGCCCATGAGTTGCGCCTGGGCAACCTGGAGGCCCGCCGCGACTGGGGCTACGCCGGCGATTACGTGCGCGCCTTGTGGCTCATGCTGCAGCAAGACTGCCCAGGCGATTACGTCATCGCAACCGGCGAAACTCACTCCGTCCAGGAGTTCGTGGCCGAAGGCTTCGGCTATCTCGACCTTGACTGGCGCGCCTACGTCGTCCAGGACCCGAAGTTCTACCGCCCCGCCGAGGTCGACCTGCTCATCGGCGACCCATCCAAGGCACACGCCTTGCTGGGCTGGCAGCCCACCGTCTCCTTCCGCCAGCTCGTCCGCCTCATGGTCGAGGCCGACTTTGTCGCCCTGCAAAACGCTGATGGCAATGGTAACGGGAGCGTCCCTGCCACTCTCCCTCTGCCCACCCACTCGCCCGCCCATATCAGCGAAAGCGCTCGATGACCGACAACATTCAGCATCCCGCCCCCTGGCTCGACAGCCGTGAGTTCTGGTCAGGCAAGCGCGTCATCGTGACCGGAGGGGCGGGGTTCCTGGGCTCTTTCATCGTTGAGAAGCTCCAGGCCCGCGGCGCGGCGGAGGTCTTCGTCCCGCGTATCGAGCACTACGACCTGCGCGATCTGGCCGCGATCCGGCGGATGCTGGCGGACGCGCGGCCGGACATCATCTTGCACCTGGCTGCGCGCGTGGGTGGCATCGGCGCGAATCGCGCGCATCCAGCCGAGTTCTTCTACGACAACCTGATGATGGGCGTGCCACTGATGCACGAAGCGTGGCGGGCCGGCGTGAGCAAGTTCGTGGCGCTGGGCACGGTGTGCGCCTATCCCAAATTCACGCCCGTGCCGTTCCGTGAGGACGACCTGTGGAACGGCTACCCTGAGGAGACCAACGCCCCTTAGGCCTGGCCAAGAAGATGCTTCTGGTGCAGAGCCAGACCTACCGGGAGCAGTACGGCTTCAACTCGATCTTCCTGCTGCCGGTGAACCTATACGGCCCGCGCGACAACTTCAACCCTGCGAGCTCGCACGTGATCCCCGCGCTGATCCGCAAGTGCGTTGAAGCGATAGAGCGGGGCGATCCCGAAATCGTGGCCTGGGGCGACGGCTCGCCGACGCGCGAGTTCCTGTACGTGGAGGACGCGGCCGAGGGGATCTTGCTTGCGGCGGAGCGTTACAACGACAGCCAGCCCGTGAACCTGGGCAGCGCGTATGAGATCAGCATCAAAGACCTGACGGAGACGATCGCCCGGCTGTGCGGGTTCAAGGGGTGGATCGTTTGGGACACGACGAAGCCGAACGGCCAACCGCGGCGAAAGCTGGATACCAACAGCGCCAGGGAGGCTTTCGGATTTTCTTCAACCACGCCGTTTGAGGCAGGGTTGCGGCAAACAATCGCATGGTATCAGGATATTCGATGAGAGATCAGCGCTTCTTCGATGTGCTAGCCATAGGGGTTCTGAATGAATACACCGCTAACAGCAGCGACCGGTCCGGATCTCAGGAAACACACCCCATTGTGATTGCCGGCGCAGGTGAGTTTATCGGCGGAGCGTTAGCCAAGTACATCCATGACCGAGGATTCACTGCTGATACGCACGTAGGAACGTGGGATTGCGGCGCTCAACACTGATGACGATTGCTACGTTGGCTAGGGCAGCGCGAAGGCGTATTCAGATGCCCTTAGACAGCTTTTCCGGCAGGGTCAGCATCACTTTTGTGACCATGATGGTCACATCTGGTCTCGGCGCCGTGACCGGTGTGCTTGCAGCCAAGTTGCTAGGGCCACAGGGACGCGGTGAACTGGCCGCGATCCAATCATGGGTCCTGTTGCTCGCATCGCTGTCCACCCTGGGGATGGCCGAAGCGGTCGTGTACTGGGGCAGCCGATTACCGCAGAAAATCGGCAGTTACCTTGCATCATCCTATGTCCTAGTCGGGCTATCGGCGCTGGGCTTTGTCGGTTTGGGTTGGCTTGCCATGCCATTGCTTCTCAAGGCACAGTCGCCCTCCGTCGTCGCTGCGGGCCGCTTTTTCTTGCTGATGATGGTCCCCATTTTTGGCTCCTTCGCTACCTATGAAACGCTACGTCCCCTTGGCGCATGGCACGCTTGGAACCTGTTGCGCATTCTGCCGAACATCCTCTGGCTGGTATTGCTTCTGGTCGCGTTTGTTGTGCGGCCTCTGGCGGATTCGATCATCCTGAGTCGCCTGTTCCCGGCCATCTTTCTGGCGCAAATCATCCCAGCCCTGCTGATTGTTAAACGACGTGTATCGCGTCCTTACGGTATTGATTTGCAGCTTTTCCGTCCGCTCTTGAAGTTCGGCGTACCAACCGTCTTTACCGTGCTTCCCCGCTCGCTGAACCTGCGTCTGGATCAAATGGTGATGGCTGCGTTCTTGCCCTCTTATTCGCTTGGTCTGTATGCGGCTGCCGCAGCCTGGAGTCTGGCACTTTCGCCCATCTTTGCCGCTGTCAGCCAAGTGTTGTTTCCGTATATTAGTGCCATGCACGATGCCGGCCAGCAGGGCATCCTGCTGGGCCGAGTGTTCAGGCTCACGGTTCTGGTCGATATACTGCTCACGCTGATGTTCCTGGCCGTAACGCCGGTGGTCTTCCCGCTACTCATGGGGACTGCTTTTCGTCCTGCTATTCCGGTGGCTCAGGTGCTTGTGGCTGCCAGTGCCTTCAATAGTCTCAACTTGATCCTGACGGGTGGCTTGAATGGGTTGGGCAAGCCACGCAACGTGATGGTATCGGAGGTCTCAGGGCTCGCGGTAACCATCTCCCTGTTGATGCTGCTGATCCCGCGCCTGGGCATCATGGGTGCAGCTATTGCTTCCTTGGTATCCTATCTGGTGGTCTTTCTGGGGCTGTCAGTGTCTAGCAAACGGGCTACGGCTTCACCAAATCCCGTAGCAGACTATGAACAAAGATGAGTTTGAAGCTACGCGCTTTCCCGATACGATGGCAGGGTCAGCGTGCGCTGCTCGTTCAATTGGTTGTGTTTTCTGGGCTTCTCATTGGTCTGCACGGCACTCAAATCGTCTATGCCGGCCAGACCAACCGCCTAGGACTTGCCGCCGTGCGCCACATTGCGAGCCTAGCAATCGATTATAGTACTCCTGAAGCCCATTGCCGATCTATAGCAAATGGTTTCCCTTCGATCTCCGGTGGTTCATTGCGCTCTATTGGTGTAGACCCCTACCTGGAGGGGGTAAGCGATCTGTTCGTGGCTGACTGGAAAGTCGCCGAGCAGCATCTCGAGAAAAACTCAGATATACTGAGCGTCTATCAGCGAGGATGGGCTCTTTGGTGCGAAGGCTCCTCGGTAGAGGCACTGAAGGCATGGATGGCGTATGGTTCAACCATTGCGCTGAGCTTTCGTGACATTGGTGAGCATCTGTTCTATGCGGGCGACCCGCAGTCTGCTCTATCTTGGCTAACAATGTCTTGGAACTTAGTGTCCGACTCTGCGGCGACCCAAACCCTGCTAGGCAAGGCCTACGCGAATCTGGGCAATCCTGGTAGGGCCGCCGAGATGTATAATCGCGCTATTGAGGTAGGGGGAGCAAACGCTGAGGCATATACCGGCGCAGCGATCGCCGAGTACAAACTTGGACAGCGAGGCGCCGCTAAGGCGCACATACAAGAAGCTATCCATCTCGAGCCAGGCAGCTGGTTGAACTGGCAAATTCTGGGAGGGATCTTGTTGGATGAGAAAGCCTGGCCGGCGGCCGAAGTTGCTTTTCGGACGGTCATCACTCTTAATCCATCCTATGATGGAGCTTATGCGTCTTTGGGGACAGCGCTCGCACAGCAGAGACGGTTCGATGAAGCACAGGTCGCGCTTCTCGCCGCCGTGCAGCATACGCATGACCGGGTGCTGGGAACCCGCTATCTTATCGCGAGTGCGAAGGCGGGATCGCAAGCGGGCAAGATCAAAGAGGGGATTCGCTCCTTAGAAGAAGCGTTGACCGATGATCGCGCGAACATCGATGTGCTGGAGGCATTGGCCGAGTTGTACGCTCTAAATGGAGACTGTGAGAAGCTCGTCGGCGCTTACGAAAACCTGAAGGTGCTGGCCCTCGAGCAAGGTCGAGAAGTACCTCATCTGAAAACGCCCTGCGCGGTGAGGTAGCAGACTCTTATGTTTGAGACTCTTTTCCTGTTAGGAACGGCAACATTGGCGCTGAATGGTGTTCGGCCGATTACTTCAAGTTTCGCACTCAGCGATCTGTTTTACTTCGCCGCTCTGATAGCTCTGGTTCACGATGGTCTCTTTCACCAGAAGCCGGTTGAGGAATGGTTACCTCTGCACCCGTTTTGGATTCCCACACTGCTTATTTTGGCCGGTGGGTTCATCTCGTCGATTGGCGCCGTTCAGCCAGGCGAGAGCATGAGTGCAACGATCAAGACTTTCTTCCTGTTTTCTTTCTGGTTCTCGATGGGCATTGTGATGGTCCGCAGAAAGCGGGTTCAGAGTGTAGTTGTCTGTCTAGTACTCGGAATTGGTGCTTCGGCGGGAATTGCAGTATGGGACCGAATGACGGGAATGGCGTTGGGCCCGAGTCTCTGGCGCTTGCATGCGGGTGTTGCTCTCGAGGTAGATCCCTTCTCCTATGTGCTCGCCAGTAATAGATATAGCGGTACGCTGGGCCATCCGAATCAACTAGGCCAATTCACTGCGCTTGCTATTCCCTTGGCTTTCGGCCTCGCCCGATCTGCATGGGGGGATCACGTGAGACTGCCTGCGCTTATGTACGCGGCCTCGGCTATACTCCTTCTTTACGCCACCTCGCTGAGCGGGTCCGCAGCGGGTTTGATCGGTGCGCTCCTTGGCGTGGTATTGATTCTCGTGTTCGAACTACAGCGCTCTAAACACCTGTTCCGGACAATGCTTGTCCCACTTTTGCTGGTCATGATTGGAGTAGGTCTGTTTTCCATCCTGTCGGACGGTGAACTGGTGACCACATGGAGAAATCGGTTAGCCGTCGATGCTCGTTTCGAGCGGGCCTTGAATATCACGGGCCCTGGCCGTGTCGATTCCGACGGCGAGGCTTTCTCTTTGATCGCCGAACAACCATGGGTTGGGTATGACATGGATCAAGGCTCGAGAGCAGACCAGAGCGGGCTGGTAACCTCTGCCGGCATTCATAACACGCTCATTCGCGCTTGGTTGGGCGGCGGTATTCTGGTCTTTCTAGGCCTGCTGTGGGTCTATTGGAAAGCTCTGTCCATGTCCATCTCAGGGATTCGGGCCTTCATACAAGGTCATGCTCCACCGTATGTGGTAGGCCTCGCTGTGTCGGTCATCGTGAGCGTCGTGATCGACATGGTTCAACCGAGTTTTTATCAGCGCTTCGCCTGGCTGCCGACGATAATGCTTTACGCCATCTTGGTTACAGGTGCCCAGCAGGCGTTCAGTCCTGTTGTCCAACCTGTTCAGGATGAATCAGGCCCGCTCGCACTGCGGCTGCCAGATTGACAGAAACAACGAAACACCTTTTTTCTATTCATCCGTTTCTCCAATTGAACGAGGATGGCGAAATGAATCAGTTACCGCAGCTTGTCCTACGATGTGTAAATTGTGGAGGTTCACTGGGAATTTGGAGTCCAGGACGAGCCGAGTATGAATGTGGTGAGTGTATGACTGTTTATCCGGTGCGAGATGGCATTGTGGGTTTTGTCGGTAACGATTCCGCGGAGGATCCCTGATGTCGAGAGTCATGGCGCGCGTCAGGTCTAGCCTGTTATGTTGTCTGTCACTAGCAGTCGTTGTTCTTCCATCTTCGTTTAAAGTACTGATCTACCGCCATGTATACGGTTTTAAGATCGGGAAGAATGTGAAGATCGGTTTGAGCTGGATTTCAGTTGCCTACATGGAAATTGAAGATCATGTGACAATTAGTCACTTCAATCGCTTTAAGGGCGTCCCAGTCGTCAGGATTGGGAACCATAGCGTCATCGGAGTGGGTAATACCTTCACCTCGACCTATGAATTCACCAATCCAGCCGGTATACGAAGCCGCGGAAACCAGCCAATGCTGATCGTTGGTGAGCACTGCGGAATCACGATGTTTCACTATTTTGATATCCAAGACACAGTCGAGATAGGCCCATTCACAACCCTTGCAGGAAGAGGCTCAGTGTTCTTCACCCACTATCTTGATGTCATCACGGGCTCCCAGTCGACCAATCCTATTCGTATCGGGCAGTATTGCATGATAGGATCGAATGTTTGTTTTGCGCCAGGGGCCAGTGTTCCTGACTATTGCGTGGTGGGCATGGGTGCGGTGGTGACCAACCAATTTACCGAATCATACAAGCTGATCGCTGGCAACCCGGCCAGGACGATTCGCGAGCTGCCACACGATGCTGCTTACTTCCATCGCGAGCGTGGTTGGATTTCATCCTATGTTGGCGCGCCAGAAGATAGGTCGTAGGCCATGATCATCGCGATAGACAATGTTTCTACGGGTCTTGCGACATCACCTGCCACGCTCGGTGGGATGCGGATGTACCTGCAGAACTTCGTCAATTCCCTGGTCAGGCACGGCCCGCAACACGAATACATTCTGTTTTCGCCCGACTGGTTTGTGTCGCCCTTTGAGAGAGACACCGCCAACCTGCGGGATGTGCGTGTCGGGGACATTGCGGCCTCCCGGATACGGCGGGTGGCTTTCGAGCAGCTCGGCTACCGTAATGTAATCTACCGCCATCGGCCCGATGTGTTCATTGGCCTGCAAAACACGCTGCCGTTCCGCCTCGCGGTTCCTTCTCTGTTTTTCGTCAAGTCTATTCAGTACCTGTTTTTCCCGGAGGCTTACAGCCGGGCCCGCCTTTTCTACCTGCGCTGGGTCATTAGGACATCGATGTCTACGGCGACGAAAGCCCTTGTGCCGGCCAAGGCTGTGGGCGACGACTTGGTAAGGGTTCTAGGCGTACCGCCTGCCAAAATCGAAGTCTTGCCGGAGGCACTCTACATCATCCGGCCGGACGTACTTGCTGGACCCAATGGCGAAGCTCTGCGCGCGCGGATTGAAGCGTTAGCTCATGGCCGCCCTTTTGTACTCTCGGTTGGCGCAACCTACGGTTACAAAAACCTGCAGCGACTGGTCAAAGCCTTTGCCCGCTTCAAAGCCTTATCGCGCTCGCCGGCTGTGCTGTTGCTCATCGGGGGCGAGGCGGGTACGTCTTTCATCGAAATCAAGGCCTTAGCCCGCAGCGTGGGGCGAGGAGATGAAGTTGTTTGCTGTGGGCCTTTGCCCCATCAGGAAGTCGTGGCAGCATACAACCTGGCCGACATGATGGTCATGCCCTCTTTGTACGAGACCTTCGGGCATCCTGTCCTGGAGGCTATGGCATGCGGCTGTCCGGTCGTGACCTCCAACGTGAGCGCAATGCCCGAGGTCGCCGGTGATGCAGCCGCTCTGGTAGATCCGTACGATGTCGAAGACATCGCCGAATCGATGCTGCGAATCGCCCGCGACGAAGGCTATCGCGCCCTGTTGATTAAAAGAGGTCACCGGCGGGCAGGCATGTTCACCTGGTAGCAGACAGCATCCAAAGCCCTAAGGATTATCGAACAGGTCGCGTATTCTGGGGTTGATCGATTAATGTGATCATCACCAATGGGTTTGGGCTTACGGCGAACGTCGGCGACCATGCGCTGTTGACTGCGACCGTAAACCTGGTGCGATCGGCACTGCCTGCTGCGCGCATCTCAGTCCTCCCTTGGCAGATCCCATCTGCTGCGATGCAAAGTAGCTTCGCTCGTTTGACTGCATCCTTCACCTCCGTGGAACTGTTGGATGCCATGCTGCCCGCCAATTCGGTCGGGCGAGGCTTTCCGCACTCGAGTCCGATCGAAAGGGCGCGCATTATTGCCTGGACCGCAGGGGTCAATCTCAAGGCCGAGGTGCAGGCCAGAGTCCCTGCATTGGCAGGTAAAGGTTCTCCTTTCGAGGCTATTCAGCAAGCGGACCTGGTGATCCTGCGCGGGTGCAATATTGTGCAGCGCGGCAGAGACCTGCGGACAGTGGCAACGATACGCCGCGTAACGTTTCCCATCGCAGTCGCCAAGAGAGCCGGCAGGCAGATAGCACTGCTTAATATCAGTGTTGGGCCCGTGCAGCATCCCATCGCCCGCTCGATGGTCAAGAGCATTCTCAAGAACGCGGATTACGTGTCAACGCGGGAGCCCTTTTCTGACGAATATCTGCGTGATTTCGCGCGCTGCAGCCCAATCTCAAGCGCTGACTCGGCCTTTGCCTTCCCATATATACAGAAGGATGCCGATAGCTATGATCCGATGCTCCTCGGCGTCAACCTGTTGAGTAGGGGTGAGTATCTGACTGCGGTCCGTAACTCCGGGCAAACATATGAATATGTCATGCAGCGAATGGCTGCGGAACTAAATGAACTGATGACGCGGGTACCTGCGCTGAAGGTGTTAGCGATACCGCACGAGATGGACATCGTACCCCTTACCTCTGATCTTGTTTCCTTGCGAGATCTTGTCAGTCGATTAGAACACCCCGAGCGTGTGCAGATCATGGACTCAGCCAATGACCCACTCAGCGTGATCCGGGCTTACGAGCGCTGTGCGCTTTCCTTGGGCATGCGCTTCCATGGCTACGTTCTGGCCAGCTTAGCCACGACACCTGTTCTCGGCATCGATCTTGACTCGCGAAAAGTCAGCGGAATTGCCAAAGCACTCGGCATGAGCGAGTGGATGATCAAGTTGGAGGACAATAGGGCCCTAGTCGAGCAGGTGGGCCAGGCTCTGCAGAACACACATGAACTGCGGACGGTAATTGCAGAGCGCTGCGCAAGCTTGCGAAACAAGGTGTTTGACAACTTCGCCGCGTATGCCAGATCACTGGCCCCAACGATTGCCAGATAGGAGATGCTCACAAATCAATGAACAAATCACTATTGAGGAAGCTACTGCCGCGTTCGGTGCATCCCCACCGGATCTGGGCTGGGCCGGTGCGCAGCTACTCAATCGTCACATCCTGGCACGATTATCCAGCGGCCATTATGGGACGGACCGAGCGTCACTTATTGGAGTGGTTTGCAGCCAATGTTAAGCCCGGTGAGACGTGGCTAGATATTGGTGCTCACTATGGTTATACGGCAATTGCTCTTAGTCGCTTGGTAGGGAATGCCGGACGTGTTTTTGCCTTTGAACCTATGTTGAGCACTGCTGGTTACTTGACACAGACACGACTGTTGAACCATTTTCCACAACTTGCCATATTGCCTCTGGGCTTGGCGTCGCCTGAAAGTTTGGAATTGCAGCGATTGCCGACAATTCGCGGTATGGTAGATAGCACCCAGCAGGTTGGAGAATGGCAGGAGACCGTACTGGTGGCGCGTTTCGACTGGCTGTGGACCCGGATCTGTGAAGGACAATCCCGAATTGATGGTGTCAAGATCGATGTGCAGGGAATGGAAATTGAGGTATTGCGCGGTATGGTGGAGACTTTACGTGCAGACCATCCCAAGGTAGTAGTAGAGGTTCACGCAGGCGTGAACCGTGTGGAGATGCTGGATTTGCTGGTTAACGTAGGGTACGAGCACCGAGGGCAACCCATTGAACCAGTGATGGGGGAGGTCGAAGCTCAGTATGTAGACAATCACAGTTATGCCTTTCGGGCGGTGAAGTGAGAGCTGCGATGCGGGTACTCGTGTTAAGCATTAACTACGCGCCTGAGCCTACGGGCTTTGCTCCCCACGTGACGAGCCTTTGTGAGTACTTGATGAGCCGCGGTCACACTGTTACTGTGATAACAGGCTTTCCTTTTGCCCCGCACTGGGTGCGTTGGCCTGAGTACCGCGGGGCTTTCATGGCTGATGAGGCGATCCGCCAGGTTCAGGTATTGCGTGTAAGTCACTACATCCCGAGACATCCTGGGAATCTGCTTCAGCGCCTGTTGATGGAAACCACTTTCTGCCTGACCGCATTACTGGCAATCTTGCCGCGTTGGCGTAAGGGCTGGGACGTGATCCTGTACGTGGGAGCGCAACCGAGCCTTGCCATGCTGACACGGTGCGTAGCCAGCTTACAGAAAGTCCCCTACGTCGTCAATATCAACGATCTCGCTGCTCAAGCGGCCGCCGATGTCGGCATTGTACGATCAGGTTGGTTGCAAAAGACGTTGACCGATTTTGAGTATACTGCGTATCAGGGTGCTCGCGGCGCCATTGTGCTGTGCTCTGCTTTTCGGGAAGCGCTCATCGCGCGGGGATATCCGGAGGGTCGCATTCGTGTGATTCCTAGCCCCACAGATGTCGAGCTGGTTCGGCCCGTATCAGGTGGAAATGGTTTTCGCATCGAGCACCGACTTGCAGAGAGAGACTTTGTTGTTCTTTACTCTGGCAGCATGGTGTTGAAGCAGGGGCTGACCAATGTCGTTGAGGCGGCCCGCCTGCTACGCGCGGCGCAGCCCGATGTCAAGTGGGTTTTGGTGGGCGACGGGGAGCTCAGGCCTGTGGTGGAGCGCCTGCTTGCCGAGTATGAGCTAGAGGAAACGGTCTGCTTGTTGCCTTTACAGCCTGAGGACCAGATGTCATCCATGTTTGCGGCGGCGGATGTCTTGCTGCTCAACCAGGTGTCGAATGTCAAGGACACGGTCATTCCGTCTAAGCTTCTCACCTACATGGCTGCCGGTCGTCCGGTCCTGGCCGCCGTCAACCCTGACAGCCAGGGGGCTGCCCTGTTGCGCGCTGCCAAAGGTGGGCTGACCGTGCCGCCGGAAGCCCCGGCAGCGCTGGTGGACGGGGTCAAGCAGTTGCGAGGTGACCCTGCTATGCGAGTCGAGATGGGCCGGCGAAACCGAGTCTACGCCGAGCAGCATTTCGACCGGCGCAAAATCGTCGCCGCTCAGGAAGCGTTCTTGCTGGAGATCGTCCGCCAGGCG
>Ga0209746_1001309_pt1 | contig 11964 bp, 11 predicted proteins | sample BarGraNGADG00211_3_FD_184496 | JGI IMG/M metagenome (GOLD analysis project Ga0209746, IMG submission 184496) | Arctic peat soil microbial communities from Barrow, Alaska - Barrow Graham LP Ref core NGADG0011-211 (SPAdes) (version 2) | ecosystem: Environmental > Terrestrial > Soil > Wetlands >...
CCGCAGAGATTCAAAATCGCCGTCTTTATCACGGCCTCCCAAAAGCAAAATTACGGGCCGGGCAAATGTCTCCAGCGCCCGCAAAACGGAGCCGACGTTAGTTCCTTTGGAATCATCATAGAATTTGATTGAATTCTTTTCACCCGCGAATTCGATCCGGTGCGGCAATCCGCGGAAAGCGGAAACAGCCACCATGATATCTTCCTGCGAACAGGCGCACAAGCGCGCCGCCATTATCGCCGCCATGACATTTTCCACATTATGCAGGCCGGGAAGATTAATAATGCTCAAGGGATATTTCTCTTCATTTTGCCCGGGAATCCTCAGAATAATATCATTATTTTTAATGAACATTCCCCGGGGCAAAATATCTTTAGAACTAAACTTTACAACTTGCGCATTAATTATTCTGTCTATATCTTCCTGCTCCGGATCAGCGGCATTAAGAATCGCAAAATCCGTTTTTGTCTGATTAGCAAATATTCTGGCCTTAACGCGGCGATACTCCGCAAAAGATCCGTGATAATTGATATGATCACAGGTAATATTCAAAAGCACCGCAATAAATGGCCGGAATTTTTTTATCCACTGGAGTTGGAAACTGCTTATTTCCGCGACTACAAAGTCATCTTCCTGAGGGCCCTCCGCATATTCAATCAAAGGAGTGCCGATATTGCCGCCGACAAACACTTTCTTTCCCGAGCATCTCAAAATATCGCCCAGCAACGTTGTTGTCGTTGTCTTACCGTTAGTGCCGGTAACAGCTATTAACGGAACTTTAAAAACCAGGCAAGCCAACTCAATTTCGCTGATAACAGGTATATTCCTTTTCAGCGCCTCAACCAATATTTCATTGTCCGGAGCAACTCCGGGAGAAGGAATAACTATGCAGGCACCCGTTAAAATACGGGGATTATAGTCGCCGACTTCCAGCCATTTTCCCGGGGCAATTTGCTTGAATTCACCGCTCCATTGATCAACAGGTTTTTCGTCCGTTACCACGACCTTTGCGCCTTGTTTTCCTAAAAACGAGGCTACGGCAATTCCGGTTTTACCCATGCCGATTATAACTATTTTTTTACCTGTAAAATCCATGTTTCCTCTAACGTAACTTCAATGTACTTAAAGCCAGCAAGGCCAATAAGATAGAAATGATCCAGAACCTCACAATTACTTTCGGCTCCGCCCATCCCTTCAATTCGAAATGGTGATGCAGAGGCGCCATCCGTAAAATGCGTTTCCCGCCGGTCAGTTTGAAATAACCGACCTGAAAAATAACCGAAAATGTTTCCATAACAAATATGCCGCCGACAATAACCAGTAATATTTCCTGTTTGGTTATAATGGCTATCGTGCCTAAAGCCCCGCCCAGCGAAAGAGAACCGACATCTCCCATAAAAATTTCCGCGGGATAGGCGTTAAACCAGAGGAAACCGAGGCCCGCTCCAACGATGGCCCAGCAAAATACTGTCAATTCACCGGCGCCGGAAACATGGACTATCTGCAAATATGAAGAGACTTTCACGTTTCCGGCAAAATAGGCAAAAAGCAGATAAGTGGCAAAACAGATAACCACCGGACCGATAGCCAGGCCATCCAGACCATCCGTTAAATTTACGGCATTGGCCGCGCCGACTATAATGAATGCAGAAAGCAAAACATATCCCCAACCGAGATTAGGCAACACCGTTTTGAAAAAAGGAATTGTTATTTGCGAATTAAAACCGGGCTTCAGATAAAGAATAATGCCGACAAACAAAGCAATAATGATCTCCGCGATCAATCTTGTTTTACCGGAAACGCCCTTGGAACTCTTACCGGCAAGTTTTCTATAATCATCAATAAAACCAATCAATCCGTAACCGATTGTCACCAGCAATATTATCCAGACATAAACATCAGAAAGATTTGTCCAGAGCAGCGTGGATATAACCACGGACAGGATGATTAATATTCCTCCCATGGTGGGAGTGCCCTTTTTGACGAGATGGCTTTGCGGCCCGTCATCTCTTATCTGCTGGCCTATTTGCATTTCCTGCAATTTCCGGATCATCCACTGGCCGAAAATCAGGCAAATCAGCAGCGCCGTAATTGACGCGAAAATAGTCCGGAACGTAATATAACGGAACACGTTAAAAAACGAAAACGTAACATGCAAAGGATATAATAAATGGTAAATCAATTTAATTCACTCCTGATTGATTAAGCGTTTTATTATTTCCATCAATTTTATCACCGCCAAAATCATCACATATCTGAGCCACAAATTTTTCCATCTTCATCCGGCGTGAACCTTTTACCAGAATCCAATCTCCTTTTTTTAAATGTGCCTTTAAATAAGCGCTGCCGTTTTCATCGCCAGATAAAAAGAAAATATTACTTGGTGACAAGCCCCCTTCCATGGCGCCGATAGCGGTCACCTTGGAAAAATCACCCTGAAGAAAAAGGGTATTAATACCGATAGTCGCTATCAACATTCCAATTTTTCGATGCATCTCGTCGGTTTGTTCTCCCAGTTCCAGCATATCGCCTAAGAACACATAACCATTATGATTGGTTTTTAAATCTTTCAATGTCATCAGAGCTTCCCGCACTGAAGCGGGATTGGCGTTGTACGAATCATCCAGAAGAAAAGCTCCGTTACGCAGTTTGATCATCTCCATGCGTCCGCTGAACGGCCGGAACGCGGCCAGACCTTCCGATATCGTCAGGAGATCCATGCCTGCGGCAACAGCCGTGGCCGCTGCCGCCATAGCGTCATATACATGATGAAGACCGGCAATCTTCATCTCCACCTTCTGTGCATTGCCACCGATGATCAGGTTAAAGCGCATTCCTTTTACACCGTTCTTTTCTATATCCTTTACAGTGACATCAGCATTAGGACTCATGCTGAAAGTTATCTTCCGGCCATTCCATTTCTCAGAAGCAGTCGCAATGGCTTCATCATCAATATTAATGATAGCAATGCCCGCAGACGGCATATTAAGAAATAAATCGTTTTTTTCTTCCCGGACAACATCCATGGAACCAAATCCCTCCAGATGCGCCGGACCAATGTTCGTAATTAATCCTATGCCCGGCTCAGCAATTTGCGTAAGTCTTTTTATTTCTCCTCTGGTGTTAGTGCCCATCTCCAGAATCATCACTTCATGTTGCGAGGTCAGGCGAAATATCGTCTGCGGCAATCCTATCAGATTGTTTAAATTACCCTCTGTCTTCAAAATATTTTTCTTCCTGCCGATGATTGCCGCTATCATTTCTTTGGTCGTTGTCTTGCCGGAAGAGCCCGTCAATCCAATCACCGGTATTGAAAATCGTTTTCTCCATTCATGAGCCAAATCTCCCAGAGCAGTCAATGTGTCGGCAACCTTAATTACGGCAAACTTTTCGCCCACCGGGATTTGATTAATTTTTTCTTCATCATGCGCCAGAATTCCGGCAGCCCCCTGTTTTAAAACTGTTTCTACAAAATCATGGCCGTCGAAATTTTCTCCTTTCAACGCGACAAAGAGCTCCCCTTTTTTTATCAGCCGCGAATCCGTAGAAATCCCGCAAAACATATTCCCCGGCGCTCCGGAAATTAAAGTTCCGGCAGTTGCTTTAAGCACATCGTTTAATGAAAATACTGGCGAATCATTATTCATCAATTTATTGTAATTAACTCCTCAATTTTAAAGTCTGCGCGACAACAACACGGTCATTAAAGGGTAATTTTTCTGTTCCCAAAATCTGGTAATCTTCATGTACCTTGCACGCGATTAAAACAATATCTCCGCTTTGGGCCGTATTCATTGCCTCTTCAATGGCCTTTCTCCGTTCGGGAATTACTGTATAGCCGTAAGTACCATTCTTTAATTGCAATTTGTCGGGCGCTGTTTTTTGTACCCTGCCTGAATCAATTCCTGCTTCTATTTCCGCAATAATCGCCAATGGATCTTCCAGGCGGGGATTATCAGAAGTTATAATGGTCAAATCACTATAGCTTGTAGCCGCTTCGCCCATGAGCGGTCTTTTGCCCCGGTCTCTGTTTCCTCCGCAGCCAAAAACAGTAATTATTCTTTTTTTCTTAAGTTCCGATAAATTCTGCAGTACGCGTCTTAAAGCATCATCAGTGTGGGCGTAATCAACGAAAATATTAACGTCATCGGAAGAAATAACTTTTTCCAGCCTTCCGGGCACATTAGTCAAATTCTCAATCCCTCCTTTAATAACATCGGAAGGAATATGTAAAATAAAGGCCGCTCCAACTGCGGCCAATATATTGTAGAGATTAAATTTACCTATAAGAGGTGATGCAATGGAAACAGTTTCTCCAGCTAAATTAATTTGGGCTTTTATTCCCGATAACGACAACTCATAGTTCGCTGCTCTGATCGAGGAATCGTTTTCTATTCCATACGGTAATGCCGGCAGAGAAACTTCCTTTATAATTCTTTGTCCCCACTGATCATCGGCGTTGATAACCATTTTTTGCGCATGAACTTTTTTGCTTTTGGGTAAAATCTCGGCGAAAAATCTTTTTTTCGCCTGAAAGTAATTTTCCATGGTTAAATGATAATCAAGGTGGTCACGGGTAAGGTTGGTAAAAATGCCCAAATCAAAGTCGCAGTCGTCAACTCTTTTTAAGTCAACAGCATGAGAAGAAACTTCAGCTATAACATGGGTGATGCCATCATCAGCCATATCGCGCAGAATTTTTTGCATTTCATAAGATTCCGGGGTCGTGTTCGGCGCCGGATACACCTTATTGTTATAGCGATAATTGACCGTGCCTAATACCCCGCATTTAAAGCCGGCTTCTTTTAAGATTGATTCCAGAAGATAGGTGATCGTCGTTTTACCATTGGTTCCCATAACAGCAACGAGCACCAGATTGCTGGATGGATTGCCGAAAAAGTTTTTGGCCAGGATACTCAACGCACGCCGGCTGTCAGATACTTTAATTGCTGTAACCCCGGGGGGCAACTGTAAGTCTTTCTCGTAAACAACAAACTGCGCACCATGGGTTACCGCTTCTGAAATAAAATCATGCCCGTCATTCTTTAAACCGGGGATGGCCACAAACAGAGAACCACGGTTACATTTATCCGCGGAAAAACATACAGTAGAAACCTCTCCGGAAGTCTCTCCTGAAATATTTATTATATCCAGTCCCTCAATTAAGCGAGCCAGCTTCATACAAACCTCAATTATTTAACTCAAAAACAACATTGCATAAGCGCTCATCACCTAAAGGCGTGCGTGCCGGCGGGTATTGGCGCACAGCCCATCCATTGCCCGATATTTTAAGCTCTATTGATTCAGCTTTCGCTTTCTTCATCGCTTCTCTTATTGTTAAACCCGAGAAATCAGGCATGCTTGATCCATCATCTTCGGCAGCATTGGACGGAGCTAAAGTCTGCTGCGCCGAAACAAGCTGTACTTTATCAGTCTTCTCTTTTTCAAAAACAGGAGTTTCCCTGATGTTTGTTTTAAAGCAATTGAGTATTTGCTCTGCAATCTTTTTAAATACCGGCGCCGAGGCAACTCCACCCCATTTATCTCTCTGAGGTTCGTCAAGAATTACTAAAATGGCAACCTGCGGATTCTCGGCCGGAAAGAATCCCATAAAAGACGTTCGAACTTTTTCCGAAGAATATACACCGCGGGTAAAATCAAATTTTTGGGAAGTTCCTGTCTTGCCGGCAACGGAAACATTGACAATTTTCGCGTTTTTACCGGTACCATCTTCAGCGCCGACAACTTCCATCAACATATTGGTGAGACGCCTGGCAGTGTCCGGAGAAATAACTTTGCGCACTACAGTCGGCGTATAAAGTTTAACAAGGTGATTATCCTTATCGGCAATACCGCGCACGACATAAGGTTTCATCAAAACGCCGTTGTTGGCAATGGCCGACACGGCGGAAATTAACTGAATTGCCGTAACCGAAACGCCCTGACCGAAAGCTATCATCGCGGTATCAACGGGCACCCAATTTTTCACCGGTCTGAGAGCTCCCGCAGACTCGCCGGGTAGATCTATGCCGGTTTTTGATCCAAAACCAAAGTTTTGAATATAATTATAGAATTTTTCTTTGCCCATTTTTTGAGCGATTTTTGCCGAACCGATATTGCTGGAGTATTTCAATATCTCTCTGACTGTTAATATTCCGTGACGTTTCTTGTTTGCTTCATGAATAACACGATTCGCCACTTTATAATTTCCATTTTCACAGAAAAACCTATCCGATTCCTTAACAATCTTTTCCTCCATGGCGCCCGCCACTAAAAAAGGTTTAAAAGTTGAGCCCGGATCATAATAATCTGCAATAGCATGGTTGCGCCATCTATCCGGCTTAAGACCATCAACGTTATTGGGATTGAATCCTAATTGATTGGCCATCGCCAGAATCTCTCCCGTCTTGGGATCCATGACGATAGCAAGTCCTCCTTTCGCGCCTTTATCCAGAACGGCTTCTCTCAAATGAGTTTCCACAAGGTATTGAATCCGGTTATCAATTGTTAAAACCAGATTTATATTTTCATCTTTTTGAGTCTCGTTATTTTCCACGCGCAAAAACAGCTTTTTGCCTTTGGCATCCCTGGCCCAGGCCAACGTCTGTGGCTTTCCTTTTAAAGATGCATCATATTTACTTTCCAGGCCTTCCAATCCATTGGCATCCAGGCCGACAAATCCAATCAAATGCGCCGCTAATTCGCCATTGGGATAAAAGCGTTTAGGTTCCTTAACTAGGAAAACCCCTTCAATGTCCGCACTTTCTATAGAAGCTGCTTGCTCCGGAGGAATTCTTCTGACCAACCAGGAAAAGTTTTTTTGTGTGGATATTTTTTTAAAAACCGTTTGATTGTCCAAATTGAGAATTTCCGCAATTTGTCTGGAGGTTTTAACGGGATCAACTATTTTGGAAGGATCGGCGCAAACTGAATTCGCCATGATTGATATAGCAAGCTTTTCACCATTGCGATCATAAATTACGCCTCTTTCCGGCTGCAACTGAAGCACAGAGGTGTGTTGCCGCGTCGCTAATTTTTTCAGTTTCTGGCCCGACAAGACCTGTAACTGAAAGGCACTGGATATCAAAGCAATAAACAACACGAGAAAAAACAAGAAAATCGTGACAATCTTGAATTTCAGCCATTTTCTCGATTCACTCGCCATATCATTCTCCCGATTTTTTCAAGACAATTATCTGGTCATTATCAGGATAGGACATCTGCAATTTACTTCTCATAACGCTCTCAATCCGCTGCGGTGATTTGAGCATCGCGTATTCCAATCTTAGTTTTTTTTGTTCTTCCAGTTTTTGTTCTTTGGCATTTAATTCCGTAGCAATACCATATTCCAATTCCGTCATATGAATATGAGAGCCTACATAGATCAAAGCAACAAACATGAGCACTATGGCAAAGATAATAAAAGTCGAATATTTAATTCCGAAAGAATTTTCCTTGGCTTCTTCGAAACGCGGCAGAGCTCTTGTTCCAGCGGCTTGTGCGGATTGTGCCATTTTAAATTCTCCCGGCTACGCGTAACTTGGCGCTGCGGGCGCGTGGATTAGCTTCAATTTCTTCCGCCGCAGGCACTATTACTTTTCTGGTCAGATTTTTGAGTTTTGCCTCTTGTTTACAAACACAAACCGGAATGTCTTTAGGACAGACACACACACCCTCTAAAGAACGAATTTCATTTTTTACAATGCGATCTTCCAGCGAATGAAAAGAAATCACGCAAAGGCGGCCGCCGGGTTTTAACGCGGTGGCCGCGGCGTCAATTGCCGGTTTTATATTATCCAACTCATTATTGACGGCAATTCTGATAGCCTGAAAGGTTCTTGTGGCGGGATGAATTCTCTGCCATTTTAATTTGGCAGGCATGCAGGAAGCAACTATCGCCGCCAACGCTGTTGTTGTTTCAATGGGCGAAAGTTGTCTTTTTTTTGATATTGTCCTGGCTATTCTTGCCGCCATTTTTTCTTCCCCGTAAAGCCTGATAATATTTTCCAGCTCTTTTTGCGCGAAACTGTTGACAATATCGTAAGCGCTTATTTTCAGACTGCGATCCATCCGCATGTCCAAAGGCGCTTGCTGACTAAAACTAAAACCTCTTTGATCTGCATCGAATTGATGGGAAGAGACGCCTAAATCCAGAAGAACGCCATCAACTTTTTCTATATTTAAATTTTTCAGTATATTGTCTAAATCAGCAAAATTCGCTTTTACTAAAATTTTGCGCGAACCGAACTGGGCCAGTCTCTTTTCAGCAAACGTCAAAGCATCATCGTCGCAATCAATTCCCACAAGCAACGCGTCAGTTTCTTTAAGTATCGCGTAAGCGTGACCCGCACCCCCTATAGTGCAATCAACATAAATTCCCGTTCTACTGACTAAAAGCGATTCAATAACTTCTTTAACCATTACCGGCTCGTGATAGAAGTCGGTAATCATCTTCTATATTCCCAGATCAGCTATGAAGTCGGCGCATTTGTCAATTTCACCGGCAGCCTGTTTCATTCTGTCTTCGAAACGATCTTTCGACCAGATTTCAATATTTTTCAGCATGCCGGCCAGAACAATATCTTTTTCCAATTTTGCATATTCGCGCAGAGTCGGAGGTATCAGCACGCGTCCCTGTCCGTCGATATTGCAATCAACCGCCCCGGACATGAAGAAACGCTGAAATGCTCGCACTTCCTTGCGCAATTTGGATTGATGAGCTACCTTCTCTTCAATGATAAGCCATTCGTCGTAAGGGAAAACCATTAAGTACTGATCCCAATTGGTGATCACCATATGGTTGTCGTATTCTTCCGCGAATATCTCACGAAATTTGGATGGGAAAATCACTCTTCCCTTTTCATCAATTGTGTGATGATATTGTCCTCTAAATACGGCCATCACTTCCCTCCACTACAAACCACTTTACTCCACGTGGCAACTATAGAGGCGACAATTGCCTTTGTCAAGCAAAAAATTCAACTTTTTTTAAATTAAATGACTTAAAATTACAGGGGAAATTAGGAAAAATTGACCGGAAATAATCTTGAACTGAAAAAAATTTAAAAGAAAAATTTTTGATGAAAAAAATAGCTTCTCTTTTTATTATTCTTCGTCAGCAGAATCGTCGTTAAGTATTTGTATTTGTTTGTTTTTAATGTTTTTATAGCGATTGATGGCTTTGTTGTGCTCGGACAGAGAAGCTGAAAAAAAGTGTGAACCATCATTTTTGGAAACAAAATAAATATAATTTACAGAGGCCGGATTAAGCGCCGCCTTCAATGAATCCAAGCCCGGATTGGCAATTGGTCCCGGCGGTAAACCTTTGATGAGATAAGTATTGTAAGGGGAACTTCTTCTCAGATGACTGCGGAGAACCTTACCGTCAAAATTATCCAGATTATAAACAGCAGTAGGATCGCTTTGCAGGCGCATTTTCTTTTTCAGTCTGTTGTGAAATACCGCCGCAATCATGGGTTTTTCCGCATTATCACCCGACTCCTTACCTATCATGGAGGCAAACGTGATAAACTGATTGGTATTAAATCCCATGTCCTGTGCTTTCTTAGTCATTTCCGGTGTAACTTTTTCCCAAAACCGGTTTACCATTCTTTTCATAATCTGGCGCGTGTTCATGGAACGATTAAAATAGTAAGTATCAGGAAAAAGATAACCTTCTATGGATCCCGCTTTGATATTCAAAGATTGCAAAAAATCTTTATCTCTGGCCAGTTCAAAAAAGATTTCTTTATTAATCAGCTTTTCACTATCCAGACAAGCGGCAATTTCCTGCATGGAAAAATCTTCAGGAATCAGGACTTTATGTTCCTTAACTTCCCCTCTTATTAATTTGTCAATCATTGCCGCAGGAGTCAGAAAAGTATTAATTTCATATTCACCGGCGCAAATGTGTCGTCTGGCGTTTTTTATCATGGCCAAGCTATAAAAGAAAATCCTGTGCTTGATCAGACCCGCCTGATTAAGTTTTTCCGTAACCTCTAAAAAGCTGGAACCCGTTGGTACATCAACCAGCACATTTATATTTTTCTTATCAATGGAACTAATTGAATAATTTAACAGCAAAACACAAAATATAAAAATAACAACAACAAAATATAAAATAACGCGGTGAACTATTCTGCCCCTCAAACCAGACTTCTTAAAAAACCTGAAAAAGAGAAATCTCTTTATCCATGAATCCTTTTGTCTTTTATTAGAATTACTTTTTTTGATAGATTTATTCATATTATTTGCGTAATTAATTTTTATATTATTTAACGATAGAATCCAGATAACCTTGAAGGATCAGGCAGGCCGCCAGTTTATCCACCATTTTTTTTCTTTTTTCCCAACGGACGCCTGAATTTATCAGTATTTCTTCAGCTTCCTTGGTGGAAAGGGTTTCCTGCCATTTAACAACCGGAAGGGCAAAAGCTTTCTCCAGTAAAATCGAGAAACGATTTACTTTTTCACACTGAATGCCTTCAGAACCGTCCAGTCTTACAGGATAACCTATTAAAATTTTATCTACTTTATAATTTTTGACCAGATTTCCCAGAATTTCCCAATCATGTTTTTTATTTTTTCTTACTATTGTCTGCAAACCCTGAGCTGTAAAACCCAGTTCATCGCAAATTGCCACGCCTATTCTTTTTTCACCATAATCCAGACCGAGTATGCGCAAGGAGCACTCCTTTGCGGGGCTTTCTAACAATTTAACAATTCCCCTTTCCTTTTTCAAGGATTAATTTATCTAATTTATTTATCTGCCCAAAATCTAATTAAATTTTTCTTGACTACATGTCTATATATGTATATACTTTCTCCCAGAGGTGTGGTTATGTTAACAAAAGTTCAAAGTTGGGGTGGCAGTCAGGGTATCAGACTGCCAAAAAAAATAATTGATCTGATGGGAATTCACGTTAACGATTCCGTTGAATTACTTGCTGACAGAAATAAAATTATCATTCAGAAACCTAAAAAATATGATCTTAAAACATTGTTTGACGGCTACACAGGTGAGAAGCCGGAAGAATTTTGGGATGGTCCAAAGGGGCGTGAAGAGTGGTAATGTATATTCCAAAACAAGGAGATATTATCTGGATTGACTTCAATCCGCAAAAAGGCCACGAGCAAGCTGGTCATCGACCAGCATTGGTAGTCAGTAAAGATGACTTTAACCGTTTAACCGGTTTCGTTATCGTCTGTCCCATTACTTCTCAGAAAAAAGATTATCCGCTGCATATTGAATTAAAGGGATGTAAAAAAGTTACAGGCTTTGTAATGTTGGAACAGATAAAAGCTTTGGATTTTTCTTCTCGCAACGCAAAGCGTGCTGAGCAAGTTTCCGATAAATATTTAAACGATATCTTAGAACACCTTGATTCATTTTTTTGAAGTAATATAAAATTGCACAAAATACTTGTACCCTTAAGATTATCGAAAAACAACAAAGGATTCTGATTGAGTTAATGGAAGTTTTCTTATCGCCGGAAATTTCTGCAAATCATCAAAGTGATAGCGTACGGCACCCCCGTCATTATAGGTGCAGTAGCCATCGCTACTACCAGACTGTTCCGGACGGGAGATATCATGCTCGTGGAAACAGCCGCAGACAATTTCTTTGTAAATCTTTTTCGTATTGGTGTTTCTTTGGGGGTGATTGGCACACTATTTCTCCCCACCGGTATGTTACTTGGAATCAGACTAATTCGGAAAGAAAAGTATCACTCAAAATTAAATCATCGATTTGGGTTTGTTGCCCTCCCCTGTTTGGGGGCTGTTCAAAAATGTTGACTATTTAGCGATAGAATCCAGATAACCTTGAAGGATTAGACAGGCCGCCAGTTTATCCACCATTTTTTTATTTTTTCACAACGGACGCCTGAATTTATCAGTATTTCTTCAGCTTCCTTGGTGGAAAGGGTTTCCTGCAATTTAACAACCGGAAGGGCAAAAGCTTTC
>Ga0209746_1001310_pt1 | contig 11957 bp, 8 predicted proteins | sample BarGraNGADG00211_3_FD_184496 | JGI IMG/M metagenome (GOLD analysis project Ga0209746, IMG submission 184496) | Arctic peat soil microbial communities from Barrow, Alaska - Barrow Graham LP Ref core NGADG0011-211 (SPAdes) (version 2) | ecosystem: Environmental > Terrestrial > Soil > Wetlands >...
GCTGCCGCCACTGTCCGGCGGCCTGGTCGGCGCGCTCGGCTGGGACGTGGTGCACCACTGGGAGCCGACGCTGCCGAGGGTGGCGCCGGAGGAGCTGGGCATCCCGGAGGTGGCCCTGTGCCTTGCGACGGACCTTGCCGTCGTCGACCACGTCGACGGGACCGTCTGGCTGGTCGCGAATGCGATCAACTTCGACGCGACAGACGAGCGCGTTGACGAGGCGCACGCCGACGCCGTCGCGCGCCTTGACGCGCTGCAGGCGGCACTGGGACGTCGGACGACGACGGCGCCCGGTGTGCTCGTCGAAGCGCCGGAGCCGGAGCTGGAGTTCCGCAGCAGTCGTGCGGAGTTCGAGGCCGCGGTCCGGCTCGGCAAGGAGGCGATCCGGGAGGGGGAGGTGTTCCAGGTCGTCGTCTCCCAGCGCCTTGACCTGGACTGCCCGGCCGACCCGCTGGACGTCTACCGCGTGCTGCGCACCATCAACCCCAGCCCGTACATGTACTGCATGGTGCTGCAGGACGCCGCCTGGGCCGAGTTCGCCGTGGTGGGTTCGAGCCCCGAGACGCTGGTGAAGGTCACCGACGGGCACGTCACGACGTTCCCGATCGCGGGCTCGCGCCCCCGCGGCGGCACCCCGGAGGCCGACGCGGCGCTGGTCACCGAGCTGCTGGCGGACCCGAAGGAGCGGGCCGAGCACATCATGCTGGTCGACCTGTCCCGCAACGACCTGGTGAAGGTGTGCGTGCCGACCAGCGTCGAGGTCGTCGACTTCATGTCGGTGCGCCGGTTCAGCCACATCATGCACATCTGCTCGACGGTGGTGGGGCGGCTGCGCCCGGGCGCGACCGCCGTGCAGACACTGATCGCGACCTTCCCCGCCGGCACTCTCTCCGGTGCGCCGAAACCGCGCGCGATCGCCCTGATCGACGAGCTGGAACCGGCCCGCCGCGGGATCTACGGCGGGACGGTCGGCTACTTCGACTTCGCCGGCAACATGGACATGGCGATCGCGATCCGCACGGCGTTGATCCGCGGCGGCCGGGCCAGCGTCCAGGCCGGCGGCGGGATCGTCGCCGACTCGGTGGAGGCGCTGGAGTACGAGGAGTCCCGGAACAAGGCCGCGGCGGCCGTCCGCGCGGTGCAGATCGCTTCCCGGCTGCGGCCCGCAGGCCGATGACCGATCCGGCGGAACCGGGGCGAAGCCGGCGGGTGGGCCTGCTCGGCCGGTGGCAGGACCCCACCTGACGCCTCGCGTCGCCCACTCCTGCCGGGGTGTGTTCGCTAGTCTTCGGCGTACCTGACGAAAGGCGCGCACGTATGGTCGACAAGCTCCTCGAGAGCTCGGAGAAGGCCTACCTGCCGAAGGTCGCGTCGCCGACGAACCACGGCCACACCACCGCGGCCTGGGTCACGGTGTCCGTGGTCATGATCGGTGCCGTGGTGTCGGCGGTCGCGGTCGTTTCGGCCAAGCCGTGGCTCTGCTGGGTGGGCCTTGTCGTGATCGTCGTCGGTCTTGTGGTGGGCCGGCTGCTCAGGGTGTTGGGTCTGGGTCAGACGGAGTCGTCTCGTCCCGCCCGCGGAAGTACCGAGTCCGGTTCGGACATCGATCCGTCGTCGAAGGAGCAGCCATGAGCACGCCCAATGGTCCGCAGGACCCGTACCAGCCCTCGGGCGAGAACCCCTACGGCCAGCAGCCCCCGGTCTACGGCCAGCAGCCCGGCTACCCTGCCGCACCGCCCCCCGGCTACGGCTACGGCACGCCTCAGGGCGCCCCGCCGCCGAACTACCTGGTGTGGTCGATCATCACGATCCTGCTGTGCACCATCCCCGGCATCGTTGCGATCGTCTTCTCCACCCAGGTGAACTCCAAGTGGGGCACGGGTGACGCCGCCGGGGCCTACGACGCCTCCAAGAAGGCCAAGACGTGGGCCCTGGTCGGGACAATCCTCGGTGTGGTCGGCCTCGTAGCGTGGATCGGCTTGACGGCGGCCGGCGTCTTCGCGTCGACGGCGACCTACAACTGGAACAGCTGACCGGTCCCTCGGCCTGCCCGGCGTCGCATGGAGCTTCCGATGGAGCCGTCCCGCCCGCGCAGGAGCGCCCGCGGGCGGGCGCTCCTCGGGCCGCTCGGGATGGCCGTGGTGACCGCCGCGGCCGCCGTCGTCGTGGCCACTGTCGACCCGAACGAGCCCGGGCACTACCCGACCTGCCCGTCGCTCCTGGTCACCGGCTTCTTCTGCCCCGGCTGCGGCACGCTGCGCGCCGCCCACGCGCTGCTCAACGGGGACCTCGCCGGCGCCCTGCAGATGAACGTCCTCGCCGTCCTGGCGATCCCCGTCGTCCTCGCCTCGTGGGTCGCCTGGCTGCGTCGCGCCGCTACCGGCCGACCGCGCTCGTGGCTCGCCCCCTGGTGGGTGCCGGCCGGCACGCTCGCCCTGCTTGTCGTGTTCACGGTGGCCCGCAACATCCCGGCCCTCGCGCCGTGGCTGGCCCCCTGAGCGGTCCCACCAGACGGGCGTGGCAGGAGGGCCCTTCGGCGCGCCCTACCATGGGGTCAGGCCCGCTGGGGGGCGGGTCGGACAGGGGAGGTGGCGCGGGTGTCGGTCCTGGAGGACATCGTCGCCGGTGTGCGGCAGGACCTGGCCGAGCGTCAGGCCGCAGTTCCCCTGGCTGCGCTGAAGGAGCGCGCCGCCAGGCTGCCCGGCGCAAAGGAGTGCATGAGTCGCCTGCACGACGAGTCCGCGGTCGGCGTGATCGCGGAGGTGAAACGGTCCAGCCCCAGCAAGGGGTCCCTTGCCCCGATCGAGGACCCGGGCGGGCTCGCGGCGGAGTACGAGGTCGGCGGGGCGGTCGCGATCTCGGTGCTCACCGAGCGCCGGCGGTTCAACGGCAGCCTGGCTGACCTCGACGCCGTGCGCGGCGCGGTCGAGGTGCCGGTGCTGCGCAAGGACTTCGTGGTCACGCCCTACCAGGTCTGGGAGGCCCGCGCGCACGGGGCCGACCTGCTCCTGCTGATCGTCGCCGCCCTCGAGCAGACGGTGCTCACGTCACTGGTCGAGCGCGTGCACTCCCTCGGCATGACGGCCCTGGTCGAGGTGCACGACACCGAGGAGGTGGCCCGTGCCCTGGACGCCGGGGCCAGGTGCATCGGGGTCAACGCACGCAACCTGCGGACCCTTGACGTGGACCGGACCACCTTCGCGCGGCTGGCACCGCTGATCCCGTCCGGCGTCGTCCGGATCGCCGAGTCGGGTGTTCGCGGACCGCACGACGTGATGGACTACGCGCGGTCCGGTGCCGACGCCGTCCTGGTCGGCGAGAGCCTTGTCACGGGCGGGAACCCCCGTCAGGCCGTCGCCGACCTCGTGGCGGCCGGGGCCCATCCCTCGCTGCGGGCGGTACGGCAGTGAACGATCCGGACGGCGGGGCTTCGGTGCAGCCCGCTGCTGGCCCTGGCGATGCGGCCGGACCGGCCGATGTCGGGGGCGCGCACCCCCTGGAGGAGGCAGCCGGGTCGGGGCCGTACTTCGGTGACTTCGGCGGGCGGTTCATGCCAGAGGCACTCGTCGCCGCCCTTGACGAGCTGGAGGCCGAGTACGGCAAGGCCAAGCACGACCCCGAGTTCGCCGCCGAGCTGACCCGGTTGCACCGCACCTACACGGGCCGCCCGAGCATCATCACCGAGGTGCCGCGGTTCGCCCGGCACTGCGGGGGTGCCCGGGTGATCCTCAAGCGTGAGGACCTCAACCACACCGGGTCGCACAAGATCAACAACGTGCTCGGTCAGGCGCTCCTGACCAAGCGGATCGGCAAGAAGCGAGTCATCGCCGAGACGGGTGCCGGTCAGCACGGTGTGGCCACGGCAACGGCTGCGGCGCTCTTCGACCTCGAGTGCGTGATCTACATGGGCGAGGAGGACACCCGCCGCCAGTCGCTCAACGTGGCGCGGATGCGCCTCCTCGGCGCCGAGGTGGTGTCGGTGCGGGCCGGGTCGCGCACGCTGAAGGACGCCATCAACGAGGCGCTGCGGGACTGGGTCACCAATGTGGAGACCACCAACTACATCTTCGGCACCGTCGCCGGACCGCACCCCTTCCCGGCCATGGTGCGGGACTTCCAGCGGATCATCGGTGTGGAGGCCCGCGAGCAGGTGCTCGAGCTGACCGGCCGGCTGCCGGACGTCGTGGCGGCCTGCGTCGGGGGCGGCTCGAACGCGATCGGGATCTTCCACGCGTTCCTCGACGACCCGGTGCGTCTTGTCGGCCTCGAGGCCGGCGGCGACGGCGTGCAGACCGGGCGGCATGCGGCGACGATCAGCGGCGGCGCGCCCGGCGTCCTGCACGGGGCCCGGTCGCTCCTGCTGCAGGACGACGACGGACAGACCATCGAGAGCCACTCGATCTCGGCCGGGCTGGACTACCACGGGGTGGGCCCGGAGCACGCCTGGCTCGCGTCGATCGGTCGTGCGGAGTACCGGCCGATCACCGATGCCCAGGCCATGGACGCGTTCCTGCTGCTCAGCCGGACGGAGGGGATCATCCCGGCGATCGAGTCGGCTCATGCCCTCGCCGGCGCCATGCAGCTGGGACAGGAGGCTGCGGCGGCCGGTCGGGCCGAGACCATCCTGGTGAACCTCTCCGGCCGCGGCGACAAGGATGTCGAGACCGCTGCGAAGTGGTTCTCCCTGCGGGACGAGGACCTGCGGTGAGTGCGACCACGGCGAGCCGAACGGCCGACACGCTCGACCAGGCGCGAACCGAGGGCCGCAGCGCCCTGGTGGGCTACCTGCCCGTCGGCTTCCCGGACGTGGCGACGTCGGTCGCCGCTGTCCGGACGATGGTCGACGCGGGCGTCGACGTCGTAGAGCTGGGGGTGCCGTACTCGGACCCCGTGATGGACGGCCCCGTCATCCAGCACGCCGTCGAGCAGGCGCTGGCCGGTGGGGTGCGGGTGGCTGACACCTTGCGCACCGTCGAGGCGGTCGCCTCGACCGGCGTACCGATCCTGGTGATGACCTACTGGAACCCGGTCCTGCGCTACGGGGTCGGCGCCTTCGCACGAGACCTGGCGGCGGCAGGTGGCGCAGGCATGATCACCCCTGACCTGATCCCGGACGAGGCCGCCGAGTGGCTGGCCGCATCCGACGCCAACGGGCTGGACCGGGTGTTCCTGGTGGCCCCCAGCTCCACCGTCGAACGGCTCGCCCTCGTCGCCCGGGCGTCCCGCGGGTTCGTGTACGCGGCATCCACCATTGGTGTGACAGGCGCCCGGGCGACCGTTGGCGCCCATGCCGAGGCGCTGGTGGCCGACGCGCGCCTCGCCGGTGCCCAGCGGGTCTGCGTCGGCCTGGGGGTCAGCACGGCTGCGCAGGCCGCCGAGGTCGCCCGGTACGCCGACGGCGTGATCGTCGGCAGCGCGTTCGTGCGGGCACTGCAGGACGCGACGTCCACCGCGGCCGGCCTTCGGGACCTGGCCGACGTCGTCGGCGGCCTGGCCGCCGGAGTGCGAGGAGACGTCCGGTGATCACCCTGCTGCCTGCGGTCATCCCCAGCCCGCCCGAGTCGGTGTGGTACCTGGGCCCGCTTCCGGTGCGGGCCTACTCGTTGGCGATCATGGCCGGGATCGTCGTGTCGCTCTGGATCACCACCAGCCGGTGGGTGGCCCGCGGTGGTGAGGCCGACGCGGTGCTGGAGATCGCATTCTGGGCGGTGCCCTTCGGCATCGTCGGCGGACGTCTGTACCACGTGCTGTCCTCCCCGGCCCCGTACTTCGGGCCCGGCGGCGACCCGATGAAGGCGTTCGCGATCTGGCAGGGCGGCCTGGGCATCTGGGGCGCCATCGCGCTCGGCGCGGTCGGGGCGTGGATCGGCACCCGGCGTGCGCACGTGCGGTTGGCCAGCTTCGCGGACTCGGCCGCGCCGGCCCTGCTGGTCGCTCAAGCCATCGGCCGGCTCGGGAACTGGTTCAACCAGGAGCTCTTCGGCTCGCCAACCACCCTGCCGTGGGGGCTCCGGATCGATCCGGCCGGCCCGACGTTCCCGGACGGGATGTCGCCGGACACGCTCTTCCACCCGACCTTCCTGTACGAGATGCTCTGGAACCTGGCAGCCGCGGCCCTGCTGATCTGGCTGGACCGGCGCTACCGGTGGGGCCACGGGCGGGTGTTCTGGGCCTACGTCGTCGCCTACACGACCGGTCGGCTCTGGATCGAGATGCTGCGCATCGACCCGGCCGAGAGGATCGCCGGCCTGCGGCTCAACGTCTGGACGTCCATCCTGGTCGGGGTGGCGGCGCTGGTAGCCTTCGTGCTGGTAGGGCGACGTCATCCAGGCCGTGAACCCAGCCCGGAGCTGCCCCCGAGCACTGATCTGCCGCCCGCCGAGGACGACGCCGAGCACGAGGACGACACCCCGGCGTGAGGCGAGTGTGTCGGGTGTTGGGCCAGGGCCTGCACGGCCGGTATCGTCACCTCCCCGGGCCGAGGGCGTCCCACATCCCCAGATCACTCCGGGTACTCCCGGCTCAGTGAGGACGGTGCCCGTGTCCCAGCCGCAGCTCAGCAGGCCCCCTGCGGGCCTGTACGAACCTGCGGCCGAGCATGACGCCTGCGGCGTGGCCTTCGTGGCAACGCTCCGGGGCACTCCGGGCCGGGACATCGTCGACGCGGCACTGACGGCCCTTGCGAACCTGAACCACCGCGGCGCGGTGGGCGCCGAGACCGACAGCGGTGACGGCGCCGGGATCCTCACCCAGGTGCCCGATGCGTTCATCCGCGACGTCGTGGGCGCGGACCTTCCGGCACCGGGTCACTACGCGATCGGGCTGGCCTTCCTGCCCACCGATGCGGACGCCCTGCAGGACGCCGTCGTCGGGGTGGAGAAGATCGTCCGTGACGAGGGGCTGGAGCTGCTGGCCTGGCGCGACGTCCCGGTGAAGCCCGAGATCATCGGCCCGACCGCCCGCTCGACCATGCCGGTGTTCCGGCACCTCGTGGTGGCCGACCCGACAGCGACCCTGGCCGGGATCGACCTCGAGCGGCTGGCGTTCCGGGTGCGCAAGCGCGTGCAGCACGAGGTTGGCGTGTACCTGGCGTCGCTGTCGTGCCGGACCCTGACGTACAAGGGGATGCTGACCACCAAGCAGCTCGAGCAGTTCTTCCCGGACCTGTCCGATCCCCGCTATGCCACCGAGCTGGCCCTGGTGCACTCGCGCTTCTCGACCAACACATTCCCGTCCTGGCCGCTGGCGCAGCCGTTCCGGTTGATCGCGCACAACGGCGAGTTCAACACGGTGCGCGGCAACCGGAACTGGATGGCGGCCCGGCAGAGCACGTTGAGCAGCGACGTACTGGGTGAGCTGGCGCCGCTGATGCCTGTGTGCACACCGGGCAGCAGCGACTCCGGCAGCTTCGACGAGGTCCTCGAGCTGCTGCACCTGGGCGGCCGGAGCCTGCCGCACGCCGTGCTGATGATGATCCCGGAGGCGTGGGAGAACCACACCGCGCTCGACCCCGACCTGCGGGCCTTCTACGCCTACCACTCCACGCTGATCGAGCCATGGGACGGCCCGGCCTCCCTGACGTTCACGGACGGCACGCTGATCGGCGCGGTGCTCGACCGCAACGGCCTCCGTCCCGGGCGGTACTGGATCACCGACGACGGCCTGGTGGTGCTGGCGAGCGAGACCGGCGTGCTGGACATCGACCCGGCCCGCGTCGTGCGCAAGGGCCGGCTCGAGCCCGGGCGGATGTTCCTGGTGGACACCGGGTCAGGACGCATCATCGATGACCACGAGGTCAAGGCGCAGCTGGCCGCCCAGCGGCCGTACGCCGGCTGGGTCGCCGAGCACACGGTGCGGCTCGAACAGCTGCCCGAACGCGAGCACGTCCAGCACACCCCGGCATCCGTCCGGCGTCGGCAACGGGCCTTCGGGTACACCGAGGAGGAGCTCAAGATGCTCCTCACGCCGATGGCGCGCAGCGGCGCGGAACCGCTCGGCGCGATGGGCACCGACACGCCGGTCGCGGTGCTCTCCACCCGCCCGCGGCTGCTCTTCGACTACTTCACCCAGATGTTCGCCCAGGTCACGAACCCGCCGCTGGACGCGATCCGCGAGGAGCTGGTGACCTCGATCGGCGGCGCCATCGGGCCGGAGCCCAACCTTCTCGCGGACGACCCGGAGCACGCGCGCAAGCTGGTCATCCCGTTCCCCGTGCTGGACAACGACCAGCTCGCCAAGATCATCCGGATGCGACCGGACCCCGACCTCGCCGGTGGGACGTTCCGGTGCGAGACGGTGCGCGGCCTGTACCGGGTGGACGGCGGGCACGAGGCGCTCGCGGCCCGCCTGCGGGAGGTCTTCGTACACGTCGACCACATCATCGAGGCGGGCGTGAACTTCGTCGTCCTGTCCGACCGGGACTCCGACGGGGACCTCGCACCGATCCCGTCGCTGCTGCTGCTCAGCGGGGTGCACCAGCACCTGGTCCGGCGCAACACCCGCACCCGGGTGAGCCTGCTGGTCGAGGCCGGTGACGTGCGCGAGGTGCACCACGTCGCGCTGCTGATCGGCTACGGCGCTGCCGCGGTCAACCCGTACCTGGCGATGGAGACGGTCGAGGGCCTGGCCCGGGACGGCTCGCTCGGGGCGATCGACCCCGAGGCAGCCGTGACCAACCTGATCAAGGCGCTCGGCAAGGGTGTGCTCAAGGTGATGAGCAAGATGGGGATCTCGACGCTCGCGTCCTACCGGGGCGCTCAGACGTTCGAGGCGGTCGGCCTGTCCACCGACCTGGTGCAGCGGTACTTCACCGGGACGACGAGCCGGCTGGGCGGGGTGGGTCTCGACGTCGTCGCGGCCGAGTCCGCGGCCCGGCACGCGGACGCATACCCGGTCAGCGGCAACCCGCAGGCGCACCGTCGCCTCAACGTCGGCGGGGAGTACAAGTGGCGCCGGGACGGCGAGCAGCACCTCTTCGACCCGGAGACCGTCTTCCGGCTGCAGCACTCGACGCGCACCCGGCAGCTGGACGTCTTCCGGCAGTACACCCGGCGGGTGGACGACCAGGCCGCACGCCTGATGACGCTGCGTGGCCTGCTCAGGTTCGCCGAGGGCGAGCGACCGCCGGTCCCGCTGGACGAGGTGGAGCCCGTCGGCGAGATCGTCAAGCGGTTCAGCACAGGCGCGATGTCGTACGGCTCCATCTCCGCCGAGGCGCACCAGACCCTCGCGATCGCGATGAACCGGCTCGGCGCCCGCTCCAACACCGGTGAGGGCGGTGAGGATCCCGAGCGCCTGCACGACCCCGAGCGCCGGAGCGCCATCAAGCAGGTCGCCTCCGGTCGGTTCGGGGTGACCTCGGAGTACCTGGTCAACGCAACGGACCTGCAGATCAAGATGGCGCAGGGCGCCAAGCCCGGTGAGGGTGGGCAGCTGCCGGGCAACAAGGTCTATCCGTGGATCGCCGCGACCCGGCACTCCACCCCGGGCGTCGGGCTGATCTCGCCGCCGCCGCACCACGACATCTACTCCATCGAGGACATCGCCCAGCTGATCCACGACCTGAAGAACGCCAACCCGGCCGCGCGTGTGCACGTCAAGCTGGTCAGCGAGTTCGGGGTGGGTACGGTCGCCGCGGGTGTCTCGAAGGCGCATGCCGACGTCGTCCTGATCTCCGGGCACGACGGCGGGACGGGAGCCAGCCCGCTCACCTCGCTGAAGCACGCCGGGACCCCGTGGGAGATCGGCCTTGCCGAGACCCAGCAGACGCTGGTCCTGAACAACCTGCGCGACCGGATCGTCGTCCAGGTGGACGGGCAGCTCAAGACCGGGCGCGACGTCGTCGTCGCCGCGCTGTTGGGCGCCGAGGAGTTCGGCTTCGCCACGGCTCCGCTGGTGGTCAGCGGGTGCGTGATGATGCGGGTCTGCCACCTGGACACCTGTCCGGTCGGTGTGGCCACCCAGAACCCCGAGCTGCGGGCGCGGTTCTCCGGCAAGCCGGAGTTCGTCGTCACATTCTTCGAGTACATCGCCACCGAGGTGCGCGAGTACCTGGCCGCGCTCGGCTTCCGCTCCCTCGGCGAAGCCGTCGGCCACGTCGAGCTGCTGGACACGCGGGCGGCCATCGACCACTGGAAGGCTTCCGGGCTGGACCTGGGGCCGGTGCTGGTCAGGCCGCAGCCCGCTGCCGGGTCGGCCCTGCGACACACCACCGGCCAGGACCACGGGCTGCACAAGGCCCTGGACAACCAGCTGATCGCTCTGGCGCAGGAGGCGCTGGCCGACCGCCGGCCGGTCCGCATCGCTCTTCCGGTGCGCAACGTGAACCGGACCGTCGGGACCATGCTGGGTCACCAGGTGACCACCCGGTTCGGTGCGGCGGGCCTGCCTGACGACACCATCGACATCACGCTGACCGGCTCTGCCGGGCAGTCCCTCGGTGCCTTCCTGCCGCGTGGGATCACGCTCCGCCTGCACGGCGACGCCAACGACTACGTCGGCAAGGGCCTCTCGGGCGGCCGCATCGTCGTCCGGCCGGATCAGGCATCCGTCCTGTCCGGTGCACGGGACGTGATCGCCGGGAACGTGATCGGATACGGGGCGACGTCCGGGGAGATCTACCTGCGCGGCGTCGTGGGGGAGCGGTTCGGCGTCCGGAACTCCGGCGCGACGCTCGTGGTCGAGGGGGTCGGCGACCACGCCTGCGAGTACATGACCGGTGGGACCGTGCTGGTGCTGGGCCGGACCGGCCGCAACGTCGCCGCGGGGATGTCCGGTGGGCACGCCTACGTCCTCGACCTGCGACCGGAGGCGGTCAACACGTCCGCGCTGGGAGCAGGCGAGATCGCTCTGCAGCCGCTCGACGCCGACGGCGCCGAGGTCGTTGAGCGCCTGCTGCGCAGCCATCACCAGGAGACCGGGTCGCCGCGCGCCGCCGAGCTGCTTGCCGAGCTGCCCGACTCGCTCGCCCGGTTCACCCGGATCGTGCCGACCGAGTACGAACGGATGGTCGCCGCGTTGCGAGCCGCGCGGGAGGACTGGCTCGACCCCGCAGCCCCCTGTGTCTGGCAGAAGATCCTGGAGGCGTCCCGTGGCTGACCCGCGTGGCTTCCTCAAGGTGCGTGACCGCGAGCTGCCTCCCAACCGCCCGGTACCCGTCCGGCTGACGGACTGGCGCGAGGTGCGCGAGCACCTGGCCGCCCCAGAGTCGGAGGCGATGCTGCACCGCCAGGCCGGGCGCTGCATGGACTGCGGGATCCCGTACTGCCACTCCGGGTGCCCCCTCGGCAACCTCATCCCCGAATGGAACGACCTCGTCTGGAAGGGCCAGTGGGCCGAGGCCTCGGACCGGCTGCACGCCACGAACAACTTCCCGGAGTTCACCGGCCGGGTCTGCCCCGCGCCGTGCGAGACGTCCTGTGTCCTTGGGATCAACCAGCCGCCGGTGACCATCAAGCAGGTCGAGGTGTCGATCGCCGACACCGCGTTCGAGCGGGACCTGGTCGCTCCGCAGCTGCCGTACTTCCTCACCGGCCACACGGTCGCGGTGGTCGGTTCGGGGCCGGCCGGACTGGCGGCAGCCCAGCAGCTCACCAGGGCCGGCCACACGGTCGCGGTCTTCGAGCGGGACGACCGGATCGGTGGCCTGCTCCGCTACGGGGTCCCGGACTTCAAGCTCGAGAAGCATCTGATCGACCGCCGGATCGCCCAGATGGAGGCCGAGGGCACCCGGTTCCGGACCGGTGTCGAGATCGGCAAGGACATCACCTTCAAGGAGCTCCGCGCCCGGTACGACGCCGTCCTGCTCGCCACCGGTGCCCGTGTGCCGCGGCGGCTGGACGTGCCAGGAGCCGACCTGGCGGGCATCCACTTCGCGATGGAGTACCTGCGCCAGTCAAACCGGGTCGTCGCGGGCGACGTCGTGCCGGACCAAATCGTGGCTACCGGCAAGCGCGTCG
>Ga0209746_1001311_pt1 | contig 11954 bp, 8 predicted proteins | sample BarGraNGADG00211_3_FD_184496 | JGI IMG/M metagenome (GOLD analysis project Ga0209746, IMG submission 184496) | Arctic peat soil microbial communities from Barrow, Alaska - Barrow Graham LP Ref core NGADG0011-211 (SPAdes) (version 2) | ecosystem: Environmental > Terrestrial > Soil > Wetlands >...
GTAATAGACATGTTGTTCACCTCGCCAAGGAATGGTTCAATATAGGTAGGAGTCGGTTATGCGTACCTTCCAACTCAGATGAAAAGTAATTTTCATTGGTATTTTCTGGAGAAGTTTGGTCTTTCTCTGAAATCAATTCCTGATAGCGTTGATCTGTTCGTATTGGATCCAAATCTGGATCAGATTTTATCCACTCAATCGTTGTGTCTTTGTTCTTAAGCGAAAGGCGGAGGAACTCGAAGGCGAGATCTTTTTCCCCACAAATTGCATAAAAACAGGCGCGATTATATGCGCTTTCATTATTCATCTTGGGCAATGCAGTGGCGATATGATGGTTGGCCTTGTTTTCAAGTCCCATCCTGTGATAAACACCTGCAAGTGCGCTATGCGCCAGAATATAATCCGGGTTTTTACAGAGGACAATTTGAAAAGCCCGAACTGCTTCATCATGTTGTTGTTCAACCGAGTAGAGTAACCCCAGGTAATAATAATAAACTTCTCTATCAGGAGCCATCTCAATCGCCTTCTGGTATGCGCCAATGGCATCCTTGTACCTGCCCAATGACTTATATAATTTTCCCAATGTATCCCAAGCCCGATCATTGGTGGGATTGACCCGGGTAATTTTTTCATAGATATTAACTTTGGCCAGTATTTCTTCCAAATTATCATTACAGGGATTTATATTGGAATGTCCCTTTGACTTTCCTCCTCGAATTTCTTCTTGCTTAATAGCCATTTCAGAATTCCTCATTTGTTCGGGTTCGTGCTGGGATTTTCCTCCATTCGGAAGGTTTTCAGCCATTTCATTCGGGTCGGGGATGACGATAATCGATTTTTCCCTGGGAAGGGAAGGATTTTCCATTTCCCTTACGAGGCGAGATGTGTTTTTATGGATACCGACCGGCGAAGCAGTAATTTCCTGATCTGTTATCCTATTTGGTTCAGGTGAAACAGGGGGCTTTGTTTCTGACTGATCTGGGGATGGATCGTTTTCATCATAACCTTTTACCAAATTGACAGGTTGAAAACCATCCTCAAACGCCTGAATCTCTATTGACGGTTCGCAATCCATTGCCATTTTTGGAAGGTCAGACGGAACCCTATTCGTATCTGGAACGATCTCTTCCGCCTTGATCATTTCACGATGATTGGCGAGGGCGCAAGTTTGTCTGGGTGCATTTTGCTCTGACGGCGATGCCCCCATATCCAAATCGTCGGCCTTTTTATAAGCCTGGATTGCATTATCAATATCTTTCAAAGCACGATATGCATCGCCGATTTTATTCCAGACTACTGCCTGGTTTTCAGGTGTATCCATTAATTGAATGCTTTTTCGGAATAGGAAAAGGGCGTGGCCAAATTCTCCCGTCAGAAAATATGCATGGCCAAGATTGCTATATGGCCAACCGGAATCAGGATTTAATTCAATTGCTTTTGTATAGGCAGCAATTGCATCCTTGGGGGATCCAATTTTTAAATATATATTACCTATCTCATTCCAGAGCAATGCATCGCTCATCTCGGCCTCAAGACTAACCTGCAACAACATTCTCCAATAAAGTGGCTCTGGCGCGAGCCATTACCGGACTCATCGCGGGTGCCATTTCACTGGATTTTTGATATGCGGCCGAAGCATTCCCATAGTCTCCTAACCGTCTATAAGCGTCGCCCAACTTGTTCCAGGAAACGGCTTTATCCTCTGGGGTATCCAGGAGATCAATGCTTTTCTTGTAGAGTAGAATCGCAATTTCATACTTCCCTAAGCAATAGTAAATAAAACCCAGGTTGCTAAACGGCTGACCATATTTTGGATTCATCTCGATTGCTTTTTTGTACGCCTCAATTGCATCGTCAAATTTCTTGGAACTGGTATACGAATTACCCAATTCGTTCCAGTCGATGGAGTTTCGCGGGGTATTTTCAACGAATTGAGGGGTAATAGGATTTTTAGATGGGATGTTCACCCCGGTTTCTAACTCTTGTGATTCCTCTACTTTAGCGATGCTATTTTCTGTCAAAACATTGGACGCCTCTTCCTTTGGCTCCAAAACGGTTTCATCTTTATTACTCGCGCAACATTCAACGGGATCAGTAATATTCGAAGATCCCTTTCCTGTATCTGTACTGGCTGGAGATTGGCCTATTGAAGAATTCCTGTTTTGTTTTTCCAGCCCCGGTTCTTCGCTAGCATCACTTCCTTCTGAATTTGTAATGGCATCATAGCCAAAGAGGGAGGCCGAATCTGACTCATCATCTCCCTCCCAGAGATCGGGGTCTTCAATTTTCCCAACAGTAAGTTTGCCTCTCGCCTTGCCTTTTTGGTAATGTACGTGAGCCAGATTCTGGATATAAGGCCAACTCGCATCGGGAGCCAACTCAATTGCTTTTGTATATGCAACAATCGCATCGTTGTAAGCGCCCGCTTTTAGGTGAGTATTACCGTGTTCATTCCATTCTGCCGCGGTTTTCAAGTCAAATACATGGTTGGCCTCAATCATCTCATCACCTCTTTCTATTCCGGAATTGTCCTGTTCCATTTTTTGATCGTTGTTGAAATGAGGATTATGGATTTCATTGATCAATTCGGGGTTATTTTCATCAGATTTCTTGAGTTCCTTTGGTAGTTGATCCGAATGCTTGTAGGCTGCGATGGCCTTTTCATAATCTTTCATATTCAAGTAAGTATCTCCCAAACGATTCCAAAGTGCTGAGCGGGTAACATTATCCTCAAACAGGGGAATGCTATCTTCATAGATCGAGGCTGAAGTTTCATAGTCGCCTATTTGAAATAGAGCATACGCCAGTCTTATATATGCTTCGCCGCATTGGGGATTAAGTGAAATAACTTTTTGAAATGCTGAAATGCTTTCAGCGTAGTTTTGGCTTTGCAGGTGAAACCTTCCCAGTTCATTCCACATATCAGTATTTTGAGGGTTGAATTCAATCGCTCTTTGATATACAGCAATGGCATCGAGATCACGCTTTTGTTGAGCAAAACACTTACCTAGATTTATCCAGGCATCAATTAAGTGGGCATTTAATTCAACAGCTTTACAAAGTGAACCTTTTGCTTTTTCCAACTGACCAGATTCCAAGTATGCTCTTCCAATCCCTGCCCAGGAATATTCGTAGTAGGGGGCGATTTCAAGAGCTTTTTCAAATGCAGAGATGGCATTTTGATATACCCCAAACTTGATATAAATATGACCAACACCATCCCAACTAAGAAAGTCTTGAGAAGAGCATGAGAGCGCTTTATTAAAAGCATTAATTGCTTCTTCATTCCTCTCGTTTTTCGCGAGCAATTGTCCCAGATTGTTCCAGAGGAATTCAGATTTAGGTGAGAGAGAGATTGCACGCTGGTAGGCAGATACGGCGGCATCAATGTTTCCCAGCTCTGTTTGAACCAGGGCAAGCGCATTCTGACATTGGGCTTGAAGGGAGGGGGTGGCAAGTAAGGTAGACATTTCCGCAGATGTTTGTAAGTACTTAAGGGCTCTCTGAGGGTTACCCTTCCTCCAAAAATGCATACCCAGACCTAGTAATGCATTTGCATGTGATGCATTTTCTTTTTCACTATCCTGTAAATTCAAAATCTCCTCAGGAGAATTATCCGGTAAATATTCGTCGGAAGGAGAACTATCCGCGCCCAGCCGAAGTGACTCTATTGATTGAATTAATCCCTGGGCTTGTTGAGGGATATCCACAAACTCGACCACGCGATGCCGAAGAATCCAGCACTCTGTTGCATTCGCCGCAAAATCTGATACTTCATTTTCAAATAACCAAAAAACCGCGCGGATGTTATTGTCAATGAAATATTCTCGATGTTCATTAAACTCTTTAAAGACACGCACACCTTCCGTCCCGCATTCCCAATTAAAGCCATCAATGAGCAAAACTGTTTGTGACAGATCCGGTAGTTGAGATATTTTCGAAAGAAAATCAAATTCATCTAGGTTGTTTGTTTTTATGGAGTGCGTTTTCTGAGCAATATTTTTTAATTTTTCTCTTAATATTGTATTAACTTCATCACGGATGAAATCGGACTTGAATATAGCAAATAAGATGGATGGCCGATCCCATCTCACGGCCAATTCGATCTCCTGGAAAAGAATGTCTATCCGGTCTTCGAATGGGAGGCCAATATCATTTTCTATATGCCGAGAATCATTGTTCATTTACCAGCCTCTTAAGAACAGGATGGATATCACACCAATTTTCGCTATCGCGATATTCAAGGATGGCAAGTAATTGAAGCATGGGCCTCAGACGATCGTTATACTCGAGACGATTATGCTCATAAATCTTCTTTAAATAGACCAAATCGTTGTTATCCAAAATGCGCCGATATTCGTTGCGGATTTCTGTTGCCGCCCATTCAATGTCCTCTACAATAATCCTCATGGCTTTCCGGCGTCTGGCGCAGCCGATGGCGGAACGCATAATTCTTGCCATTTCCCGGAATACCCCTCCGCTATATGTGATCGCGTCTTCTAATGCTTGTCCATCAATCAAGGATTGATCCATTCTGACATAAGCAAATCGGCGCATTGCATCATAACCTTCGATAATATGCTTTTCAGGCTCTCTATACGGATGCAGGTTAATGTTTGGCAAAAAGATTGCCTGGTCTCGAATGGCATCAAATTCCTTACTGTAAAACAATGCACTTGAGACCGTATAAATGATGGCACAATTTGGTTGCATCATGATTTCACGCCGATCATGAAATATGGCGGTAGCTTTATTGAGATCGGGTTTATCCATATCATCGATAAGTAAGAGCGGAATTCGTTTCTCTTTTGTAGAAATTGCTGCGGCAATCATATTTATTACGTCAAGCAAACCAGTTATGTCTTTTTCAAAAACCTGCCGTAATTCGATGCGTGTTTTAGGCTCCAGTTTCATTTTCATGCCGGCATTTATGAAAAAAGCATCAAGAGATGCACCATACTCATAGGAAGACTGACCTGATAATACAGTATTGACTTCTTGTTCAACTTTTCCTTTCCAGCTATGTAATTGTTTTAATAGTTGTTCTGGAATCTCTCCACCATTTTTTCTGTAATTCCGAAACATCTGACTACCAATGGCCAATAAAACATCGTGGAAATCGAGATCAACAATGTCTGTTTCTTCTCGAATACTAAAGTTGATCGGCCAAAATTTTTTTTGAATCTCAGAATTTGATAAAATATGCAGGAGTTCTGTACTCTTTCCACAACCGCGATGACCGGAAAAAAAGAATTTTGGAGGCCGGAAGAAAGGCGCTAGGATTGCATCAGCCAATTCATTAATTGGATTACCAGGCCTGGAGATATAAAATGGGTTGGGTTGGCCATTTTTCCCGGGGGCTAGGGGAAGGTCTAGTTCAAAATTCAACCAGGCCCGGTCGAAATCCTTTGCTTTAATATATTCGTAGTTGGTCATAGCAATTCCTGGCTCACTTTAATGGGAGAGAAGCGACATTTTGGCAAGAAGCAGCGTTTAAAAAGATGGGTGGCTTGGTGATCTTAAGCGAAGCTTAGATAGCTCGCATTGCACCAACCAGACGGGGTCTCAATCTGCACCCATCCGTTCTTATTGGTGAGAATTTTTACCCGTTGACCATAGGTCAAGCCTCCAACAATCGGAAACGTGACTCCTGGCCCGCCACGGACATTCAGCCCGCTCGTATTGACAATTCCATAGCTAGTAGGAATGGTTGAAGGTGGGGGACTTTCTATAGGAACAGACGAATTGTTTTGCTCAAACGATAGATAAGCGTCACTACCCCAACCAGCAGGATTCTCGAATTGTGCCCAGCCATTCTGACGGTTAATGACCTTCACACGTTGCCCGTTTTTTAACCCCCCCACAATTGGATAGGATGCACCTGGACCACTGCGCACATTAAGAGCAAAACTGATAACAGATGCATATGTTATGTTAGTTGAAGTGGGATAGGTCGGAGTAGGCGGGTTTGAAGGAGGATCGGTCGGAATAGGCGGGTTTGAAGGAGTATTTCCGAGGTTGGCGATTTTCTGTTCAACTGCGGCGATTCGCTGGGTAAGCGTCGTCGTTAGAGTAGTGATCGATCCACCAAGATTTGAAATTTGCCCTTCCAGATTATCAACTCGGCCGACTATACCAGAGGCAGAAGTATCTCCGGTCGGATTAATAGATGAAACAACACCTTCCAAGGTATTGACTTTTTCATCCAAGGTTTCAAATAACTCACTTAGATTTACAATCGGAATCCTGATTCCGGCAAACTCCATTAACTCATTTAGGGTTCCGTTAAACCGGTTCATGTCCATAGAAAGAACTTCAGTACCAAACGCTTGACCCGGACCTTTTGATGTAAATTGCCAGAATTGCCACATGGGCCATGGCAGCGGAATTAATGGAGCGGCGGATGTTGTCCAATGGGCATTCCAAAGGGGGAATTGGATCCAATAATCGCTTTTAGTTTGGTCACCATACTCGATCCAAAACCCAGGCCCTGTATATATCATCGGTCGTTTGATTCTTGCATCCTCAAACAACTCTGTTCGCTTGATCAATTGGTCCAGGCAATCCCGCAGAAATCCAAGGGCAGCCGATGGATTATTGTCCGTGCGGCGTAGTTCATAATCAATTATGGGCGGAAGCTCGCCCGGATCATTTTTCAACAGATCGGCAAAGTAATTAGCCTGGTCAATGCCTGGCTTGGTGTAATCCAGATAATGGTATGCTCCACGCAATAACCCGGCATCTTTGGCTTTTTGCCAGTTAGCCAGGAACTGAGGATCAGTAAACGTGGCTTGTGATGCTTTTATAAACGCAAAAGTTGCGCCTGCCTGTTTTGCTTTAACAGCATCCCAATTGCCATTCCATTTTGAAATATCAATGCCAAGAATTGTCATAGCAGCTCTCCAGGATTTCTTTACTGGTGAATTTCAGCAAAGTTCGTATGCAAGGTTATCAAGTAAGAGAAACATGGAATTTCTCAAAACGGTTGATATTTGCATCAAAATCATTCAAACTGTCCATTTGTTTTTGCCAAAGGGCAGGGGACCATATTTCTGAATATTCACCTTGCCCAACAATTATTATTTCCTCGCCTAGCCCAGCATACTCACATAAGTTTAACGGGAGTTCGATCTGCCCTAAATTATCAATCGCCATCTCTACAGCACCTCCCAGAAATAGTCTGCTCAGAAGACGAGCCAAAGGGTCGGAAATGCTGGTTGCTGTTACATGTGAATAAATTGCATTAAAAGCCTGGTGAGACAGAAGAAAAAGATTCCGGTCAAATCCTTGTGTTATATAGGCAGTATTACACATCGCTTCACGATAATTGGATGGCAAGGTGAGCTGGCTATTTTCACTTAGCGGTAGGGTACATTTTCCGAAAAACATCATTTTCCTTCAGGTCGCAAACCAAATCCGTTTAGATAGTATCCAATGCGCCTGGGATTTCGATGAGACCAGGTTGTGGACTTTCTAAAGCGGCATGTTTTCAATAGAACAATCATATTTTCCCGCTTTTCTTACGAATAGGAAACCACAGAAACCCGTTATTTCTTTAGACGATATATGGATATGAAGCAGGAAGTAATATGGTAAGAAATCATCATGTTTTTGCGGTAACCCTCCTATAGAATTAGGCCCAGCAGAAGGTGGAAACTTCCGGCAAAATTATCTTATAAATTCGGGATGTCGACATTGCCACTAGCTTTTTAATTCCAATGGGTATATACAGATTGCATTTAGGAGAACGCGAAGATTCATTTGTCGAATAAATTAGAGCCCCGCATGTTTATGGGGGCTCTAATTTGGAAATGCGTAGAATTATTTTCTACTCGGTTATACCCTTACGGACGGCATAGAGAGCAGCCTGGGTACGGTTGGCTAGATGAAGTTTATCTAAAATATTGCTGACATATTTTGCTACTGTTGATTCTTGAACAAATAATTTCTGGCCGATTTCCTGATTGCTCAGACCACTTGAAATCAGGCGCAATGTCTCGAGTTCGCGAGGGGTTAGAGGTTCGGTCGTATACATTAGTTCTGTTGGGTTATTTAACTCTCGAATAACTCGCATTGCGATTGAAGGGTACAAAGTTGCCTGCCCTAGGGCTACATCGCGAATCCCTTGAATTAATTGAGTATGTGTTGCATCTTTCAACATATACCCTTGCGCCCCAAACTTAATAGCCTGGTAAACGCGCTCGTTATCAGCAAAACTTGTTAGAACCAGGATATGCGCCTCTGGCAGTTTCTCTTTTATGATGGGGATTGTAGCAAGCCCATCCTGTCGTGGCATAACAAGGTCAAGCAAGATAACGTCTGGATGGGTTTCGTTTAGCATTTCCACGGCTTCAATCCCATCCTTTGCTTGTCCAACGACTTCAATATCAGACACGTAGGATAATATTGCTGCCAAGCCCTCTCTTACGACTGCCTGATCTTCAACAAGAAGAACACGGATTTTTTTCATGAGAGATCCTTCCTCGTTTTAATTATTGTGGAACGACCAAAGTTATTTTCGTACCCTGCTCAGGAGAAGAAGCGATTTTTAGTTTGCCTTTAATTCGTTTGGCTAGCTCCTTAATATTTCCTAAGCCTTTACCGCCAAACTTGACATTATCGGAATCGAAACCACATCCATTATCAACGATTTCAAGATATATTGATTCTTTCATTTGCTTCAATTTCACAAGCACCGATTTGGCATTGGCGTGTTTGAGGATGTTATTTAAAGCCTCTTCCACGATATAGTAGATTTCTGTTTCTTTTTCTGCTGATAATAAAATCTCACTATCCGCAATCATTCGCGCCTGAATATCAGAGCGCCCCTCAACAGACGCTAAACGCTGGTGTAAGATGGAAACCAAGCCATCTCTCTCAATATCCACAGGTTCAAGCTCGTAAAGGAATAGCCGCATTTCTCTGAGAGCCTGACGAGCATTTTCACTAATTCTTTCCACCATTCTGTTTTCGTCTACTGGTGCTCCTGATTCCAATCCTAACTTGACGGCTTCTGTCAATGTTACCAGACCACATAACTTCTGAGTTATTGAATCATGCAGGTCCTGGGCAAGGCGGTGGCGCTCAGCCAGGGCAATATCGGATTTTCTTTTGCGATCGGAATATATAAAGGAAGCCAGCTCTTCGGTGACAAAGCCCAAACGGACGATTTCATCTGAGATAAAACCGGTTGCCTCTGTTCGTGCAAGCATGAGCACACCCATCAGTTGTTCGTTATTCAACAAGGGAAAAACTACAATCGAGAGGTTCCCGAATTGTTGTGATACTTTGGCAAACTGTGGGTTTTGGCTTGCATCTGAAATTATAAGCGGTTCTTTGTTTCCAAGGATCCACTTTGATGCATCCAATGCTTCATGCAGGATCGATAAAATATCATTATCCTCTGCAAGTGCGCCATGTTTCGCCTTTAATGAGAATTTGAATTTCTTGGAATCTGGATGGGACTCAACTAAACAAATGGCTCCGCTTTCTGCACGGAAAGTATATGCAATTTGAAAAAGCACATCTCTAAAAAAATCATTGGATGATTGCGACGTGTTAGCTGATTTGAAAAACGACCTCAGAAGATTGAACATTTCTTCCCGGGCTCGTTGGCGCGTTTCGTTTGTATCTTTTCGATCCGTTATGTCCCGTAGGATAATAACTTTACCCCTTTCATCATCAAATTTATTGATACGGACACTGATATGGTGCCATTCATTGTTTAGATTTATGCTTCCTCTAAACTCTTTTTCCTTAGCATCATTGGAGCCGGAGATACTATTCCAATTTGTCAATATATTTTCGACAGAATTTCCGTAGGCCCGATTGGTTGGAATGCAGATAAATTGTTCCGCAGCCGGATTCAAATCCAAAATTTTATCTTCATTATTTAAAATAATTATGCCATCGTTAATACTATCAAATATTTCATCCCGGGTTATCAAGTTGGTTTGGGGGATTTTAAGGTTGGTATAAAGGAGCGCCACCCCAATCAAGATAAAACCAACCAGCATCAGATCGTGTTCAGTAATCATCGGTAAAAGATTTGTGAAACTAACACTATCAAGGACAATACTGGCAAAGATCGCGCTATTCATGGCAATCAGCGGTCCAACCTTAAGGGGTTTGAGATTATTACTAGATGTGGAAATAGTCAGGATTATGGAGGCAACCAGGATACCAATGGAATAAACCAACATCAGCCATCCCCATACATCTAACGGGGAGATCACCATGAAATTCTGGGATTCCATGCCTGAAAACAGGAAGCCTGGGACCGACTGGGCGACAAACACTACCAGCAAAAAAACCGGGATAAATGCTAGAACAAAAAGAATTCGATAAGATAACCGCTGACTCTGAATTATGTATCCTAGAACATATGTAAAAACAAATGCAGGCAAATAACCAATAATAAAGTTCGTGATAATCTTCAATGCAATTATGACTTGTGGATTGCTGACTTGGGAGATGGTAAATAAGGAAATTGCGCCCAGGCTGAGGCAAATAGCATAAGCAATAGTGCTGGCGTAGCCAATTCCCCTTTGACGGCGAAGTGTAATAAGCAATACGCCAACAATGAGGGCACTAAGAGAGATAATGGCTTCTACCGCAACGACCTGTATCATTTTCTTTTCAAGTTTATTGTTCCGAGAAACCGCCAAGGGTGTGTTGCAATGAGTTTGCAACCAGGTTTAGGCGATTTAACTCATTCAAAAAAATTATCTTATCGGTTTTTCCCTTGTTTGCCTTTTTTAGAATACGGCCAGCAGCAGGGAGCCGTCCCATGTAAAGATAGATTTCCGCAATCTGTAAGTATATGGCTGTCTCGTCTGGATAGTTACGAAGAGCCTTTCGAAAATTCAGGATGGCCTCATCAATGCAACCTAGGGCAAAAAACGCCTCAGCGGTATTTATCAATATTTGAAAATCATTTGCCTTCTTTGTGTATAGATTATGAAATGAGCCGTTGGATGATTCAAGCGGTCTAATACTTTTTTTTGAAGGCAGATCGAGAAATTCAACGACTTTGTGACGGAAGGCCCAGAAATCAGGAGAAAAACGAGCTAATTGTTTTCCTTCATTTTTCGTAAGCCAGAATATGGCTTTGATATTCCCTTCAACGAGGTATTCTCTATGCATGTTCAGGGCACGATATGCATTGGAATATCCTCGCCCGCCTCCCCAGCGCAATCCACTAACGAAAAAAACGGCTTGTTTATGTTTAGGGTGATCCAGCAATTCAAGTGGTATATCGTAATGGTACTTGTCAACAGAATAATGTATAACAACCTGTCCTGATTCTCCAAGAGACTTTGCGAGAATGGCTTGAACTATGTTTTTGATGTGCTCTGAGCGATAGACTACCAAAATTAGACTAGGCCGTTCCCACTGAATTCCCAGCGATAACTCATCAAGAACGATATTCACACGATCCTCAAACGTACCCTTCCCGTTGACCTCTACCATTTCTATTCCACCGTTTCCTGAAGGTTTTTGTGGAGAGCCAATGCTCAAGATTATATCATGCTCCTCGAAGGTGACATTTCGAGTAGGTTACACCCCAGGGCAATCGCATAGATTATTCAAGGCGAGTACTTTGAGTATGAAGTCTATCTTCCAGGCAGCTTGAAGTTGTTTCGCACGTATCCCGCTTTGAGCAATTTTCCACTGTTTGAGTAGATTGAGAGCAATGTGGCAAAGGATAGCAAAGTTTTCAGGACTTTGATCTTTGCGTATGCGATAATGATCTTCTTTCATGGCAACTTCCAATCTACATGATAAACACTCCCAAAAGATGTCATGCAATGGAATACCCTTGGGCATTTCTAAATAGGTTTTCAGCCAGATAATCTTGCTGTTCCCAATATTCTCAATATCCGCCCATTCTTTCGCACCACAGACCACATCGCAGACGGCTATGCCGATAATTTCATTTTTTTTATTTTTTT
>Ga0209746_1001312_pt1 | contig 11952 bp, 12 predicted proteins | sample BarGraNGADG00211_3_FD_184496 | JGI IMG/M metagenome (GOLD analysis project Ga0209746, IMG submission 184496) | Arctic peat soil microbial communities from Barrow, Alaska - Barrow Graham LP Ref core NGADG0011-211 (SPAdes) (version 2) | ecosystem: Environmental > Terrestrial > Soil > Wetlands >...
CCGATCCGCAGGTCGGCGAGGTCGGCGAGGGAGGTAGCCTGGGCCGCCGGGCTGTCCCCGATCGTGACGACGGCCTGGGCCGTGTCGTAGTAGCTGGCGGAGAAGTCGAGGTTCGCCCGGCGCTCGTCGCTGATCGACACCTGGTTGATCGCGAAGTCGAAGGACTTCTCGCCGGGGGCGATGATCTGGTCGAAGGTCACCTGGACCCACTCCACCGCGTCCTTGCCGAAGCCCAGCTCGGCTGCGACGGCGTAGGCGACCGCGGCCTCGAAGCCCTTCCCGTTCGTCGGGTCGTTGTCGACGATCCAGGGCTCGTAGCTCGGGTCGGATGTGCCGATGGTCAGTACGCCATCGGTCACGGTCTGCAGCGTGCCGGGGTCGGTCGTGGCGGCGTCACCGTCGTCGGCCGGGGCGCAGGCTGCCAGGGCGAGAGCGGACAGGGTCGCGATGGCGATTCCGCCGGCGATACGCATCGATGCCTCCGTGGTTCGAGTGGACGACGATGATCGTACGTTGGGCGCGCAGCGCACGGGAACGGCCCGGGGGTCCGGCTCGTTCTCCAACAGGACGCCGCGCCGGCCGCGCGGCGTCCTGATCGGGATGGAAGGGAGCAAGACGTGAGTCGTCGGTACTTCAACGGGCTCAAGACGGCAGCCCTGTTCGGCGTGCTCTGGGCTGTCGTCCTCTTGCTGGGATCGTTCATCGGCAGTGGCCGGTACATCTGGCTGTTCGCCGCTATCGGCCTGCTCGGCACGGCGTACAGCTACTGGAACTCGGCGTCGATCGCGATCCGGGCCATGCATGCCCGGCCGGTGAGCGAGCTCGAGCAGCCGGTGATGCACCGGATCGTGCGGGAGCTGTCGACGACGGCCCGCCAGCCGATGCCCCGGCTCTACGTTTCCCCGACGGCAGCTCCCAACGCCTTCGCGACCGGGCGGAACCCCAAGAACGCGGCGGTGTGCTGCACCGAGGGGATCCTCGTCCTGCTGGACGAGCGGGAGCTGAAGGGCGTGCTGGGCCACGAGCTGATGCACGTGTACAACCGCGACATCCTCACGTCATCGGTGGCCGCGGCCCTCGCCGGGTTGATCACCTCGGTCGCCCAGTTCTTGATGTTCTTCGGCGGCGGCGGCGACCGCCGGGGCGGCGGGAACCCGCTCGCGATGCTGGCGATGGTGTTCCTGTCCCCGGTCGCGGCGGTCCTCATCCAGCTCGCGATCAGCCGGACGCGCGAGTACGACGCCGACCAGGACGGTTCGAAGCTCACCGGGGACCCGATGGCGCTGGCCTCCGCGCTGGCCAAGCTGGAGCGCGGGACGCAGCGTGCGCCGCTGCCCGCCAACCGGGAGCTGGTCAACGTGTCGCACCTGATGATCGCCAACCCGTTCCGGGGCGGCGGCATGGCGTCGCTGTTCGCCACCCACCCGCCGATGGCCGAGCGGATCAAGCGGCTCGAGGCCCTGGCCGGAGAGCAGGACGGCATCGTCCGCTACTGAGGACGACGGGCGGGCGGGGGCCGGGCGCGGCGTCGGTGCAGCGAATGTCACCCAATGCGCGACATTCGCTCCGGCATCCCGTCAGCGGTAGTTGACGAACTGCAGCGCCACGTCAAGGTCGGCGCCCTTGAGCAGGGCGATCACGGTCTGCAGGTCGTCCCGGCTCTTGGCGGACACCCGCAGCTCGTCGCCGGTGATCTGCGTCTTGACCCCCTTCGGCCCCTCGTCGCGCACGATCTTGGCGACCTTGCGGGCGTCCTCGCTGCTCAGGCCCTGCTTGAGCGCGACCTCGAGGCGGTACTCCTTGCCGGACTGCTTGGGCTCGCCGGTGTCAAGGGCCTTGAGCGAGATCCCGCGCCGGATCAGCTTGGTCTGGAACACGTCGAGCACCGCGTTGCACCGCTCGGGAGAGTTGGCGGTGATCAGGATCGCCTCGCCGCTCCAGGTGATCGAGGCGCCGACGTTCTTGAAGTCGTACCGCTGGCCGACCTCCTTCGCCGCCTGGTTCAGCGCGTTGTCGACCTCCTGACGGTCCACCTTGCTCACGACGTCGAACGAGGCCTCCGAAGCCATGTGTCCTCCTTGTTCGTCGGTCGGTCCTGACGGGGCGTCCGAGTTGGTATCCTTCCATCCGCGACGGGCCGGCGACGACCGGCCCGAGCCCCGGCAGGTTACCCGAGCGGCCAAAGGGGGCTGACTGTAAATCAGCTGCGTGAGCTACGGGGGTTCGAATCCCTCACCTGCCACCCAGGAGCGCCCCGCTCCGGCTCACCAGCCGGACGGGGCGTTCCGGCATTCGGACAGGTTGGGACGTTTGCCCCTGGTGTCACGATCGTCCTGCTCCGTAGTCTGAGGGTATTCATACCGCTTGAGACCGGTGACGCCGCGCCGTTGCGACGAGCCGGGATCGCACCCCCCGACGACGGCGCCGCCTGCTGGTCCAGCTACCCGGGCGGCGCCGTTCTCCAATTCCGGGGGGACGTAGGGCCTCGGGCGCCTTCTTCAACCGTGCGTAGCGTGTCAATCAGGCCGCACACACTCGCGGCCACGGTCTCTGGCAGCCGTGCCGGCGTGAGACGGAGGAACAGATGGCTCGACTCGACGGCAAGGTCGCGATCATCACCGGTGGTGCTCGCGGGATGGGCGCGGAGGACGCACGGCGTCTGGTTGCCGAGGGCGCAAAGGTCGTGATCGGCGACGTGCTCGACGTCGAGGGCGCTGCGACCGCGGCCGAGCTCGGCGACGCGGCGATCTTCGTGCACCTGGACGTCACGTCCGAGGAGTCATGGGCCGCGGCCGTCGAGGCCGCGCACGCGGCATTCGGCCCGGTGACGGTGCTGGTCAACAATGCGGGCGTGCTGTCGTACGGCCCGGTGGACACCATCGCCAAGGCGGAGTTCGAGCGGGTGGCAGCGGTCAACATGACCGGCCCGATGCTCGGCATGAAGGCTGTCGTCCCCGACATGAAGGCGGCGGGCGGCGGCGCGATCGTCAACATCTCGTCGGCCGCCGGCCTCATCCCGATGGCCAACCTTGGCTCGTACGTCGCGAGCAAGTGGGCCCTGCGCGGTCTGACCAAGGTCGCCGCGATGGACCTGGGCCACTCGGGCATCCGGGTCAACTCGATCCACCCCGGTGGCATCGAGACGCCGATGGCGGCCGGGAGCGACCCGGCGATGTTCGCCGGCTACGCGATCCCCCGGATCGGCAACGTCAAGGAGATCGCTGCGGCGGTGGCCTTCCTGGCCAGCGACGAGGCCTCCTACATCACCGGCGCGGAGCTCGCGGTGGACGGCGGCATGGTGCTGGGCTCGATGGTGGTTGTGGGCTGAACCGAAGTCCCGGGAGCACGGGTGGGGCCCTTCGAGCGGGCGGTGGGCCCCGCCAGCTCCTGGACGCTTTCGGATTTCGCAGCCCTGCTGAGGCCCGTGTACCCTTGCACGCGCTGCCCCGATAGCTCAGTCGGTAGAGCGTCTCCATGGTAAGGAGAAGGTCAAGGGTTCGATTCCCTTTCGGGGCTCTGCTGGTGCCCGGGGTGGCGGTTCGCCGTCCTGCCGGGTGCTGGAATGGCGGGGTAGCTCAGGTGGTTAGAGCACACGGCTCATAATCGTGGTGTCGCGGGTTCGAATCCCGCCCCCGCTACCACTGACCAGTGGCGCGCCCGTCCGAAGGCGCGCAAGACCGACCAGGCGCTGCGCCCAGCGCGAGAGGTGGCACCACCGTGGCCAGCAAGACCCAGGACGTCCGCCCCAAGATCACGCTTGCCTGCGTGGACTGCAAGGAGCGGAACTACATCACCAAGAAGAACCGCCGCAACGACCCGGACCGCCTCGAGCTGTCCAAGTTCTGCCCCCGCTGCGGCAAGCACACGGCGCACCGCGAGACTCGCTGACCGTTGGGCGTCAACGCCGCCTACGCCGGCCGGGCCTACCCGCCCACCGCGCCCTACGCCGTCGGGCGTGAGCACCTGCGCGACTTCGCGCGGGCGGTGGGTGCCACGCACCCGGCCCATCACGACGTTGACGCCGCACGCGCCCTTGGACACCCGGACGTCGTGGCGCCCCCGACGTTCGCCGTGGTGGTCGCCCAGCGCGCCGAGGCACAGCTGATCGCCGACCCGGAGGCCGGCATCGACTTCTCCCGTGTCGTGCACGCCGAGGAACGGTTCACCCACCACCGGCCGATCCACGCCGGCGACGCCCTGGTCACTGTCCTGCACGTCGACGCGGTCACCGAGCGGGCCGGTCTGGCGATGGTCACCACGCGGTGTGAGATCTCCGCCGCCGACGGCGCCCCGGTGGCGACTGTCGTCTGCACCCTCGCCGTGCGCGGCGACGAGGCCGGCGGATGAGCCGCCCTGCGCTCGCCGACCTGGCCGTCGGTCAGTCGATCGGTACCCGCACCGTCTCGGTGCAGCGCGGCGACCTGGTCCGCTACGCGGGCGCGAGCGGCGACCTCAACCCGATCCACTGGAACAACCGGGTGGCGACCGAGGTCGGCCTGCCGGGCGTCATCGCGCACGGCATGTTCACCATGGGCCAGGCCGTGAACCTGGTCACCGACTGGGCGGGCGACCCCGGCGCGATCATCGACTACGGCGTCCGGTTCACCCGTCCGGTCCCGGTGCCCTACCCTGGTGCGGCCACCGTCGAGGTCGATGGCACGATCGGTGCGATCGACGCCGACGCCGGCACCGTCCTGGTCGACCTGTCGGTCACCTTCGATGGCGCAAAGGTGCTCGGCAATGCCCAGGTGCTCGTCCGGCTCTGAAGACCGAGCGGCCTTGCCCGACCGCCAACTCCTAGGTCCGCGGCGGGCCCGTGGTCGTGCCGACCCGCAGCTCGACATCGAGGTGCACCGCCGCCGGCACCTCGCCGGCCAGCAGGCTCTGCACCGCGTGCCCGATCGCCTCGCCCTTGGCTGCCAGCGGCTGGACGACGGTGGTGAGCACATCCGGCGCGAGCCAGGCCAGGTCGAGCCCGTCGAAGCCGGCGACCGAGACGTCCTCGGGGACGCGCAGTCCGAGGTCCCTTGCGGCCAGCAGGACGCCGGCGGCGAGCAGGTCGGACTGGGCCACCACGACCGTCGGCGGGTCGTCGACGTCAAGGACGGTGCGGCCGGCGGCCTGCCCCTCCTCGACGAGGGACCCTGCGGTCTCCACGACCACCTCCGGCTCGACGCCGGCGTCGGCGAGGCCCTCGAGGCGGTGCCGCGTGGGCGTCCAGTCCAGCGCCGCCATCCGACCGGCGGAGACGACACCGGCTCGGCGCGGAAGGCCGAACGGCAGGGCGACCGATGCGAAGCGCTTGTGACCGAGGTTCAGCAGGTACTCGGCCAGCTGGGCCGTTCCCTTGCGGTCCTGGATGCCGACCACCGGCACACCGGGGACCTCGGGGCCCTCGCCGATGACCACCGGGACGCCGCGCCGCTGGAGCGCGGTGAGGACGGGGTCGCCGCTGCGCGCACCACAGATCAGGACGGCGACGTCCATCGGTGCGCTGGCCAGCAGCGGGTCGAGCTCGAGGCCGCCGTCGGCGGCGGCGGTGGCCGGGATCAGCAGGACGCCGAGGCCCATCGTGCCCAGCGTCCCGACCAGGCCGTCCAGCACCTGGATCGACACGGGGTCCCGGAAGCTGCGTCGCAGCTGGTCGCCGATGACCACCGCAACGATGCCGGACCGTCCGCTGCGCAACGAGCGGCCGAGGGGGTTGGGGCCGAAGTAGCCCAGCTGCGCGGCGGCGTCGTGCACGCGCGCCCTGGTCTCCGGGGCGATCGGGCCGGCGCCGGAGAATGCGAGTGAGGCGGTGGAGACGGAGACGCCCGCGGCCGTGGCCACGTCGGCCAGCGTCGGTCGGCCCTGTGACATATCACCCTGCCTGAACGGTTTCTCGGTTGACTGGGCGCCAGCCTATCGGCACACTTGAGAGGTTGGTCTCGAATCGTTTCGAGATCGTCCCATGTGCGGCCCGCGCTGAAGTGCCTGGTCACTGGACGGTCCGCGACCACTCCCGCCTGACGTCGTGCTCCGCACACCTGCCTACCGGATCGAGTCTGCCCGCATGTCCGCTCTGCCAGCCGGCCGCACGTCGTCGGCGTCCGAGGTCGCCCAGGCCCGCCGCCTGCTGATCAGCCTGTACTTCCTGACGGGCATCGCCGTGGCCAGCTGGCTCGCTCGGCTGCCCTCCATCCGCTCGGCGCTCGACCTGTCAGCCGCCGAGCTCGGCTCGGTGCTCGTGGTCGGTTCCGTCGGCTCGCTGGCCATGGTGGTCGTCGCGGGCGCCGTGACGAACCGCTGGGGGAGCCGCCGGGTGCTGCTCACCGGGGCCGTCCTGTTCTCGATCGGCAACGCTTTCGTCGGCCTTGCCCCCGCGGTCGGCAGCGTCGTGGTGCTCGCCGTCGGGATCCTGGTCTCAAGCTCCTCCTACGCCCTCTCGAGCGTCCCGATGAACCTCGAGACAGTGGTCATCGAGCGGCGGATGGGGCGCACCGTCGTGCCGCAGTTCCATGCCGCGTTCTCGATCGGCAGCGTCACCGGTTCGCTGATCGGCGCAGCCGTGTCCTGTGCCGGCGTGCCGGTGGTCTGGCACTTCTTGGCGATCAGCCTGGTCACGCTGGGCTGGCGCAGGTTCGCCGTCCCGGGTGCGGTGCTGCCGTTGCCGAGCTCGCTCACCCTGGTCGCCGACCAGGCGCCGGCGGCTCGTCGGGGCGCCGCCCTGCGCACCGCGTTAGCTGCCTGGCGGGAGCCGCGCACCCTGCTGATCGGCGTGATCGTGATGACCGCCGCCCTGTCCGAGGGGTCCGCGAACAACTGGCTGACCATCGCCGTCGTCGACGGTTTCACGCAGACGGAGGCCGTTGCCGCCCTGGTCTTCGGCGTGTTCGTCGGCTCGATGACCGTCTCGCGTCTGCTCGGCACCTTGGTCATCGGTCGGTACGGTCGGGTCAAGGTCCTGATCGCCTCGGCCATCTCCTCGCTGATCGGGCTGCTGACGTTCGGCCTTGCCCCCTCGCTGCTCGCTGCCGCGGCGGGCGCAGTGGCCTGGGGTCTCGGTGCCGGCCTCGCGGTGCCCATCGGCATGGCATCGGTCTCGGGCGACCGGCTGCGCATGGCCGGCCGGGTCGCGGTCGTCTCGGCCTTCGCCTCCGTCGCGTCCATCGCCGCCCCGCCGCTGATCGGGCTCGCAGCCGAGGCCGTCGGCATCAGGCGCGCGCTGCTCTTCATCGCAGGCGGGTTCGTGGTCAGCATCCTGCTCGCGCGCAACGTCCGGGGTGGGGAGTCCGTGCCGGGCACCGTCCGGGAGGACGACGCCGTCGTGCCGGTCCGGCGCGCGAACCTGAGCGACGCCGTCGTGCCCGCCCCGCGGACCCACGGCGCCCGCGACGCCGCGGCGGAACCGGTCGCCGCCGGAACCTGCTGAGATGGGTGCCGTGACCCACGACCGCAGCGGCACCCGACGCCGAGGGATCTGGGCCACCCCGACCGGTGACGCCCGGACGGCTTCGGTCGCGGTGTTCATCACCTTCTTCCTGAGCGGGTTCAACTTCTCCGGTTGGGCCGCACGCCTGCCCGCGGTCCGGGACGCCCTGGGTTTCAGCCCCAACAAGATGGGCGTGCTGCTCCTGCTGGCCGCGATCGGCTCGCTGCTCGCGCTGCCGATGTCCGGCGTGGTGGTCCAGTGGTTGGGCGCCCGGCGCACGGTGCAGGTCTCCGCAGGATTGAACACCGCCGGGCTAGTGCTCGCGTCCGTCGGGGTCGCGCTCGGCTCGGTATGGCTGACCGGCATCGGGCTCTCGATCTACGGGATCGGCACCGGCGTGTGGGACGCCGCGATGAACCTCGAGGGGGCGGCAGCCGAACAGCTGCTCGGCCGGTCGATGATGCCCCGGTACCACGCCGGGTTCTCGTTCGGCACGGTGACCGGGGCCGGGCTGGGCGCCGCCGCCGCGGCGCTGGGCGTCCCGGTGATCGCCCACCTCGGTATCGCCCTCACGGTGAGCCTTGCGGTGGTCCTGTTCGCCACCCGGCACTTCCTGCCCGAGGGCACCCACGACGCGCACCCCGACGACGCACGCGGCGTCCGGGGGGCGGCGAAGGCCTTCAATGCCTGGGGGGAGTCGCGGACCCTCCTGATCGGGCTCGTGGTGCTGGCCGCGGCGCTCACCGAGGGCTCGGCCAACGACTGGGTGAGCCTGGCGGTGGTCGACGGCTTCGGGACGTCCAATGCGGTGGGCGCCGTTGCGTTCGCCGTCTTCGTCACCGCGATGACCGGCATGCGCCTGCTCGGCACCGGCCTGCTCGACCGGTGGGGCCGGGTGCTGGTGCTGCGCCTGTGCGCCGCCTTGTCCCTTGTCGGCCTGCTCGTCTTCGCCCTGGCCCCGACCCTGTGGCTCGCCGCAGTCGGTGTGGTGGCCTGGGGGATGGGCGCGGCCCTCGGCTTCCCGGTCGGGATGAGCGCCGCGGCCGACGACCCGCGCCGGGCGCCCGCCCGGATCGCCGTGGTGTCCACCATCGGCTACAGCGCGTTCCTTGCCGGCCCGCCGCTGCTGGGCATGCTGGCCGAGCAGGTCGGCTACCGGCACGCCCTGCTCGCGATCCTGGCGCCCGTGGTGATCGGCCTCTTCGTCATGCATGCCGCCCGGCCGCTGCCCGGCACGGCACTCGCCGGCGTCGTGCCGCTTGACCCGGCCGTCGCGCCGGGCCTGGCCGACGTGGCCGACCGGACCGGGGAGCCGGACCACAACTAACCTGGAGGCGTGACGACCCCGCCCTCGCTGGCCGAGCTGACCACCCTGCGCCTTGGCGGGCCCCCGTCCCGCTACGTCGAGACCCGGACCGAGGCCGAGCTGGTGGCGGCCGTGCGGGATGCCGACGCCGCCGGTGAGCCGCTGCTGGTGCTGGGCGGTGGGTCGAACGTCGTCGTCGCGGACGCCGGCTTCCCCGGGGTGGTGGTGCGCGACCTGCGGCGCGGGATCGCGGTCGAGGGCGGCATCGGCAGCTGCGGGGGCGCGAGCCTGCGGGTCCCGGCCGGCACGCCATGGGAGGACGTCGTCGAGCAGTGCGTCGCGCAGGGCTGGGTGGGCGTCGAGGCGCTCAGCGGCATCCCCGGGTGCACCGGCGCAACGCCGGTGCAGAACGTGGGGGCGTACGGCCAGGAGGTGGCCGGGGTGGTGTCGACCGTGCGCGTGTGGGACCGCGAGCAGGCGCGCATCCGGACATTGGCCCTGGTCGAGCTGGGCTTCGGCTACCGCAGCTCGGTGCTCAAGCGTTCGCAGCGCGACGAGACGGGCGCGCCATCGTCCTACGCGCCGACGCCTCGGTACGTGGTGCTCGACGTCGGCTTCCAGCTGCGGCTCGGCACGCTCTCCGCGCCGATCGCCTACCCGGAGCTGGCGGGACTGCTCGACGTCGCCGTCGGGCAGCGCGCGCCGCTGGTCGAGGTGCGCGCCGCCGTCCTGCAGCTGCGCGGGCGCAAGGGGATGGTGCTGGACCCGGCCGACCACGACACCTGGAGCGCCGGCTCGTTCTTCACCAACCCGTTGGTGCCGGCGGCGCTCGCGGACACCCTGCCCGATGGCGCCCCCCGCTACGCCGTGCGGTCGGCGCGCCCGGAGACCACCACCGGGCCGAGCCTCGGGGCGGTGGACCCTTCGCTGGTCAAGACCAGCGCCGCGTGGCTGATCGAGCACGCGGGGTTCACCCGCGGCTTCGGGCTGCCCGGGCCGGTCAGCCTGTCCACCAAGCACGCCCTTGCCCTGACCAACCGCGGCGAGGGCACGACGTCGGACCTGCTCGCCCTGGCCCGCACGGTGCGCGACGGCGTGCACGAGCGGTTCGGGATCACGCTCGAGCCCGAGCCGGTCCTGGTCGGCGTGACGCTGTAGCTGCACGGTCGAGCCCTGCCAGGCCACGCACGGTTGTGCGCCGTCCGCGGAGCCGGCTTCCGCTCGGTGTGCGACCCGGGCGGGGCGGAAGCCCGGCATGGGCGACGCGCCGCGGCGCTACTGTTCCGGCGTGTCAGTGACCGACATCCGGGTACGTGGCCTGCGCAAGGCCTACGGGCCCGTGCGCGCCGTCCGGGACGTCTCGTTCGACGTCGCGCGAGGGGAGATCTTCGGCATCCTCGGACCCAACGGCTCCGGCAAGACCACAACTGTCGAGTGCCTGCAGGGACTGCGGCACGCCGACGCCGGGGAGGTCTCGGTGCTCGGGCTCGACCCGCGCAGCCAGGTGGCCCAGATCCGGCGGCGCATCGGCAGCCAGCTGCAGGACGCCGCACTGCCGGACAAGATCCGGGTCGCCGAGGCGGTGCGGCTCTTCGCCTCGGTCGGTGACGGCAAGGTCGACATGGACCGGCTGCTGGCCGACTGGGGGTTGGAGACCAAGCGCAACGCGGCGTTCCACTCGCTCTCCGGCGGTCAGCGGCAGCGGCTCTTCATCGCGCTCGCACTGGTCAACCGGCCCGAGCTGGTGTTCCTGGACGAGATGACGACGGGCCTCGACCCGGAGGCCCGGCGCGAGGCGTGGCGGCTGATCGAGCAGGTGCGTGAGATGGGCACCACCGTCGTTCTGGTCACCCACTTCCTTGACGAGGCCGAGCGGCTCTGCGACCGGCTGGTGGTGATCCAGGCCGGCGTACTGTCCGCGACCGGGACCCCGGCGGAGCTCGTCCAGCGGTACGCGGGCGGCATCACGGCGACCTTCACGGCCGACGTCGACGAGGCCTCGCTGGCCGGCCTGCCGGGTGTCACCGCCGTCGCGCGCCGGGGAAGCAGCACCGAGATCAGCGGCGAACCGGCGGCCCTGCTGCACCTCGGCCACGCCCTCGTGCAGCGTGGCGTCGTGCCGACCGACCTGCGGGTGCAGCAGCCGACCCTCTAGGACGCCTACTTCCTGCTGGTCGGTAAGGACGGCGCAGACGGCGCACACGGCGCCGAGGAGCCCGTCCCCGAGAGAGGTGCCCGGTGAACCCCCGACCGTGGCTGGAGTCCGCGCGGGTGGAGCTCCTGCTGTTCGTCCGCGAGCCGATGACTGTGGTGTTCGCGCTCGTCATGCCCGCGGTGTTCGTCCTGGTGCTCAGCGGCGTGTTCGGGGACACCCCGGACCCGAGCGGGGCGGTGTTCCGCGGGGTCGGCGGCTCCACCTACTACACGCCCGCCTACATCGGGCTGGCGGCGGCGTCGGTGGGCCTGATCCTGCTCCCGACGCACCTGGCCGGATACCGCGAGCGAGGGGTGCTGCGGCGGCTGCGCGCGAGCGGGGTCCCGGTGACCGCGGTCCTGATCGGTCAGGTGGCCGTCGCGCTGGCGCTCTCCCTGGCCGGCGGTCTGCTGGTGGTGGCGGTGTCCTTCCTCTCCGCCGACCCGATGGGCGCCGTTGACCCGTGGGGGGTGCTGGTCGCGGGCACCGTCGGGGCGCTGGCCTTCGCCCTGCTCGGCCTGGCCCTTGGCGCGCTGCTGCCGTCCTCCAGGGCCGCCCAGGGCGCGGGCGTGCTGCTGTGGTTCCTCGTGTTCATGCTGGGTGGTGCCGGGCCGCCACCTGAGGTCCTGCCCGGCGTGATGAGCGACATCGGGGACTTCACCCCACTGCGGCCGCTGATCATCGCGTTGCAGGACCCGTGGTTCGGCAACGGCTGGAACGGCGGCCGGCTCGCGGTGCTCGTGGGGATCGGTGCGGTGGCCTGGGCGGTCGCCGCGTTCCGGCTGGCGCTGCCGCGCACGATGCTGCGGTTCTCCGGCTGGCGCGAGATCACCCTCGGCGACCTCGGCGCCAAGCAGGGCATCCTCGGCGGCATCAACGCCGTGATCGTCGGGAATTACCTGACCACCCTGGGCCGGCCGGCCGAATCCGACCTCGAGTTGCTCGACGATCTGCAGATGCCGATAAAGGCACTCAACGCCAGCCTGTAGAAAAAGCAGGTGATGGTTCACGAGCTCCCCGCGCCCGTCGGCGCCTGTG
>Ga0209746_1001314_pt1 | contig 11945 bp, 8 predicted proteins | sample BarGraNGADG00211_3_FD_184496 | JGI IMG/M metagenome (GOLD analysis project Ga0209746, IMG submission 184496) | Arctic peat soil microbial communities from Barrow, Alaska - Barrow Graham LP Ref core NGADG0011-211 (SPAdes) (version 2) | ecosystem: Environmental > Terrestrial > Soil > Wetlands >...
CCAGCCTGTAGCGGGCGGCATGATCCGCGTCGGAATCCCGCCCCACCGCCTTCCTTACGAGATGCTCGACTGGGAAGTCCAGCAGATCCTGGACGAAGGCGTGGAATTGGAACTCAATACCTGGATTGACGACATTCCGGGTTTGCTCAAAACAAGGAAACTGGGCGGCCCATACCAAGCTGTGCTCATTGCCACCGGAGCGCACGTGGCCAAGAAGGTGGATATTCCCGGCAAAGACCATCCCGACAACTGGCTCAGCCTGCCTTTCCTCAAACAAGTCTGCCTTGGCACCCCGCCCGACCTGACCGGTAAACGCATCGCCGTTATCGGCGGCGGGAACGTGGCCCTGGACTGCGCCCGCTCAGCGGTGCGCGTCGGGGCCAGCGAGTGCCGGATGATCTTCCGCAAGCCGAAGGGCGAGATGACCGGCTTCGAATGGGAGGTGGAAATTGCCGAGGAAGAAGGCGTCACGATGTGCGGGGCAACCATGTTCAAGGAAATCCTGGTCGAGGGCGACAAAGTCGTCGGCGTAAAGTGCGTCCGCACCGAATACCACGGTTACGATGCCAAAGGCCGCATCCTGATTGACGAATTGCCTGGCACTGAGCATGTCCTGCCCGCCGATATTATCATTTGGGCCACCGGTCAGAGCTGCGACCTGTCATTTTTGCCGGAGGATGGCTCGGTCAAACCTGCCAAATCCGGGATCGATTCTGACGATGATATGATGACCAGCCTGCCAGGTGTCTTCGTGGCCGGAGACGTGCACCGCGGCTCCACCTTTTACGTGGTGGATGCCATCGGCGAGGGGCATCACGCCGCCCGCAGCATGGACCGTTACCTGCGCGGCGAACAAGGCGTGCGTGAGCCGAGCCTGCCGCCGAAGGTGGAACTGAGCGAGCCCGAGGTCCGGGCGCGCATCGCCCGCGGCGAGGCCTCGCAGGCGCAGCGGGTCCGAATCCGCACCATCCCCCTGGAAGAACGCTATCACAACTTCCGCGAAGCGGACCTGACGCTGACCGAGGAGGAAGTTCTGCTGGAGGCTGAGCGTTGTGTCCGCTGTGGGACGTGCGCCGAGTGCCTGGAGTGCGTGGCCGCCTGTGAACGCGGCGCGATTGACCACAATATGCAGGAACGCCGCGAGGAGTTTACCGTTGGGACAATCATCCTGGCCACTGGATTCCGGGACTTCGACCCGGCGCGCCTCCCCGAATTGAATTACGGCAAGATTCCCAATATCCTGACTGCCCTGGAGTTCGAGCGGCTGGTCAACCCCAGCGGACCGACCGATGGCAAGGTCCTGCTAAAAAACGGCCAACCGCCAAAGAGCGTGGCGGTTGTGCACTGCGTCGGTTCGCGCGATGCCAGGATTCACGAATACTGCTCGCGCGCCTGCTGCATGTACTCGCTCAAACTCTCACAGTTGGTGCATGAATACGCCGGGGCGGAAGTCCACGAGATTTACCGAGACATACGTTCCTTCGGCAAAGGCTACGAGGAGTTCTACAACCGCACGGCGCAGATGGGCGTTCATTTCTATCACGGTAAAGTCAAAAGCATCGAGAAGAAAAATGGCGTATTGCGCGTGGCCTGGGACGAAGCCTTCCACGGCCAGCCCGATCACGTGGAAGTGGATATGGTCATCCTGGCAACCGGCTTCGAGCCGCAGACAGACACCGGTCAGGTGGCGGCGCAATTCGGCGTTAGCCGCAGCCGGGACGGGTTCTTCCTCGAACGCCACCCGAAATTGGCCCCGGTAGAAACGACCAGCGAAGGCATTTATCTCGCCGGAGCCTGCCAGTCGCCCAAGGACATCCCCGACAGCGTGGCCCAGGCCGGGGCAGCCGCCGCGGCCGCCCTTTCGCTCATGGACCAGGGTGTCATCGCCCTCGACCCATCTATTGCCGAGGTTATTGTCGCCCGCTGCGCCGGATGCGGTCAGTGTGCGGCGGCCTGCCCGTACCAGGCCATTGAGCTGGAGCAGGGTCTGGCCAAAGTCAACGGCTACCTGTGCAAGGGCTGCGGCACCTGCGCGGCAGCCTGCCCGAACAAAGCCGTCACGCTTATTCATTACGATGACCGCGAGTTGGTTGCTGAAATTATTGGTATGCTGACAGTGGAGTCCTCGCCGGTTTAAAAGTCTGTCAAGTGCAACAGGTCTGACAATCCAGCCCTGTTAGACCTGTAAGACCTGTCAGACCATATGGAGAAACGATGTACGAACCCAGGATAATCGCTTTTTTATGTTCGTGGTGTAGTTACACCGGCGCCGACACGGCAGGGATTGCCCGCATGAAATCCCCGGCCAACATCCGGGCCATACGCGTGCCCTGCTCGGGGCGCGTCTCGCCCGAACTGGTCATGCGCGCTTTCGACCAAGGCGCAGACGGCGTGCTCGTGCTCGGCTGTCATATCGGAGAATGTCACTACGACACAGGCAACCACCGCGCCGCTAAACGTTTGCCCATTCTGCGCAGCCTGATGACCTTTGCCGGGCTGGAGCCGGAGCGCCTGCATCTGGACTGGGTCTCTGCTTCGGAAGGCGAACGATTCTCAAAGATCGCCGAGGAGTTCACCGGGGACGTGCGCGCTCTGGGCCCGGTCCACTGGCGGGTTAACCCGGATAGAAAGCAAGTTGCCAGCCAGATGTTGGCAGCATCCCGTGAAGCGATTCCCTACCCGGAGACGGACTGTGCCGCCAAGACGGACGCCATTCGTAAGAAAGCCAGGGAACTGCTCGCAAACAACCAGGTCAGTTGCGTGATTGGTTATGAAGTGAGCCGGCGCGGCCGGTCTCGGCCGGTCTTCGTCTACACCCCCGAGGAGACCGGACGACTGGTTTGGAACCCGGACTGCACCAACAATCTGACCACCTACCTGCCTGCCAGACTCCGTCCTATCAAAGGGAAAGAGCCGCCCAAGCCGGTTGCCGTTGTGGTCAAACCCTGCGACAGCAAAGCAATTAACGTTATGGTGGCAGAGAACCTTTATCGGCGTGACCAGGTCTACGCACTGGGAGTAGCCTGTGAGGGTATCCGGTGTCCGGATGGGAACCTGCAAACCCGCTGTGTCACCTGCCAGGAGGCGGTGCCGATCGTCTGCGACACGTTGATCAGCGGAGCCACATCCTCCTTCATTCCACGTCTTTCGTCGTATGCCCGGGAAGAAATTGCCGAACTTCAGGATGCTACTCCTGCCGAACGCCTGGAGTTCTGGTTGGGACATTTCGACCGCTGTATCCGCTGCTATGCCTGCCGGCAGGCCTGCCCAATGTGCAACTGTCCGGTATGCCTGTACGAGCGCGATGACTCGACTTTCATCGGCTTGGGCATTGGGCTGAACGAAAAACGCACTTTCCACCTGGGGCGCGCCTATCATCTTGCCGGCCGCTGCGTGGGGTGTAACGAGTGCGAACGCGCCTGCCCGATGAACATTCCCATCGGCCTGTTGAACCAGAAACTGGCCGAGGAAATTGAGGCGACGTTCGACTACCGAGCCGGACTTACCGTTGCCCCGTCTCCGGTTGTGACCATCCTGTCAGGCGAGTACAAAGAGGGCTAAGGTGAGCAAATCCACTGCTCCTAAAAAACGCTGGCTCATCTCGCAGGCCGAACTGGAAGCCTGGTTGGACGGCATTGCCAACGCGCGTACACTCATCGCCCCGCGCCAGGAATCCGGCATCATACTGTACCGCCCGGTGGCAAAGAGCGGCGAAATTGCCTGGCATGGACAAACGTCAATGTCCGCCCATGGCGGCCGCCCGGTATTGTCGGTCAAAGAAATCTTCTTTCCGCCGACCTAGCGCCTGTTCACCATACAAAAAACCGGACAGGAAATCCGTCTGAAGGAAACATTCCCAGACTGGGAAACCGTCGTCTTTGGCGTCCGTCCGTGCGACGCGCGCGGGGTCAAATTGCTCGATGCCCTCTTCCTGGACACCAATCCGGTTGACTCTTTCTACGCCCGTCGCCGCGGGAATACCACCCTCATCGGCCTGGCCTGCAAGGAACTGGGTCCCACCTGTTTCTGCACCTCGGTCGGCGGCGCGCCCGACGACGCCCAAGATGTGGACATCATGCTTTATGAGACGGATGGAGGCTACCTGGCCGAGGCAGTAACCGAGAAAGGCCGCTTCCTCATCCCCGGCGGTGAGTGGAAGGAAACCACCGCCAGCCCTCAGCAGTCAACCTACAGCGGACAGTTCCCGGTTCCGGAAAAAGGAAAATGGCCGGAGCATTTCAATGACGAGTATTGGGCGAAAATGTCCGAGCGCTGTCTCTCCTGCCGGGCATGCGCCTTCGTCTGCCCGACCTGTCGCTGTTTCGCGGTACGAGATGAGCTGGTCAAACCCGGCGAGTTCGAGCGTATCCGCTGTTGGGACAGTTGCGCCGGGGAGAATTACCGCCTCGTAGCGGGCGGTCACCGGCCGCGCGCCGAAAAAGGCGAACGCCTGCGCAACCGCTTCTTTTGCAAGTTCTTCTATTACCCGGAACAATACGGGCTGGGCGCTGCCTCGGCCTGCACCGGCTGCGGACGCTGTATCGAAGTCTGCCCGGTCGGGGTGGACATCACCGAAGTGCTGATTCACCTGGAGAAACCGGCATGAACGAGAATCCCATGCTTCCATACCTAGGAAAACTGGTCGAAGTGCGTGACCTGGCGGCCGAGATCAAACTCTTCCGCGTCGAAATGTTGAACGGCGGGGGCGAAGCGTTCCGGACCTTCCAGCCGGGGCAGTTCGCCTTCGTATCGGCGTTCGGTCTGGGCGAAGCACCCTTCGGCATCGCCAACGCGTCCGGGCGCGGCCCGACGGTTGATTTCGCAGTGGCCCGCCTCGGGTCCGTGACGACCGGCCTGCATGAACTTGGGGAAGGTGACATCGTCGGCGTGCGCGGTCCGCTGGGGAACTGGTTCCCGATGAAAAAGTTCAAAGGGAAAAACCTGATTGTCCTGGGCGGCGGGATTGGCGGCGCACCCCTGCGCCCGGTCATCCAGCATGTCCTGGACCACCGGTCTGATTTCGAAACCCTGACCATCCTGTGGGCTGCGCGTCACCCATCCCTGCTGGTCTTCACCGACGAATACGATGAGTGGCGCGCAGCGCCGGACACGGCTCTGCACCTGACGGTGGACAACCCGGACGAACAGTGGGATCACAATGTCGGGCTGATCACCCAACTGCTCGAAAAGATATCTCCGTCGACCGACAACACCGTCACCATCACTTGCGGCCCTCCGATTATGATCCATTTTGTGACGAAGATGCTACAGGAGAAGATGGGCTTTGCTCCAAAAAACAACTATGTCACACTCGAGGCGCGCATGCACTGTGGGATGGGTAAGTGTGGACGCTGCAATCTGGGAGAGAAACTCGTCTGCGTGGATGGGCCGGTCTTCAACATGGAAGAGGTGGGAGGACTGCTGGAGACATTCCTGTAACAGTTTCGAGGATGACGATTTTCGTCAGCCAGTGGGTTTAGGCGTGCAATAAAATAAATATAGTATCTTTGCTCAAAGCCGGACTTTCGCTGGCATTTTTTAGGAATATATTCCCTTTTAAATACACAAAAAAATAGTTTTTATGGTACAACGAACCAGGTAGGTTGTGATATTGTAATTAATGAGCGCATCAGATCTCATCCAATCGGGATCAGTCGTGGTCGTCGGTGGTGGTCCAGCTGGACTTATGGCCGCCGAGGTTTTGATTCAGGGCGGTGTACGAGTCGATCTCTACGACAGCATGCCCTCGGTCGGGCGCAAGTTTTTAGTAGCAGGTAAAGGGGGGTTAAACCTGACGCATTCAGAATCACGAGAACAATTCCTCTCTCGTTATGGTACGCGCCGCGCACAGCTTGAACCATTGCTGGATAAATTCGGCCCCGAAGATCTGCGCAGGTGGGTACATGAACTTGGGACCACTACTTTTGTGGGCACATCCGGACGAGTGTTTCCGGCTGGTATGAAAACAGCTCCAATTTTGCGCGCCTGGCTAATGCGTTTGCGCAAAGCCGGAGTAACCTTCCATTTGCGCCATAAATGGTTTGGTTGGAGCAATAACGGTGCTTTACACTTCGAAACACCGGATGGCGAAGCAAGCGTGAGTCCCAATGCGGTGGTACTTGCACTGGGCGGCGGGAGTTGGGCGCGGCTGGGTTCTTCCGGTGCGTGGGTTCCACTGCTTGTCGAGCGTGGGGTTGCAGTTGCAGCGCTAAAACCATCTAACTGCGGTTTTGACGTTGCTTGGAGCGAACATTTTCGCACCCGTTTCGAAGGATTTCCTTTGAAATCAGTCATCGTATCCTTCACCGATTCAAAGGGGAACGCATTTAGCAAGCAGGGCGAATTTATTGTAACCGCGACCGGCGTTGAAGGAAGTTTGATATATGCTATCTCTGCACAATTAAGGGATGAGATCGAAGCTAATGGCAGCGCAGTTATCAAACTTGACCTCGCCCCCGGCTGGTCACAGCAGCATCTTATGGAAAGATTATCCCGGCCGCGGGGTTCGCGGACTCTGTCCGGGCACCTTGAAAAAGCTGTGCACATTAAAGGTGTAAAAGCCGGTTTACTGCGGGAATTTGTGCCAAAACAGAATTTCGCCGCTCCAGAATACATGGCCTCCGCGATCAAAGAATTGCCAATCCCCCTTATTGCACCCCGGCCTTTGGATGAAGCCATCAGCAGTGCGGGTGGTGTTCTCTTCGCTGAGCTCGACGAGCGCTTGATGATTCGCTCCATGCCGGGGGTCTTCTGCGCAGGGGAAATGCTGGATTGGGAGGCACCGACTGGCGGCTATCTGCTCACAGCTTGCTTCGCAAGCGGGAGGGCCGCCGGCTTGGGAGCCCTGGCTTGGCTTGATATTGGTGTAGGAACCTAAGCTGTATTGCCGAAGGAATTGAAGTTGCCACAGGTGCAATGGTGGGAAATTGCACGCGGGTTTTGGCTGTCTAGGGATAAATTGTCGCCACTTTTGCAAATGTGAAGACAGGAGTTTCCGTCCGGTTGGCTCCGCGGGTGGATGTACGGCAAAAGGCTCTCACCTATGCCGCGGAGGTGAAAAAGAAATGTTATGCCCAGTTAAGGAGTATCAGGTTATGCTGGAGATAGAACTAATCTCCTTCCAGCAAGTCACACTGAATCCATATTTTGTAGCGATTATAAGCCGACCAGGGATTTCGACAAAATGCACCTTGTGAGGAGAGGAAATTATCTACGGGCGGCAGATATTTGCATACGGCGTAACCTTATTTAGAACTTGTGCGGGGATTGTTAATTACCGGTTGAAGCCTGTATCGGAAAGAATAGGTCCTGCGGCGATAGGTCGATTGCTATTCAGCTCACATTAAATTCGGAGTTTATGCCTGTATAATTGGACGGTTATCTCAGAATCTGGAGCAGTGTTTGATTTCATTTTTTGAACGTGTGATTGATTTCTACCGGGACCGGGAATATTTTCGCCTGCTGGTCAGATTTGCCCTACCAATTGCCTTGCAAAGCCTAATCACATCGTCGCTCAATATGGTGGGCGTGATCATGATCGGGCAGTTGGGTGAGACTTCTATTGCGGCAGTGGGGCTGGCGAATCAGGTCTGGTTCCTGCTCAACCTCCTTTTGTTTGGCATTGTCAGCGGCTGTGCCATGTTTGTGGCGCAATTGTGGGGGAAGAAAGACATCCCCAATATCCGCCGGGTCCTGGGATTGGCCGTCAAGCTGGGACTGATAGCCGCACTGGTTTTTTGGACCCTGGCGACATTCTTTCCGGGTGCAGTGTTGCGGCTGTACACCGAAGACGCGGCGGTCATCGAATTGGGCAGTCAATACCTGTACATTTATGGCTGGTCCTATGGCTTTTATGCCATTTCCACCGCATACAGCGTCAGTCTGCGCTCGACCGGCTACGTCCGTTTGCCATTGGCTGTCAGCACTGCCGCACTGGGATTGAACATCTTGATCGCCTATCCTTTCATTTTTGGCTGGGAAACGGTTGGACTCCCTGCACTTGGGGTTAACGGCGCGGCGATTGCAGGACTGATTGCACGCGTCCTGGAATGTCTGGCGATGCTGGGAGTCGTTTACTGGGACCGGCTGAACCCGTCTGCGGCTTCGCTGCGCGACCTGCTGGAATTGGATTTCAAGTTTATGGTGTCGGTACTCAAACCGGTCTTGCCGGTTATCGCCAATGAGTTCCTGTGGTCCATGGGCATCACCACATATAGTGCCATCTATGCCCATATCGGGACCAGCGCCATCGCCGCCATCAACATTGTCTCGACGATTGATCAATTGGCGTTCGTGGTCTTTCTCGGCATCGGGAGTGCGACTGCCATTCTGGTTGGCAACCTCATCGGCCAGGGCGAAAATGAAAAAGCATACCGCTATGCCGGTCGTTCGCTCGGACTGAACATTACCGGGGCGGCTTTGATGGGTTTGCTGGTCTATTTGTTTGCAGGGAACCTTTTCCAGTTATTTAAAGTTTCGCCGGAAGTAATAGTAGACGCCCGCAATATCCTGACCGTCCTGGCGCTGGGTATGTCGGTACGCTCGGCCAACCACGTCATCATCATCGGCATCCTGCGCTCTGGCGGGGACACGCGTTTCTCGCTTGTCCTGGATGGTTTCGTCATTTGGCTGGTGGGTGTCCCGGTCACAGCGGCGGGCGCGTTCCTGTTACACCTCCCCATACACCTTGTGTATGCACTGACTCTAAGCGAGGAAGTCACCAAGTTTGCAGCAGGACTGGTACGCTACTTTTCGAGGAAATGGATTAACGATCTCACTAACAGGGTAACAGAATAGACAGTTCTCTGGGAATTGCCTTTTGATGGAGTATACAAATGGAATTCGAATCTTCCCGTTCCTTCGCCAGACGTCTTGATAAACAAGACTCTCTATCGCCGTTTCGTACCCGCTTCGCTATCCCCGAGCCCGACCTGGTTTATCTGGATGGCAATTCGCTCGGCCGACAGGCATTCGCATCTGCAGAGCGCCTTCAGCGTCTGACCGAGGAGTGGGGTCGCGACCTGGTCCGTGGCTTCAACCAGGATTGGTGGCAAGCTCCCGGACGCGTCGGGGAAAAGATTGCCCGGTTGTTGGGAGCCGGCCCGGGTCAAATCGTGGCCTGTGACACGGTCTCGGTTAACTTGTTCAAGCTCTCTGCCGCGGCATTGACGCTGGATCCTAGGCGCACAAAGATCGTCACCGACACGCTCAACTTCCCATCCGATCTGTACATCCTGCAAGGACTCGTCCGTATGCTTGGTGATCGTCACACCATTGTGCGCATCGGCTCGAAGAACGGCGAAGTCACCCCCGACCTGGATGCCCTGGAGGCCGCCATTGATAAGGATACGGCCCTCATCACCCTTTCCCATGTCACCTTCAAATCTGGCTATCTGTACGACATGGCCGCCATCACCGAACTTGCTCACCGCCGCGGCGCACTGGTGCTGTGGGATTTGAGTCACTCGGCCGGAGCGGTGCCGGTTGCGCTGGACGCTTGCAATGCCGATTTCGCTATTGGCTGCACCTATAAGTACCTGAACGGCGGCCCCGGCTCACCAGCGTTCCTATACGTTTGCAAGAACCTGCAGGAGCAGGTTGCATCACCCATCTGGGGTTGGTGGGGACAGAAAGAGCCTTTCGCCTTTGGCCTGGACTACGTGCCCGCCCCAGGTATCACCCGATTCCTGACCGGTACCCAACCAATCGTTTCTCTGCTGGCGATGGAAGCCGCCCTGGACCCCTTGCTGGAAGCCGGCATGGATGCCCTACGGACAAAATCGCTGCAATTGAGCGAATACCTCATTAACTTGACCGAGGAATTCCTCGCCCCGCTGGGCTTCTCGCTTGGCACTCCACGCATCCGCGAACGGCGCGGCTCGCACGTCAGTCTCCGCCATCCAGAGGGCTACCGTATCAACCGGGCCTTAATTGAGGAGATGAAAGTCATCCCCGATTTCCGCGAACCAGACAATCTGCGCCTCGGCCTGACCCCGCTTTACACCACCTTTGGCGAGATCTGGGAGGGCATTGACCGCATCCGCCGGACAGTTACAGAGAAACGCTACGAGAAGTATCCAACCCAACGTCTGACTGTCACCTGAAATCCATCTAAAGATCTTCAAACCGCATAGTCCCCGGGGATTCCATCACAGCATAAGTATGGGGGTGCAGAACAGGCAAAGCCCATCCTGCCCCCCATATCTTCCCCTCTACCAGGGGAATCTCAAAAGCCGCACAAAATCTTCTTGACAATTCTCCCACCCCGGTGATACTCTCTGCGGGAGTTAATCAAATTCTAAAGAAAGGAGGCGCATTTCATGTCCAACATCCTTATCCTGACCCCGATCATTCCTCTTTGTGATCGTGTTTATGCTTTTAAGGGAATGATTCTACCTTCTCGGAGTGCGCCTTTTGGCCTGTAAAGGTCATCTCAAGTGGTTTTCTGCCACGGTGGCTCCCGCACCGTGGCTTTTTTATCGAAATAGGCGGATGCCGTCCCTTTCGGGGATGGTTTCCGCCCCAACAGGAAAATGAAATGGCAATCACGACGACACCTTCTACCTACTTTGACTTCCACAAAACCCTGACAAAAAAGAAACTGGTCGGGATGCTGCGCATGATGACCGGTTACCGGTCGGCTTACGTGGCGGCCAACCTGTCACTGGCAGTCTCTGCGCTGGCAAAAACAGCAACGTATCTGCTTCTGCGTAACTTTGCCGATACAATCCTAGGCGATACCGCCCCCTTCGCCGGCACGCTCGAGCGGACCCTGATCTTGATTGCGCTGAGATTCATCGGCCTGGCTGTTGTGGAGGGCGGTTTTTTCTTCCTGTCCGGGCGGCTGGCGGCTTTCTCGGCGGAAGGGATTACGCGCCGCCTGCGCAACTTCCTATTCGATCACATCAAGCGCCTGAGTTTCGCCTACCACAGCAAAACCCCCACCGGTGACATGATCGAGCGCGTCACTTCGGACGTGGACTCTGTCCGAAGTTTTTTTAATGAACAGGTCATCGGCGTCGGGCGCATCGTGCTGATGTTCGTCATCAACTTCGTCGCCATCTGGCAGTTGAATTGGAAACTGGCGCTGGCCTCCATCATAGTCATCCCGTTCCTCCTGGCGGTCTCGGTGTGGTTCTTCAAGAATGTGACCAAGGCCTACGAGAAGTACCAGGGACAAGAAGCGGCGCTCTCGACGACTTTGCAGGAAAACCTGACCGGCGTGCGCGTGGTAAAAGCCTTCGCCCGGCAGGATTACGAGAAAGACAAGTTCGAGAAAGACAACTGGGAAAAGTACCTGCGCGGCAAGAAACTCCTGCGCATGCACTCGCTCTTCTGGCCGCTCTCCGACATTGCCTGCGGTCTCCAGATGCTAGGCGGATTCATATTCGCCGCCATCCTCGCCATCCGCGGTGAGATCACGGTTGGCACGTACCCGGCCTACGTCGGCCTGGTCGTCTTGCTTATCTGGCCGATGCGCAACCTGGGCCGCATTATCGTCAACACTTCCACCGGCCTGGTCTCGTACGAACGCCTGATGGAAATCGTCAAACAGGAGTGTGAACCGCTGACAGATGGCAAGGTGCAGGTTCAGGGTTCGATACGCGGCGATATCGTCTTCGAAAAAGTCTCGTTCCAGTATGAAGACGGTGGCAGCGAGGTGCTCAAGGATGTCTCGTTCCGCATCCAGCCAGGACAGGCGGTTGCGCTGCTCGGTTCGACCGGTTCTGGAAAAACCAACCTAATCAACCTGCTGCCGAGGTTCCACAAGTACACCGACGGGCGCAGCCTCCTCGCTCTCGCAAGGGACCGCCCGCTGCTTACATCATTTTCGCTGGGACTTAATAAGAACAGAACTTGCTTTAATCTGAAACAAAGCCAATAATTTTACTATCAGAGCTTTGGGTTTGTCACTTTTTACCTGCTTCCCCGATTTACATATAGAG
>Ga0209746_1001319_pt1 | contig 11924 bp, 10 predicted proteins | sample BarGraNGADG00211_3_FD_184496 | JGI IMG/M metagenome (GOLD analysis project Ga0209746, IMG submission 184496) | Arctic peat soil microbial communities from Barrow, Alaska - Barrow Graham LP Ref core NGADG0011-211 (SPAdes) (version 2) | ecosystem: Environmental > Terrestrial > Soil > Wetlands >...
GCAGATTAGTTGCGCGAGTTAGCGGTCGGAAATATGCGTGAGCGGCTAGAACTCGCCCGCGCACGGACGCAGGCGCGGCAGCGAAATCGTGACGGCGGACTTCCAGCAATGGCGCAGCAGATAATCCGCGTGCGCCGCAACACTCAACGCTTCGTAACGCCAGTCGGCCAGTCCGTAAAGCGGGCTGATGCCGAGTCGGCGGAATCCGGCGGCGTAGGCGCGCTCCGGCGTTTCGAGCCGCCAGTCGAAATTCCGTTTCGGCCCGGCGGTGTGCATGTCCGCGTAAACTTTGCGGTCGTAAGTTTCCTGATAAACGACGAGTCCGTCCGCGCCCGCCGCAACGAGCGGACGATAATCTTCTGTTTCCATCGGCCCGACTTCGAGCGAGATACCCGGCCAGTCGGCGTGCAGCGCGGCGATGCAGTCGCGAAGATAATTGTTCGAGACAAATTTCGGATGTTCGCCCGCCACGAGCAAAATGTTGCGGAAGCCTTGCGACTTGAGTTCTGCCGCCTCGCGCTTCACTTCGTCCAGCGACAGTGTCACGCGCAAAATCGGATTGTCGCGTGAGAAGCCGCAGTAGGAGCAGTTGTTGACGCACTCGTTGGAAAGATACAGTGGCGCGAACAGGCGGATGGTTTTGCCGAAGCGCTGCTGCGTCATCGTGTGCGCCTTGCGGCCCATCGTTTCCAGCAGTTCGCCCGCCGCCGGAGAAATCAGCGTGGCGAAGTCGGCGAGAGAAATTTTAGATTTGCCGAGCGTTTCGTGCGCAGCAACGGAACCGGTGGCGACAGATTTTTTGACCAGCGCGTCCAGCGGCAGGGAATTAAATTCAGCGACAAAACTCACGGAAGCACTTTACCAAATTTCCACGCGAAGTCGAGCGACGGCCATCCACGACATGCTGAATTTGGTGGCGGCGGTGCTGCGGCACCGCTGTGCGCCGCCGCAGCGGCGCACCCACCCTTTGAAATTAGGACGCGGCCCCAATTCAAGCATCGCGCTTTTTCCAGACGTAGCGGAACATGATCACGCGGAGCGCGGCGGCGAGCGGGATGGCGAGAATGCCGCCGAGAATGCCGCCGAGCAAAGTCGTTCCCGCCATCACCGCGATGATGATGGCCAGCGGATGCAGACCAACGCGGTCGCCCATGATTTTGGGGGAGATGACGAGGCCTTCGAGCGATTGCACCACGGCGAACACGACCAACACCAGCGCCGGATGCTGCCAGTCGCCGTATTGCACGAACGATAGCGTCAGCGCGGTAATGCAAATCACAATCGCGCCGAGAAACGGAATCATCGTGAGGAATACCGCCGCAAAGCCGAGCAGGAACGCGTAGTTCACGCCGACGATGAGAAAGCCGATCGTGTAAAGCACCGCATCACACATCGCCACCAGCACTTGCCCGCGAAAAAATGCGACGAGATACTGCTTGATGGAATCGAGGACGAAAACCACTTCGTCCTTCGCCCGCGAATCCTGCAATGGCAGATAATCTTTCCAGCGCGTTTCGATGTCGCGTTTCTCCAGCAAAAAATAAAACGCATAGACGGGAATCAACACCAATCCCGCCAGCAGGCCAAAACCGGAGGCGACTTTGGCGATGCGGCCCAACAGCCAGGAACCCATCTCCGGCAGGCTGCCCGTCAGCCAATCGGTCGCCGAGGCGAGCGCGGAATTTCCCTGATTGCCGGCGGTGTTCGCGTCCGTGGCGGTGGCCGATGGCGGTTTCGGCAAAAAGCTGCGGAGAAATTCCGGCGGCTGCGCGATGAATTCATGGATGCGCGTTTGCAGGCGCTCGGAGTATTTGGGGACTTGTAACGCGAGCTGCTCCGTTTCCATAACGACCTGGGGAATGACGTTCGCCAGCACGCCCAGCACCAGCGCGAACGCCATGACGAAAACCAAAATGATCGCCCGGGCGCGCGGAATTTTTTTACGCTCAAAAAAATCCACGACCGGCGCGAGCAGGCACGCCACGACCGCCGCAATCGCCAGCGGCCACAGCACCGGGCTTAACAAGTCCAGAATCCGTCCGAGTCCCCAAACCGCCGCCACAATGAGCGCGATGACTGCGGCCACGGCCAGTCCGGTCAATGCGAACCAGATGACGCGCAACTGTTTTTCCGTTGGAGCTTTTAGATTCATCCTTGCCCCAGCTTCTTCGATTTCTCCGTTGCGGCGCGGACGGCGCTGATCACGGTGGCGCGCAGCTTGCCTTTTTCCAGTTCGTGCAAACCTTCAATCGTCGTGCCGCCGGGACTCGTGACCTGATCTTTGAGCGCGCCGGGATGCTGGCCGGTTTCCAAAACCATTTTTGCGCCGCCCAAAACGGTTTGCGCGGCGAGCTTGGTCGCGATGTCGCGCGGCAAACCGGCGGCGACTCCGCCGTCGCTCAAGGCCTCGATGAATTGATAAACGTAAGCCGGGCCGCTGCCGCTCAAACCGGTCACGGCGTCGAGCAAACTTTCCTTCACCTGAAACGCGATGCCGACGGCGGACAAAAGTTTTTTTGCCAGTTCGCCGTCCGCAGTCGTCGCATTTTTGCCCAGTGCAAAAGCGGACGCGCCCGCGCCAACGAGCGCTGGCGTGTTTGGCATGACGCGGATGACGCGCGCTCCGGCGGGCAGCGCGGCTTCGAGTTTTGCTAGCGTCACCCCGGCGGCGATGGAGATGAGCAGATGATTCTTGGCGAACGCGCCGGAAATTTCCGCGAGCGCGGCGGCCACTTGATCCGGCTTGGTGGCGAGAATCAACACGGTCGCGGCCTTGGCGATTTCCAGATTGGCCGCAACGGTTCTCGCGCCGGTTTCAGCGGCGAAATTCTTTCGCGCGGCGTCGAACGGATCGGCGGCGAAAAGCTGGTTCGCCTTGACGAGCCTGGCGTTGACAAAACCTCTGGCGAGCGCGGTGGCCATCTTGCCCGCGCCGAGAAAACCGATTTTTAATGATGCTGCCATGCGGATTTTGTAACAGGCAATTCGTTTGCGCGGAAGTGAAAACAGTTTCTCTCTTAATCTTAATCGTCATCCTAATCATAATCTTTTTGACCGGCGGATTAAGATTAAGAGCAAGATTACAATTACGAACTGGAGCATTCCCGACTGGAGAATTCCCGGCTTGAAATCGGCGGCGTGACCGTTATGATTTTGCGGCTTGGAAAAATAATGTCCACCAACCGGAAATCCTGGGACACGTTTGAATTGATGCGCACCGCCGCGCAGGAGGGTGACGCGCAGGCGCAATGTTATCTCGGCGTCTGCTATCAAAACGGCCAGGGCGTGGAGCAAAATCATCAGGAGGCGGTGAAATGGTTCCGTCGCGCCGCGGAACAAAATGATCCGGTGGCGCAATGTTATTTGGGCGTCTGCTACTGGATGGGCCAGGGTGTGCCGCAGGAATTCGGCGAGGCGGCCAAGTGGCTGCGCGAGGCGGCGGAACAGGGCGATCCGGCGGCGCAGTGCAACCTCGGCATACTTTATCAAGAAGGCGAAGGCGTGCCGCAAAATTACGCCGAGGCGGTCAAGTGGTATCGCGAATCGGCGGAACGCGGTTATCCGGCGGCGCAATTCAATCTCGGAGTTTTTTACGAGGGCGGCCAGGTCGTTGAACAGGATTTTGCGGCAGCGGCCAAATGGTATCGCGCCGCCGCAGAACAGGAGCTGGCCGACGCGCAATGCAACCTCGGCCTGTGTTACCAGACCGGTCGCGGGGTGGAACAGAATTCCGCCGCCGCCGCAAAGTGGTTCATCAAAGCTGCACAGCAGGGCAACAAAACCGCGCAACACAATCTTGGCCTGCACTACGCCTCGGCGGAAGCCGTGGAAGCCGCCGCCATCGAAGCCTACAAAAACACGCCGCGTTGAAATCTCAACTCGCGAGTTCTGCGAGTTTCCCGTCCGCCTGGCCGGAATCAATTGTTTCGCCCGCCAGATCCCAGCCTTCCGCCAGCGATTTGGTTTTTCCAGCAACGAACAAGGCCGCGCCGGCATTGAGCAGAACGGCGTCACGCTTCGGGCCGCGCTCGTCGCCGCGCAAAATACGGCGCGTGATTTCCGCGTTTTGAAATTTGTCGCCGCCGAGCAAATCGTCAAGCGTCGCGGGCTGCAGCGGAAATTCTTCCGGCGACAAAACCGAAGTGGTAAAACCGCGCTCGTGATAAAATTCCGCGATGGTGTTCTCGCCGAGCGTGGAAAGCTCGTCCAAGGAATTTCCGATTTCCGATTTCCGATTTCCGATTTTTCCCGTCACGACCATGCCGCGCCGGACGCCGAGTGATTGCAAAACGCGGGCGAGCGGTTCGCAGAGTTCGGCGCGCGGCACGCCGACGAGCATCGCAGACGGGCGCGCGGGATTCAGCAGCGGGCCGAGGAAATTGAAAATCGTCCGCTGGCCGCGCTCGGCGCAAAGTTTTCGCGCGGGCGCAATGTGCTTGAACGCGGGATGAAAATTCGGCGCGAAGAAAAAGGCGAAATTCTTTTCGCGCAATGAACGCGCGGCTTCTTCGGGCGTCAAATCAATCCGAATGCCGAGCGCCTCGAGCACATCCGCGCTGCCGGCTTGCGAGGTGACGGCGCGATTGCCATGTTTGGCGACAGCGACGCCCGCCGCCGCGCAGACGATGGCGCTCGTGGTGGAGATGTTGAACGTGCCGAGGCGGTCGCCGCCAGTGCCGACGATGTCGAGGATTTCGCGCGAATGTCGCCAGTCATTTTCAATCGGCAGCGGCACGGATTTTTCGCACAGGGCGCGGGCGAACGCAGCGATTTCCCCGGGCGTCTCGCCTTTTTGCGCGAGGGCGATGAGGAATTCCGCCTTGCTGGCGGCGGGAATTTTTTCATCGGCGAGCAATTCGACGGCGGCATGGACCTGCGCTTCAGCGAGCGATTGCGCGGCGGCGAGTTGTTTGATGAGCGTTTCGAGCACGGCGCGATTTTACGGGGTGGCGCGAAAGGAATAAACTGAAATTGCGGTGCGGGCAGAATTTATCGTAACTTATGCTTTCCGGGCGGAGTCTCATTAAAAGAATTTTATGACTGAAAAATCAGGCGGCAGTTGGTGGAAATGGATTTTGATCATCGTGGTCATCACGGCGGCAATCGGCGGCGGATATTTTTATTTCAGTCACGGGCGCACGCAGCCGGTGAGCTACAACGCGACGGCGGTGGCGCGTGGCGAGTTGACGAAGCTGGTGACGGCGACGGGGACGTTGAACCCGATGGTGAACGTGACGGTGGGCAGCCAGGTTTCCGGACGCATCAGCAAGCTGAATGTGGATTTCAATTCGGCGGTGACCAAGGGCGAGATCCTGGCGGAGATTGATCCGGCGACTTATCAGGCCACGGTCGAGCAGGCGACCGCCGATCTCGCGAACGCCCAAGCGAATCTGGAATTGCAGCAAGTGCAGGCGAATCGCAGCAGCGAACTTTACACGAACAAGCTGATTTCCGGTTCGGATTACGACATCGCTTTCGCCACGTTGCACTCGGCCGAGGCGATGGTGAAAATCAAGCAGGCCTCGCTCAACAATTCGCTGGTGAACCTCAACTATTGCAAAATCGTTTCGCCGGTGGACGGCGTGGTGATTTCGCGCGCGGTGGAACTGGGCCAGACCGTCGCCTCCAGTTTCAACACGCCGACCATTTTTCAAATCGCAAACGATCTGACGAAAATGCAGATTGATTCGGCCGTGGCGGAGGCGGATGTCGGCGGCATTCTGGAGGGACAGAGCGTGGATTTCGGCGTGGACGCGTATCCCGAGCGGACGTTTCATGGCGCGGTGAAGCAGGTGCGCAATTCGCCGACGACGGTGAACAACGTCGTGACTTACGACTGCGTCATCGGCGTGACGAATGCGGATTACAAATTGAAACCCGGCATGACGGCGAACGTTTCCATCATTGTCGCCCAACGCGAAAGCGCGTTGATCATTCCGAACGGCGCGCTGCGATTCCGGCTGCCGGAAAACGCCGTGGTGCTGACCAACTCAACGTCGGCGCAAACGGTGCCGGCGACCAACGGCGGCAGAAATTTCGCCGGCGGTCCGGGCGGACGTCGCGGCGGCGGGCGCGGGCGCGGTGAACGCCCGGTTTCCCACACCGTTTATGTGCTTACGGGCGAAGGCAAAGATGCGAAGTTGCAGGCGGTGCAGATCAAGACCGGCATCAGCGACGGCATTTCGACCGAAGTGCTTTCAGGTCTGGACGAAGGCGCGCAGGTTGTGACCGGCACGGTTTCGACCGGCCCGCAAACCACCGCGACGGCAAATCCGCTCGGCGGCGGCGGTTTCCCGCGCATGCGCTGATTTGATTTCCTGAAAAAATTTCGTGTGCAGACAAAACCCGTCATCAAGCTCGACGCCATCCACAATACGTATCACACCGGCGAAGTTGACGTTCACGCTGTGCGCGGGATTTCGCTGGAGATTTTCCCCGGCGAATTTGTCGCCATCATGGGTTCGAGCGGCTCCGGCAAAAGCACGCTGATGAACATGATCGGCGCGCTGGATCGTCCGACCGGCGGACATTACTGGCTGGATGGCATTGACGTTTCCACGCTCGACCGCAACGCGCTCGCCGATGTCCGCAACGAAAAAATCGGCTTCGTTTTTCAAGGTTTCAATCTTCTGTCGCGAACATCCGCGCTCGAAAATGTCGAGATGCCGATGCTTTACAACCGGCAGCGCATCCCGTCGCACGAGCAGCGCGCGCGCGCCGTGCACGCGCTCGAACTGGTCGGCCTCGGCGAGCGCGCCGACCATCATCCGAACCAGCTTTCCGGCGGACAGCAACAGCGTGTCGCCATCGCGCGTGCCCTTGTGAACAAACCGTCACTCCTGCTGGCGGACGAACCGACCGGCAATCTCGACAGCCAGACGAGCATCGAAATCATGGGCGTTTTTCAAAAGCTCAATGAGCAAGGCATCACCCTCATCATGGTTACGCACGAACTGGACGTGGCGCGATTCACGAAACGAATGGTCATTTTGCGCGACGGAAAAATCGTCACCGACGAGGCCGTGCCGAACCGTTCGATTGCGGAAAAAGAATTGCAGCGGCTTCGTCAGGAACAACAAGCGGTCAAACTCGCGTCATGAGAATTTTCGCTTCGCTAAAAATCGCCGCGCGCGCGCTGCGCCGGAACAAAATGCGTTCGCTGCTGACGATGCTCGGCGTCATCATCGGCGTCGGCGCGGTGATCGGCGCAGTGAGTTTGACCAGCGGCGCGACCAAGCAGGTTGAGGACCAGGTCAGCAATCTGGGCGAGAATGTCATCACGGTTTTTTCCGGAAATTTCACGAGCGGCGCCATGCGTGGCGGCTGGGGCAGCGCGCCGACGTTGACGGTTGAAGACGCACTGGCGATCCAGAGTCTTCCCAATGTCGTCGCCGTCAGTCCGGAAGTGCGCGACCGCTCGCAGGTGCTCGCCAACGGCCTGAACTGGAACACGCAAGTGCTCGGTGAATCGCCGGATTATCCGCAAATCCGCAACTGGAGCATCGCCAGCGGCTCGATGTTTTCGGACCAGGACGTGCACAGCCTCGCGAAATCCGCCGTCATCGGCAAGACCGTGGCCGACCAGTTGTTTCCCAATGAAAATCCGGTCGGCCAGACGATCCGTATCCGCAATCTGCCTTTTCAAATTGTCGGCGTGCTGGCGGCGAAATGCTTCAACCTGTTCGGCCAGGATCAGGATGACGTGGTGATTGTTCCCTACTCCAGCCACATGCACCGCATCACGACGCGCACGTTTGTGAGCTCCATTCAAGTGCAGGCCGCCAATAACAAGGTAATCAGCCTCGTGCAGTCCGAGATCACCGACCTGCTGCTCGCGCGGCATCGCAGCAAGGAACAGGACTTCACCGTGCGCAGCCAGTTGGAATTGATGCAGACGGTCACGGCCACGTCGCGTGCGATGGGATTTCTGCTCGCAGGCGTCGCGGCCGTGTCGCTCGTCGTCGGTGGCATCGGCATCATGAACATCATGCTGGTCAGCGTCACCGAACGGACGCGCGAAATCGGCATCCGCATGGCCGTGGGTGCGCGTGCGGCGGACATCCTTGTGCAATTTTTGATTGAGGCGGTCACGTTGAGCGCAATTGGCGGCGCAATCGGCATCGCCGGCGGCGTTGGTTTCTCAAAAACGGTTGCCTACATCAAAGACATGCCGACCGTCACGCCGGTTGGCTGGATCATCATCGCGGTTGTTTCCAGCGCGGTCATCGGCATCGTCTCCGGATTTTATCCCGCCTGGAAAGCGTCCAAGCTCGACCCGATTGAAGCTTTGCACTACGAATGAAGAAACATCCAACATCCAACATCCAACATCCAACGCCCAATGGCTTCGGGCGCGGATGCACCGGATTCATTGGATGTTCAGTGTTGGATGTTGGATGTTGGTTGTTTTCCACTTTCCGTTCCGCCCGATGAAAACGGAAATTTTATCCACGCACACGCCCGCGTTGTTCGCCGCCGCTGTGAAACGCGCATCGGAATTATTGTGCGCCGGCGAAGTCGTCGCACTGCCGACGGAAACGGTTTACGGCCTCGCCGCGAACGCGCTGGATGAAAAAGCCGTTGCCAAAATTTTCCAGATCAAAGGCCGACCGACGAACAATCCCATCATCGTCCACGTTGCCAGCAATGAAATGGCGCAACTCTGCGTGACGAAATGGCCGGCGGTGGCGGAAAAACTTTCGCGGGCGTTCTGGCCGGGACCACTGACGTTGGTGTTGCCGCGCGCAGAGAAAATTCCCGACGTTGTGACGGCGGGCGGCGCAACGGTCGGCGTGCGCTGGCCGGGTCATCCGTTCATGCAGGCGGTGATCCGCGAGTGCGGCTTTCCGCTGGCGGCACCGAGCGCCAATCTGTCGAACCAGATTTCGCCGACGAACGCGGAACACGTCCACGCGCAGCTCGGCGGCAAAATTTATTTGATTGTGGACGGCGGGCAATCCCAGGTCGGGATTGAATCCACGGTTTTGGATTTGACGGTGTCGCCGCCGAGAATTTTGCGGCCAGGAATGATTCACGCGGAGTCGCTCGCGGCGGTGGCGGGAAACATCCAACATCCAACATCCAACATCCAACATCCAATTCTTCGGAGTCCGGGCTTGTTGAAAAAACATTATTCGCCAAAAGCGAAGCTGGTTGTCTTGAATTGGCACGATGACGCGGATTTGTCTGCTCAACTCTCAACTCTCAACTCTCAACTCTCAACCTGCTTCATCATCGCCCACGCAAAAATTCCCGCCGGTTTTGGCGCGGAAAACGTGAGCGTGATTCCGCACGATGCGGCGGCGTTTGCGCGGGCGCTTTATGCGGAATTGCACCGCTGCGACGCGGCGGGCGCGAAGTTGATTGTCGTGGAAGCGCCGCCGGATTTGCCGGAGTGGTCGGGCATCGCGGACCGGTTGCGGCGGGCGGCGGCGTGAATTCACCAGCGCTTGCGATCAGAGAGAAAGAGACCGGAGTTCAGGCTTTCCAGCGGAGAATTCACCAGTGGAAAATCTTTTTGGAGTTGGTTGTAAGCCACGGTTTTGTAAGCGAAATTGTTCCAATTGCCCACGTCGCCCTGGACACATTCGCTTAATAATTTCACGTCAAGCGTGTAGAGTGTGAGGTAAAGGGCATTGACCGGTTTGATGAAGTAGTTGAGCGCGATAAACTCGTATTGGGAGTTGATGGTTGTCCAGGCGCATTGGCGGTCGCCATACCACGCGACCGCCCACGGCACGTCGCTCATGGTCAATTCATCGGGGCGCATCCAGCCGGCGATTTTCTGGATTTCCGGCGGATAATATGGCGGATAGGCGACCGGTGAGGCCTTTGACACCAGCGTGCCAATGAGCGGCTGGCACGCGATTACAGCAAGCAGGGCGATCACGCCGTAGCGCACTTGCGGCATCGGCACGTTCATCTGGTTGAGCAGCGTCAGGAAAAACGCCACGCCGAAAATCGCCACCAGCGGCGTGAGCAGCGCGAGGAGATTTTCTGAATTCATTTCCGGCGTGATGATGGACAACTGTGTCCTGCCGAGCGCCTCGGCGATGATGAACACGCCCAGGCACATCATCGTGAAATAGCGTAGTCGCCGCGCGGCAAGGTTGCGCAGGCCGAGCAATAGTCCGGCGAAAAACAAAGCCCCCACCCAGACCCCGTTCGCCTGCAGCAGGCCGTTTTGCAAAATATAACGCGTGTTCTCGGCGAATTTTCTGACGTAAGGCATCATCCCATAAACAGAATTGAAGTTGGGATTCAACGACTGCATCAGGTTCGTGCCGGGAAATACGAAGGTGCCCTCGACCACTGCGTAGCCCGCCGTGCCAAAGAACGTGCCGCTCACCGCCAGATTGCGCGCGATCCACGGCGACACCACGACCGCAAACGTGAGCAACGCCGCCACGGCCAAACCCGTCCGGCGCGCGCCGCCGAAGAGCGTGAGAAAAACCACCACCGGCACGATCAGCCAGCCGAACGAATAACGCGTCAACATTCCCAGCCCCGTCAGCAAGCCGATGGTTATCGCCAGAATAAAAAGCCGGCGCGGATCCGGCAGTTCGGCGCGGCCAAGCTCTTCGACTTTGACGAGGAGCCAGATCAGCCCGAGAAAAATCACGAGCACGAGCAGCGTGGACAGGCCGGAGACGCTGAATTTCCACAACAAATCCGAACCGAGCGTCAGCAACGCCGCCAGCCACGCGGCCGGTCCGTCAAAAAGTTTTTTCGCCAGTAAAAATGTCAGCGCCACGACCGCCAGCAGCAGAATCTGGTTGAAGATGGCGATGCGGAATTCCGCCTTGTAACGCAGGAAACGTCCGCCCTCCGACCAGAATGGTTTATGCAGCTGCACTTTCCAATCCGGCGTCCAAACCTTCATCAGGCCCGCCAGCACCGTCGGATACACCGGCGCATTGGCGAGGTCGGGATGCGGGCGGTTGATCTGCGCGAAGTCCATCGCGTTCGTGGATAAAATTTCTCCGGGATGCCCCGCGCGGTTGTGCTTTTGCACGAGGTAAAGACTGAACGGCCGGATGAATTCCGTCGTGTAACCACGGCCTTCCGCGACATTGCGCGCAACCTGCGCCACATCCATCGCTTCCGGCGAGTAAAAATTGCGATACGCCCGCAGATCATAAAACCCCACCAGCGCCACCAACGCCACCGCCAGCGAAATGTATTTCAACCAGCGCGAGCCGCCCCCCACTTCGGTGGCATGAATCAACGTCTGAATTCTATCCGCTATCATCATAAATCAAAATCCTTCCAAATGATACTCGTGCAATTTGCGATGGAACGTCCGCCGGCTCATGCCGATTTTTTCCGCCGCCCGCGTGCGGTTCCCGTCCGTCTCTTTCAAGTCGCGCACAATCAATTGTTTCTCCGCGTCTTTTACTGTCAAATTTTTTCCTTGTAACAATTGCGTGTTATTTCTCGAACCGCCACCGCGCACCGACGGCGGCAGGTCGCGCAGTGAAATCCGTTCACTCCGGCTCAAAACCACCGCGTGCTCAATTGCTGTGCGCAACTCGCGCACATTGCCCGGCCATGAAAAATTCATCAACGCTTCGAGCGCATCCGCCGTGAAATCGTTCACCGGTTTTCCATTTTCCTTCGCGAACTCGCGCAAAAAATTCTGCGCCAGCAAAGGAATGTCGCCCGTGCGTTCACGCAACGGCGGCAGCTCGATCTCCACCACGCGCAGGCGGAAAAACAAATCTTCGCGGAATTTTCCCGCTTTGACAAGTTCCTCCAGATTTTTATTTGTCGCCGCGACCAACCGCACATCCGCTGTCAAAGTTTTGTTCGAGCCGACGCGTTCAAAAGTCCGTTCGCCGAGAAAACGCAGCAGCTTCACCTGGATCATCGCGTCAATCTCGCCGATCTCATCGAGAAAAAGTGTGCCGCCCTGCGCCTGCTCA
>Ga0209746_1001320_pt1 | contig 11922 bp, 8 predicted proteins | sample BarGraNGADG00211_3_FD_184496 | JGI IMG/M metagenome (GOLD analysis project Ga0209746, IMG submission 184496) | Arctic peat soil microbial communities from Barrow, Alaska - Barrow Graham LP Ref core NGADG0011-211 (SPAdes) (version 2) | ecosystem: Environmental > Terrestrial > Soil > Wetlands >...
CTATACTCTCTACGAAGAAGAAGGTGACATTGCAAAGCTGAGAAAACTCGTCGAGGCGTCGATGGACCCAAAGAGGCTACGGCACATAGCGGTCGTCAAAGAGACCAATGTTCTGTTCTGTCTCATCAAGCCAGACCCCTTCAAGACTCCTGATGAGCTGAAGCGACTCGTTGAGAACTTTCCCAAGTACTTCTCAAACGAGGGGGCGCCCAGCTAGGTACCGGGCGTAGCCATCGTTGTGCGCGGCGCGGAGGCGCTTGCGCAGGTTGCAGACGCTGGTCGTCACGAATCCTCCCGTTGCTCCTATGGACCCGATGGCTTCACAATCCACCTGCACGGAAAGCGAGCAACCGCTGTATTGATAAGCAGGGCACAGCGAATGCTGGCAGTGCCGACTCGTGCTTGACAAGGCAGAGTGGCCGACTATGATTGCTGCACTTGAAAGGGGATGATTCCATGGAATACCAAGGAACCGTCATACGTCCGGAGGACAGTGTCCGGGCATTCTTCAATCGGGTCTATGGCTGGATGGCCGGAGGCCTCGCTCTGACTGCAGCTATTGCCTGGTTCGTCGGATCCAGCCAGGCGATGCAACAGGTCATCTTTGGTAACTCGCTTGTGTTCGTACTCCTCATTGTTGCCGAGTTCGGTCTGGTCATCGGGCTCTCTCGCGCTATCGCCAGGATGTCTCCGCAGACGGCGGGGCTCCTGTTCCTCACGTATGCCGCAGTGAATGGGATCGTGCTGTCGTCCATTTTCATGGTGTATGCGAAGGGAGATATCTCGATGGCGTTTGTCGCTTCGGCAGGCATGTTCCTGGCCATGTCGCTGATTGGGTCGGCTACGCACATGGACCTGTCGAGGGTTGGCAACATTGCCCTGTTCGGGCTGTTCGGCATCATCGGTATGTCCGTCATCAACATCTTCACGAAGAGTTCTGGTTTGGAGTTCCTGATCAGCATTGTCGGCATCGTCGTCTTTCTGGGACTGACGGCCTGGGATACCCAGAAGCTGCGCAGGATGGCGCTCAGCCTGGACCCCACCGGCGATAACCCGATTACCATGGCCGGAGAAGACCGCCCCTCGGATTGGAGCAAAGTCCTCGGGGGCAACCCGCAGGCTGAGAAAGCGGCAGTCATCGGCGCTCTGAGCCTGTATCTGGATCTGGTCAACCTGTTCCTGTTCATCCTCAGGTTCTTTGGTGGCCGAAGGCGCAATTGAGTCATTCCTCACGTTGTGAATATGGCTGGACCTCTCCAGATGAGTGGTCCAGCTATTCGTTCTTCAACGGATCCTTTGCAGCCGTTCAGCCGGTGGTATAATGTCAATATTATGGACACAATACGACTCGTGAGGATGTTCCACAGGAGAAGAGCTGTCCTCTTTGCCGTCCTGGGCGTCTTTCTCGGTGGGCTCTTCCTCTGGAGCGCAGGCGTTCACGCTTATGTTATCAACGATGCGGGCAACAAGACGCGGATCGTCACGTTCCGTACCATGTCGGTGAGCACCGTCCTGGCGAAGGCGAACACTCATCCCCTGCGCCCGGAAGATGTGGTAACACCGGATGTCGCTGCGGTCATCTCTCATGGGGAAATCGCTATCGTGCGCGCCAAGCCGGTCACACTCACCATTGATCAACTGAGTGAAACCATCTACTCGACCGTGGGGACGGTCGGAGAACTTCTGGCGGACAACGGCATCAAGTTAAACACGGAAGACAAGGTCAGCCCGGAGCCAACGGATTCCGTGCCGTACAACGAGGGCGTCGTCGTCAAGCGCACGACCTACGCCTACACCACGAAGACCGAGGCTATAGCATATCAGCGGGTCTACAAGAAAAACCCGTACATGGAAGTCGGACGCAGTTACATCAGCGTCATGGGTCAGAACGGCCTCCTCAAGAAGACTATCAAGGTGACCAAGGTCGCCCAGAAGGCAGTGAGCTCGGCCGTTGTCAAGGCGCAGACCATCAAGCCTGTCGTGCATGAGGTCTATGACATCGGTACCGCTCGCTTGGATCTCAAGCCCATGTGCACCTACACCATGTCTGCCACCGCCTATTCGAACAGACGCTCCACGATCCTCGACGGCAAGGACCACTTGTATGGCTACTCGGGTTTGTGGCTTCACTATGGCACCTGTGCAGTTGACCGGCGCCTCATCCCCATGGGGACCGTGCTGTATGTCGAAGGATACGGCTACGCGGTCGCAGCGGATACGGGTTCCAGCATCAATGGAAATTGCATCGACCTGTTCTTCAACTCGTACGGCGACGCGTGTGACTGGGGCCGCCGATCGGTCAACGTCTACGTCCTTCCCATCACACGGAATCAGCTCTATAGCAAGCTTGGCATAAAGTAGGATGGATACAGAGTAACATCGAACCCCCGGCAGCGATGCTGGGGGTTCACTGGTTCGGTCGCTCAGTGTCCCCTTCAGGGAAGGCTCAGAGGCCGCGTTCGCGGATAAGGGCTGGCTCTCCGTCTTCGATGAGGACCTCTGGCAGCAGCGGGCGACCGTTGTAGGTTGAACTCATGGACCAGCCATACGCTCCCGTGTCGCAGATGGCAAGAAGATCTCCCTGCTCAGGCAGTGGTATGGGGACGTCCCGAGCGAAGCAGTCTGCGGACTCGCAGACGGGGCCGACGATATCGCACGGGGTTGGCTCCGAATCCCTCCGGGTTACCGCGAGGATCGTATGATGCGCCTGGTACAGCGCGGGACGAATGAGGTCGTTCATGCCCGCGTCCACGACCACAAACGTCCTGGCATAGCGTTTGCGGTACAGGACACGTGTCACCAGCGTGCCTGCATGTCCCACAATGTACCTGCCTGGTTCAAACCACAGCTTCATGCCTTGGGGAACATCGCGGCGCAGGAGAGCCTGCAGGTCCTCCACGGCGAAGTCGGCGCCTTCCCCATAGTTGATGCCGAATCCACCTCCCATGTCCAAGTCGCCCACAGGGATGCCGTCGCCCATCAGGGAGTCACGCAATTCCAGCAGGCGCGCCAGAGACTTGCGATAGGGCTCAAGGCTCGTGATCTGGCTGCCGATATGGCAGGAAATGGTGTCGGGAACGAGCCCTGCGTCCATGGCCAGCCGGAACGCGTCAGGGGCGGCGTCGATCGGGATGCCGAACTTGGTCTCCTCGGTCCCAGTGGTGATGTACCGATGGGTGTGCGCATCGACGCCGGGGTTGATGCGGATTCCGACATGGACACCCGCTCGCAGGCGGGCAATCGCAGCCAGCTCCTCCTCGCTTTCGGCGTTGATGAAGATGCCAAGGTCCAGCGCAAATGCCAGTTCTTCCTGTGTTTTTCCGACGCCGGAGAAGACGATACGGTCCGCAGGACAGCTGGCATCCAGGGCCGCCTGGATTTCCCCCCGGCTCACCGTGTCGGCCCCGATGCCCATGCTGAAGATGAGTGCAAGGAGTGCGGGGTTTGCATTGGCCTTGACGGCGTAACGGAGTGATCCGATCGTGCCCAGACTCTGCATGAGACGGACGGCCTGCCTGCGGATCGAGGAGGCCGCGTAGACGTAGACAGGTGTGCCGTAATCCTTCGCGATATTGGCGAGAGGCAAACGGTCGAGCATGAGATCCGAGCCCTGATAATTGAGATCGTTGTTCATCCTGGTCCTTTCTGGGGTGATACCGTGCATCTGCCGTTGGACGAGCTAATGGTTCGCGCGTCCGGGCTGCACTCCCCACTAATCATTTCATCATGCCCTTGCGGACCGTCCTGTCAAGTGAGCGTTCAATCAGGCGTCGCAGTCGTCCTTGAAGCGCATCGCCTACCCCGTATACTGAGCGCAACAAGGATGACGCATGACCGTCGAACCTGCACGGAGAATACGAGACTGCCCTGGAGGACCAACGATGGAACCTGTGAAGTACTGTATCGAATGTGGCAAACCTCTGCCGCTCGAAGCGAAGCATTGCCCGAATTGCGGAGCCGACGTCGCTGGCCAGAGTCCGACCCCTGTGGCTGACGTCCAGCAGGTGGCTCCGGCACCGCCGACTCAGGAACCCTTTCCCCAACCTGTCAGCGCGGGTCCGTATGGCGCGGCGCTGACTCCCCCACCAGATATCCCCGTCGCCCAGCCCGCGCAGGCGGCACCCTACGGGGGACCCGGGGCGGCGCCGAGGAGCCCCTATGCCGGCCCTGCTCCGGCTATGTATCCCCAGGCGCCCGTGGCGCCAGGTTTCCAGCGCGCTCGTGTTGCCCCATCAGCCAAGCGCCTCGGCGGAGGGTTTATCGCGATCATCGGCGGAATAGCCATACTGGCTGCGCAGGGCATGTTCTACAGCAAGCAGGGGACCCCGCTGAACCTGCAGAACCTGCTGAACGTCGGGTTGGGGCTCCTGTGCCTGGTGAGCGGGATCGTTGCGCTCGCGGTGCGGGGATGGCTACCGGTCATCCTCGCGGCGCTCCTGAGCGCAGGTGTCTTTGCCCTCTGCGGCCTGAAGCTGTACCAGACTGTGCTGTGGCTGCAGGTTCAGACACCCGCTGATGCGACGGCATGGACCCTTCAGAATGGCGGCATCATCTGGATTGGTGGCATGATGCTGGGCATGATTGCCTTCAGCAAGGCATTCCAGTCGCTGTTCCGGCGGTGAGAGGCCGCACACAGGCGCAGAAGGTAAGTTGTGCCGGAATCGTGACAGGGCTGGCCGGCAGCGGGCGGGTTCGGGGACGAGAAGTCTTTCTATAACTGACAATGCCGATGATCATGATCACGCTTGCCGGAACCGGGTGCCACGTTCCGTCCGAGAACGCAGGTGTTCTCTCAGCAAACGAAGCTATGACTCGTGTGTCGGAGGACGTCAAGGTTGGTGCATGGGTCACGTTTGTGAAGGGTCAGAACGCGCAGGACCGGGCTGTCGTCGAGGTCGATTCCGAGGATGCCGCTGTGTACACCGTCCATGTCTACGAGGTCGTGGAGGACGGTGGAGGAATGTCGCACACAGCGACTTTCGGCTGGTACGAGGTTAGCAAGAAGACAGGTGCAGTTACTCGGATCATGCCGTGATGCCGGTCGAGCCTGGATCGGTCACGGCGTGTGACGCACGTGAGCAAGGTTGGTCTGACGGCAGAGCCTCTTACACTACTGACGGGAAACGATGAAACTCTACAAGTCACGCAGTTCATACACGACAGCTCCTCGCGCATCCAGAAGTGCTGATGAGGCTCGCTATCATGCCCGGTCCCACTACAAGGCGACGTCTTCGGCCAGACTGGAACGGGGACGCTCGGGCTGGCGCGATTCGGAGAAACTGTCGAAGGTGAAGCGTGGCCTGCCGGTCTTCCTGGCGTTCTGCGTTGTTCTGGGGATGGTTCTGCCGATGTTCTTCGGACAGATCAGGCGCGTCATGGCGCCAGACGGTGAGATTGTTGTCCACATCCAGGCGACTCAGAAGGGGACGGCATGGTCGGGGCGCCTCGCTTTCCGCTTGAATGGGGCGCAGCAGTGGACTGGCTCAATGGTTCCCTACGAAGTCTTCGTGCGCCCAGGTGTCTACACCCTGACCGTGACTGGCGGTGGACCTCCCGATGCCAGGATGCTCAGCGTTGCACCGTTGGGTTCGCAGTTGGGTCGTGCTGGGGAGACGATCACGTTCACGGCGGAGTTTGCCGCTCCATAGATCTCGGTTTCCAGTTCCGCTTCTGACCCCCTTGGTTCCGCTGCTGCTGACCTACTGTTCTTGTCCTCACTCCTATGGACCGGAGAATCCGCGCTCTTCTGATCTGTCATTCCCGCGCAGGCGGGAATCCGTCCTTGTATCATGTTGTGTGCCCCGGCCATTACGGGCGATCAACTCGCTTTCTGGAGTTAATTCCGCTCTTGCATATACTGGCAGGAGCACGAGTAATTGTATCCTTGAAGGGGAAGCATACATGGTTCTTCATAGGCATCATGAAGCGTTCTCGGACATCGGTTTTGTTGTTCTGCTCATTGTCATGCTGGTATTCCAGGCAGCGGCACCCTCAGGGAGTGTAAGCGCTGCAGACCCGAGTTCCGTATGGCACCTGCTGAGCCAGAAGGCACGCAACATCTCCTACACCGATGCGGCGACCGACGGAAAGGTCGTGGTCAATGTCGGCACCCGTGGGGCAGTAGCGCTGACCAGTGATCTGGTGCATTGGGAGCCCATCGAGCAGTTCACGAGCAAGGATCTGTATGGCGTCTGCCGAGGGAACGGCATGTACGTTGCTGTCGGCGATGAAGGTACCCTGTTTACGTCGACCGACGCACGCACGTGGACGGAGCGCTTGGTTCCCGGAGACCTCAGCCTTGCCTCTATTGCCTTCGGGAATGGAGCCTACGTCGCTGTTGGTCTCGGCGGAGGCATCGTACGGTCGAGCGACGGCGCTGAATGGACGCCCGTGACGGCACCTGTGGACAAGAACCTGTACGACATTACGTTCGGTAGCGGTCGTTTCGTTGCTGTGGGACAGGATGGCGCGATCGTCACATCCGTCGACGGTCTGACGTGGGAGGATAGAACGGTCTCCTCCGAAACCGACCTCTACGGCGTGGCCTGGGGCAAGGACAAATACGTTACTGCGGGCGGAGCGTCAGTGATCCTCTCCTCTCCAGACGGCGCAGTCTGGACGCGGCAGACAGCCGCCTTCGAGGATCTCACGTTTGCAGCTGTGACATATGCCGATGGCGCATTCGTCCTCGCGGCCAACCATGATGCGATACGTCAGATATCGGACGTGCCGACACGGTGGGTGGTCTTCTACTTCCGTTCCGTGGACGGTACGTCCTGGCAGAAGATGACGTGGCAGGAAACCTATGTCTGGAAGCGTTCCAGCTGGGTGCGCAGCATGCTGTGGACGGGCTCACAGCTGGTTTCCTTCGGGGACAACGGTTCAGCCCAGACGTCGCCGGATGGCATGCGGTGGACAAATCGCACGTCCGCAGGAAATGCGGTCATTGTGGGTATAGCGAGTGGCGCAGGGACGTACGTGGGGGTTGGTACCGAGGACGCGTTCAATGGAGCCGTCTACAGTTCGACGGACGGCCTTATGTGGCAGCACGAGGTTAATCCACAGGTCCCGCGAGCCAACGGGAACTATGAGCAGTGGCAGGACGACCTCTACGGCACTGCGTACGGAAACGGTGTCTTCGTTGCTGTCGGCAGCTATGGCGTCATTTTGCGGTCCGACGATGGGCACACCTGGACGGTCGAACAAAGCGGCACCCAGGAATCCCTGCTCGCGGTCATGCGGATCGGTGACCTGTTTGCGGCGGTGGGTAATACCGGGACCCTTCTGACATCGCCGGATGGCCACGTGTGGACAAGTCGACTGCCGACTCAGACGAACCTGTTATTCTGGAGCATGGCGGTCGGGCGTGACACGCTTGTCATCATGGGGGCGGACATCGGCAAGAAGGACTCGAGGACTGTGGTCGCCTCTCTTCCCGTTTCCGATCTCCGTGGAAGCGGTATGATTGCGGCTGGTTCGCTTATTCCAATCGGCGACGTCTCCGCGAAGACGTGGCTGGCTCAACTCGCCTATGGCAACAACCGGTTTGTCGCTGTAGCGGATGCAAACGGTGCAGCCTGGTACTCCGACGATGGCGTGAAGTGGCAGACAGCTGCACCTAGATTCGTGTTTCCCGTCCGCGCAATTGCCTTTGCCCAAGGGACATTCGTGGCTGTTGGTGACTATCGTATGATAGCGACATCTCCCGACGGGGTATCGTGGGACGACCACTCCACCGGGCAGACTATTGGCTTCATGATGCATGAAGACTACATCTGCGTGTTCGGCGACACCAATCGCTTCCTGGTGACATCGTTGATGTCCACGATCATGACATCACTGGACGGCATCACATGGGCCGGGACAGGGGATATCGCCAACGAGGACGCGACGTTAACGGCGGTAGCGGATACGCCCAATGGGCTGGTTGTGGTCGGTGAGCTCGGTTGTGTCCGGACGTCCAGAGATGGCATGGTCTGGCAGCGATCTGCGACGGACGCCTCAGGATGGATAATGGATGTTGCGGTGACGCCGTCTGGCGTCGTGGCGGTCGGCGAATTTGGCCTTGTTATGACCTCGCGTGACCTCATCACGTGGAGCGTAGTGGAACCTGCGACGCTCGAAACGCTGACGGGCGTAGCTGCGGGAGGTGGACACCTGGTCGCAGTTGGTGACAATCGTGTCGTCATAACCTCTGACGATGGCCGGCAATGGACTGCCTCCAGCACTGTCCTGACCGTCGATGTGAGCTCTGTTGCCTTTGGAGCGGGTCTCTTTGTCGGCGTCGGACAGACCGGCTCGCTGGTGACTTCCACAGACGGCCACGTATGGAACATGGACTCGTCGGGCATGACCAGCGACCTCAACGACGTCGCCTTCCTGGAGGGAAAGTTCGTCGCGGTGGGTGGAGGCGGAACCATCCTGACCTCGAGCAATGGTATGACGTGGATGCCCCAGAAGTCAGGGACGACAGCATCTCTGTTCAGTGTGGCTTCCCAGAACGGCGTCCTGGTTGCTGTGGGCGACAAGGGGACCGTGACCGTCTCGACGGATGCCGTCCATTGGAGCGTCAGTACCACTCTCACCAAGGAGATCCTGTACGGATGCGCGGCACGAGGAGGAAGGTTTGTAGTCGTTGGCAGTAGTGATACGACGATGTGGACGTCGGACCTGGTTGCGCCGGCACCCCCTGCGCCAGTACGACCGCTTGCGGGCGCCACGGTGGACGTTGGATCGATCACGCTCGTCTGGTCACCCGTTTCCGGAGCCGTGGCATATGGCGTTCAGACTTCTGCGACAGCGGACTTCAGCAAAGTGACCATCGAGAAGCGAGACATTTCCGGGACGACCACCATTCTCGGCCCATCAGAGGTCTCCGGGACGGGGACGACCTACTGGAGGGTCCGGGCAGTCGGTGCCGCCCTCACGTCTGCATGGTCCGCGGTTCAGTCATTCAGTGTCCGGGCTGTCCTGCCGCGTCAGACGATCCTCGTGTTGCACGTGGCGAGTACGCAGATGTCGGTCGATGGGACCGCGGTGACCATCGATGTGGCACCACAGATCATCGAGGGTCGCACGCTCCTCCCAATCAAGTGGGTCGCAGAGCCGCTGGGCGCTGATGTTTCCTGGAATGCGACGGACCGCAAGGTCACTGTCTCCCTCGGCAGCACGGTGCTCGAATTGTGGATCGGCAAGAGCCAGGCACATGTGAATGGAAAGTCCGTGGCCATCGACCCGCAGAATGCCAAGGTGGTGCCGCTGATCGTGAGTGGTCGCACGATGCTGCCTATCCGCTTCGTCGCCGAGCAGTTGGGTGCGGATGTCCAGTGGGAGCAGGCCACGAAGACGATCACCATTACGTATCAGCTGCCGTAGGTTCACTGGCATCGTCGTATAATCCCAAGAGCCCAGCCGCGTGACTGGGCTCTTGCTGTATGCCGGTGCTGTTCCTCGCCCACGACTCTCCCCTCTTCACAGAATGGGGTGTACGGAATCTCAGACGGAGGGGTACTAGAGGTGGCAGCATCCATGGGTGCCGCACTCCGGGGGTGACCCCGTAAGAAGGGAGAACACTATGAGGAAAACGTTGGGAAAGGTTGTCCTGGTAGTCGTCATCGCCGGGCTCCTTACAGGTGGTATCGCCATAGCATCAGCAGCAACTAAACTACGGACCGTGACGACGCCACAGGGGACCAGTGTCGACGTGATCTCGGTGACAGGCATTGTGACGGAGGTTTCGAGTGCCGGCACGACTGGAAATGGCAGAGGAATCATGGGCATGTTCCGCCGTGGACCTGACGGTTACGCACAGATCAAGGACAACACGGACGGGACAGTCTACACCCTTGAGCTTGGCCGTGAGGAGTCCGCAGGTATCGCGATGAAGGTCGGTGACACCGTCACCGTCGAAGGGACATCGGCAACACGGAACAGCGTCAAGGAGCTGCAAGTCTGGACATTCACGGGCGCCGACAGCAAGACCCTCACGCTGCGCAAGGCCGACGGAACGCCCAACATCGAGACGGTGAGCGTCGCAGGAATGGTTACTGAAGTCAACGTGCCAACCACGACGGCCCCCACGGCCGGCGACACGACAAAGCCATCTCCCAGAGCAATGGCGACGATCAAGGTCAAGCAGATCGATAACACCGTTGTGAGAGTGGTTCTCGGACGCAACGCCGCTGACGTCACGGTGAAGGTTGGCGATGCCGTCAAAGTCGAAGGCTTCAAGACCCCGATGGACGTGAACACGATCATGGCTACCTCGTTCACGGGTGCTGACGGCAAGAAGGTTGCGATTGCGGCAGGCGGCTTCCGTAGTGGTTGCGGCATGCCTGGCGGTCGAGGTGAGGGGCAGGGTACCGGCCGTGGTTTCCGTGCTGGTATGATGGGTGGATGGTCAGGCAGCAACGCAGCTCCGACCACATCCAGTGGTCTGTAGAACCCACTCTTTCATATGTTCGCCCAAGGCCCCTGCGTCAGCAGGGGCCTTGATGCTATTCTGCGCTCCCCGTCATGGACCCAGCCAGCCTTGGTCGACCTGGTTGCTAACTTCCGATGACAATGACGTATACTGTCTAAGAAGCGGGCGCTCTCCCGGAAGACGCTCCCGGTCCACGCCGCAACAGAAGTGAAATCGCTGCAGAGGGGGTTTACGTGTCCAATAAGTTCAATATGAACGTCGGTGGCAAATCGTTCGACGTCGAGATTGAGGAAATGCGTGCAGGAAGCAGGCCAGACTTGACATCCACATCCTCCAGGATGGCTACGGCTCACAAGGTCGGCATCATGGAGACGATCCTCCGGGACGCGCAGCAGTCGCTCATTGCCACCCGCATGACCACAAAGGAGATGGAGCCAGCGTTCGAGGCGATCGATGCAGTCGGATATCACTCCATCGAGATGTGGGGTGGGGCGACCTTCGATTCCTGCCTGCGCTTCCTCCACGAAGACCCGTGGGAACGCCTGCGCACGATCCGCCATGCCATGAAGCATACGAAGCTGCAGATGCTGTTGCGGGGCCAGAACGTCCTCGGATACAAGAATTATGCCGACGACGTCGTGGACGCCTTTGTCGAGAAGTCGCTGGGAAATGGCATTGACATCATTCGTGTCTTCGACGCTCTCAACGACATGCGTAACGTGGAGCGGGCCATCCGCACGACCAAGAAGCTTGGAGGAAACGCTCAGGGTTGCATCGTCTTTACCATTGCCCCAACCTATACCATCGACAAATATGTGGGTATCGCCCGTGAGCTAGAACAGATGGGTGTCGACAGCCTTGCCATAAAGGACATGGCGGGTCTTCTCACACCTTACGCAACCTACGACCTGGTGGCCGCGCTCAAGAAGATGACCAGCCTGCCCATCCAGATCCACAGCCACTACACGACCGGTCTGGCTGGACAGTCGTACCTCAAGGGGATCGAGGCGGGGGCCGACGTCGTCGACTGTGCTATCTCCCCATTTGCCAACGCAACGTCGCAGCCATGTACGGAGACCATGGTGGCCGCGCTCAAGGGCACGCCGTACGACACAGGGATCGACCTCGAAGCCCTGAACGCTGTTGCGCAATTTTTCATTCCCGTCCGCGAGAAGGCACTGGAGTCGGGTCTGCTGGACGCAACAGTGATGGGGGTCGATGTGAACGCGCTCATCTATCAGCTGCCCGGCGGCATGATCTCCAACATGGTCAGCCAGCTCAAGCAGGCCAACATGCTCGATCGGTATCAGGAGGTTCTGAAGGAGGTACCGCAGGTGCGCGCGGATCTGGGCTACCCGCCTCTCGTTACCCCTACGTCACAGATCGTTGGCACGCAGGCAGTGTTCAACGTGATGATGGGTCGGTACGTGCAGTGCACCAAGGAGACCAAGGCTCTCGTCAAGGGCGAGTATGGCCGCGCGTCGGTGCCGATCTCCGAC
>Ga0209746_1001324_pt1 | contig 11891 bp, 7 predicted proteins | sample BarGraNGADG00211_3_FD_184496 | JGI IMG/M metagenome (GOLD analysis project Ga0209746, IMG submission 184496) | Arctic peat soil microbial communities from Barrow, Alaska - Barrow Graham LP Ref core NGADG0011-211 (SPAdes) (version 2) | ecosystem: Environmental > Terrestrial > Soil > Wetlands >...
CAGCGGCTTCAGGCACTGCTGCGGCAGGAACTGCCGCCGCGGGCACTGCCGCCACTCAGCAGGGTATGCTCACCGCCGCGCCCGGCGCGGGGCAAGCCACCCCGCCGTCCCCGGTGTCCCCGCCAGCCGCGGGCACGATCCAGCCGGCGCCTGAGGCGCAGGCAGTCACGCCGGCTGCGGTCCAGCCGGGGACGGCGACTCAGCCGGCGGCCGCAACCCAGCGGGCGGCCGCAACCCAAACCGGCCCCTCGGCTCTCAACAGCACGCCGGGTGGTCCGCCCGTCGCGGGCACGACTGTCACACCGGCCGCGGCCAATCTGGCCACACCGGCGAACGCTCAGGCCGCCGCGGTCCCCGCCGCCGCAACCCCTGCCGCGGCTGTGACGACGGTCGCCGCAACCCCAGTCGCCGCGCGTACGCCCGTCCGGCTCGGCAACCTCAGCGTCGTGCCGCCGGTTTTCGTGCCGGAAGCCGAGTTTCCGGTTTCTGTCCCCGGCGCGCCGGCCCTCGGCAGCCTGGCAGGCAGCGCGCCGCCGGGCAGCGTGATCAGCATCTTTGACGGCAATACCCTCCTCGGACAGGTTCGGGCCGGCGCCGACGGCCAGTGGCGCTTCCCGGTGCCATCCACCCTGTCGCCAGGCCGTCACGTGTTGACCGCCGTGTTCGCCGCGGCAGGCGCTTCCGCAGGTGCAGCACCAGGCTCCCGCCCACTGATGATTGTTTTGTCGGTGCCGGTGATCGTGTCCGCCGCCGGCGAAGCGCACGCCGCTCTGGAGGCCGCCGCGGCGCTGTCGGCCAACGCGCCGCTCCTGCCGATCTCCGGCGTCGACCTGGCCGGTCCGATCGCGGCCGGCTGGGATAGGCCCTGGACAGGAGTGCGCTGAGAGGCAATCTGACGGTGGGCGGCCGCGGAGCCACCTGTGCCGTGTCGGGCAATTTTGAGCCTTATCGGCTGCCGCGTTCGCCTGCCCGGCGCGCCCCGCGGCTGATTTGCGCGCCCCGCGGTTATGCGGGTTATGTCTTTGACAGCCCGCGCAAATTGTGATAACGTGCGCGGCGGTCCTTAAATCTGCCACAAAAAACTTGCCCTCTCCAGTGGTTGCGGAGGCGCCATGATCGCAGCCGCACGCCCTGAGTTCCGCCTGCCTGGGAGCGTGCCAGTGGAACGTTTTGGTTACGTGCGTGCAGAGAGCGTCCCTCATGCCGTGGCGCTTCTGAACGAGCCGGGTATACGCAGCCGCCCATTGGCGGGCGGCACGGATCTAGTGCTGCTGGCACGCGAAGAGCGCAAGCTCTGCGACCGGGTCGTCGATATCTCTCTGATCCCCGAACTACATCAGATCACCTGCCTGGATGGCATCGTCACCATCGGCGCGGCGGCTACCTTCGCCGAGATCGTCGCCAGTCCGATCCTGCGCCAGGCTGCCCCGCTGCTCGTCGAGGCCTGTCACCAGGTCGGCGCCACCCAGATCCGCAACATGGGCACCCTCGGCGGCAACGTCGCCAACGCGGCGGCTTGCGCCGATTCGCTCCCGGCTCTGATCTGCCTGGACGCCTCCGCGCGCCTGCTGACGCCGGCCGGTGCACAGGAGCTGGCCGTCTCCGACCTGGTCATCAGCCCCAACCGCACTCGCATACCGCCGGGCGGGCTGCTCGCGTCGCTCAGTTTCCGGGTCCCCGACGCAACCAGCCGCAGCGTTTTCCTCAAAGTTGGCCGGCGCAATGCCATGGCCATTTCCCGCCTGACAGTCGCCGCCCTGGGCCGGCTGGACGCCGAAGGTTGCATCGCCGAGGTGCGCCTGGTGGCTGGCTCGGCCACGCCGTCGATCCGGCGCTTCAGCGAGGTGGAAGTCAGCCTGCTCTGTCGCCTGCCCGGGGAGGATCTCTGGACCTTCGCCGGCCAGCAGGTCGCCGCAGAGATGATCCGTATCACCGGGCGGCGCTGGTCGACCGAGTATAAGGAACTGGCGCTCGAAGGGCTGGTCGCGCGTGCCCTGGCGCAAGTATTTGCCGCTGGGCAGGCAGTAGCCTCGCCCGCGTCCGCTCTCCCCGGCACGGCGGACGGGCCGCGGGACGCCCCGCGTCCCTCACCAGCCCGCTCGGCCGGGAACGCGAGCCAGGGAGCAGAGGCGGGGCGCCTGTCGTTCACCCTCAACGGCCAGCCGGTCAGCGTTCAGGCGCCGGCGGATCGCAGCCTGCTCGACGTGCTGCGCGACGACCTCGGCCTGACGGGCACTAAGGAAGGCTGCAACATCGGCGAGTGCGGCGCCTGTTCGGTCCTGCTCGACGGCCGGTTGGTGAACTCCTGCCTGGTGCTCGCCCGGCAGGCAGGCGGGCGCAGCGTGGTGACCATCGAGGGCGTGCGCGGCGCGGATGGCGGGCCGAACGATCTGCAGCAGGCCTTTATCGACTACGGCGCCGTGCAGTGCGGCTATTGTATACCCGGCATGGTGCTGGCCGGCGAGGCGCTGCTGTCCGTGAACCCTCAGCCGGACCGGGTGCAGATCCGCGAGGCGATCGCCGGTAACCTGTGCCGCTGCACCGGTTACCAGCAGATCGTGGACGCGATCGAGGCCACCGCGCGGCAGCGAGAGAACGGGCAGGTTCGCTCCGTGGCGGAGGCGCTCTGATGCCAGATCTGCAGTACGTCGGGCGCCCGGCCACACGTGTCGACGCGTTGGAGAAAGTACTCGGCACGGCCAAATATGTTGGCGACTATACCTTGCCCGGCATGCTCTACGCGCGTGCCTTGCGCAGCGAGCTGCCTCACGCCCGCATCGTGCGGCTCGACGTGGCGCCCGCCTTGCTCGTGCCCGGTGTCCGGGCGGCGATCACCTGCGACGATTTTGTCGACCACGGCCGCTTCGGCTTCCCGGTGTCCGATATGTATATGCTGGCCCACGCGCGGGTGCGTTATGTGGGAGATGCCCTGGCTGCCATCGCGGCCGAGAGCGAAGAGTCCCTGGCGGCCGGGCTGGCGGCGATCGTGGTCGAGCTGGAGCCCTTGCCGGCCGCCTTCGATCCTGCGGCCGCCCTGCAGCCGGACGCGCCGATCATCGGCGAGCAGCCCTGGGACGCCCCCGAGCCGCCGCAGGGCAACCTGCTGGCCCATCACATCGTGCGCCAGGGCGACCCGGACGCGGTCCTCGCCGCCTGCGCGGTGACGCTCGACGAGCACTACAGCACCATGCACCAGGAGCATGCTTACCTGGAGACCGAAGGCGCCCTGGCCGTGCCCTGGCCCGGCGTTGCAGAAAGCGCGGGCGTAACGGTCTATTCCTCCAACCAGAGCCCCTTCAATAATCGCGACAATCTCTGCCGCGTGCTGGGCCTGGGGCCGGAGAACGTGCGCTGCATCCAGCCGCCTGTTGGCGGCGCATTTGGCGGTAAGGACGACCTGCTCTACCAGACTTCGGGCCAGGTGGCGAAACTCGCCCTGCTGACCGGGCGTCCCGTCCGCATGACCTTCCGGCGCGAAGAGTCGATGATCGCCTCCTACAAGCGGGATGCCATGCGCCTGCACATCCAGCTCGGCGCCGAGCGCGATGGGCGCCTGCGGGCGGCGCGCATCCACGCGCTGGTCGACAGCGGCGCCTACGCCAGTGTCACCCCTTTCACCGCCTGGCGCTCCAGCATCCATGCCATGGGGCCGTACCGCTACGAGGCCTGTCACGTCGACACTGACGTGGCCTACACCAACAACGGCTACTCGGGCGCGTTCCGCGGCTTCGGCAACACGGAAGTCTGCGCGGGCATCGAGCAGGCCATCGACGAGCTGGCCGGCCGGCTGGGCCTCGATCCGATCCAGTTCCGCCTGCAGAACTGTCTGCGCCCCGGCGACCGGACGCCGCATGGCCAGCGCCTGGGCGACGACGTGGCCCTGGCCGAATGCCTGGAAGAAGTGCGGCGCATCTCAGACTGGGACCGCAAGCGCCGGCAATATGACGACGACCACCAGGCCGTGGCGACCGCCGTCGCGCGGGGTGCGAGTGCGACGCTGCCGGTGTTGCGCGGCATCGGCGTCGCGGCGGTTTTCCACGGTATCTCGCTCGGCGCGGAGGGCGCCGATTTTGCCCAGGCCACACTCGCCGTCAACGACGACTACAGCCTGACCCTCACGTCCGGCCTGACCGATTATGGCACCGGCTCGCGCACGGTTTACACCCTGATCGCCGCCGAGACGCTGGGCCTGCGCCCCGAGCGCTTCCACATGCCGCGCCCGGACACCGACACTGCCCTCGACAGCGGGCCGACGGTGGCCTCACGCGCGACCGTCTTGGGCGGGAACGCGACGCAGGTGGTGGCGATGCGGCTCGATAGCCTGCTGGCCGAAGCCGCCGCCGACCTGCTGGGCTGTCACGTCGCCCAGGTGCTGCGCGCGGGCGAGCGCTACATCGGCCCGAGCGAAGAGCCGGCAACGTTCGAAGAGGTGGTGGACCACGCCCGGCACATGGGCCTAACGCTTTCGGCGCGCGGCCGCTGGAACTCGCCGGACAATCACTGGTCTTTCGAATCCGGCCAGGGCAAGCCCTACTTTGCCTACCACTACGGCGCCCAGGTAGCCGAGGTCGCGGTCGACCCGGCCATCGGCAAGGTCGACGTGACGGGCATCTGGGCCGCGCACAATCCGGGCAAGGTCATCTTTCCGCAGGGCGCGTTCGGGCAGCTTTACGGCGGCATCGCCCAGGGCCTGGGCTACGCCCTGATGGAACGTGTGGACTACGCCGAGGGCTACATGCAGGCCACCAACTTCGACGAGTACCTGATCCCGACCGCCCTGGACGTGCCTGAGATCGACGCGCGTTTCGTCGAGGTGCCTTTCAAGCCCGGCCCGTTTGGCGCCAAGAACATCGGTGAGCCGGGCATGGTGCCCACCGCGCCGGCGATTTTGAACGCGATTTTCCATGCCACCGGCCGGCGCATCAACGACCTGCCCGCCGGCCTGGAGCGTGTGCTCCTGGGCCATGACCTGCGCCCGGCCGGTTCGACCCGTGCCTGTAAGTTAGGCCTTAATTCTTAGTTGTCAGCGTCTCGGCTGTGAAGCAATACGGAGTGGCATATGGCATCTGATGCGGCTGCGAAGACCGGCCCAGCGCCTGGCAAGGTGAAGTTCGATTGGGGGGAGGTTGGCTTTCGGCTCGCGCTCCCGGCCGGCGCGATCCTGATCGCGCTGCTGATCGGGGCCGTCATGCTGCTGTTACTGCACGTCAACCCCCTCACGGCCTACGCCGCGATGGTCAGCGGCGTGTTCGGCAGCGTCTCCGGCTTCACACAGTCGTTCGTCAAGGCCACGCCGTTGCTGCTGGTCGGCCTCGGCATCTGCATCGCCTTCCGCGCGAGCGTGATCAACATCGGCGGGGAGGGGCAGATCATCCTGGGCGCGCTGGGCGCCACCTGGTTTTCGCTTCAGTTCCCCACCTGGCCGGGCTGGCTGCTCATCCCCGCCACCATGCTGGTCGGTTTCGCCGCCGGGGCTGTCTGGGGCTTCATCCCCGGCTACCTCAAGAGCCGCATGGCCGTCAACGAGATCCTCAGCACGGTCATGATGAACGCGATTGCGCTGCAACTCATGAATGGGCTGCTGCGCGGCCCGTTGATGGACCCGGCCGGCGTGAAGGCCGGCACGTTTCTGCCCCAGTCCCAGCGGCTGCCCGAGAATGTCTGGCTGCCGCGTCTTGTGCCGCAGACCCTGCTGCACGCCGGGTTGATCGTGGCCGTGATCCTGGCAGTGGTCGTTTACATCTTTCTGTGGCGCACCACCATCGGCTATCGCATCCGCGCCGTCGGCCTCAATCCGGACGCGGCGCGCTACGCGGGCATCCCGGTCCCCTTCTACCAGGCGCTCGCGCTGACCCTGGCGGGCGGCTTCGCCGGGCTGGCCGGCGTAGTGGAAGTGATCGGCGTGCAACACCGCTTGCTGGAGGGTATCACCAGCGGATACGGCTTTTCCGGCATCGTCGCCGCCCTGTTCGGCGGCTTGCACCCGCTGGGCCTGATCCCGGCGTCCTGGCTGTTCGGCAGCCTGTTGGTCGGCGGCGACACAATGCAACGTGCCGTGCAAGTGCCCTCGGCGTTGGTCGGCACTCTGCTCGGCCTGGTCGTGCTGTTCGTCGTCGGCTCGAATTTCCTGTCCCGCCGCTGGACGACCCGGCGCCAGCTGCTGGCCCAGAAGACGGCGCCGCAGCCTGCGCCGCAGCCTGTGACGCAGGGGAAGGGCTAACCCTATGAAAGAACTCGGAACGCTGGCGATCATCATCGGCATTCTCACCTCGGCCGTCAGGTTGGCCACCCCCTATCTCTACGCCGCGATCGGTGAGGCCTTCGGCCAGACCTCCGGCGTGGTGAACCTGGGGGTCGACGGTATCATGTTGGTCTCCGGTTACGCGGCTTTCTTCGTGGCCTTGAACACCGGCAATCTGTGGCTGGCCCTGCTGATGGCGATCGTCGTCGGCCTCGCGATGGGTGGGCTGATGTCGTTCATCAGCGTGACGTTGAAGGCCGAGCAGGGTATCAGCGGCATCGGCCTGTACATGTTCGGGCTGGGGCTGTCGAGCCTGCTGTTCAAGGTCACCATCGGCACCGTCAAGACGATCCAGGGCTTCCCGGGCCTGAAGATCCCGCTCTTGGGCGACATCCCCGGCTTGGGGCCGATCTTTTTCCAACAGAGCCTGCTGGTCTACGGCGCCTTCCTGCTGGTTCCGCTGGCCTGGTTCGTGCTGGACAAGACCACGCTGGGCCTCAAGATCAAGGCGGTGGGTCAGAACCCGGCGGCTGCCGACTCGTTGGGTGTCAGCGTCAACGGCATCCGCTACCTGAGCGTTTGCCTGGGCGGCGCCCTGGCCGGCCTGGCCGGGGCTTCGTTGTCGATCTCGCTGTTGAACCTTTTCCAGGAGAACATGACCGCCGGGATGGGCTTCATCGCCGTCGCCCTGGTCTACTTCGGCGGCTGGAAACCCGTGGGGATCATGCTCGGCGCGCTGCTGTTCAGCACGGTCAACGCCTTCCAGTTGTGGATGCAGGTGCTGGGCGTGCCGATCCCGTCCGACGTCGCCGTCATGCTGCCCTACCTGTTGACGATCGCGGCCCTCGCGTTTACCATGAACCGGGCGCGCCAGCCGTCCGCGTTGAACCTGCCTTTCGAGCGCGGCACAAACTAACCCCATCTGGGAAGTGGCGCCCGGCTCGATCTTGTGCGATAGTATTGCTTGGAAATTGCCACGCTCAGGGCGTGACAACACACATAAGGAGGAAGCTTACATGAAGGGCCATCGTCTGTTGATCGCCGTCTTGCTGGTCGCGGTGCTGGTCACCTCGGCCTGCGCTGCCCCGGCCCCCGCTACGCCGGCCAAACCGCTCCGTGTCGCCGTAATCATGCCCAGCGCCATGACCGATATGGCTTTCAGCCAGTCCATGTACCAGGCGCTTCTGACTGTCCAGAAGGACCTGGGCGGGCCGTCGGCCATGGAAATCAAGTATACCGAAAACCTGTTCAACGTGCCGGATGTGCCACCCGCGCTGCGTGACTACGCCAGCCAGGGCTTTGACATCGTGATTGCCCACGGCTCGCAGTACGGCTCCTCAGTGCAGGACGTCGCCAAGGACTTCCCCAAGACCACCTTTGCCTGGGGCACCGACGTCAATACCTTCGGCATGCCCAATATCTATGCCTACACTGCCGCGGCTGAAGAGGGCGGCTACGTGAACGGCGTGCTGGCAGCCAAGCTGACCAAGACCAAGCAGATCGGTGTGACCGGCCCGGTCGAGGTTGGCGATGCCAAGACTTACATCGATGGCTTCACCCAGGGTGTGGCCTCCGTCGATCCGTCGATCAAGGTCAACAAGACCTGGACCGGCTCCTTCTCCGACGTGGCCCTGATGACCGAGGCCGCCAAGACGCACATCGCGGCCGGCGCTGACGCCCTGACCGGTTCTTCGCAGTCGGTGGTCGGCTCTATCGGCGCGGCCAAGGATAAGGGCAGCATCCTCTGGTTCGGCACGCAGTCCGATCAGGCTACGCTGGCGCCCAACCTGGTCGTGGCCAGCCAGGTCTACGACTGGACCAGCATCCTGAAGGACATGATCAACAATCGCAAGGCCGGCAAGCTGGGCGGCGATATCTTCACCCTCCACCTGAAGAACGGCGGCCTGAAGATCGTTTACAACTCCGGTTACGCCCTCCCCGCCGACGCGAAAGCGGCCGGCGACAAGGCCATCGCCGGGATCACGGACGGCAGCATCAAGGTGCAGCCCTAAGTTCGGCCCTGGGCGCAATTCTGATTGAGCCTTGCTCGTTTTATGCGGGTGGCCCAGCCGCCCGCATAAAACGAGCAGAGAAGGTTAGCCTATGCCTAAGGAAACCCTGTTTCCTCCACCGCCCGGATCGTCGCCCGGGTCGTCGCCCGGGTCGTCGCCCGGATCGTCCGGCCCTCAGCAACAGCGCATCCAGCGCGTCGAAATGCGCGGCATCGTCAAGCGCTTTCCCGGCGTGCTTGCCAACGATCATGTCGATTTCGACGTGACGGCCGGCGAGGTGCACGCCCTGCTCGGCGAGAACGGGGCGGGCAAGAGCACCCTCATGCGCCAGCTCTACGGCATGTACCAGCCTGACGAGGGGCAAATCCTGATCGACGGGCAGCAGCAGGTCTTTCATTCACCCGCCGACGCGATCCGCGCCGGGATCGGGATGATCCACCAGCATTTCATGCTCGTGCCGACTCTGACCGTGGCGGAGAACGTGGCGTTGGGGCTGCCCTCGTCGCGCGGGCCGCTGCTCGACCTGGACCGGGTCTCGCAGCGCGTGCGCGATCTGTCCCACGGCTACGGGCTCAAGGTCGATCCGACCTGCCCGGTGTGGCAGTTATCGGTGGGCGAGCAACAGCGTGTCGAGATCGTCAAAGCGCTCTATCGCGGCGCCAGCGTCATCATCCTGGACGAACCCACCGCGGTTCTCACGCCCCAGGAAGTGAACGACCTGTTTGCCACGCTGAAGCGTATGGTGAGTGAGGGCCACGCGCTGGTCTTCATTTCGCACAAGCTGCACGAGGTGATGGCCATCAGTGACCGCGTGACAGCGCTGCGCGACGGCAAACTGGCCGGCACACGCCAGGCAAAGGGCGCGACGCGCGCCGAGCTGGCGCATATGATGGTCGGGCGCGAGGTCAGGCCACTGGCGCCACAGCCCATGGCCGCCGGCCCGCTGCGTTTGCAGATCCAGGGGCTGTGCGCGATGGGCGATCGCGGCGCCGAAGTGCTGCGCGGCGTCGAGCTGGAAATCCATGCCGGCGAGATCGTCGGGCTGGCCGGCGTCTCGGGCAACGGGCAGCGCGAGCTGGCCGAGTGCCTGGCCGGCCTGCGCAAGGCCACAGCCGGCACGCTCGTCATCGAGGGGCAGGACATGACGCACGCGCCCTTGCCCGCGCGCATGGAGGCCGGGCAGGCTTACATTCCCGAAGAGCGCATGCGCGACGGCGTGGTGCGGGATTTCTCGGTCGAGGAAAATCTGTTCCTGCACGAGCACGCCTCGCCCGCTTACAGCGACTGGATCTTTTTGAATTTCGGCAAAATGGCCGCCCACGCCCGGCGCCTGGTGGCCGACTTCGCCGTGAAGACGCCGCGTCTGGACACCCCACTGAAGAACCTGTCTGGCGGCAACATACAGAAGCTGATCCTGGCCCGCGAGCTCTCGCGCAAGCCGAAGATCCTCATTGCCGCCCAGCCCACGCGCGGCGTTGACATCGGCGCGACCCAGTACATTCATGAACGGCTCCTGGAGCAGCGCGCCCACGGCACCGCGATCCTGCTCATCTCCGAGGACCTGGACGAGATCCGCACCCTCTCTGATCGCATCGCGGTCATGTACGAGGGGCGGATCATCGGCATCGTCGAGCGCGATCAGGCCACTGTCGAACAGATCGGCCTGATGATGGCCGGTGTGTCGATGCAAGAAGCCCTCCAGCGCGCGGCGTGACCGGGCGCGCCTGCCCGTAGACCCGCCGCCCACTCCTGAACCGGCCGGCCCGCCGGGCGCGATCATCTTTGCGCCGCGCCCGCCCAAACCCTTTCCGCTCCCGCCGCCTCTCCCGTTCTCTCTCGCGTCCGGCTCTTTCCCGCAGCGAGAGCATGCTCACTGCGCCGCGGCGCAGGCCGTTATATCCTCCCCATTGGAACCCCACGAGCATCTCAAGCGTCTGCCCGATACGCAAGGTTGAGAGGACTCTGGAGGGAAGAGATGGAGCGAAACTTCCTGATGGTCGCCGCTCGCTGCGCGGCAGCGCTGGCCCTGTTGTTCCTGGCCGGCTGCGCACCGACCATCGCCGGTGGGCCGGCGGCTGCCCCGGATACCGCGACTGTGCAGCCTGTCGGCGCCCCCGTCCCAGCGCCGACCCTGGCGCCTACCGAAGTTATCAGCAGCACCGTTATGCCCACAGCGGGGCAGACTTCACAGCCGGGAGTGATCGTCGGCACGTCCGTACCCAGCACCATCACGCTCGGCAGCACCGTCCCGCCGACGGCGTCGGAAGCCTCCGGCGCACCGGTGGGCGCACCGGTGGGCGGATCCACCGCCGAAACGCCGACCGTTACCCAGGCCGACCAGGGCAAGACGATCACGCTCCACGTGGGCCAACGCTTCTTGCTCAGCCTGGGCGAAGGCTACGACTGGAATGTCATCATCGACAAGCAGGACGTGGTCAGCCGGGTGATCGGCATCCTGACCGTGCGCGGCTCGCAGGGCCTGTTCGAGGCCCACCAGCCCGGCACGGCCGCGCTGACGGCGACGGGAGACCCGCTCTGCCGCCAGTCTCAGCCGCCCTGCGGCCAGCCCTCGATCCTGTTCAACGTCAAGATCGTCGTGCAGTAAAACCAGTTAGCGAGTTTCTCTGACGCCTTGGGACCGAGAGCATCCTGGCGGCCGTCTATGCCGCGCGCGACTGGGCGCGCGCCCACCACCTGGAGATCAAGACGCTCGAGCTGGTCGTGCCGGTCACGGCACACCCGGCCTTCGATAAGGCCGCGCACTACTTTGGCATTCGCTTGGTGCGCATCCCCCAAAAGGCCAGGCGCGAAGCTGCAAGATTCGATCATTCGGAATATCGCGGAAAAAGTGTTGGATTCGAGGCCCGCTGGCGAGAATCGCGACACCCCACCATTGGTAAGGACCAGGTATGACGAAGACAGAAGCCCACATCACTCAGCTCGATCGCCTGCCATTGTCGCCATTTCACCGCCGGCTGTTGATCGTCTCCGGCGTCGGCTGGATGTTCGACGCCATGGATATCTTGATCGTCGGCTCGGTAGTGGCGACGGTCGCCGGCATCTGGAAGCTCAGCCCCCAGGTGTCCGGGCTGATCATCAGCGCCAACTTACTGGGCATGTTCGTCGGCGCCGCCTTGGCGGGTACGCTGGCCGACCGCTTCGGCCGCAAAGGCATCTTTCAAGTTACTTTGCTGGCCTACAGCATCCTGACCGGGCTGTCCGCTTTGGCCTGGAACGCCGCCAGCCTGGCCGGCATTCGCTTCCTGGCCGGCATCGGCATGGGCGGCGAGCTGCCCGTCGCCAGTACGCTGGTCAGTGAGTTCGCGCCGGCCAAACGCCGGGGCTGGCTGCTCGTCATGCTCGAAAGCTTCTGGGCCTACGGCTCAGTGCTCGCCGCGCTCATCGGCTACCTCTTCATCCCGGCCTTCGGCTGGCAGGCTGCCTTCCTGATCGGCGCCATCCCTGCGCTCTACGTTTTCATCTTGAGGCGGGCCATCCCTGAGTCACCGCGTTACCTGCTCAGCCAGGGTCGCGTTGCCGAGGCCGAAGCCGTGCTGCGCCAGATGGCGGTCACGGGTGAGGTACCAGAGGGGCAGGCGCGCAGCGCGGCGGGAACCCAGGCCGGCGGCCGGCCATCC
>Ga0209746_1001331_pt1 | contig 11870 bp, 14 predicted proteins | sample BarGraNGADG00211_3_FD_184496 | JGI IMG/M metagenome (GOLD analysis project Ga0209746, IMG submission 184496) | Arctic peat soil microbial communities from Barrow, Alaska - Barrow Graham LP Ref core NGADG0011-211 (SPAdes) (version 2) | ecosystem: Environmental > Terrestrial > Soil > Wetlands >...
GCCAGATCGATGCCCGCGCGGCCCGCGTGCTCGCCGCGCGCGGCTACCCGGTCCCGGCGCACCGGGCCAAGCGGATCACCGCGGCCGACCTCGCCGAGCGCGACCTGGTGCTCGCCATGACGTCGTCCCACGCCCGGGCGGTGCGCTCGCTCGCCCGGGGCGACGCCGCGCTCGCCGAACGGGTGCGGATGTACCGCAGCTTCGACCCGTCAGCCGCCACCGAGGGGCCGGAGCACCTGCTGGACATGGATGACCCCTGGTACGGCGACGAGGCCGGCTTCGAGGTGACCCTCGCGGAGATCGAGGCAGCCGCCGACGCGGTCGTCGAGCACGTGCGGCAGGCGCTGGCCGCTCGCGGTCACTGACCCGACGCCGGGCGCCGGCGCCGGCGCCCGGCGGCCTGCGGGGCGAAGGACTACCCGCCGGAGCGCCCGGAGGACAAGACTGGCCGCGACCGTCGACGACGTGGTCGGCGGCAGTGCAGATCGGAGTCCACGGTGAAGTTCACGATCTACAGGGACAAGGGCGGCGAGTTCCGCTTCCGCATCGTCGCGACCAACGGCAACATCCTCGTCTCGAGCCAGGGCTACAAGGCCAAGGCGTCGGCGCAGAACGCGATCGACCGGATCAAGTCCGACGCTGCCGGTGCAGCCGTCGTCGACGAGACCACCGCCTGAGACCAGCGGTCGTCGAGCAGCACCGGGCTCTATGCTTGAGGACGTCAACAACCGAACACCTGCTGTTCGAGCTGCGGCGGGAGAGCCCCCGTCGGTCCGGTCGCCGGACCGGTCGGGGCGCCGAAGGAGCAACCCTCCCCGGGAAACTCTCAGGCACCCGTACCGCCGCAGCGAGGCAACTCTGGAAAGCGGCCCGAAGGGGTCCACCGACGGTGCACGCCGGGACCTGGCTCACGCGGTCCCGGCCAAACTCTCAGGTAAGGGCGTACGCCCTCGATGACAGAGCGGGGAGGCCCGCCGGCTCGCGCCCTGCGAGCACGCACCCTGGAGCCGCCCGTGACCCGCACACCCGCCGCCCGCGCGTTCGTCGACCGGCACATCGGCCCCCGGCCGGACGACGTCGCCCGGATGCTCGACCGGATCGGCGCACCCTCCCTCGACGCCCTGATCGACCAGGCCGTGCCCGCAACGATCCGGACCGCCCGGCCGCTCGACCTGCCGCCGGCCCGGAGCGAGGCCGAGGTGCTGGCCGCCCTGCACGCCATCGCGGACCGCAACACCGTGGTGACCTCGATGATCGGGCTCGGGTACCACGGCACCCACACGCCAGCGGTGATCCGGCGCAACGTGCTGGAGAACCCCGGCTGGTACACGTCGTACACGCCATACCAGCCGGAGATCAGCCAGGGTCGGCTGGAGGCGCTGCTCAACTTCCAGACCGTGATCGCCGATCTGACGGCGCTGCCGATCGCCGGTGCCTCCCTGCTGGACGAGGCGACCGCGGTCACCGAAGCCGTGCTGCTGATGCGGCGAGCCGTGAAGGGGCGCGAGGACGGCGTCGTCGTCGTGGACGCCGAGTGCCTGCCGCAGACGCTCGCCGTGCTGCGCGGTCGCGCCGAGGCGATCGGCCTGCCCCTCGTGGTCGCCGACCTGACGGACGGGCTGCCGGCCGCCGACGACGTCGTCGGTGTCGTCGTGCAGCAGCCCGGGACGTCCGGCGTGCTGCGGGACCTGCGCCGGCTGATCGAGCAGGCGCACGAGCGCGGCGCCCTGGTGACGGTCGCCGCGGACCTGCTGTCGCTGGCCCTGCTGACGCCGCCCGGCGAGCTGGGCGCGGATGTCGCCGTCGGCTCCGCGCAGCGGTTCGGGGTCCCGATGTTCTACGGCGGCCCGCATGCCGCCTACATCTCCGTGCGGTCCGGCCTGGAGCGGATGCTGCCCGGCCGCCTGGTGGGCGTGAGCGTCGACGCCGACGGCGCGGTGGCCTACCGACTCGCCCTGCAGACCCGTGAGCAGCACATCCGTCGCGAGAAGGCGACGAGCAACATCTGCACCGCCCAGGCCCTGCTGGCCGTCGTCGCGGCGATGTACGCCGTCTATCACGGGCCCGACGGCCTGCGCGCGATCGCGACGCAGGTGCACGACCGCGCTGCCATGATCGCCGGCGGCCTGTGCGCCGTCGGGGTGGACGTCGTCCACGACGCCTTCTTCGACACCGTCCTGACGCACGTCCCGGGCCAGGCCGACGCGGTCCTCGCCGCCGCCCTCGAGCGCGGCATCAACCTGCGCCGGGTCGACGCCGACCGCGTCGCCGTCACCACCGACGAGACCACGACGCCCGCCCATGTCGAGGCGGTGCTTGACGCGTTCGGTGTTGCGTCCGGTGTGGCCGCCGCAGGCCGCGCCTCGGCGTTCGGCTCGCTTCCGGAGGCGCTGCGGCGCACCAGCGAGTACCTGACGCACCCGACGTTCCACCGGTACCGCTCCGAGACGGCCATGATGCGCTACCTGCGCCGCCTCGCGGACAAGGACCTGGCGCTGGACCGGACGATGATCCCGCTGGGCTCGTGCACCATGAAGCTGAACGCCGCGGTGGAGATGGAGCCGATCTCCTGGCCGGCGTTCGCGGACATCCACCCGTTCGCGCCGGCCGACCAGGCGGCCGGGTACGCCGACCTGATCGCCGACCTCGAGCGGTGGCTCGCCGAGATCACCGGGTATGCCGCGGTCAGCATGCAGCCCAACGCCGGGTCGCAGGGCGAGCTGGCCGGACTGCTCGCGATCCGGGGCTACCACCGCTCGCAGGGTCAGGACCAGCGCAGGGTCTGCCTGATCCCGGCGTCGGCGCACGGGACGAACGCGGCCTCGGCGGCTCTGGCGGGGATGCGCGTCGTCGTCGTCGCGACCGCGGGTGACGGCTCGATCGACGGGGCCGACCTGCGCGCCAAGCTCGCCGAGCACGGCGACACGGTCGCGGCGCTGATGCTCACCTACCCGTCGACGCACGGGGTGTACGAGGCGCACGTTCGCGACGTCTGCGCGCTGGTGCACGACGCCGGCGGTCAGGTGTACATCGACGGCGCCAACCTGAACGCCCTGGTCGGGCTGGCCCGGCCCGGGGAGATGGGCGGCGACGTCTCGCACCTGAACCTGCACAAGACCTTCTGCATCCCGCACGGCGGCGGTGGGCCCGGCGTCGGACCGGTGGCCGTTGCCGCGCACCTTGCGCCGTTCCTGCCCGGGCGGGACGCCGCGCCGGTGTCGGCGGTGCCGCAGGGCTCTGCGGGGATCCTGCCGATCTCCTGGGCGTATGTCGCGCTGATGGGCGCGGAGGGGCTGCGGTCCGCGACCGAGCACGCGGTGCTCACCGCCAACTACGTCGCCGCACGACTCACCGAGCACTTCCCGGTGCTCTACACCGGACCGGGCGGCCATGTCGCCCACGAGTGCATCCTCGACCTCCGTGCGCACACGGCGGCCACCGGTGTGACAGCGGAGGACGTCGCCAAGCGGCTGATCGACTACGGGTTCCACGCACCGACGCTCGCCTTCCCGGTCGCCGGAACGCTGATGGTCGAGCCGACCGAGAGCGAGGACCTGGTCGAGCTCGACCGGTTCTGCGACGCGATGGTCGCCATCCGCGGGGAGATCGCCCGGGTGGCCGCGGGTGAGTGGCCTGCGGCGGAGTCGCCGCTGCGCGGCGCGCCGCACACCGCGGCGTCCGTTGCGGCCGACACCTGGGACAAGCCGTACTCGCGCGAGCTCGCGGCGTTCCCGCTGCCGAGCCTGCGCACCGACAAGTACTGGCCGCCGGTGCGCCGCATCGACAACGCGGCCGGGGACCGGAACCTGATGTGTGCCTGCCCACCGATCGAGGAGTACGTATGAGCGAGCGTCAGTCCCCGCTGCACGCCGAGCACCTGGCGCTCGGCGCCACCCTTGTCCCGTACGCCGGGTGGCTGATGCCGCTGCGCTACACCTCCGACCTCGCCGAGCACCACGCGGTTCGCACCACCGCCGGGCTGTTCGACCTGTCGCACATGGGCGAGATCCGGATCACCGGTCCGGGCGCGGCGGCGGCGTTGGACGCGGCGCTGGTCGGCTGGCTGTCCGCGCTCGCGGTGGGCCGGGCCCGGTACACGATGATCTGCGCGCAGGACGGCGGGGTGATCGACGACCTGGTCGTGTACCGGGTCGGCGACCAGGACTTCCTGGTGGTGGCCAACGCGGCCAACGCCGAGGTGGTGCTGGCCGAGCTGCACGCCCGGTGCGACGCGACGGCGACGGTGACCGACGAGTCGGTCGCCACCGCGTTGATCGCCGTCCAAGGCCCGGCCGCGCAGGGGATCGTCGCCTCGGTGCTGCCCGACGCCGCGGAGCGCGCCGTCGTCGTCGGGCTGCCGTACTACGCGGCCACCGCAGCGGTGGTCGCCGGTGTGCCAGCGATGGTCGCCCGGACCGGCTACACCGGTGAGGACGGCTTCGAGCTGTTCGTGGCTGCCGAGCGGGCCCCGGAGGTCTGGCGGGCCGTGCTGGCGGCCGGGCAGGACGTCGGCATCGTGCCTACGGGGCTGGCCTGCCGGGACAGCCTGCGCCTGGAGGCCGGCATGCCGCTGTACGGCAACGAGCTGGACCGGACCACCACCCCGTACGACGCCGGCCTTGGCCGGGTGGTCCGCCTGGACAAGACCGACGCCGACGGCTCTCCGGTGGAGTTCGTCGGACGGGGGCCCCTGACCGGGCGCGCGGACAGCGAGCCGGCGCGGCTGCTGGTGGGCCTGGAAGGGCTGGGTCGGCGGGCCGCGCGGCACGGGTACGCCGTGCTTCGCGACGGCGTCACGGTCGGCCAGGTCACCTCCGGCGCGCCCTCGCCGACCCTCGGCCACCCGATCGCGATGGCGTACGTCACCCCGGAGGTGAGCGCCGCAGGCACCGAGCTGGACGTCGACGTCCGCGGACGCGCCGAACCGGTGCGCGTGGTGCCCCTGCCCTTCTACCGTCGTACCAGCTGACCGGCCGACGTCCGACCCGAACCAAGGAGAACCCGTGAGCCAGATCCCCGAGGACCTGCGGTACACCGCCGAGCACGAGTGGGTGAGCAGCGACGACCCCGCCACGGTCGGCATCACGGCCGAAGCGGCCGAGGCGCTGGGCGACATCGTGTTCCTGGAGCTGCCGCCGGTGGGCACGGCGCTGACCGCAGGCGCGGTGTGCGGAGAGATCGAGTCGACCAAGTCGGTCTCGGAGCTCTACGCGCCGGTCACCGGAACCGTCGTGGAGGTCAACACCGAGGCGGTCAACGACCCCTCCGTGGTGAACGCGGACCCGTTCGGTCGCGGCTGGCTGATCAAGGTGACGGTGCAGGCGTTCGGTGAGCTGCTCAGCCCCGAGGAGTACGCCCGGCTTTCGGCCGGCTGATACCCCCGGGCGTTCACCCGAACGGGTGACGCTGTCACCCAAGAGAGTAAACACGCTCCCATGCCCGTGACCTGCGGGAATGTCAGCACATGGGTCTTGTAGCGTGTCGGGGCGGGTCCTGCAACAAGAACCGCGCAAGACTCCGGGTGAAAACCGCGTCATGGGGGGTGAAGTCTGCGCTCTCTCCAGGTGTAAGTCGGCGAGGTGCCCCCATAAGCACCGGACACCCGGAGGTCATCATGATGGAACTGCGAGAGGTCCCCACCCAGCGGACGGCCGCTGAACCCATGACGCGGCGCGAGCGCGTGATCTTGTCGAACCTCGACGAGGACATCACGCTCGAGCAGATCGCCACGCGGCTGTTCGTCACGCGGAACACCGTCAAGTCCCAGGTACGGAGCGTCTACAAGAAGTTGGGCGTCTCCACCCGCGCAGACGCCGTCGCCTGCGCACGCGCTTTCGGCCTCCGCTGACCCACTCTCCTCGCTGATCTTCGGCGGGGATGCCGATCCGACCTCCGGGCCCGGGTAGTGTGTCGGAGCACGAGATGCTCCGGCCCTCCCGGGCCCTGGTCATGTGCAGGTGAGTGTTGGACAGTCCGCCGGTGCCGCCAGTCGGTGAAGAGCACTGGGCGCCCGACCACATCGTCCTGGCGCACAGAGTGCTCGCCTATTCCGGCCGTCTCTTCGTCGAACGTGACGCGAGCGGTGTCGTCCTGGTCAGCTCCCCCCTCGCCGGGATGGCGGCCGTCGAGCAGCGCTACCCCGCGTGGGCTCGGGGTCCGTTCAGCCGGATCGAGCCCGAGTTCGGCCTCCCCCAGTCGCCAGGTGTGTTCGCACTCGTCACCGACGGCGTCGTGCGGTATGTCGGCTCCGCACGCGACCTTGACCGCAGCTTCGGCGCCCGCCACGGGCTGGGCCACATCTCCCGGCGGGACTGCCAGAGCAAGGGCCAGGAGGAACCCTGCCGGCTGAACCGCCTGATCACCCACGAGGCGAAGGCCGGCCGGGGTGTCGATGTGTACGTCCTGGCGATGCCCAAGCGGCGGTGGCCCGCGCGCACGGAGGAGTCCCCCGCCTCCGTGGCAGCCGAGATCGTGGCGACCAACCGCGGCGACTGGCACCCGCCGGAGTGAGGCCGGCGGCGCGGCGGCGGCCGCTCGAGGAGCTGAAGGGGGTGCGATGTTCAGGCTGAGTGCACGCAACGTCGCTGCGAGTGCGGTCGCGCTGCTCGGGCTGGGCTTCAGCGTCCTGTGGATGCTTCCCTTTCGGAGCTTCTGGGGCTTGGTCGCGCTCATCGCCATCTCCATCGCCCTCGCGGCCTACTGGGTGGTGACGTTCATCCAGCAGGACCGGCACCGGGGCGAGCTCCGGGCGCTCGCAGCGCGACTCGGCTGGACCTACGCCGAGCGCTCGTTGACGGTAGCCAGGGGGCTGACTTCGTACCCGTTCGGTCACGGCGCCGAGCTGGAGGACGTCGACGTGGTGAGCGGCGTGTTCCAGGGCCGGCGCTGCGTGCAGTTCACGCACAGGTTCGCCGAGCGGAGCGAGGACGGCGACATCCGCCAGGAGTTCCAGATCACCGCCGTGGAGCTCGGGGCGTACTACCCAACGGTCGACGTGCTCCCCGATGACGTGCTCGCCAAGGCCGCGAAGTTCGTGGGGGGCATGGACGTCGACTTCGAGTCGGCCGCGTTCAACAGCCGGTGGCGGGTGAAGGGACCCGACGCCCGGTACGTCCACGACATGATCACGCCACGGGTGATGGATCGGCTGCTGGAGGACGACGCCAGTGGGTTCGCCCTGCGGATCGAGGGCCCGTACGTGTTCGCGTGGCGGGCCGGCCGCCTCCCGACCGAGAAGCTGGGGGCGATGCTCGGCCTGCTCATCTCGGTGGCCAAGGCGCTCCCGCCGCACGTCGAGCGCACGCTGCGGGAGGCACAGGCCGCGGAGGACGCCGACCGGGCCGCGCGCGAGGCAGCCGCCCCGGAATGGGCACGCACGCCGGGCGCCCTGACCTCGGGGCACTACACGGCTCTCGGTGCCCAGCAGTGGGCGGAGCAGGAGCGGGCCAGGCTCAGGCCCCCCGCCTCGTCCCCCGCGGACCCCGACGCGCACTGATGACAGGCTCGTCCGGCGCCGACGGCGGAGCAGTCCCAGCCCGCGACCTCGGCGCCGGGTCCGTCGTCCTGGTGGTGGCGGCCGCCCTGGTGGACGACCTCGCGGCGCCGCGCCGGTTGCTCGCCGCGCGGCGGCAGATCCCGGAGCGGCTGCGCGGCAGGTGGGAGTTCCCCGGCGGCAAGGTCGACCACGGGGAGTCCACCGAGCAGGCGTTGCGCCGGGAGCTCCGGGAGGAGCTCGGGGTGGAGGTCGTCCTGGGATCCGAACTGGTCGGGCTCGACGACGGCACGTGGCGGATCTCGTACCGCCACGTCATGCGCCTGTGGCTCGCCGTGGTCTCCGCCGGTGATCCGGAGCCGCTGGTCGAGCACGACGAGCTGCGCTGGCTGGAGCAGGGGGCGTGGCTGTCGGTGGACTGGCTGGACGCCGACGTGCGGATCATCCGAGAGCTGATCCGGCAGGTCGCCGCCGTTGGGCTCAGCGAGGCGTGAGCGCCGGCAGGGCGCAGGTGGCCAGGTGGTCGTCCACCAGCCCGCAGGCCTGCATCGACGCGTAGGCGGTCGTGGGGCCGATGAAGCGGAAGCCGGCGGCCTTCAGCTCGCGAGCCAGCGCGACCGACTCCGGCGTCTGGGTTGGCACGTCCGCCCAGGTGGCGAGCCGGGCTGCCCGAGGTGCGGGCGCGTGCGACCAGACCAGATCGGTGAGGGTGCGGCCGGCGTCCCACAGGCCGAGCACCGCACGGGCGTTCGCGATGGTCGCGTCGATCTTGGCCCGGTTGCGCACGATCCCGGCGTCGGCGAGCAGGCGCGCGACGTCGTCGTCGGCGAACTGGGCGACGGCCTCGGGGTCGAAGCCCGCGAACGCGGCCCGGAAGGCGGGCCGCTTGCGCAGGATGGTGATCCACGCCAGGCCGGACTGGAACGCCTCGAGGCAGAACCGCTCGAGCAGCTCGGTCTCGCCGCGCACCGGGATGCCCCACTCGGTGTCGTGGTACGCGGCGTACAGCTGGTCGCCGTCGCCGAAGCAGCGGGTCATGACCGGAGGCTCAGGGGACGGTGGTCAGCCGGTGCGACGGATGGGCAGCGGCGGGGCGCTGTCGTCGGCGTCCCACTCGCGGATGGGGCGCTCGCTCGGGAGCAGCACCAGGCCGTTGCGCAGGTGGAGGAGCAGGGGCACGTCGGCAGGGGTATTCCGGGCGAGCACGACGCGCGCCAGCTCGAGCTCTCGCGCGGTGTCCATCATGGGGCCAAATGTACGAGCCTGGGTCGCCCGAGTGGCGCAACGGGCAGGTACCGGCGCGGCGGCCGAAGCGCCGTCGCCGGAGCCGTATTGGGACTCCGGTCACTCACCCGGTCGGCGACGTTCCCGGACCGGGGCACTGCGTCGGCTTCGCGAATCGCGCTGTGGTCCCCCGGGGGCCGGCGGGCATGTCCGCGATCGTCAGCGGCGCACCCTGTATCTGGTGCTCGACGTCCGGCCGCAGGCCGGCCAGCACCACCTGAACCATCCTGAACGTCAGCCGGTCGGAGGCGGCCTCGGCGACGATCGGGATCGGACGCCCGGCGACCATCAGGAAGGCCATCACCTCGACGGGTTCCAGCTCGGCTCGCAGCAGTCCGTGCCGGCGGGCGGCCGCGAGGAGTCGATCGATGGACTCGGTGACCTTCGCCTGGCTCTGGGCGACCTGCGGGTCGTCGGCGACCAGGTGGGAGAACCCGGCCGCGAGGAGCGGCATCAGCTTGCCCTGTGGTGCCGCCACCGAGTCCAGGACGAAGTCCTCCCAGGCCTGCCGACCCCGCCCGGCATCGAGGGCTTGGCAGGCGGCCTCGACCCGCGCGCACATCTGGCCGACCTCCTCGAAGGCGATCGCCTTGACCAGGTCGAGCCGCTCGGGAAACCGCCGGTAGAACGTGGCGATGGAGACCCCGGCGTGCTGGGCGATGTGGTCGAGCGGCACGTCGACGCCGCGCGTGAGGAACAGCTCACGGGCGGATGCCAGGATGCGTTCGCGGTTCCGTGCGGCGTCCGCGCGCACGGGCCTACACGTCCCGCCGGTGCAGCAGGGTCGCAGCCAGCGCGATCAGCCCGACCACCCAGACGACGAAGACCAGCGCGCCCGTGCCAGGCGTGAGCAGGTCGACGCTGGACCCGAAGCCTGTCCCGAAGCCGGATCCCGCGCTCGGGTCGACCAGGGTGAAGGACTTGCTCGCCGCGTCGGGCAGGTATGGCATGATCGCGTTCCCCCAGCTGTCCGGCAGCACAAGACCCAGCAGACTCGGCACCACGAGGAGCCCGGCGAAGAGCGTGGCGATGCCCCCGGCCGAGGAGCGCAGCAGCGAACCGAGCGCGAGCCCCATCAGGGTGACGCCGACCAGGTACGCGACGTTGCCCCACAGGGCACGAGTGACCCCGGGGTCGGCGAGCGCGGCCGTCGGCCCGTTCCCCTACAGGATGGCCTGGGCGAGGAAGAAGGCCGCGAAGACCGAGGCGGTCATCAGCACGGCCGAGACGACCACCAGGACGAGCGTCTTGGCCCAGAGCACCGGCAGCCGCTGGGGAACGGCCGACATCGTGGTGCGGATCATCCCGGAGGAGTGCTCGCCGGACATGAACAGCACGCCGAGGCTGCCGAGGATGAGCATGGCCAGCGAGGTGCCGGCCATCGCGATCGAGGTGGGGTCGACCGTCATCAGCGGCATCTGGCCGGCCGGCCCGGCGCCGTTGGTCTCGGGGGTGATGTCGCCGGACACGACGCCTGCGGCCATCGCTGCGAAGCCGACGACGACGACGCAGGCCGCGGCGAGCGTGATGACCGTCGACCTGAGCGTGCGGAGCTTGAGCCACTCGGCCCCGATGACCCGCCACTGGCTCACCTTGGCGTCCGGGAACCGGGCGACCCGATCGTGCGTGGTCGCGGCGACGGAGGTGCTCATGAGGGCGTCCCTTCGTGGCGGGCGCGGGGCAGGTGGTGCGCCTCGATCGCGTCGAGGTCGGACTGTGCGTGGAACTCCACGGCGTCCTGGGTCATCGCCATGAAGACGTCCTCCAGGGAGCTGCCGCGTGGGCTGAGCTCGTGCAGGTGCAGCCCGGACGCGCCGGCCAGGTCCCCGATCGCAGGTGCGGTCAGCCCGGTGACCTCGAGGGCGCCGTCGTCGTGCCGGGTGATGGTGCCGCCGGCCGAGACGATCAGCTCGGCCACCTCGCCGGCACGTGGCGAACGCACCAGCACCGACTTGCGTGCCTTCTCGTCGATGAACTGGGACATCGGCATGTCCACCATCAGCTTGCCGCGCCCGATGATCACCAGGTGGTCGGCCGTGAGCGCCATCTCACTCATCAGGTGGGAGGAGACGAACACCGTCCTGCCTTCCCGGGCCAGCGCCTTCATCAGGTTGCGGATCCACAGGATTCCCTCGGGGTCGAGGCCGTTGGCCGGCTCGTCGAGGATCACGGTCTGCGGGTCGCCCAGCAGCGCCGCGGCGATGCCGACCCGTTGGCCCATCCCCATCGAGAACGACCCGACCCGCTGGTTCGCAACCTCGGTCAGGCCGACGATCTCGATGACCTCGTCCACCCGCGACTGCGGGATCCCGTTGGTCCGTGCGAGCACGCGCAGGTGGTTGTAGGCGGACCGGCCCGCCTGGGCGCCCTTGGAGTCGACGAGGGCGCCGACGGTGCGCAGCGGCGCGCGGCAGCCCGCGAACGAGTGTCCGTCGATGCGGACCTTGCCGTTGGTGGGCCGGTCAAGGCCGAGGATCATCCGGATGGTCGTGGACTTGCCGGCGCCGTTCGGCCCGACGAAACCGGTGATGACGCCCGGACGGATGGTCAGGGTGACGTCGTCGACGGCGACCTTCTTGCCGAACCTCTTGGTGAGGTTCGTGAGCTCGATCATGTGCTGCTCCGTTCGCGGCGGTTGCCGCTCGGGCGGGAGGGGCGGTTCGGTGCGATGACGTAAACGTAGCGTATTCCTACGGTTACGGACGTGCAGACCGGCGGTCACCGGGGTCGGCCGGTCTCGGTGCACCTGGCCTGGGCGCAGGTATCGGACCGCTCACCCGGTCAGGACGCTCCGGATCCGCTTGGCGGACACCGGGTGGGCGGTCCCGAGCTGCTGGGCGAACAGGCTGACCCGGAACTCCTCGAGCATCCAGCGCGCCGTCGCCAGCCGGGCGTCCCGCGCCGAATCGGGGGCGGCCGCGCGGGCGGCGGCGACGGCGTCGTCGTAGGCCTTCGCGACCTCGGCCACCTGCCAGGCCAGCGACTCGTCGCGCGTGGGGCTCTCGGCGGCCTTGGCCAGCCGGAATCTCGCCCCGCGCAGGTAGCGGACCAGGTGCGGCAGGCGGGCGGCACCGGCGTCGGCGACGAACCCGTC
>Ga0209746_1001332_pt1 | contig 11865 bp, 10 predicted proteins | sample BarGraNGADG00211_3_FD_184496 | JGI IMG/M metagenome (GOLD analysis project Ga0209746, IMG submission 184496) | Arctic peat soil microbial communities from Barrow, Alaska - Barrow Graham LP Ref core NGADG0011-211 (SPAdes) (version 2) | ecosystem: Environmental > Terrestrial > Soil > Wetlands >...
TGACTCGGGTCTTTCACCTGGGGCTCGACCTGCGCGACAGCGCCGAGGAAATGCGCGCCGAGCACCTGGCCCTCACTGAGGCGCTCTTGGCCCGCGCTGGCGACCGGGCCGAAGCCGTTTCCCGCAGCCAGATTGCCCGGTCGCAGCAGCGGGTGGTGGCGGCGCTCGTGGGCAGCTCCGGGAGTGTGCCGTCAAATCACCTGGCAGGAGACGTGCAAATCAAGTAGCAAGGAGGTTGGAGAAGCGTGTTCGAGCAAGGCAGCTCTGCAATGGCCGGCGCGCAGAACGACCTGCGCGAGCGCCAGCTTCCTGCACTCCTCGAACCTCGAGACCAGCCTCTGGAGCATCAGCATCTCCCCGCCGTGGGCAGCGATCACCAGCACGGTGAAGATCGCAGTGATGAGCACGACCTCGGGCGTGGACGTGGCGTCCTCCAGCAGCCTGAACGCGACCACGAAGCAGAACCCGAAGTAGAGAAAAGTGGCGACTCCGGCCATCGAGATCCAGTTCGAGTACTCGTGGAAATCCTCCGGCTCCTCGAGCGTGCTGAACGCGCTCCGAAGCGCGAACACGAGCGCGATCAGGACGAGGCCGAACAGCGAGGCCGATGCTTTTCCCAGCGCGGTGAATGCGTGCTGCATATGTCACTTTCGATTGCCGGTTTTAAAGCGCGGAGCTGATGATTATCCGCTGGATCAGGTTCGCGCCCTCATAGATGGACATGGCCTTGGCGTCACGAAGATATTTCTCGAGCGGCAGGTCCTTCGAGTATCCTACCGCACCGGACAGGTCCATTGCCTTACTGCACACGCTCTCCGCGGTCTCCGTTGCGTTCACCTTGCTCATGGATGACGCCTTCGTGGAGTCCATCCCCTGGTCCGTGAGCCATGCCGCCCTCCAGGTGAGGAGCCTTGCGGCGTCAATCGCTGTCGCCATGTCGGCGAGCATGAAAGAGACGCCCTGGTTCTCGATGAGCAGCCTGCCGTACTGCCTTCGCTGGCGCGTGTAAGACAGGGCCGCTTCGTAGGCGGCGCGTGCCAGACCGACCGAAATGGCGCCGAGGCACGGCCTCGAAGTGTCCAGCGTCTGCATGAGGACCAGGAACCCGGTGCCTTCTTCTCCGAGGAGGTTCCCTGCGTGGACCTCCACATCCTCCAGGACCAGCTCAGCATTGCGGCTGGCGCGCAGGCCCATCTTATCCTCGGTCCTGCCGACCGACAGCCCGCTGGAATCGCCGTCCACGATGAAAGCGTTTATGCCGGCGTGTCGCTTCGAGGGGTCGGTGGTGGCGAAGACCACGTAGAAGTCCGCCAGCCCCGCGTTCGTTATGTAGTGCTTGCGGCCGTTGAGCACGTAGCTGTCGCCTGTCCTGACCGCGAGTGTCTTCATGGCGGAGATGTCCGATCCGGCCTCCGCCTCTGTGGAAGCGAGAGCGGCAAGCTTGCCCGCCGGCTCGCAAATGCGAGGGAGATACCGCTCTTTTTGTTCTTCACTGCCGACAAGCATGATGCTGATGACCGCGAGCCAGGTCGTCCCCGCGACCACCGTCATCCCGGCACAGCCTGCCCCCAGTTCCTCCGACACGATCGCTGCTGTAAGGTAGTCGACGCCCGCCCCGCCGTACTCCGCGGGGATGGGGAGCCCGAGCAGTCTCGCGTCGGCGAACCGCTGGACGATCCCCGGGTCGAAAAAGGTCTGTTCCCTTCGATCCAGTTCCGCTGCATACGGCTTCATCTGGTTCTCGGCGAACTCGCGCGCCGCCTGCTTGAAGACCGACTGTTCCTCGGTCAGGTTGAAACCGATCATTTCTGTCGATCCCTCCTCCACTTCATGTAGTCGAGGAGTTGCACCCGCTCCTCCTGGGAAAGCTCCGAAAGGAGCCCGATTATTCCGGACGTGACCTCATCAGTGGAGTCCACCCGCGTCGCGGCTTCCCCGTCCGCCGGCTTCTCCTCTTCCATGAAATAGCTCAGTGGACGGCCCAGCACATTGGCCAGCTGCTCGAGGTTGGCGAGGTACAGGCGCCGTTTTCCCAGCTCGTAGTTAGATAGAGCCGATTGCGTGATGCCCAGTGCTGAAGCCAGTTCTTCCTGGGAGAGGCCTGATTCCTCCCTGGCTTTCTGTATTCGCTTGCCGATATCCCGGTATATCAACTTGCTCCACCCCGATTGCGTCTCTGCTGCAATCCTACACGCGGGGCCATCTGATTACAACAGTATGTCTTGACAGTAATGACGTAACGTCATAAGATTTATATGACAATATGTCATATCGGCAGTCGGAACGATTGCGAAGGGAGGGTTTCCAATGGGTAGCGCCGGCTTGCACACGCGGGATCTTAACTCGGAGGTCATGGCCGAGATCGGCGCCGTTCCCGGCGCCGAGATTCGCGAACTCCTCGCGAAGGGCCGGTACTCGTGTGAGTCGAGATGGATGATGGCGATGGTGGCGGCGGCCGGATGGGACAAGGCAAACGAGATGAACCGGCAGGTAGCCTCTGACGTCGGCGAGGGTGAGATGCACAGGCTCATGGAGCTCATGCGATGGGACACACAAAAGAGCAGCGACGAGTTCATGCTGATGACCATGACCGCCGTTGAACTGTTTCTTCCGAAGAAGTACTTCGACTACGAGTTCAAGGTGCTCGGGGAAGGAAAGCTGACAAGTGTGATCTACAGCTGCCTTGCCTGCACCAAGGTGGTGAGCATAGGCGTAGAACATTTCTACCAGTGCGGCTGCATGGCCATGCGGGCCGGTTGGTACAGGGCGATGGGTATCGATGTAAAAGAGACACTGCTGGAATGCATGATAGATGGTGACGAGAAGTGCGAGATCCTCATCGAACCGCGAGGGATCTCATGATACGCGGCTCCAGAGAGAGGGTGGAGGACATGACGATTGAATACTCTTCGAAGGCAGGAGGAACGTCGAGTTCGGACGCCGACAAACGTGTCGTTCAACCGGCTTCAGGCGCGAAGCACGGAAGCGCTGTTCCGAACGGGGTCATTCTCAAAAGGAGCAACTGGTCGAAGTTCCTCACCGGAACGGCCGTGGCGCTCCCGGCGCAGTTCCAGAGGCGTTGAAGTCCGCCTGGCGAGGACCGAATGGCGAACGCTATCATAAGGTCTTTTGCGGCACTTCCCTGCCAGGATGCGTTTCTTCGATTCGGAGGGTGTGAGGGAGGGTTCGGTGGGAAGGACTTGAATATGCAACTACTCCCATCGACCAAGGAGAAATGTCATGCCGGTCACTGAGCTTACTATCGAACCCGGAAAACACAACCTCGTCATCACGCGTGTCTTTGACGCCCCGCGCGACCTCGTGTTCAAGACGGTAACCGACTCGAGCAGGGGGCTTCCGAGTCCACAGACCGTTTTGCGGAAGTGCTGGCCAAAGCCGAACAGTAGGGCTCGGGAGTCTCGAACTCCTTTATGTGCCGCTCAAGAGACCACTTGAACCGGCCTTGTTTTCGTGGAACTATCGACTGGTGTCCGTGAGGTAAGAGGCATCACAACGAGGTGGCAGACATGATGGCAATAAGGTTCAACGCGTCGATACCGCGTTACGCGTTCACGAAGGCCGCGGGGCGCCTCCGGCAGGCCGCATACTATAGCGGGCCGTTTTCCACGACCTTCATGGACGACATCCCCGAGCCGCAGCTCCCGGGGGAGGACTGGGTCAAGATACGCACAGTGTACGGGGGCGTCTGCGGCAGCGATATCAACCTCATATTCCTCAAAGATTCTCCTTACTCCGAGCCGTACACGACTATGCCTCTCACCATTGGGCATGAGAACGTCGGGGTTATCGCGGAGGCAGGTGGGCAAGTCGAAGGGTACTCCGTGGGAGACCGCGTCGTTGCCGACACCATGCTGCCCTGTGCGACCAGAGGCATCAGCCCGCCTTGTGAGAACTGCGCCAGGGGCGACTTCTCCCAGTGCCTCCGGATGCGGGACGGTTCCCAGCCAGCGGGGTTCTACACGGGTTTCACGGGCGCCTCGGGCGGGTCCTGGAGCGAGTACTTCCTGGCCCACAAGAGCCAGTTGCTGAAAGTCCCCGAGCAGATGACGGACGAGCAGGCCCTGATGCTCGAGGCGTTCACCATCCCGCTGCACGCCATCATGCGCAACCTGCCAGAGCCTGGCCAGACCGTCCTTGTCTACGGCTGTGGCGTCATCGGAATGCTGTCAGTCGCGAGCCTGAAGGCACTCGTCCCTGAGTGCCGGGTGGTTGCTATCGCACGGTATCCGTTCCAGGCAGAGGTGGTTCGAGGCTACGGCGCAGACGAGGTCATCATGCAGCGAGAGGTGGACGATATCTATCAGACGGTTGCCAGCCTCACCGACGCCCAGGTCGTGAAACCGATGATCGGCGGGTGCTACCTGAACGGCGGGCCGGACGTGGTCCTCGAGTGCGTGGGGAGGCCGCCGACCCTCGACGATTCACTGCGCATGACGAAGTCCGGCGGCACGGTGGTCTTGATAGGCCTCGTCAGCTTCGCGCCCCGGGTCGATTGGACCCCGATCTGGTTCAAGGAGCTGACCGTCACCGGTTCCTTGTGCTCCTCGTCCGACAGCTACCAGGGCAGGACGATGAAGACTTTCGAGTGGGCCAGGGACCTGATCGCCGGTGGGACCGTGCGGGTTGACCACCTGCTCACCAACGCCTGGAGACTGGACGAGTACGAGTCCATGATCGACACGGCGCTCAGCAAAGGCAAAACGGGGTCGATTAAGCAGACTTTCCGGTTCTAAGCGAAAACGAGCCTGAAACTCTTATGACCACCCGGCTAGGCGTCTGGCTCAGTATCAAACGGCTCCGTCACCAGCTCGGCCGTGCTCCCGGCAGTCCGTAGCCGCAGGAGAAGGATTCCCGCCGCGATGATCAGCACGGCCCCGACCAGGTCCTGCCAGTTGGGGGTCTCACCGAGCACGGCGAAGCCCAGGACCAACGCGCTGACCGGCTCTATATAGGAGAGCAACGCCGCGTCCTGTGCCTTCACACGCTTGAGCGCATAGATGTATGCGAGGCTGGCGCCGCCGAAGCTCACGGTCCCGAACACCACGATCGCAGCCCATGCTTTTGGCGTGACCAGCGCGGTCGACGGGATGGCAAACGCCGCGACGGCAACCGCGGCGACCCCATTGGTCCAGACCCCGATCGTCAGAGGCGACATCGTCTCGCGCAGCTTTTTCCACGCGATCATCAGCAGCGCCCACAACACGGCCGACCCGAAGGCGAACGCCAATCCTCGAGCGCTTGCGTGAGCCCCGCCGCCCACCTGGCCCAGCGAGAGGATCCCGGTGCCGCCCAGCGCTATCGCAAGGCACAACCAGGTGCTTCGCTCGGTCTTCTCCTTGAGGAGGACCGGAGCCATGACCGCGATGAGCACCGGGAAGAGATAGAGGATGAAAGTCGCGACCCCGATCGGCAGCATGTCGTACGCCTTGAAGACACACATGGCGAAAGCGGCGGTCAACAGGCCGCTTGCCACCAGCAACGGGGCCTGACGGCCGGGCCGGAAGTCCCTGGTCCTCCTCATGGCGAGGATGACCAGCGAGTAGAACGCGACGGCGAAGCAGGAACGCCAGAAGACGAGCACCTGTTCGTGGCCCGCCAGGTGCGTCCAGCGCACGAAGACCCCGCTGGCACCCCACACCGCCGGCGCGAGACATATCAGCGCGTACTGGAGCGCCATATTGTCTTGCTTCTTCTCGGTCAAAGCGTCTCCGTTCCGGTTCGCTGCCAGCATTCCGGGGGACAAGGATTCCAGGCCACTCTGAGTGCCGGGTTCACAGACCGCTGCGGGACTCAGTATATATAATGCGGATAGCCGGATGTCCTTCTTATGTGCCGCACCGAAGGAGTTGATCAGGTGAGCAAGGACGCCTCAGGCTCAGGAGAGGATAAGCCCGTCCGACTTCACCGGTATCGTGGTCAGCATGTGAAGGCCAGAACGGCGGGGCCTGCCGAGGATCGCATAGCTCTCATCCCCGGCCTGCAGTACAGGCCGCAGGAGCTCAATCTCTATTCCGAGGTAGACCCGCTCAGGGATAACATCCCACCCTTGAGAGGCGCGCGCGCCCTCAGCTATGTCGCTGTTCACCACAAGCGGGAGATGGTCACGGAGATAATGCCAACGGCGCCGGCGCTCGCCTACATGGAACTGGCACAGAGCATTGTCGATCGCCACCTGGTGAAAAAACACTCGGGAGAGCCCCCGGAAGCCGCGCGATTGAAAGCCGACATCAAGCAGTATGCCGCGGCGCTCGGCTTCGCCCTCTGCGGTGTGACGAAGCTTGACCGACGGTTCGTGGTGGAAGGGATGGACTCAAGATTCCCGTATGAGACGGTGGTGGTCCTCGGGATGGAGATGAACAAAGATTTTCTTCTGCAGGCGCCGAACTACTGTCTCCGCCGCTACCCCGACTACGATGTTTACCGGAGTGGAGGCAACCAGGTCCACAGAGTCGCCAACTTCATCCGCCGCCGGGGGGTGTCTTGCTCGGCACGGGTCCCGTTCAACGGTGCTGCCATCTACCCGGGGCACGCCATCACGGCCGGCCTCGGCGAGCTCGGGGCCTTCGGCGGCGTGCTGACACCTCAGTTCGGCCCGCGCCAGCGCTGGTGCATGATCGCCATCGACTCACCGCTCCCCGTGGATGAGCCTGCACGAACCGGGCTCGCTGATTTCTGCGAGAATTGCCTGCTGTGCGTCAGGAAATGCCCGGCGGGAGCCATACCCGAAGAGCCCTTGTGGTGGCGCGGGGTCTACAAGCGCAAGATCGACGACCTGAAGTGCTTCACGTTTTTCACCTCGTGGCACACGTGCGCGATATGCATCAACGTCTGCCCGTTGCACCGGTACCCGACAGCGTCAGTGCTCGAACATTTCGAGACGACCGGCGAGGTGATGGGCTACGATGAGATACTGGCCGAGAGGTCGGTCTATAGAGGCAAGTAGGCTCAGGACTTTCTCGCATTGAGGGAATTCGGGCCGGACTCTCGAACTTGTTCTTCGAGAACGGCACATCGGCATCTTCCGCATCCGGGGGTATGAACACCGTGGCAGTCGCCTCAGACGACGAACGACGCGCGATCGAGAAGCTAGAAGCGACCAATGCCGGAGCCGGCCTGTCTTCCGGCGAGGCTGCGGCAAGGTTGGCCGCCTTAGGGCCCAACCGCCTGGTGGAAGAGCGTCGAATAACCTTCCTTGCCATCCTCTGGGAAGAAGTGCGCGAGCCCATGATCCTGTTGCTCTTCGTCGTCGCCATCTTCTACAGCATCTGGGGACAGCTCCAGGACACCATAACGATCGTCGTAGTCATCGCTCTGCTGATCCTCGCGGAGGTGCTGAACGAGTTCAGGGCGAAGCGGGCCATAGCGGCTCTACGGAAGTTGTCTTCCCCGGAAGCGCCAGTGATTCGTGACGGTGAGTTTCGCCAGATACCTACCGCCGACCTCGTCCCTGGCGACCTGCTTCTCCTGCGGGTTGGTGAAAGGATCGGTGCCGACGCGCGCCTCATAGATTCGGCGGGCCTGGAGGTGGACGAGTCCACGCTCACTGGCGAGTCTTTCCCCGTCAGGAAGGACGAGCGGGCGAAAGTCCCGGAAGATGCGCCGCTTGGCGACCGAGTGGCTTCGGTGTTCGCGGGGACAGTTGTCACCAGGGGAAAAGGGCGGGCCGTCGTCACCGCGACCGGCATGGACACCGAGCTCGGCCACATCGCCGGGTTGACCCGTGCCGTGAAAGAGCCCAAGACAAGACTGCAGCTTGCAATGAAGCAACTCGCAGGCTGGCTGGTCTGGGTAGCAGTGGGCTTCAGCGTTGTGATACCGGCAATCGGAATCGCGCAAGGCAAGCCCACGAAGACGATGATCCTGACCGGTCTGGGGCTGGCCTTTGCGACCATCCCGGAGGAGCTCCCGATTGTGATCACCATGGTGCTCGGGCTCGGCTCCCTGCAGCTCTCCCGGCATAACGCCCTGGTGAAGAGGCTGCGTGCGGCCGAGACACTCGGCGGTGTCACGGTGATCGCGACGGACAAGACGGGCACGCTGACGGAGAACAGGATGACGATCAAACACCTGCTCACCGCATCCGGGTCGCAGGACTTCGCAGGCAAACCTGTTACGCCGGTCGCTCGCAAGATGCTCGAGATCGGGGTCCTGGTGAACGACGTCGAGGCAACGGACGAAGGCGGAGGCCAGTCGCTGGTTGGTGACCCCATGGAGGTCGCCTTGATAGAGGGCGCCGAGGGCGCCGGGGTCACCGCGGCCGGCATCCGTTCCCGCTTCAAGATAACGGATGACTTCGAGTTCGATACGCGGCGCAAGGTCATGTCCGTGGTTGTGGACTCCGACTCCAGGCGACAGGTGATGCTCAAGGGCGCCCCGGAGTCAGTGATTGACAGGTCAGTCGAGATCCTCGAGGACGATGGCCCCAGGCGCCTCGAGCCGGCGGAGCGTGAGACTATTATGTCTGATATCGACGCCATGGCCGCCGAGGGTCTTCGGGTGGTCGCCTTCGCCAGCAAGGACCTGGCGCCTGGATTGCACCCGTATCGAGACGAGGCGGAGACCGGCCTGACTTTCGTGGGGGCAGCCGGTTTCTTCGACCCGCCACGGTCCGACGTCCCCGAGGCGGTCCGCGCATGCAACACGGCGGGGATTCGCGTGATGATGATAACCGGGGACCACGCGTCGACGGCTGCTGCGGTGGCCAGGGAGATCGGGCTGGCATTCGATGATGGGGTGGTGACAGGCGCGGAGCTCGACGCGATGGACGATGAAACGCTCCGCGAGACGGTGGACACCAGGTCCGTTTTTGCTCGCGCGACGCCCGAACACAAGCTGCGGATAGTACGGGCTCTCCGTGAGAACGGCATGACGGTGGCAGTGACAGGCGATGGGGTGAACGACGCCCCCGCGTTGAGGGAAGCCGACATAGGCGTGGCGATGGGCGCGACTGGCACGGACGTTGCGAGAGAAGCCGCGGACATGATATTGACAGACGATAATTTCTCGACCATCGCCTATGCAGTCGGCCAGGGGCGGAAGCTCTTCGACAACCTCAGCAAGGGCGTGCGCTTCTACCTGGCGGTAAAGGTAGCCCTCGTTCTCATCTTCATCGTGCCGACCATCCTGTCCCTGCCCTTCCCCTTCGCACCGATCCAGATAGTGATTCTCGAGCTGTTCATGGACCTCGCCGCGTCGGCTTCTTTCGTCGCCGAGCCTGCCGAGAAGAGGATCATGTCGAGACCGCCGCGCGATCCTGCCGCAAGGTTCATGGACAAACCCATGCTGGAGACCATCGCCGCCGGAGCGATCTCCCTCTTCGCCGCGGTCACAACCGTCTATCTCCTGGCATATTACATAGTGGGCGGGCCCAAGACAGCGGGTTCTGCCGCATTTGCCACGTGGATGATAGGGACTGTGGCTCTGGCCTACAACACGAGGTCGAGAGAGCCACTCGCTTCAATCGGGTTCCTCACGAACAAGGTCATGGTCGCCTGGAGCGTCGCATCGATAGGGTTCCTAGTGCTCGCGATCAATACACCGGGACTTCAGGACGCGTTCAAGCTGACGGCTATTTCAGGGGCGCTGTGGGGGCTGGCAATCGGGGCCGCGTTGCTCTTCACTTCCTGGCTGGAACTCCTCAAGCTGGTCACTGCCAGGTCATGATGTGCTTGCCAGCTACACAAGGATTCGCGTGACGTCCTCTGACGTTCGCAGGTCATCCCGCGACACGATCTCTATGCCGTTCTCCTCGAGGACCGCAGTGGCCGGCTTTCGGCGAGCCACTAAACTTCGTGGGGTCAGACCCCTTTTTGTATCGCCGTAACCCAGCGACTTCGCCAGGCCTGCCATCTTCTTTACGACGAGGCCCAGGCCCGCACGCCTGACCACCGGGCCGCGCCAGCCCACCATCAGCTTCTTCGTGAACTCCTGGGTCGCCCTGGCCTTGCTCTCGGTGATGATGTTCTGGATGGGTATGCCGATGATCCCCTCGACGTTGGCGAACAGGTCGTTGATCCCCTCGACGTCGGCGAGCACCATGCGGTGTTCGGGGTCTCGCGCCTCGGCGATGGTCCCGCTGGAGTTCCAGGTGAGGCTCTTTGCTGTCCGCTTGGAGACGCCGCATGTACCGCAGACCTGTGTGCCGCTCAACTGATCCCCTCCTGCTAGGTGCACGCGGATAATTCTATCACTGCGCCGGTTGTGTTCCCCCTCGCGCGGAGTTGATGACATCGCAGGCGCGCCGGACGTTGTTCTTGAAGGAGGCGATCGACTTCTCCTGGAAGACGCCGCCTTCGGTGTACTGGATGTCGAGGACGTCCATCAGCGCGATGGGCGAAGGGTGAGGATACACCTGCACGGAGGTCATCGCCTCGTACGGTATCTGGAACGGGAGGTCCGACCCGGCTGCCCGCTTAAGAAAAAGGACCCGACCACAGGAAGTTAAGCGTCTCGCTGGGCTATTTCAAGGGCTTTCTTGTCGAGCTGCTCTGAGTATTCCTTCCATGTCGACATGTCTTCGGCGCTCCCGCGGAAGATCACAAAGCGGCACGTTTCCGCGCCCGCGGGGATCGTCTGGGTGAAGCGAACCTGCCAGTCCATCCAGCCCAGCTCTTTCGCCGCGTCGAGCATTCCCTGGACGAAGTTCCTCTGGACGCGGCAGTCGAAGGCGCTGTAGCAGTCCTGGTGCGGGCACCAGATTATGTGGAAGCTGACCTCGTCCTCGGAGTCGATGCTCGGCTCCTCGAGCGACGCGTATGCGATGCGGTTGATGACGGTCGCGAAGAAGCTGGCGAGCTCCGCCTCGGTGAGCCCCTCCGGCCTCTCGAGCCCGTCGAGCATCTGCCTGCCGACGTCCAGGCCCACCTTCCTTATGGCTTCGCAGACGACTCGCTGCCCGTCCTCGCCGAATTCGCGCTCGCACGCCTTCAGTATGCCTATCACCGCCATGGCCTGCATGGTCCCCCATTGCCAGAGCACGGCTGGGTCGAAGTCGGTCTTACCCAGGACCTCCTCGCGAAGCCGTGCCACGCCCTCGGCATACGGCTGGTTGAACTCGAATTCTTTCCAGGCGGGCTCGTCGCGGCGCTCCCAGTGCATTGCAGGACTCCTTCTCTGATGCCGATGCGCGTAAATCATCGAGCCGGCGGGACGCCAGCGCTACGAACAGGCCGGCGGGACGCCAGCGCTACGTCTTTCATTCTGACGGCGCGACGGCCGTGCAAAATAAAGGTTTGACCCCTATTTTGCAGGCTGCTGGTATTGCGCCTCGATCTCCTCGCCGAACGTGTCCACGACGATCCGGCGCTTGAGCTTCAGCGTCTGCGTCAGCATCCCGTTCTCGAGCGTGAAATCCTCTGTGAGGAAGACGAACTTCTTGGGTATCTCGTAGGAGCCGTACGTGCCCTTGAGGGCATCTTTCACCTGCTTCTCGATGGCGTCCTGGACGGCCTTGTCCTTCGCCAGCACGGCGGGCTCCTTCCCCTCGGCGCCCTCGACGTGCTTCGGGAGCACCTCGAAGTCGGGGACCAGCAGGCAGATGTTGTACTCCTTGCCCTCACCGAAGATCATGCAGTTGGCGACAAGGGGCAGGAGCTTTATCTCTTCCTCGATGGAGCTCGGGAACACGTACTTGCCGTTCAGCAGCTTGTACTGCTCCTTCAGCCGCCCCGTCACCTTGAGGTATCCATCGTCGTCGAGCCTGCCGCGGTCGCCGGTCCTGAAGCCGCCGTCCGGCGTCATGACTTCGGCGGTCGCCTCGGGCTTGTTGTGATAGCCCTTCATGACGTTGGGCCCGTAGACGATGATCTCGCCGTCATCAGCGCCCTCATCCACCACCGAGTTGTC
>Ga0209746_1001333_pt1 | contig 11860 bp, 10 predicted proteins | sample BarGraNGADG00211_3_FD_184496 | JGI IMG/M metagenome (GOLD analysis project Ga0209746, IMG submission 184496) | Arctic peat soil microbial communities from Barrow, Alaska - Barrow Graham LP Ref core NGADG0011-211 (SPAdes) (version 2) | ecosystem: Environmental > Terrestrial > Soil > Wetlands >...
ATCCTCGATGAGCCCTTGGCGGTTCTTTCACAGGAGGAATTAAAACGCCTCTTCGAGCTTATTCAGCAACTTAAGCAGGAATCGGCGCTGATCCTGTACATCTCCCACCGGCTGGAGGAAGTATTCCAGGTGGCTGACCGCATCACCGTGCTCAAAGACGGTGAATTGATCGGGACGGTCAAGCCCGCCGAGGCTGACCAGAACCAGTTGATCAAGATGATGGTGGGGCGCGATCTGGGCGAGCTCTTTCCCAAGCGCCAGCCAAACCCAGGCGAGGAAGCCCTGGCAGTCAAGGATTTCAGCCGGGTGGGTGCGTTCGACAAGGTGTCCTTCTCCCTGCGGCGCGGAGAGATCGTCGGGCTGTTCGGGCTGGTGGGCAGCGGGCGCACGCAGGTGGCGCGCTGCATCTTCGGCGCCGACCCTTTCAGCGCGGGCGAGCTGCGCCTGGAAGGCAAACCACTGAGGCCGCGCTCGCCGCATGATGCGGTGCGGGCAGGGATCGCCTTCCTGACCGAGGATCGCAAGCGTGACGGGCTGGTGATGAGTTGTTCCATCCGCGACAATGCCAGCCTGGCGACCATGAACCAGGTCAGCCGGCTGGGCGTGCTGAACGTGCGCAAGCGCGACGCGCGCGTGCAGGCCAAGGTGGGCGAGCTGTCCATCCACCCGGCGCAGATCAGCCGCCTGGTGCGCCAGCTCAGCGGCGGCAACCAACAGAAAGTCATCCTGGCCAAGTGGCTGCTTTCACAAGCGCGCGTGCTCATCCTAGATGAGCCCACGCGCGGGGTGGACGTGGCCACCAAGCTGGAGATCTACCGCCTGATCAGCGACCTGGCCGACCGCGGCGTTGGTATTTTATTGATCTCCTCCGAACTGCCCGAGATCCTGGGCATGAGTGACCGTGCCCTGGTGATGCGCGAAGGTGCCCTGGCCGGAGAATTTCCACGGGCGCAGGCCAGCGAAGAACGTCTGCTGGCGTGTGCCGCAGGAGTGGTTCAATGAGCATGCAACAGGCAAAAAAACCATCCGTCTTGGCCGGCGCGGCAAACTGGCTCAGGCGCTTTTTCCTGGGCGGGGCCGCCGGCGCAGACGGCAAACGCCGCTGGATCGATTATGCCTTCATCGGGGCTTTCCTTCTGCTGCTGTTGGTGGCAGCCACCCTTTCGGATGTGTTCTTCACCCAGCGCAACCTGAGCAACCTGTTACGGCAGATCGTCACCAACGGGCTGATCAGTCTGGGGATGCTGGTGGTCATTCTCACCGGTGTGATCGACCTCTCGGTGGGCCCGATAGTGGCATTCTCAGCCATCGTTGTCTCGGGCATGATCCAAAACCAGCACCTGCCGCTGCCGGTGGCAATCCTCATTGCCCTGGGCGTGGGCGGGCTGGCGGGGGGCTTCAACGGCTTCCTGATCGCGCGTTTCAAGCTCCAGCCGTTCATCGTCACCCTGGCAACCCTGGGGGCGATCCGCGGGCTGGTGTATGTCTATTCGCAGACGCCCATCACGCCTGCAGACCCCAGCTTCCGCACCATTTTCAGCACGCCCATCCTGGGCCCGTTCACTCTGTCCATCCTGATCATGCTGGTGGCGTTCCTGGTGATGCTGTTCTTCATCAACCGAACCACCGCCGGGCGCGCCATCGTGGCGATTGGCGGCAACGAGGAGGCGGTGCGCCTGGCAGGCATCAACGTCCGGAGGCACATCCTGCTGGCTTACATCATTTCGGGCTTGTGTGCCGCGCTGGCGGGCATCCTGCTGGCCTCGCGGCTGGGGATCGCCCAGCCCAGCCTGGGGGCGGGCTTCGAACTGGATGCGATCGCCGCCTGCGTCATCGGCGGAGCCATCCTGGGCGGCGGGGGCGGCAGCGTCATCGGCACCTTCGGCGGCGTGGTCATCCTGGGGCTGATCGACAACCTGCTCAATCTGTTAAACGTGCAATCCTACTACCAGCAGATCTTCAAAGGTCTGATCATCCTGTTCGCGGTGCTGGCACGCCGCAAGGATAAATAACCCGCGGGCGCGCAACCTTTGTGAAGCCATTAAATAACTAAAAGGAGGTGATGGACAGGCAGAAACGAAACCCTGGCAGGCCCTTTGTACCATAAAACTGTATCCCTATTCATGTTCTGAAAGAGAAGGAGAATAAAAATGAAGAAGCGTTCACTAGTTTTGAGTCTTGTTTTGGTGGTGGTTCTGCTGATGGCAGCCTGTGCCCCAAAGACCACCGCAGGTACTGGCGGTACGACCGCAACTAAGAGCATCAAGATCGGCATGGCCAACTACACCCTGTGCTGCGCCTACTTCATCGGCATGGATCAGGCAGTCAAGGACGAGGCATCGAAGTACTCCAACATTACAGTCATCAGCACTGACGCCAACGGTGATGCCGCCAAGCTGAATTCCGACATCGAAGATATGATCACCCAGAAGGTCGACGGCGTGATCATCAGCGGCGGGCCGCTCGAGCAGCTCCCTGCAGCCCTGGATTCCCTCAAGAAAGCCAGCATCCCCGTCGTCCTGGTCGATCGCCAGTGGTCGGGCGGCTACACCAGCTACGTTGGACCGGATAACTTCACCATCGGCCAGCAGGACGGACAGTTCATCGTCGACAAGCTGGGCGGCAGCGGGACCCTGGTCATCATCAAGGGCGGCCCGGCGGACAACTCCATCGGCCTGAACCGCACCAAAGGCGTGCTCGACATCGTCAGCAAGGTGCCGGGGATCAATGTCATCACTGCGCCGGACTTCGGCGGCTGGAGCGAGGACGGCGGTCTGAAGCAGATGGAAAACCTGCTGGCAGCCAATGCCAAAATTGACGCGGTCTTCTGCGAGAATGACTCCATGTGCCTCGGCGCGCAGCGCGCCATTGCAGATGCCGGCCGCACAACCGAGATGTTCCTGTGCGCTGTGGACGGCCAGAAGGAAGCCCTGCTTCAGATCAAGAACGGCAGCAATTACGCCTGCACCGGGTTGAACAACTCGGACCAGATCGGGCGCACCGGCTTCAACCGGCTGATGAACATCCTGGCGGGCGCTACGCCTCCGCTGAACACCATCCTGCCCTCGCCGGTGATCACCATCGACAACGTGATCAAGTACTACGACCCGAACAGCATTTTCTAAAGACAGCGGTTGGAACAAGCCTGCCGCGGCGGTTGCCCCGGCAGGCAAGCGGGCTTCCTCAGTGGTCCCAGCATGCTCGGCACTGCTGGGGAAGCCCATTCGAAAGAGGAGCCTGCCCGATGGAAATTGAAACCCGCTTGAAACAACTCGGTTTGACCCTGCCCGACCCCCCGAAACCGGTGGGAGCCTATCTCCCCTTTCGGCAGGCGGGCGGCCTGCTGTTCCTCTCGGGCACCACCTGCTACACCCCCGAAGGGCTGCTACTATTTAAAGGGCGGGTGGGCAAAGAGCTAACCCTCAGCGAGGGCTACGCCGCCGCCCGCCAGACCATGCTCAATTTGCTCAGCGTTGCGAAATCCGCCCTGGGCGACCTGGACCGAGTGGAAGCCGTGCTCAAGCTCAACGGTTATGTCAACAGCGCCCCGGATTTCGAGCGCCAGCCCGAAGTGATCAATGGCGCCTCGGACCTGCTCGAGCAGGTCTTCGGAGAGCGCGGCAAACACGCCCGCACCTCCATCGGCGTGAACGTCCTGCCGGGGAACATTCCGGTGGAGATCGAGATGGTGCTGCTTGTGCGCAGCGAGACCACCGGCGGCTGAGACCGCCCGGGCTGGAGAGAAGGAGTTGCCATTATGAACCTGCTGGAGAGACTGGGGGAACTGGGGATCATCCCGGTGGTAAAGATCGAACACAGCGGGCAGGCTGCCGTCCTGGCGGAAGCCCTGCTGAAGGGCGGCTTGCCCTGCGCCGAGATCACCTTCCGGACGCAGGCCGCTGAAGAGTCCATCCGAAAGATCGTAGGGGCGCAGCCCGAAATGCTGGTGGGCGCCGGGACGGTGCTTTCGCTGCAGCAGGCCAGGCAGGCGGTGGCGGCGGGGGCGCGCTTCATCGTCTCGCCCGGGTTTGACGCCCAGGTGGTGGAGTGGTGTCTCAAGCAGGGGGTGCCGGTGGTGCCGGGCATTGCCACGCCCACCGAGGCATTGATGGCGATGAATTTGGGACTGACCGTGCTCAAGTTCTTCCCGGCTGGAGCGCTGGGGGGCATTCCCATGCTGGAGGCAATGTCTGCCGCCCTGCCGGGGGTAAAGTACATCCCCACCGGGGGCATCAGCGCGGCGAACATGGGCAACTGGTTGAAACTGCCCATCGTCCACGCCGTAGCAGGCAGCTGGCTGGTGGCGCCGAAACTGCTGGCTGAGGCGGCTTTCGGGGAGGTGACCCGGCTGGCGGCGGAGGCGGTGGTGAATGTGAAGGCGGCCCGCGGGGTGGGAGGGCAGGCATGAGCGGGCGCATTGTCACTTTTGGCGAGGCGATGCTCAGGCTCAAATCCCCAGGGTACGAACGGCTGCTGCAATCGCCCGTGCTCTAAGGCACCTTCGGCGGCGGCTTTTTCGTTTGTGTGTTTTCCCCGCGAACTGTTAAACTTTAGTGATAGACTTCCGAAGTCTGAGCCCCAAAGGAACCCATGCCTCGCAGAGCCGTTCCCTTTATTGCCAGACCAGTAATCCCATTTCAACTTCAACAATCACGGCAACAAAGCAGACCCCCGAGTTCTTTGATAGCATCCCCGTAGGGGAGACCTCGGAGGTATTAAAGAGGCAGCCGCGAGCCGCCACAGCGGCTTCATCCTGCGGGAAAGCCGCCGCTGGGATGTCATTTACTTGGGCATTTTGCGCGAGGATTGGCTGAAACTGGAACAAGAAAATCAGTAGACCTCTTGCAAAAGCAGGTTGTAGTGACGACTGAAGTTGCCTTTTTTCCACGAAACTAACGACCGTCCCCTCCGGGGATGATGAAGTCGTTACTACGAGATGCTTTTTGAGTTATGCAAGATATCTAGCGAATAAGGAAAACCGATGAACGAAAATCTTTCTGTCCCCAACGCTCCCTCCATCCCGGGGCTGACATTCCGCCGCTTCCAGGGGGAGACTGATTACCCGCACATGGCAGCCCTGATCTCGATTTGCAAGATCGCGGATGGTGTGGAACGCAGCACCAACGTGGACGATATCGCCCGCACCTTCCGCCACCTGGAAAATTGTGACCCGCAGACCGACATGCTCTTTGCCGAAGTGGACGGTCAGGTGATCGCGTATGGCCGCATCTGGTGGGACGATCTTCTGGATGGCGTCCGCCTTTACCATCCATTCGGGTTCCTGCACCCGGACTGGCGGGGCAAAGGCATTGGAACGGCGATGTGGGAGGCCGCCGAACGGCGGGCACGAGAAATTGCTGCTGGTCACCCTAAAGAGACCCCGAAGTTCTTTCAGGTTGAACCGTTTGACTCGGAAAAAGATCTGGTTGCCCTGCTGGAAAGCCACGCTTACCGGCCTGCCCGTTACGATACCCACATGCTGCGCGACCTGAGCGAATCCTTCCCCGAAGCTCCAATGCCGTCGGGGCTGGAAGTCCGCCCGGTGAAGATGGAGCACGTCCGCCCGATCTTCGAAGCCAGCAACGAAGCCTTCCGCGACCACTGGGGCAGCCGCGACGAGAGCGAGGAAGAATACAAGTCTCAATTGGAAAGCCCGAAATTCCACCCCGAACTCTGGAAGGTGGCCTGGGATGATGACCAGGTAGCCAGCGCGGTCCACAACTTCGTGGATGAGAAGGAGAATGTGGAATACCAGCGCAAACGCGGCTATACTGAAGGAATCTGCACCCGCAGTCCCTGGCGCAAGCTGGGACTAGCGCGTTCGTTACTCGTTCAGAGCATGCAGATGTTCAAGGAGCTGGGCATGACCGAAACCGCCTTGAGTGTGGATTCGGAAAACCTGTCGGGTGCGCTGAGATTGTACGAGAGCGTTGGCTATCGCAAGGTCAAACAACAGATTAATTATCGCAAGCCGATGGAGTAAAATAGACTATCGACAAATTTCTCAACCGGCCTATTTCATCCGAAGGAGATTGATATGCAAATACGCTGCACTTACTGCCAGACCATGTTCGCCATCAGCCGTGAGGATATGCTCGCCGCCCTGGAACACATGGAAGAAAATAAACAGATTTACTACGCTGCCCACTGCCCGAAGTGCCGCCGCGCCAACCGCGTCGAACGATTCCGCATGGAGCGCTTCTTCCCGGATTGGAAAAAAGCCATCAATACCATGGCGAAGGAATCCACCCAGGCTGAAACCGCGGCTGAAAAACAAGCCGCAAGTATCGGGTCTGTGAAGGCTGCGCCGGCGCCCAAAGCCGCCGCCAAACCGCAGAAAACGCCTGCTCCAAAACCCAAAACGAAACCGACTGCGGCATCCGCCAAAAAGCCCGCGGCAAAGACATCCTCCTCGAAGGGGAAACCCGCGGGAACAAAGAAGAAATGAGTATCCGGGCAGTCTTTGTTGACTTCGGCGGAGTCATCCTCCGGACCGAGGATAAAGGGCCGCGCACGCGCCAAGCTGAACGCCTGGGGATGACATCCGGCGACCTGGAGAAAATCATTTTCGATAGCGAGACCAGCCAGCAGGCTTCCACCGGCGAAATCCCGGAGGAGGCCCACTGGCAGGCGGTGGCCGAAGCCCTGGGCGTCAGCCGCCAGGAATCCGACAAGATCACTACTGAGTTCTTTTCCGGTGACCGGGCGGATGCCGCCCTGCTCGATTTCCTGCGCAGTCTGCGCCCGGAGCGCAAGGTCGGTCTTATCAGCAATGCCTGGTCCGGCCTGAGAGAATTCATCACCCGGCAAAAACTCGAGGATGTTTTCGATGAAATGATCATCTCTGCCGAAGTCGGCCTGATCAAGCCCGACCCGCGCATCTACCGCCTGGCGCTCGAAAAACTGGGCACGCTGCCCGAAGAGTCGGTTTTCCTGGACGATGTGCTTGTCAACGTGGAAGCAGCACGCTCGGTGGGCATGAGCGCGATCCAGTTCACCCAGCCTGAAAAAACGCTGGAAGAGTTGAAGCAATTGCTTTGTAATCACCGGTGACCTTCCGCCTGTCGGGGGGGAGAGGTCACCTGACAGGACGAACATGAACATCCAACTCAATAACCGCCCGATCCTGCATGACCTGGGAGACGGGTTGATTATCTGCCATTCGACGGACGGCGAGGCGGAGGCGTGCTGTTGAACACGCTCTTCCCGAAGAAGCCTTCATCTGTGATGATGGTGAATTAACCATGAAATTCGAACCCGCCCTCGACAAGACTGCTCTGATGGCAACCATCCAGCAGGTCTACGGTTTCCCTGTTTCCACCCTGACCTTCGTCCCCGAGGGCATGGTCGGCTGCCACTTCATCGCCGTTTGCGTGGACGGGAAATACTACTTCATTACGCTGTTGACCAACAACTATCTGGCAACGCTCCAGACCAGACGCCTGGACTTCACCCTGACCCTGACGAGCAGCCTCCACGCGCGCGGCCTCTTCACCGCCCAACCCGGCGTGTGCCGCACCCTGGATGGGAGGTTGAAAGCCGATTTCCAGGGGCAGCCTCTAATCATCTACGAATATATCGAATGCGTCAACCTGGGGAAAGCATGGCCTTACCCGCCCAAGGTGCTGACCGGTCTGGGCAGGCTGACGGCGCAGTTGCACTGCGCCACCGCCGATATTGGGATGGATGTGCCGTACGTCGAGCAATTACGCCTACATTTCGAGGAGCCCCTGCTCGCCAGCCTGGCGGAGTTGGAACAGGTGCCGGACGACGCCCGCCCGGGGAAAGTGGACCTGCGTGAGTTCATCCTGCAGCGGCGGGAGGCCCTCCTCAGATTGCTGGCCCGCCTGCACGAGTTGGGCGATGCTGCCCGGGCTCTGAACCCAAAGCTGGTGCTGGTCCACACGGATATGACACCATATAACATCTTGCGCACCCCGCAAGGCGAACTCTTCATCGTGGACTGGGAGGGCGTCATGCTTGCTCCCGCCGAGCATGACCTGTTCATCTTCGCCGGCGAAGGATTTTCCACGCTGCTGGCCGCATACTGCCGGGCGGCCAGGGAGCCCCTTCTGCACCCAGAACTCTTTGCCTATTATTTCTACCGGCGCAACCTGGAAGACATCACCGACTTCATCATCCGCATCCTGCGCGAGAACACGACCGCTGAGGAGGATCGCTTCGACCTGGATCTGCTCACCTCGGACTGCCTCTCGAGCTGGCCATTCCTTGAAAAAAGCCTGGGATGGGCCGCGGAGCAGATCCGGGCCGCGGCATTTTGAATCATGCGTCCTGAGCGGAACCGCGCGGTTTTTACGCAGTGCAGTCGAAGGACGGGTTTCTACCATGGTGTAAGAACATGAAATCTTTTCTCCGCTCCATCGGAACTCAGTTCCATGCCCTGAACCGTACGGCCCGGCTGTTTCTGCTGGCGCTCTTTTTCGACGGGCTGCTGTTAGCCGGCTGGAACCTGTTCTTCAACCTGTACATCATCGAGGCCGGTTACAGCCGCGATTTCCTCGGCTTGATCAATGCGGCGCCTTCGCTCTCGGCGCTCCTGCTGGGCGTCCCGATGGGACTCCTGTCTGACCGGATGGGCCGCAAGCGCGCCATGATCACTGGTTTTGCTGTGGCGAACTTTGCCATCATCGGTATGGTTCTGTCCCATTCCGAGGCAGTGATGCTTGCCCTGGCGCTCGTCTTTGGCGCGACGGGACAGTTGTACGTTCTCAGCCAGGCGCCGTTCATGATGAAAACGTCCGACGACAAGACGCGCGACGTTTTATTCAGTCTCAGTTATGGAATGTTCCCGCTGGCCAGCACAGCTGGCAACTTCCTGGCAGGCTATCTGCCGGGACTGTTCAAGAGCTGGTTCGGCATCAGCTCCAGCACGCTGGCTTATCAGGGAGTTTTACTCTTCAGCGTGGTTTCCAGTTTCCTTGTCCTGGTGCCAATCGCCTTTATCCACGAACCAAAAACGGCCATGGCAGAAGAAAAGGCTGAATCAACGGAACGCAGGCCCTCGGTCTGGAAAGTGTTGCTCCGCCCCCTGACCTTGAAACTGTCCATTCCAAACCTGGCAATCGGCCTTGGCGCCGCCACGCTCGTCCCATACTTCAACGTCTTTTTCGCCGAACGGTACCGGATGGGCGATGCCAGGCTGGGGATTCTGTTCAGCGCCGGTTCCCTGTTGACCGGGATTGCCTGCATCATCGGCCCGCGGCTGGTCGGCAACCTGGGCGGCAAAGTGCGGATGGTGGTTCTCGGTCAGGCGGCCAGCCTGGTCTTCCTGCTGCTGATCGGTTTTTCACCCTGGCCCTGGCTGGCGGTCATCGGCTTTTTAATGCGTGGCGCGCTGATGAACATGGTCGCCCCGCTCTTTGACTCCTTCGCCCTGGAACAGAGCCACGAGTCCGAGCACGGAGCGGTAAACAGCATCCGCAACCTGGCCTGGAACGTCGGCTGGACTGTAGGACCGTACATCTCCGGCGTGGTGCAGCAGCGCTACGGGTTTTCGCCGCTATTTGTCAGCACCGCGGTTTTGTACGCGATCGCCATCTCGCTGACGTGGTTCTTCTTCCGCCCGAAGGCGGGCCGGGACCCGCTGCTAGTTCCCGTAATGGAGGAGGTTTCTTCGTAACCAAATGCCCGCCAGTTGCAATTGCCGGGCATTTTTTGACAAAAAATTATCGGTTTGCAGGCGGATTCCACTCCATCTTCTTGTATGCGTCCCCCTCATCTTCATAGACTTTCATTAACCTCCCCACTCGTCCCGTTGACCAAAAGTCTAACAAGCCTTATAGTCGGAGAAGTCTCACAGATCAAAGTCGATTTATTAGACCTGTAAGACCATTCAGATCAGGAGATTCACTATGTTCCATGGTGGTGGTTGGGGTGCATACATGCGTTCGGGCGACCAGAAACCCAAGTTGACGCGCGAGTTATTGGGGCGCGTGCTCTCGTATGCGCGTCCTTACTGGGGACAGATCGGTGGGATGCTGGTGATGATCCTGTTCAGCACAGGCGTGAGCCTGGTCTCCCCGCTCATTTTCCGCACGATGATCGACAAGGTCCTGCCTTCCAAGAATCTCAACCAATTGGTGATGCTGGCGATTGCGTTGTTGATCCTGCCTATTCTCAACGGTGGGATTTCGGTTGTCCAACGGCGACTCAATTCGATTGTCGGTGAAGGCGTCATCTACGACTTGCGCGTGGCACTCTTCGGCAAACTGCAGCGCATGAGTCTGCGCTTCTTCACCAACACCAAAGTCGGTGAATTGATGAGCCGCCTCAACAACGACGTGGTCGGCGCGCAGAACGCCATCAGCAACACTATCGTCAACATTATCACCAACATCATCGAAGCGATTGCGATTCTCGCTGTCATGCTTTCCCTCCAATGGAAACTGACCCTCGTCAGCGTGATCATCCTGCCGCTGTTCATCCTCGCCGCACAAAGGCTCGGCACGGTCCTGCGCGACCTGGCCCGTAAGCAGATGGAAGCCAACGCGCAGATGAACGCGCACATGAACGAGACTCTCAACATCGGCGGCGCGTTGCTCGTCAAATTGTTCGGACGCTCCCACGAGGAAACGAACCGCTTCCGTGAGCGCGCCGCCAGCGTGCGCGACATCGGCATTCGCCGCTCGGTCATCGGCTCGTCGTTCTTCGTCATGCTCGGCCTCGTCAGTGCGGTGGGCACGGCGCTCGTCTATGGTCTCGGCGGCTGGTACGTCATTCAAGGCACGTTCACCATCGGTACCATCGTGGCGTTCGGCTCGTACCTCGGTCAGCTCTACGGCGCGCTGCAGGGTCTCGCCAGCGCACCGGTTGACTTTTCCACGTCCATGGTCAGCTTCGAGCGCGTCTTTGAAGTCATTGACCTGCCTCAAGACATCCTTGAAAAAGAAAACGCGATTGTCTTGAACAATGCGAGTGGCAATCTCGAATTTGATAATGTCACCTTCAACTATAGCGTCGACGAATCCAAACTGCTCAAGGATGTCAAACGCTACGGGAAGATGGAAGACGTGGGCGCGGTCTTGTCGGGTGGAAAACCGACCACAGAGGATGGACAACAGACGACGGCTAAAGGGCAGAATGGTCAATACCCTTCGGGTACGATGTCGTCCGCAGTCAATCGTCGGGACGAAGAAACCGGTTCAGACTCCCCCGAAGCTGATTCGACCTCCCAGGCTCGCGACGTGGCCCTCGAAGGAATCTCCTTTAAAGCCGCAACCGGACAGTTGGTCGCGCTTGTCGGCCCCTCCGGCGCTGGGAAGACGACTGTCACCTATCTCATCCCAAGATTGTATGACCCCATCGATGGGGTCATCCGGATTGACGGACATGACGTAAAGGATGTGACTCTCGATTCGCTCGCCGCCGCGATTGGCATGGTGACGCAGGAGACGTATCTTTTCCACGACACGATCCGCACAAACTTAACGTATGCAAGGATGGACGCCTCGCAATCCGAGATCGAAGCCGCGGCGAAGGCGGCTAACATCCACCAGTTCATCATGGATCTGCCCGACGGCTACGACACGATCGTGGGCGAGCGCGGCTACCGTCTGAGCGGCGGAGAGAGACAGCGCATCGCGTTGGCGCGCGTAATCCTGAAAGACCCGAAGATATTGGTGCTCGACGAAGCCACGAGTTCTCTTGATAGCGAATCCGAATCCCTTATTCAAGACGCGTTGAAGCGCGTCATGGCAGGCAGGACGAGCATCGTCATCGCCCATCGCCTGTCCACAATTTTGGCGGCGAATTTGATTTTGGTGATGGATCGAGGCAGGATTGTCGAAAGAGGCACACACGAGGAGTTGCTAGCAACGGGAGGGTTGTACAGTCAGTTGTA